>MWWI01000019.1_pt1 | contig 37718 bp, 47 predicted proteins | sample 1047321 | NCBI WGS metagenome assembly MWWI01 (sample SAMN06349966, study PRJNA376086) | soil metagenome | isolation source: FI-1 sample Antarctic (ecotone) soil | place: Antarctica | reverse complement strand
TATCAACGCCTTGAAGACGGCCCGCAAATAGAAGGCGTGCCCAATGTTCCTGGTGGTCCCAAACAAGTGATCAAGCGCCGCGGATCGTTTTAAATTAAAATATATCAAATTCAACATAAGGATATTTCATGCATACTCATTCAGCATCAACATTCAAAGCTCTCACGTTACTATGCACTATTTTACTTTCTTCACTCTCTTTTGCTGCAGCCCCAGCTCCTCAAGCCCGCCCATCGCTCGAGGATCAATTGGCAATTATTGATGCCATGGATGATGCAGAGATTGTGTGTAAGGTGGTGCCCACATCTCAAGATTATGCTGAGCAATTGCTAGCGCATGATAAAAGAATATTTCAAGGACAGGATAATGCATGCGCAAAAGGGTTAACCAAACATCAAGCTAAATATTTACGCTTAGGTCACCAATGGTGGGCGATAAACAAAGAGATCGAGGGTTGCGGGGACCATGAGCGCAGGAATCATTTACAGGCGCAACAAGATGAGATTAGTGCGAAATATGCAATAAGCGACGCAGAATCGCAAAAGTATGCAGATTCTTTAAGATCGGGGAATATGATGCCACTAGATGCATATATTTATCACGCTTACAAGTCAAATATTTTTCAATGGCATGCATCTCTTTTACTTGCTCAAAAAGAAAAAGCTGAAAAAGAAATTCAATGGCTGCAAGAAAAACAAGCGCTGCTTGCTCAGCTGAAAGAAAAAGATTCTATTATACAAACGCTTCGAAAAAGGCCAATAAGTCAGGACAGTAAAAAGATAACTGATTCTTTGGATATGAATAAATTCGCTCAATTATCTCTTAAAAAATGATTATCAAAATGGCAAATAGGCGGATTTTTAAATTGGCGAATAAGTCCATTTAACGCACTGACCGATCTATCAGTTACAATTTTAATAGAGTGTATAGTGATAAAAGTATAGTGTAATAGAGGGGTTTATTTTTACACACGCACACAAAATAACACACCCAAAGATGAAAGGTTGTTTATACAAAACACTACCAATCGATCGACTGAATCGCATTTACACACATACACATATTAACTCACTTGGGTCAGTGCCATTTTTTACTCTACACAACTACACATTTTTTATACACATGTACACAGCGCACATCCTTGCATTCATCAAAATGATTTACTTATCGATGCTGTCTTTTCAATGCTGTTATTATCTACATTCTTTATTATGATATCCTAAATTGATTCTTAAAAAGGAATGTAGATGATCAAACTTGGATTCTTCCGATCATTTATTTACGCATTGCTCGTAGTAATTTTAACTCTATGTAACGTAATACTACCGCATGGATTTGGTGCACAAACAATGATTTCGCTCGTTCCTGATGCAGGGTATATGCCAATAGAGCACATGATTAATTTTATTCATCACAAAAAACATTCCCTGGCAAGTTATAATGCTGATGCAAGAGAGTTTGTTGTTAGCCGACTCAAAGCGGTGAGTGCACATCAAGTTCATCAATATTGCATTATAACCTTTTGTTCACCCGCTCAAGAAATTACCTGTGCTCCTGATCAACAGTTTTATAACAATTCCGAAATATGGGTTGCTGCATATAATCTTAAGCCAGGAGATGTGTTGCTGTGTGATGATAACGCATGTTGCAAAGTTGCATCGATTCGATTGCTCAATGAATCGATGAAAGTGTATTCGATTGAAGTTCAAGATAGTCATACGTTCTTAGTCGGCACCCAACGTCTGGTAACACATAATACCCTAATTGCCCTGATAACGATGACGGGGATATGCACTCCTTTTGTTACGGGTTGTGGCGCTACTATCGGAGCACCTCTAGGCCCGGTTGGTATATGCAGTGGGATCATACTTGGTGGAGCAATTGGCTATTTTATAAAAACATTAATTAAAGAAAAAATTGCTGATAATCCATTTGCATTTAACATCAACAAACAGAAGGTTCGTTCTCAACATAACAATTCTAATAAACAACCCAAGGACAATAAAAAAGATCCTAAAAAGCCTCGAAATACAGATTTCTATGCCAACATGTATGAGGTATTTGAAAAAGCAGCAATTGGCAAAACGCTCAAAGAATGTTCCGAGGGTACGAAATTTGCATATGATTACACATCAAAAATTTTTAGAGTTATAAAAGATATAAAAGAATATAGTATAAAGTGTGGTGATTGGTTTTATTTAGACAAAATGCATGGAGATCATATAGAAGTATTTAACAGCACTGGAAAAGCAATAAGAGCCGTATTGAACATGGATGGAACTCAAAATATAAAAAAACTTGATTTAGCTGCAGGGAGAAGGATTGTAAGATGGATAACATAAAAAAGGAATATTGTTGCAATGTAATGCAAGCAAGGTTACAAGATCTTGATTGCCCGCTTCAGTATATGGCAAGTATTCGTTATTATACGATGTCAGTTCCCCAAAGTCATGCGGTAAAAAACATTGTGTGGCCAGACTATGATGTGTCATTTTGTCCTTACTGTGGAGCAAAACTACCTAATGATCTCGTGGATGAAAGAGTGGATATACTTGAGCAAGAGTATGGTATAACTGATCCGTATATCAAACAAAAAAAATTAATCCCTGCAGAATTTAAAACAGATGAGTGGTGGAAGAAGCGTGGGTTATAACCAATACACGGAATGGATTTTAAGTTGGTAGTAAATAAACGAACCATATAATTCTAGACGTCCTGTTGCGCCTTCATATGTGCAAATATCTTTGTTTCTATGTCCGGTAAAATATCAAGATATCTGTTTTTATTAATGGCATTAAGGATAGTTTGTTGTTCATTGCCTGATAACGCTTTGAATTTTTTAAGACAAGTTGATTTTGTAAGCTTTACAGCAGACTTTTGAAGTGCGCTATCTTTAATGGCAGGCGTAAAGGTTGATTGGTTCTTTCGAGCAAATATATTTTTTTTGATAGTTTGCGATTTTTTTATTCTCTTGAAAGTGATCACATTGCTCCCTTTGTTGTATGAAATTTCGACTTTAAGAGGAGATTTCTTGTTGATCTCAGAAATGCCTGGATTGATCTTTGCGAGTACGTCAGAAGCGTAATAATCTTTCGCGTTTGGTCTTTTTTGTAATGGGAGCTTTTCCGCTAAACTTTGAATACCGATTGACCAAGAGGTATTATAAACAAGAAGCTTGCATAAAATTTCATACAGCCTACTTGATATTGGAAGATTGAATGAGTTATACACTACAAAATCAATATGCTTTGCATACCCCGATTCTTTTATAAGGGTTATGTATTCTTCATTAAACCTAATATAAATTTCTTTGGTTTGTTTATTGAATTTCACTGTATCAATATATGAAAATGCCTGCGTCGATTCATAGTTATCTCCGTAAAAAATTCCATCAAAAAAGAAGGTTACGCTTTTATATTTGAGCAATGCTTCAAAGATACGATCGAACGTATAAGAATCCTTTATTTTCCTCTTATAAAGCATCGATGCAATAGCATATCTTGTTGTTTTAACTTCATGATCAACGACGTCACCATCTATATTGATTATGTGAGTCAATATGCAATTTAATACTTTCCTGTCAAAATAAGTAGGTAAAGCCATTGAGCTCGCCATAGCAAATTTTCCATTAGGTAAATATATGGGGTGCTCTTTTTTAGTTGTCTTTAAATCTAAAACATACGTTGGATTATCCAAAAAATTTATGTTTTCCAATACTACCAAAGAATGCTTCTTTTTTCTCACAACTACCCCGAAATTTTAAATAAGATTTGATGGAAGGAAACACGAATAAAGTACTCTATACATACCCATGATATTAGTCAATAATTTCATCCCTCAGAGGTTCGGGCAACAAACTACCCCGAACCTAGTGGAAAAACTACCCCGAATTGAAGGTAATTTCTACCCCGAACCTGGTGTAATCACCCTTTGGAAACATCGATCTGTAAGGGCCTACCAAGCCCTCTATATAGTTCTTTATATAGTTTTATATAAAGTTACGCGTGTGACGCGCGCAAGGCTCATCTTTACAACCGACTATGAATATTTTTATAACGCTCGACACTACTAACACAAAACTATAATCTTGATTAACGCTTATATAACAATCTTTTTGTAACATTTTCAGACAGGATATCCATGAACACTCATTCAGCATCAACATTCAAAGCTCTCACGTTATTGTGCACCATTTCACTTTCTTCACTCTCTTTTGCTGCAGCCCCAGCGCCCCAAGCACGTCCTTCGCTGGAAGATCAATTGGCAATTCTTGAGGCCATGGAAGATACAGAGATTGTGTGCAAGGTGGTGCCCACATCTCAAGATTATGCTGAGCAATCGCTAGCGCATTATAAAAGAATATTTCAAGAACAGAATAGTTCATATGCAAAAGAATTCACCAAACAAGAAGCTCAACATTTTCGCTTAAGTCACCAATATTGGGCAATAGAAAAAGAGATTGATGGTTGCGGGGACCATGAGCGCAGGAATCATTTACAGGCGCAACAACATGAGATTATTGCGAAATATGCAATAAGCGCCGCAGAATCGCAAAAATATGCAAATTCTTTGAGATCGGGGAATATGATGCCACTAGATGCGTATAATTATCAAGGCAAACAGTCAAATGTTTTTCAATGTCATACATCTCTTTTGCTAGCGCAAAAAGAAGCAGAAAAGATGCAATTACAACAAGAAAAAAATCAATTGCAACAAGAAAAACAAGCACTGCTTGTTGAAAACCAAAACCTTAGAAACTTTAATGATGGCCCGCAAATAGAGGGTGGCGGCCAACAAATAGACGTGTCCGCCGTAGCTAGCCAAGCCGGAAGGCATGGATTAGCCGAGGAGGAAGGCGTGCCCAATGTTCCTGGTGGTCCCAAACAAGTGATCAAGCGCCGCGGATCGTTTTAAATTAAAATATATCAAATTCAACATAAGGATATTTCATGCATACTCATTCAGCATCAACATTTAAAGCTCTCACTCTTTTGTGCACCATTTCACTTTCATCACTCTCTTTTGCGGCAGCCCCAGCTCCTCAAGCACGTCCTTCGCTGGAAGATCAATTGGCAATTCTTGCTGCTATGGATGATAAAGAGATTGTGTGCAAGGTGTTGCCCACATCTCAAGATTATGCAGAGCAATCGCTAGCGGATGATAAAAGAACATTTCAAGAACAGGACAGTGCATGTGCAAAAGAATTCACCAAACAAGAAGCTCAACATTTTCGCTTAAATCACCAATGGTGGGCACTTGAAAAAGAGATTGATGGTTGTGGTGATAATGCGCGCAGGAATCATTTACAGGCGAAACAACGTGAGATTACTGCTAAACATGCTGTGAGCGTGGCTGAATCGCAAAAGTATGCAGATTCTTTGATTTTTGACAATACAGTGCCACTTGATGCGTATAATTATCAGGGTTACCAGTCATGTGTTTTTCAAATCCATGCGTCTCTTTTGCTTGCTCAAAAAGAAAAACTCGAACAAAAAGAAATTCAATGGCTGCAAGAAAAACAAGCGCTGCTTGCTCAGCTGAAAGAAAAAGATTCTATTATACAAACGCTTCGAAAAAGGCCAATAAGTCAGGACAGTAAAAAGATAACTGATTCTTTGGATATGAATAAATTCGCTCAATTATCTCTTAAAAAATGATTATCAAAATGGCAAATAGGCGGATTTTTAAATTGGCGAATAAGTCCATTTAACGCACTGACCGATCTATCAGTTACAATTTTAATAGAGTGTATAGTGATAAAAATGTAGTGTAATAGAGGGTTTTATTTTTACACACGTACACAAAATAACACACCCAAAGATGAAAGGTTGTTTATACAAAACACTACCAATCGATCGACTGAATCGCATTTACACACATGCACAAATTAACTCACTTGGGTCAGTGCCATTTTTTAAAACAAATGTATTGATATATTACCATTATTTCCTATACACACATACACATTTTTTATACACACGTACACAGCGAAGCATCCTTACATCCGCCTGCATAATGTATAATAAGTGCTTTGTTTGCCATGCTATTATTATCTACATTCTTTGTTATAATCTCCTAAATTGATTCTTAAAAAGGAATGTAGATGATCAAACTTGGATTCTTTCGATCATTCATTTTACGCATTGCTTGTAGTAATTTTAACTCTATGTAACGTAATACTACCGCATGGAATAGAATGCATAAATTAAAGAATAAATATTGCTGTGAGGTGATGCCAGTAAGGATAGAAGATCAAGATTGTCCACTTAAATACATTTCAAAGATTCGTTACTATACGATGTCGGCGCCAAAAAAACTCCTTAAAAAAAACGAGATTGGGCCAGGGTACGCTGTATTATTCTGCACCTATTGTGGAACAAAGTTGCCACAAAACTTAGCAGAAGAATGGGCAGATATTCTAGAGCAAGAATACGAAATTACTGATCCTTCTGAATCCAAGCAAAAAAATTTAATCCCTGCAGAGTTTAAAACGGATGAGTGGTGGAAGAAGCGTGGGTTATAAGAAAAATAAATTTATCCTATGTGCTTATTAAGCATTCTCACGATTTGAGTAACATGAAACGGCTTTCCCGATCGACTAGTGTGACCATAATGATTAACATGCTGCAAGATGTCATCCAAAGAATAGTTTTGTTTTCGTAATGTTTGCACCAGCAAAATTAAGGATTGCTCTTGCGGGCATTCAACCATTTGTCCGGTTGGTGCAATTGAAAACCCGTAAGGAACGAATCTATTATTGGGCATTACCAAGTGAGCTTTTTGCAATATGCGCGAAATTTGCGTGTTGCTTAGCGCCGTTCCCTTTTTGGAGGTGAATCCATGGGATGTGTGTAGTGTGATAATAATTGATTGTGCAAAGTAGCATCAGTTCGACAACGTTTTTTTAATAAATCAGCTCGTGATTTCAATGCACTTTTATCTTTTATTGGCGCGTTCATACGGTTTTGCTAAAAAGTCAACAGCCCTAGTAAGAAATTACTTCTCAAAAAAGTTATTTTAAGTCTTCATCCATGCTTTAATTTTCAACAAATTAAGATCACTCAATCTCTTCCCCAACATAAAGCCTCGCAATGATGAATAGGCGATTTTAATGTCTTTTGAAGTGCTTAGAATTGATTTATTCCCTGTTTTATATTTTTCAAATAATCGTAAACGTACGACATCTTGCTCGTTTCTTAATTCATGCAAACTCGCTGTCATGGTTCTCCTTGATTAAAGATATCATTTGTGCATTAAGATAGTAGAAATGATACATTTGTCTATTTTTGTTTATTTTAGTTTCATCTGGTTGACTTTAATTGAATTGGCGATATCGTATTAGGTAAAAAATAACAAAATTATTATTTACCCATTCGAAAGGGCGGTTATAGATAAACTAAATTAACGCTTAACACCTAAATTTAAATGTGACTATTTTCTGTATTAAGCAATCAGAAAAAAAATAGTACATTATGTATTAACCCCTTAGTTCGACTGGATACCAATAATGACTCTCAACATTTTACGAGTGGTAGCAATTGACATGACTCACATCAATACTCAATCTTCTTCAATTTGTTATCATACATAATTAGAAAAACGAAACCGTTTAACGCGTATCATTCATGAATAAAAATAATGCTTAATAAAAAAAATAGAGTGATTTGTAATCATCGCTCACAGATCTTTTGCGTTCAAAATTAACATAACAATTCATTTTTTAAACACGTACAAACAGAAGGGAATTCACATGTAATAACTCTCTTAGTCGAATTATTATTTTTATTGTAGATGTATGGTATGCAAAATAATAAGATTGACTCACAACAAACTCAACATAAGAAAAAAGAAATGATTGGTATAGTCGTTGGTGGTACTTTAGATGCCACAATTCATGCCAATATAGCAATACAATCGTATCCGGCCATAACCTGTCTACCTATTTTGGGTGGCGTTCCAGGTTTGATTTTACTTGGCGTGGGTACCGGAGGGTGCGCTGGTTATAAATATATGCGCGGTGAATTTTCAGTTTCAACAACAAATAAAGAAAGTAAAAAATAATGAAAAACAAAATAGCATTATTGTGTTTGATGGCATGTTCAATGCAAGCATCTTTGGTAAAAATAAACCCTGAATTAACATTTATCTCATCTCGTCTAGGTAACCTAGAGTTATTTCACGTAGGGAATGAATTCAAAGTTCTCAAGAAAAATAAAGTTTATAACGTTGAAAATTATTCATAGGATAAGCCACTGAGGGATATTGATAACAAACAATTATCTAAAATTCTTTTGCATAGCAAGTTGCATATATCAGAGTTTGGCGCTGATGAATTTCAAATTAAGCAAATGGGGCAACTTAAGGGTGGTGGTGTTGTTGGCACATGGCTAGGGAGTGCCGCTGGTTATGCTTCTGCTCATGCAGCAACTAGTGGTATATGTGCGATAATTGCGACTCCATTTTATATTGTAAATCCCGTAGTTGGAGCAGCGGTGTTTGTTGGCGTAAGCAAGGCAGCACATGTGTTAGTGCAACCAATAGCATACTCTGCAGCAATAGCTGGTGGAATTGCCGGTGGTGTAGCAACAGGGCCTCTTTGATTTTTTTTTACTTAAGTATTGAATGGATAAAGTTATGAATGAAACTGTAGAGGCAATAAAGATTTCCACTAATCTAATATCTTGTGTTTTATTTTTTGCTTTAATAACAGATGAATTTCACCCGATTGCAAGAACAATCTCTACTATCGGATGGTGCATAATGGTACAATTTACTTTTTACATGTCAGGTTTATAGTCAGAATAAACTTTTTGCGTATAACATTGGAAAACAACATATAGTGTCATTATAATAGTTAAAAGGGTCTGGATTACCGCCAGGCCTTTTTTACGTGATCAAAAATACACCAGTAAAGAAAGAAAAAATAAAAAGCAAAATATTAACATTGTTGACAATAATCACCTGCTTAATATGCGCTTATTTCTATTTCAAAGAAAATAAGACTGATGGCTATATCGTTTCTAAAAAACCTTGGGGTAAATTTCCTAAAATTTTTGTGGAAGCCTCATTTTCTAAAATTCGTACACTAAGCGATGGACTTGAAGTAGTTGCAATGTTGGGCAAGCCTAAAGAAATGATTCAAAAAAAACATCCTGTAATTATATTTAATCGAGGTGGCAATAGAGAGTTTGGTAAAATTGAAAAACCAACATTTTTGATTTATGAGCTTATAAAGGCAGGTTTTATTCGCAGGGCAAAGAGCAGTTTGGAGGTGATGATGTGCACGATGTGCTCAACCTCATCAAAACAGCGCAGCATTTATCTTAGGCAGACACTGAAAATATTTTTATGATTTGCGGTTCTCGCGGTGGGATGATGACTTATTTAGCGCTTAAAGAGCAGCCACCAATTAAAGCAGCGGGGGTGGTAGCAGGAGTTACCGATTTATGTGCGCTTGTCAAAGCGCGTCCCGAAATGCAAACGCATGTATTTGAAAAGCTTATTCCTAATATTAACAAAAAGCGTGATAAAGAGTATATAAAACGCTCAGCAATTTATTGGCTTGAAAAAATCAATGTTCCACTGTTGATTGTTCATGGTAAGCAGGATGAGCAAGTTGATATTAGTCATGCTCATGTTATGGTTGAAAATTAAGAGCCCTTAATAAACCGCATCTATTTTTGCGACATGAAGGAGGTCACATGCCCTCGGCGGAAATAGAAAAGCACATAATTGATTGGATTAATAAATTTGTTAAATAGAAGTACGCATTTTATACCAATTGCTTATCCAGCATTCTTACAATTTGAGTAATATGAAACGGTTTGCCTGCTCTGCTTGTATGCCCGTGATGATTAACGTGTTGCAGGATATCATCGAGTGAATAGTTTTGATTGCGCAAAGTTTGTACTAGCAAAATTAAGGCCTGCTCTTGCGGGCACTCAGCCAATTGTCCAGAGGATGAAATTTTAAACCCATAAGGCACAAATCTGTTATTGGGCATTACCAAATGTGCTTTTTGCAATATGCGCGAAATTTGCGTATTACGCAACGCAGTTCCCTTTTTAGAGGTGAATCCCTGCTTGTTTGCTTCTCGTGCAATAGCGCCGATGCTATACTCTTTCAATCGCAATGATATCACGAACCTGTTGAGGTCTCTTGGTGCTGTTGAGATTTTTCCAGAGCTCTGCCCGATGTCCGCCTTAGCCTGCCAAGTGGGTAATTGGATCATGCGTTTAACTTGTATTGTTTTAAACGGCGTGCCAGTTCTGGAGACAAATCCTCGCTCATTAATTTCTTTAGCAATAGCTGCTAATGGAAGTTTTAGGGAGCTAAGCTTTTGAGCTTGTTGTATTATTTCTTGTTCAATATTGGATGGCTCTAGATGCTTTTTGTCTGCGGCTACTTGCAAGCCAAACGGCACGTTGCCGATTCTTCTATTTTGACTTTTCATTACTTGCAAAGCATTGCGAGTTCGTGTTTGTATAATTTTTTGTTCGTGCTGCGCTAGAACATCGGCAAGTGTTGTTTCAAGTAATAAGCTCTTTTGTTCTGATCGTTGCTCACCAGCCACAACGAGTGTTGCCTTTGTATTGCGCAATATACGCATGATATCGGCTATTACTTGGATGTTACGTGCTAATCTATCACGATGGGACACCATAAGAACATCGCCTTTTTTGAGCGCGAGCAAAGCATCGGATAAACCTGGCCGAATCCACACTTCCATACCGCCCGATATCGCATCAGAAAATATCAGTTTTTTGGTTATGCCACGTATTTTTGCCTCAAGCTCACACATCTTGCGTTGCGCTTGCAGCCCAAACCCCAGTTCTTTTTGTGCGTGTGTTGATACTCGCAGATATATTATGGCACGCATGAAAACATTTCTCTTTTATTGTGTATTAATTCTGATTGCTTTAGTATACTTTCCAATGACAATAATTAAAGTTTTTTTATCTTGAGGTGATAATCATGCACAAAGATTTGAGCGTAAATCTGGATGCCCTGCAGCAATCAGTTGATACATTTAATATTGTTGCGCATGAATTTTTAAAAAAAACTCTGCAGTTATCAGAGCTTGTAGCACAACGCTTTAAGAAATTTAAAAAACAGTATAAAAAAGATGGCAACAAAGATGGATTGCGCCAAGCTGTGTATCGTGAGCATGAGCAGCACGAGTTGCTTATTTTTAAAGATTCAGTGAAACATAGATTTGTAGGATGCTATACCCTTACCACTTCTTTTTTACAAACATATCTCCAAGAAAAATTTTCAATTAACGCTAAAAGCCCTGAAGAGCTTTTCCAGCAATGCTTAGATCTCACTATTATTACACATCAAGAAGCACAGAATCTGATTGCCTTATCAAAAGACCCCCAATTGTTTTCATTTTCGAGTGAACCTGAAATACCCGTTGATGTTATTCAATATGGTATCTGTATGAATGACATATTAAAACGATTGAACGATTAAACATCTTCTTACTTAAAGCTATTGGTTGCAAGATCAAACGTATAAGTTGGATTTGTCGGGTTAAACTCTTTATGCTTTAAATCTATATATTCTGAATTTTTAAAGTAGGTAATTTTACTTTGTTTACCTGGCTCGATTACTATTTCGCCAGTAGTAGCTCCATTTTCATCTATTGATATTTTTGATGTAGTGTTTGGTGGAGTGGTAATGGTAATAGGTGGAGCAGCTTGTATAGCATTTGGGTCATAGTAAAAATTTAATTTTTCAAGCCAAATCTTTTTGCCCTTAGGAACAGTAACTGTTTTTCCAGGCTCAATATTAATTGGATCGTTAATTAACTGAGTTGATGTTCCCCCCTTTGCAACTACTTCTGTTTTGCTTGAACTCGACAATTCCAAGCTGTATTTGGTGGGATTTTTCAAAGTGACCATTTGAGGCTTTGAAGTAAAAATATTTGAATAAGTAGATACAGCAAGCAACAAACCGATAGTACATATTTTGTTCATAAGAAATTCCTTTTTTTAAATTGCATCAAGATTATGGAAGGCAAACAACCCTTCTTTATACATTATACTAAATAAGGCACGAAGAAATAAAGATTAAAATTTATAGATGTCAAGGCAAAGTGAAAACTTCCGGTTTGCAGCAAAGTAAAAAGTTCCGGTTTTTGATTACAAATCATATCTTACTTCTCCTGGTTTCATCAGGTTCAAGGTTTACAGGAATTATACCAGCAGACCAGCGACGGCTGTTGGGGTGGATTCGATGCGGCCTTGGTTTTTTATAAATTTTAGGCACATTAGGCTTGATAGGCCGCACCTTAATCTCAGAAAACACAACAGGTACGCCTCTGGCAAAAAGCTTTATACTTTGATCAAAATGTTCTGAAACGGTAATAGCAGTTTTGGGCAGAATAGTAACTTTTTGTTGCTGGCTTAATTGAAAGAGGCGATTGTTATAAGTGACAACGAAATCATTAGCTACAATTCTTGTTTCTTTTAAACAGAAAATAGCATCTAAATCAAAGCCTTCAATTGATTTATGCGCATCAATACTTTGAGCTGGAGGCACAGCGAATTTGCTATTATGCTTATCGATATATCTTTCTTGGACAAAACGATTTGCTTGTTCCATGGAGGATATGCCAGCAATTCTCATTTCCTTTATTAATCGATCCTGATGTGTTGAGTTTGAACGCTCTACACGTCCCTTGGCCTGTGGGCTGTGAGCATGAATAATAGTAACTCCCATCTCTTGCATAGCGCGTTCAAATTGACTCAATTTTGTATGATTAGGATTGTTGGTATTAACCCTAAATACTGATCCAAAATCAACACAAAAAGTTACTGGGCGACCACATTTTATCATGTATTCTCTGGTCGCTTCCATAAGGGTTTGGACAGACTCGGAGTCGACAAATTTTAGCCATAAAATTCGACTTGTTGCATCATCAATAAACACAAGCAATGTACATCGAGGACCACGTCCTTCAAACCAATCATGTGGCGAACCATCAAGCTGCACTAAGATGCCGACGCACTCTTTTCTTTCTCTACGTCTTCTATGCTTGGCTCGTTCTCTTTTGCGCAACCAAATTCCTGCCTTTATCATAGCTTGGCGCACAGTTTCTTTGCATACTTTAATGCCATGTATTTCTTTTAATTTTTCAGCTGTAAAAGTTGGCCCAAAGCCTTTCCATTCGCTTCTGAGCAGATCAAGAGCTAAAGATTTTTGTTTAGGTCCCATTTGCGGGGGCTTGGCTTACCACGACTTTTATGCACAAGTCCTTTTGCACCAGTAGCTTTGTATCTTTTTAGCTTCGATCTCACTTGCCTGCCGCTCATTTCAAGGATTTGACCCGCAATTTCTTGAGTGATGTCACCTCTCAAGATTCGTTCGAATATTTTTATTTGCTCCACTTCTTTTCTACTCATGATAAGCTTCTCCATAGAAAACTTCCGCCTTTTTTGGGTGTATGGTTGTTTGTTTGACAACGCAATCCTAACCCAAAAAGCGGAAGTTTTCACTTTGCCCTTTAATAGGAACTTATCACTTTGCTCCAACAGATTAAAATTTATAGATATATTTAGAATTCCTTTAAAGAGGGCTCAAGCAGGCGGTTGTATTTTTTTATAAAAACATGCTATAATTTCAATATGAATATATTTAATGGTTTTTATCTATATAAAAGTATTTATTAAACTGGATTTTAAAGCAATGGAGAAACGCATGAAGAGCTTGAAGTTAGCAATCTTATTTTTCAATTCAATACTATTTGGTAGTTTTATGCATGCTGTGCAACCAGCACTTGATCAAAACGAGTCTGCCCCCAACATATGCCCAAAAGAGGGATCTGCTTTTGATAAGGATATGGACGAGCTTTATAAAGAATTAAGCCTAATGAGCGCAGAAGAGCTTGAATCATTTATGGATCAAATATTAGTTGATCAAAAAACATCTGATACTATAGAGTCTGAAGCTGCTCTTTCAGCTCCTGAATTGCCAGTAGAAAAAGCTAAATAACAAAATAAAATAATGTCACTCTAAAATTATCAATGGGTGCTTGAATATACAAAAATTCAAGCACTGATTGTGCGTATTTCACAATTAAAATTCTTCTACGCGTATTGCTTGGTATTTAATGTAGGATGTCCGATTTTGAAATCGATGATCTTACTTAGGGTAATACAGCTTGATTCCTTCATTTTGACTTATTCTACCTAAACCATCCACCAGATCCCCTAGGGTGCCGTACAGTAGCACGTTCTAATTAGACCGCAGTCCATTCTCCACCTTTGGAATATAATATCGTTACTGCGTAAGGATTTAGAGCCTATTTTGGATCATTTAGCTGCTTTTATTTGAACCTGGACTTAGGCTGGAAGTCCCCCTTTTTAACCTTAATTAGCCCCCCCAATAGACTGATGTAACATCTAATCAACAACCCGGCCCCTTGCAATTTTTTAATAATTAGTTACAATTAGAAATATATAATGGATTAATGTTGAAGCGTGCCTAGCAAGGAAGTGAGAAATGAAACGTATCCTAAAGAAAACCACATTCAGAGATGTATTTTTTGCACTTATGGCAATGACCGGTTGCCAAAGCTTTGCCAGTCAAAGTTCATCGGGCCTCGTTCAAGAAAGTAAGTCTTTAGTAATGGTAGATCACACAAGTCAGGCATTAAAGAATGATCAATCTGATCTTGTACAGCCTCAAGCTAAAGATGAGTTTGAAGACTGCTATTTGCTACATTTCAACGTAGATATCATTAATTCAAAAGTTAATGAACTGGTACGCCGCATTGAGACTTCAACTATTTCACCTACAATCTTAAGTAAGTTTTATTATGATAATTTTAGTCATGAGGGATTGCACCACACTTTTCTTAGCGTGTATGGCCGCACGGAGAGTGATGCATTTTATACTTTTCAATCAAACTTAAAACCAGAAAAAGAACGAATTGAACAAGCGATCAAAAAGAACTGGCATTTTGTCAAGGATGTGGAATTTGACATGATGGATATTTTGAATGCCGATAGAATGCTCCCGTTGCTTGAAACCATGCCATTAATTGAATTAAGGCCTTATTCGATGCATGTTGATCCCTACAAATTGGCGGGTACACAAACTGAAAGGCATGCGTTACGAAATCACCGAGGGGTTATTGATTTTATTGCAAAACGTGCAATCTATAGAAATCCTTTGGTACGCACGATGTTGTTACAGGCATACGATAAAGAATTGCAAGAGTTTAAAAAAGGAAATTATGTTTTTTGGCATGGAAGAATGTATCACTGGGATTATGTTGCATATATTTTCAAAAATTTTTATAACCTTAGGATGTCTGAACAAAATCAAGTCGGAGATGATTATACATTTTTACGTTTTGATGATTCAGTTTCATCTTGTAGTGGTACATGTCTAAATGGTGATAAAAACCATGATGGGTTGTTTTTGAATCATGCACTTTTAGGCATGCTTTATAATTTAGGCAATTCCTCCATGTCCATGTTTTTGAATAATACCTGTGGTGGAAGAGATTTCAGTGATAGGTTTACCGAGCAAACAATGTCGGAACAATTTGGGTTAGGTGACTATTATCTGAAGTATAAAGCGGAGTTTGCCAAACTCAAAGCGTTGCACGTAGCGGCTAATACCCTTCATACAGGTAACATGCTTATGGTTGTAGTTGATAAGGATAACATTGATTGTGTATATCCGGTAGCGCCTACTTCTGACATTAAAGTATCAGTACGTTTAAATAATGGACAATATACGCAGAGCGCAAAGGAAATAATACAAGAGTTGAAAGCTGGTACATTGCCTTTTTCAGATAATATTATGTACGCGTTACCCTTGAGCCATGATTACGCACTCAACCCTAGAAAAGGATTAAAAATGTATAGCTTTAATTCATGTGATCCGGAAAAAAGAAAAGAGTTTGAAGATTTTGGTAAAAATCTTTTTGAGCGTATTGACCAAGATATAAAATTACAGCAAAAAGTTATACATGAAGCCGCTGATTTTAAGCAAGCAGCCAGAGTATGGTGGAACCGAACTGTGGTAATTGGTTCATTAATTTTGCCAGCTGGGGTTATTGCAGCAGCGTACTACATAAAAAATAAAAAATAATTGTACGGATATTTTCAGGCTCATGCATGTTTGTTTAATTTAAACGCTAACCCTAACTGCATCATACATTGCGCTTCTTTTGATGATTTTCGACCGGTTCCATATCATCCAAAGCAAGCCTGCCGCCTTTGGATATAAACTTGTTTACCTTTTCTTCGATTGGTGCGTCTTTTTGCATGACTGGTTTGCGAAGCTCTTTTAATACCATTTTTGTGTCCTTTCTGAATCAATTTTGTGTCATTGTTACTTATTTTTGACGTAAATATGATGTCTTTCTTCTGTTAAAAAGTGCATCGTCAAAGCGATCATTTCTTCCTTATAGTCTCATGCCATCTTTTTAACTTCAGTGCGCACTGAGTTTGATTTTAGTCGTATTGTAGTCCATGGTGTTTCAACACCGCGTTCACATCTATGATCTGTCCAATCTCTCGAGAAATATACAAAGACATAGGAATCGCACAAATTCCTTATACTTCAGGAATGGACTAAATTGCCGCCAACTATCAAATTGAATTGATTTTTTAATACAAACGCATCCCAATAGTCACTGCAATAAGAATAACAACTAACAATACCAGCCCGTGACAACACAACAAAAATGATTAAACGGACTTAAGTATATCACTTGGTTTATTTTTATACATTATTGCCAAACTAATTATGCCAAACAGGTTCAATACTACGTATGCTATGTATACAGGAATATTTTTCAATTCAACTAAAAAATCATAAGAAAAGATTTCCGTGAACGTAATATATAAAACAATTTAAGTTAAAATAGTGCACAACAAATCTATTAGCGCTACTTTAACACCACCTATCCAGGGGTTTTTTGGTATGTTCAACTTTAATCCTTACTCATGTTATATGTTGAGAGGTCAACGTGAAAATAGAAATATTACTTTTTTAACTTTGCGCATAGCAACAAATCATTTTATTTATCTGGTTGCCTTTGCAAGCGCTTCCAAAATCCAAAGATTGCGTGATATTTTTCCAATGCGTTCTTTGCGTTTAACATCGATTTTATCCATAAGCTGTTTTGGAATTCTTAGAGTAAGTCGATGATCTTCGACCGGTTCCATGTCTTCAAAAGCAAGCCTGCCACCTTTGGATATGAATTTTTTTACCTTTTCTTCGATTGGTGCGTCTTTTTGCATGACTGGTTTGCGAAGCTCTTTTAATGCCATTTTTATGTCCTTTCTGAATCAATTTTGTGTCATTGTGACTTATTTTTGACGTAAATACGATGTCTTTCTTTTGCTAAAAAGCGCATCGTGCAAAGCGATCATTTCTTCCTTTGCTTTTTTTTCACTACGCATTTCAATAATACCTAACCCTTCGGCTGTTGCATTACTAAATCCTTTACGTAGTCCGACCATAATTGGCAATAACTTAAGTCCTTCAGCTTTAGCCAGAATACTTTTTGCATCATCATTATCGCTACCACGAGAACCGGCGCAATTTATCACCGCATATGTGACAAGGTTTTCATTTAATGAAGTCGCCTCTTCAACCAAATTGACCACTTTATCTGTTGTCCAAATATCAAAACTTTTTGGCTGAAAAGGAACAAGAAAAATATCTGATACGGTTAATGCTGCCCTTAATGATGCCGTGTCTCTGCCACCACAATCGATTATTATATCATCATAGTTGCATGCCATCTTTTTAACTTCAGTGCGCACAGAGTTTGATTTTAGTCGTATTGTAGTCCATGGCGTTTCAACACCAAGTTCACATCTATGATCCGCCCAATCGCCAGACGTTCCTTGTTCATCTGCATCAACCAAAAGAACCTTTTTGCCCTTCGCTGCTCTCATCACCACCAGATTTGTCGATATCAGCGACTTGCCACATCCGCCTTTAATCCCGCCAATAGTTATAATCATGCCCATTTTTCCTTTATATGTTATGTCATAAGTTTGTCAGAAATATGTCATTTATACTCATTATTGATTCATTATATATGTCATTAATAGGTCTATCATTATTACATACGTAAATTCAAGTGATATCCAATATGCAGATAAAATAAAAAGTAATAGCGAAAAAGCAATGGCATAATATAGGTGTCAATTATATGTCTTTCTGACGCATTATACATGTCAAAGACAAGTCAAATTTAAGCACGCTTGATGCACGATAATTTCGCGACTTGTCGCGCGGTTTACCTGGATTCTTCTTTTCAAGCAGTAAATTTATTTATCTTACGTACTATATAGATCGATTGTATGTATGTGATAATCAAAAGGGTATGAAATGAAAAAAACTGATGTGCTATTAATCTTGGGTGTACTCACGATGGCAACTCAATATATTTATCCGGCACAGATGAACGAAGAAGAGCAGCTTCAATACGCGCTACAACGCAGCATAGAAACACAAACACCCCAACAGCGTGAACAGCAAGAACTAGAGCGGGCATTGGCCCTGAGTATGGCTGAAAACAAAGAAATAATTGCCGCCAAAAAAGTCATCGCGAGCATGAAAAAGTATGACAATATCACGCTGATTTTAGGAGCTACTGATCACGAAAAACATATTATAGAATATAAAAAACAACATCCAGCTGAGGCAGTCATGGGATTAACCGATTTTGCCAGTGGTGGCGCAATGAGCGAAAGAACAGCTTTTCTTAATTTCAATTATATTGAAGATCTTTCGTTATTAAAACCATTAACTGGTAAAATTAATAAGATTTTTTTCGATTTTCAAACCTCTAAATTTGCCAAATTTAATACCGACATCCTAAAATTATTTTTTTCCTTATTAAAAAAGGGCGGTTCATTTGCGTTAGAAAATTACTACTACAACGCCCCAGAGTACTTGGATGGTTTATCTTGTTCTTCTAATGATACAAAAGAAATCCGATACATGGATATACCTGCTTTTGACAAAGAAGAAAAGAAGCCTTTCTATTACGTATGCACCAAAAAAAATAACCGTCCATTTCACGATCGTATAACCATAGAACAATCAATAGGATCAAAACTACCAATATAAGGCCCTGATGCCAAGCATTTACAAGAGCTATACAAAGCTTATATTGAAGCACTTAAAAAAAATTATCTACAGGCGCAGCTACGTATAAATAGCAATTTTTTGCAAACAGTAGGTTTTAAGGTCACACAAGAAAAAGGTCCATTCCGTTCACTTAATCCTTATGCTAAAGGAACGGTTGAATATGTCGTGGCAACTAAACCAGGGTAATACTACATAACAAAGTAAGCTTGAAAAATTCAGCAATATCATTTCTGTATTTTTTGTCTGTTTCTTAACTTTATCAATTGTTGCTTCTAAGCTGCACATCAACATCATTTGTTTGCATCTGAAACTTGATACAAGATGACTCAAAAACATAAATTTCATTCCTGAATACGTCCACTAGGGGAAGGGATAATTTTGTGTATGCGTGTATGGCAACTCTACAATATCATGCAAACTCTTGAATGTTGGTAGCTTATAAGCTACCATATTAATATGAGCTTAATAAAAACAATTATCTACAAGACAATTGCGGGTAAAGAGCCTTTTTCTCAATGGCTCTTTGATCTGGATAAGACAACAAGGGCGTTAGTCGTAATCAGACTAAAACGATTGTCCTTAGGTAACTTGGCGATAGTAAGATACTGAAACAGGCGTCGGGTGTGTCGGAGTTGAGAATTAATTATGGTTCAGGTTATCGAATCTATTTCGGCAAACATGGTAGTACTATAATAGTTTTATTGGTTGGGGGAGATAAAGGTAGCCAAGATAAAGATATAGCCAAGGCTCAACGATATTGGCTTGATTATAAGGAGTCAACAAAATGACAATTAAAAAAAGAACACATAGAGATTTTCAAGAATTATTATTAGAAAATCTTAAGGATCCTCAAGAAGCTGCTGCTTATCTGAAAGCCGCTCTTGAAGATGAAGACGAACGAATTTTTTTATTAGCTTTACGCGATGTATTTAATGCCCGGGGTGGAAGCATTGCTGATCTAGCTCAAGAAACAAATTTAAATAAACAAAATCTTTACCGAATGCTTTCTAAAAAAGGCAATCCTCGACTTACTTCATTAGTCACCGTATTGCATGCTATTGGATTTGAGATGGATATACGTCCAACAAAAAAATAATCAAAAAAAATTAGTGCAATTTAAAAAGGCAAAAAGTTATTGATTTAATTGCCAATTTTCCATTTCCATTTTGTGTACAATGTCAATCTGGCACATTTATTACGTCATACGTATGTCAAAACTACTGAAATATTCTGTTAATTTTATGCCCTTAATATGTCTTATGTAAGGCATAACACGATTGCTTATTAAAATTCAATATAACTTACATGGGTTGAACTACACATCATAAACTCTCTGGTATTGGTGACCTGTCTTGGCTGTCAAAAACATGCCAATTGTGTGTTAGATTGACACGAATGTGACACGCAATTCTTTTGTCTTCCATGCGCCATTAAGACGCATTTCTAGTGTCAAAAATGGGTCATTAGCAATAAAGCAATACAACTATCGGTTGCAGAATCGGTTGATATGCAAAAGTTCCGCAACTGCGGGACTAAGTTCTGATAATTGACTCATGGGTCACTGTGTGGGTAGCATTAAGCCATAATATGAATTGAGAACTAATAATAAAGTTGGTGGTAACAATGAAGATGGTGCAATTAAAAAATCTTGTAAAAGAAGGCGAATCTGATCGGCTAGAGTTTAAAACCTCTACAGGAAGTGCATCTACTGCAATGCAAACAGTGTGTGCTTTTCTAAATAGCGATCAAGGCGGCATACTTGTTTTTGGTGTCACCGATGCTGGCAAAATAACAGGACAAAGCGTAACCGATAAAACGAGAACGGTTATTGCGATCGAGTTAAACAAAATAGATCCTTATGCAAATATTGATGTTCAATATGTTTCAGTGTCTGATGGAAAAGAAGCAATTGTTCTTACTGTGGATCCAGGTGATCACCCGCCTTATACTTATGATGATCGCCCCTATATGCGCAATCAATCAACAACCAAGCGAATGACCAAAGACAGATTTTCGTTTCTCTATAACAAGTTTAGACCCAACTTATGGGAAACGTTAAGTACGCATGATTGCACCATAAAAGATCTTGATGCCAAAAGAATCAAACAGGTTATTAATATGGCTGTTTATAATAAAACAGTTCAAGCAGATGAGCTTACCAAAAGCATTGCCATATTGCTCAAAAAGATGGGATTAATAATAAAAGACAAGCTCACCAACGCTGCTGTAATTTTATTTTGTAAGAACCAAGATAAGCAATTTAGGCAATCAAATATTCAATTGGCACGATTTAGAGGGACGGACAAAAGCGAGTTTTTAGACAAAAAATATTACAGTGGCAACGTCTTTGATTTGTATGATGAAGCAGAGAAGTTTTTGATTTCCGCCTTGCCAATAGCTGCTCGTATAGTTCCGGGAATAGCTCAGCGAGTCGAAACTCCAGCAATCCCTTATAAAGTGTTAAGAGAAGCTCTTGTTAATGCCTTGATCCACAGGGACTATAGCAATCAATCATCCTCAACGTTTGTTGCTATCTATGATGATCGCGTCAACATTACCAATATAGGTGCATTACCTGAAGGAATTGATTTAAAGCAACTTTCTAAAGATCATCCATCAATTCAACGTAATCCTTTAATACAATACTGTGAACAGTTTTTAAGAATTATTTGATAAATTTTGACCGCCCCCTAAACTCTTTGGCGTTAAACCCATAAAGAGAGAAGGAAGCGGTCAATGAAAATATTAGAACAAGCGTTAAATAAAATCAATCCAATTGGCAAAAAACAAAAAGATTTTTTCATAATTTTGATAAAAGGGCTCATAGGTAGTGTTGGCAAAAAGACGTTCCGAAACCTCGCTCGTTATATGCAAATAGCCGAACATACTTTTGCTCGACAAATGATAAAAACATTTGATTTTATTGGGTTAAATGCCGAAATGATTAAGGCATCGAAGGGTGATGATGACATATTAATTGCAGCTCAAGATTCAAGTTTTATACCCAAGTCTGGCAAGTCGACTCATGGTATTGATTATTTTTGGAATGGATGTGCAGGCAAATCAGAAAAAGGCTTGGAGCTCGATCTTATCTCTGTTGTAAAATTGGGATCGGACAAAAAAGAGGGCTACACGCTTTCAGCCCAGCAAACACCGGCTGATTCAACACCCAAATCAAAGAGAAAAAAGAAAAAAATGACAGAACCGACTAAAATAGATTTTTACCTTGATCACCTTAAAAGAGTGACTCCAGCAATCAAGAAGCTTAGCATAAAATATATTACCGTTGACGCCTTTTTTGCAAAAACCAAATACGTTTCTGGTGCTGTTGAGCTTGGACTTGATGTTATTTGTAAGCTACGTAAAGATGCCCGGCTCCTTCGTATCTACAACGGTCCACAAAAAGCTCGTGGCCGAAAAAGAAAAACTGACAAAAGTAAAATCTGTCCTGAAGACTTTCAAGATTCGCCTGTCATTGAAATTAAGGATGAGAAAATTGAGCTGCGTTCTTGCATTGCTCACAGCGTCTCATTGGGCCGCTCGATCAAGGTTGTTTGGGTAAGAAGGCTTATTGGTACCAACAAATATGGCGAAGCTTTTTTATTTTCAACCGATACAGAAATGGATGCCTCAAGAATTTATAAATTTTATGTAGCGCGCTTCCAGATAGAATTTATTTTTCGGGATGCCAAAGGATTTACTGGGCTCACTGATTGCCAAAGCCGAGATGCTCGACGGCTTTATTATCACTTTAATGCAAGCCTAACTGCCCTCAATATCGCCAGAATCCAAGACAATCAACTGCAAAAAAATGAGAAGAAATTTTATGCCTTTTCTATGACCAACTGGGCACGAAAATACCATGTAGAAATCGTGATAAATCGATTTATTGCAATGTTTGAACTTGACCAAACATCAATAAAATTACACCCTGATTATGACCGTCTTCTGGAGTTCGGTAACATTAGGCATTAAAATATGTTCACAGTATTGTTAATAGCTCATGCTTTCTATTTAGATGGAAAAATTGAAAAGTTTGGACGAGGAACAATGGATATGATTCGTGATTGCAAAGCTGTAGGAAATCCCCTGCCCATTTATGAAGAAATAGGAGGAAGTTTTTCTGTTACCTTGCCACTCAAAGAACCAATGAGAACTATTACTTATGAAGAACCTCAAAAGATCAAATTAACAGATCGACAAAAGGCAATAATGAAGACCTTGCAAAAAGGACCACTAAATCGATCTCAGATTATAGATAAAATTGATACTAAGCTTGCAGATAGAGTAGTTCAAAAAGAGCTTGCCAAGCTGAAAGAAGTGGCCCTTGTGAAATCTGAAGGGAAAGGTAAAGCTATCGTTTGGGTTTCAATAATCTAAGATGGGCAATCGCGAACGAATCGCGAACGAATCGCGAACGAATCGCGAAGTAGAACTAGCGATAAAGATTTCATATCCAATTAGTTCTACAGCTGTGGAACTAATTGGCAATCTCTCTGTGTTTAACCTTATACGGGAAAAAAGCGTCACGGCACCGGTCGGTACCGTATTAAAATATTATTAACAAAGCCATTGGGTGTTAATCATATCTATTTGCATAACTTATTATCATTAAGTAACTCAAAAAATGAACGTTAGGAGTTGACATGAAAATCATACGGATTGCTCCTGGAGGGGGAGTAATAATTTTGTGTATAGGAACATTTTTGTTACGTCATACGTATGTCAAAATTGCTGAAATATTCTGTTAATTTTATGCCCTTAATATGTCTTATGTAAGGCATAACACGATTGCTTATTAAGGGCTTTAGAGGTAATAGAATCTTCTAATGCATTTCTACTTAGCCCTTCTCTAATGGTTTGTTCTGCATACCATAAACGTTCGTTGACGTTCTTGATTTTCTCTATCAATAGAATGTTATGTCCCCAAGGGATTCGTGCGATGGACAGCTCGTTTAAGAATCGCACAGCTTGTGCTACTTTTGCATAAGCAAGATAAAAAGCCCTCATCCTAAATACATTAGATTTTGAAAACCCTTGGATGCCCGGAAGGTCATCTTGCAGGTCTTTGCATAGCTTCTCTATTACTTGCGCTTTCCAACCATCTTGTTCTTGTTTTTCAACAATAGCTTTACCAATATCCCAATATAGTTGAATGAGTTCACTATTTACCGCCAGAGCAGCCTTGACTTGAGCCTGTTCTGGTCAAGTAAAATAGGACACTTTTTTAAAGAGAAATAAAATTGTGCTGTTTTTCAAACATTGCGGGGCTCAAATAGCCCAGCGTAGAATGTAAACGATCGGTGTTATAAAACATTTCAATATATTCAATCACATCATTTTTAGCTTGGCGCCTCGTAAAATAAGTGATGCCATCAGTTCTTTCAGATTTCAAACTACCAAAAAAACGTTCCATAACTGCGTTATCCCAACAATTTCCTTTCCGACTCATACTTACAGTAATCCCAAAATTCTCTAACAATTCTTGGTAATATTGACTTGCATATTGCGATCCGCGATCAGAGTGATGCATAAGATCTGAAGTTGGCTGACGCCGATCAATAGCAAGCTTCAATGCATTTGCTATTAATTCTGTATGCATGGTGCTTGCTGTAGCCCATCCAACAACCCGCCGAGAAAAAAGATCAACGACTGCGGCAATATACAGCCAGCCTTCAAGTGTCCACAAATACGTGATATCTGCAACCCAAACTTTATTGGGCTCGAGCACAGTAAAATTGCGATCAAGTATATTTTCAGCAATAGGTGAGCTGTGCTGACTGTTTGTTGTCACTTTGTATCTTTTTCTTTGCTTGCATTGAATGCCACTTTCACGCATCATGCGTCGTGCTAAATAGCGGCCAATTTTATGCCCTTTTTGCTGCATTTCACGGGACATGCGCCTACTACCATAACTTTGTCTAGTTCTTGCATGTAGCACATTCATTTCAAAGATTATTCTTTTTTGAGCAGTATCATTTTCTTGGGTAATTGCGATTCTTTTTGTGTAGAAATAATATCCGCTGCGATTAACCTCCATGACTTTACACATCAAATTTATTGGATATGCCTTGCGATGCCGATGTATAAAATCATACCTTAGTTTGGTTCGTTGGCAAAGAAGGCTGCTGCCTTTTTTAGTATTTCACGCTCCAATTTGAGCCTGTGAATTTCCTTTTTCAAGCGTGCCACTTCTACGCTATCTGATGTTGGAGTTGGTTTTTTAACCTTTAGTCCTTTAATTTCCTGAATCCAGCGGCTTAAATTCTTAGCCGCAACACCTAAGTTCTTACTTGCTTCTTCTTGAGTATATCCCTGATCTATAACCAGTTTTGCAGCTTCTTCTTTGAACTCTTTTGTGTATTTTTTACGTTTAGCCATAATGGACCCCTAAAATTAAGTTATATAAATAGTATAAACTATTTCTCTTAACTTTGGTGTCCTATTTTATTAAACCACAACAGCCTTTCTAATTTTAGTTTTCAATTGCTTTAAAAACGTAGAGTAATCCTGCGGAATAACAGCTACTGTTTTTATTACTTTCTTCATCAATTCTCTCCCCTTTGATACTGTTTCCACTTTTCACTTTTGGACATAAAAGCAAACACTTTTTCATCGTGAGTTGGCAAGAATTCCAAAAACGGTTCTCGCTTAATATTATCCAAAATAAATTCTTGGTCGCTACTGGAAAGCGATTTAAATAGATCAACATACTTTGACATTTGATTTTCAACAACGGGTACCATTTCATTTGGCTCTTTCATAACAGTTTTCTTGGCAGGTACTACGCTCGTTGAAGCTTTCTTAACTCTTTTAAAAGTAACTACATCGCTTGCTTTGTTGTAGGTAAAATTAATTTTAAGCGGTGATTTATGACTAATCTCATTAACGCCAGGCTTGATCTTTGCAAGCACATCTGATGCATAATAGCTCTTTGCTTTAGAGCGTTTTTGTAAGGTCATTTTTTCAGCTAAATTTTGCAAACCTATAGACCATGACGTATTGTATTCCAGTACTTTGCATAATATTTGATATAATCGTGCCGACACAGCAAGATTGAATGAGTTATAAATGTCAAAATTAATATATTTTATCAGTCCTGATTCTTTAATTAATGTCATATATTGTTGATTGAATTTTACATAAAGCTCTTTGGTTTTTTTATTAAAAACTACATCATCGATATAAGAAAATAAGCGTACTGTTTCTTCTTCTTGAGAGTAAAATTTTCCTTCGAATCTAAAGATAGTGTACTTGTATTTCTCTAATGCATTGGTAATCCGATTAAAAATGCCTGAATTTATTTTTCCTTTATAGAGCATTGTTGATATTGCATATCTAGTTGTCTTTACTTCATGAGTAAAAACTTTTTCGTCTTTTATTATTTTTGTTAAAAGGCAATAAAGAACTTTATTATCAAAATGAGTAGGTAAGCTTTTGGTACTTGCCATAGTAAATGTCCCCTCAGGCTTTATGATATCAAGTTCTTTTCTATTGCCTTTTTCATCAAGAACATATGTAGGTAAATCTAATAAATGAATATACTCAAGTACCACCAAATTTTTGTCTTTTTTTATCATAAAACTACCGCCTCTTTTTTATTTTAAAAATTTTAATAAAAACTAGTTCCTATATCTTATAAAGTCAAATTTTTAATTTCTCAGAGAATCAGTAGTAGTTTTGATCATTGTACTAGTAGCCTATGAGTGGAGAAACTAGTAGCCTATGAGTGGAGAAACTAGTAGCCTATGAGTGGAGTGACCCCCATCAAAGCATCGATCTACAAGGGCTTACCGAGCCCTCTATAAAGCTTATTATATAGTTATATATAAAGTTACGCGGGTGCGCATGCGCAAAACACTTTTCAACTTTTTGCGCATTGAAAAAATTCTGTATAATCTAAATAATAAATCCTAAAAAACGTAAGGAGTTTAAACATGAAAAGGAAAAAACAACGAACTCATCCCGATCTAGATAAAATAAATTTGTTGAAAGAAAGTTTTAAATCTCATCTCATCAACAAGGGATTAAGGGCATATCATAAACTATCAAGATCTAAACAAGCTTTTCTTGATGAGCAATTTAAAATTTGGCTACTAGAGCATTCTGTTTTTGGTATAAAGCATCTTTCAGAAGACGTAGCGCTGTCTTTTCAATGTTTCATTGCACACAATACGCTTGATCGAAAAGAATTCAATTTCAAAAAATGGGCAGAGGATAAAGGGTATATAATCGAAGAAGAAACTCCAAAGCATATATCCCTTTAAGCTTTCAGTGTCATTACACGGAATTTTGGTATGCACTATCCTTGTACCATTAATCGTCAATCATAAACTTCTTAAACGGGATAGTAAAAAGCTTTTTTTTCTGTCATTACCCCATGGCTATTAAAAAGCGATCGATTAGAATTGTAATGCGTTCAAGCATGAGCATGCTAGGGTGTCAAATTTAAACGATGTTGCACTTTGCTATGAAACCACTAGCCAGCTGTAATAAAGATTGATCTTGAGGCAATTTTCGCATTGTTTCTTTAGGGGATTTAATTATTCGTTGCTTCTAAAAAGATAGTTACTGTATATCTTTAGATTGTTGTGAAAAAATACACATAATAAAAAAAGGCAATAAGCTATGAATAATCATTCAAAAACATTCGTTAAGGTTTTTTTGGTTGCAATCATTGTATGTAATCAAATGCAAGCAATGAGGAGCCGGAACATAGCCAATCATATTTGCAAAACAAGATTGCAAAATATCAAAAATATTCCCCCCTGCATTAAGCGAAATATATGGATAAATAATGAACCGTCTAACCACATATTAGAAAAGACTTTTGATGCTACAGCAGGAGTTATTGGGGGACTAGTAGGGTTGCCCGTGGGTGCTTTTTTTGGTATTGTATTAGGAGTAGGTCTTGCAATCCCTTATGAACTTGCAAAAATCAACAGAAGCGCTGTAGATGATGGTATCATAATAGGAGCAATTTCAGGAGCAGCTGCACTATCTTACATGGCTGGTGGTCCAATAGGCTCTGCAGCTTTTGGCACTGTTATTGCGGGCTCTTATATCGCCGGAAAATATGAAGAATCTAAAAAATATGAATAATCTAAGGAAAATGATACACAACAGAAGTAATGTGTGAGTTTGATTTTCAAATAAATGTGAAAGCTGCAACTTTCAGTTTACCCTGTTTTTGCTATTGTTAAGCCTTGCTTAATCTTTCTTTTTTTCAAATAAGTATTGAGCGATATGTGATTAGTGTATCCCAGCACCCTTGCTATCTTACGTACCGATAATCCAACGCTAAGCAACTCTTTTATTTTTGGTACATGAGCATCAAATTTACTTTTCTGTATGATTCCCTTTGGTTTGCCAAGCACAATGCCCATGATCTTGCGAGCAGCCAGAGCTTCTTTTGTTCGTGAGCTAATCAAATCTCTTTCAAGTTCAGCAAATAATGAAAACATAGTGATGATAACTTTTGAGTTCATATCATGCTTGCGCATATCAAGATTTTGCTTGATAACTATAACGCGAATATTTTTGGTAATGAGTTTGTTAATTAGATCAATAACTCCTGAGGTGCTTCTGCCAAGTCGACTAAGCTCCGTGACCACAAGGCAATCAGAATCTTGCACTTTGGTGAGCAGTTCATCTATTAGGTCGCGCACTGATTCTTATTAAGAACCACAATCAATCAAAGCTGTTAATCCAATCAATAATGTCTTTTATTGATTCTGTCGTTGGCGTATGGCCTTTTTCGTGTTGCAGCAATAAATAGTTCTTTTTTAGTTTCTTCAACTTATCGGCCATGGCATATGAATGACTAATATCAACTTGCTCATCCTGTTTTCCATGTACGATTAATAAAGGGACATTGATTTTTTCAGGCCAAAATATTGCTGACCGCTTTGTGTATTGCTCGCTACGTTTTTCTTCAATATTAGGTATGAGTTCTTCAAACACATGTTTTTCCATTTCAGGGCGTTCAAGAGCGAGTGCAAACAAATCAGTAGGCCCAGCTATTACAACTGCTGCTTTTATCGGCGGCTGTTCTTTGAGTGCCAAATAGGTCATCATGCCGCCGCGCGAAACACCGATCATGAAAATATTTTTTGTATCAGCATAAGGTAAATGATGTGCTGTTTTTATGAGATTAAGTACATCATGCACATCGTCTCCGCCAAATTGTTCTTTGCCTTGTGATCCATCATTCCCTCGATACTGAGAGGCAAGCACAATGTATCCTGATTTTACGAGTTCATAAATAAAAAATGTGGGCTTTTCGATTTTTCCAAATTCTCTATTGCCACCTCGATTCAGTATAACTACAGGGTATTTTTTCTTAGCCATTTCTTTTGGTTTTGCCAGAAGAGCTACCACTTCAAGTCCATCGCTCATTGTGCGAATTTTAGAGAATGAAGCTTCGACGCATATTTTAGGAACATTACCCCAAGGTTCTTCTGAAACTATATAACCATCAGGTTTATTACTTTTATTTAAAAGATAATAAGCGCACGTTAAGCAAGCGATGAGTATTAAAAATATTGATATGTTGCGGTTCATATTTTTTTGTCTTTCTTCGAATACAATTTTTTTTGCACAAATAAAAAGGGTCTAGATTTTTTCCAGACCCTAAAAAAACTAATTTTTTTGATAAATCTTATGCATTATGTTTTTTTATTTGAATGCTCTGAATTTTTTTATTGGTTGCGTCAGAATGGTTCAGATCGCACATCATGGGAATACAATTATATGGGAGACAAGTCAGGGGTACATTAACTGAAGAAGCACCAGCTCCATCGGTTGCGCTAGGCTGGCTCATGTCGACACATAACATAGGGATACAATACTTCTCGGGGAGGCAATCCAGAGCTACCTCAACTGAACAAGTCCCAGAGTATTCGTATTCCTTTGAGGCATTGGCTTGAGGCCAAACATTAGCGGGTGGATTTTCGTTAAATAAAGTTTTATATTTTGCCGTAAAGTCACGTAAGTTTGATCGAACTTCGGCTTGATCTTGTTTTCCAATAGTTGGTGCATGATGCAGAAATCCTCCTGTGTTTTTATAACAAAATTGAGCATATTCCTTAGTAAATAGTATAAAATTATGCCATACATTATCTACTTGAGGACTAAACATGCCTAATTTAGCTTGAGGATGGATAATACACATAGCTAAATATCGCTTCAATTCTCGCTCGTGAAGTTGTGCTTCAGAATCATTAATGCCTAAATCTTTTTTATGACGGGATATGACATCTTTCAAATCATGATTCATAACAGATGAAACAACATCCCCTGTAATTTTCTTCATAGCAAATGCTGAAGAGGCTAAAAGGCATAGTGTAATAGTAAATATATATTTCTTCATACAGAAGATCCTTAATATAAAAAAAGATTTAAAAAGTTAATACTGGCAATAATAGTAATTATATTAAAAATAATAGCAAGTAAGATCGTTAATCAAACGAACCAAACGTCTAATTGGAGCATCCGAATAATTCATGAATCGTTACCCTATAAAACAATGTATTTACTTATGGGATATAAGGTTTTTTATCTATTGCGATGTAAAAATATATTGATAGTGAAGACTTATAAATATATTTCAAACTTTTTGTTTTTTTAAAATCCAATTTTCAATTTTCCATGTTGTTTTTAAATTAATTGTTCGACGATTTTTAACAAAATCTAAAAATGTATGATGTGTTATCCCTATTTCTTTGGCTGCTACAAGGAAGGCGATATCTTCTGTTTGGAGTACATTTAAAAAATCTTTTCTTAATTTTTCTATTTCTGTCATTTTCATATGATCCTTTTTTATAATCAATAATAAAACAGTAATTATATTAACTATAGCAAAAATAAAAAAAACACAAAAAATTTATTATTTAGTTTCACTTATGGATCGCTGTATTGGTGGTTTAGATAGGAAAAGATAATTGTCTATTTTTTCTTAAATGTGCTTATGCGGAATTTCAATTGAAGGAAAGTATAACCAATCCACAGAATCTTGTTTGGCACTCCTAATTAATGTTAAAAATCAATAAACAATCCTTAAAAGGCGAACGTTGGTTGCTGTTTTTTTTTTGCATTGAGTTCTATTGCTTCTGAAATCATGTCTAAACAGAATGGCGTAGTAGGGCACTTATTTTAGCCAATACATCGCTGCTTTGGAACCATAACAAGAACAACAGATTGCTTTATCTTTCTCTTTTTCAAATAAGTGTTAAGTGATATGTGATTATTATATCCCAGTACTCTTGCTATCTTACGCACCCAGTCTTCGCTTATCGTGTCTTCCGACTTGGCAACCCTTCGACAAGCTCCCAGCCTTCGCACGAGGCTAAGGCGGGCGCAGCAGGACTTAAGGCAAAAGCGGAGTTTATCCTGTACAAAGTTAAGGGCCGGACTGTTCTGGTCAAGTAAAATAGGACACTTTTTTAAAGAGAAATAAAATTGTGCTGTTTTTCAAACATTGCGGGGCTCAAATAGCCCAGCGTAGAATGTAAACGATCGGTGTTATAAAACATTTCAATATATTCAATCACATCATTTTTAGCTTGGCGCCTCGTAAAATAAGTGATGCCATCAGTTCTTTCAGATTTCAAACTACCAAAAAAACGTTCCATAACTGCGTTATCCCAACAATTTCCTTTCCGACTCATACTTACAGTAATCCCAAAATTCTCTAACAATTCTTGGTAATATTGACTTGCATATTGCGATCCGCGATCAGAGTGATGCATAAGATCTGAAGTTGGCTGACGCCGATCAATAGCAAGCTTCAATGCATTTGCTATTAATTCTGTATGCATGGTGCTTGCTGTAGCCCATCCAACAACCCGCCGAGAAAAAAGATCAACGACTGCGGCAATATACAGCCAGCCTTCAAGTGTCCACAAATACGTGATATCTGCAACCCAAACTTTATTGGGCTCGAGCACAGTAAAATTGCGATCAAGTATATTTTCAGCAATAGGTGAGCTGTGCTGACTGTTTGTTGTCACTTTGTATCTTTTTCTTTGCTTGCATTGAATGCCACTTTCACGCATCATGCGTCGTGCTAAATAGCGGCCAATTTTATGCCCTTTTTGCTGCATTTCACGGGACATGCGCCTACTACCATAACTTTGTCTAGTTCTTGCATGTAGCACATTCATTTCAAAGATTATTCTTTTTTGAGCAGTATCATTTTCTTGGGTAATTGCGATTCTTTTTGTGTAGAAATAATATCCGCTGCGATTAACCTCCATGACTTTACACATCAAATTTATTGGATATGCCTTGCGATGCCGATGTATAAAATCATACCTTAGTTTGGTTCGTTGGCAAAGAAGGCTGCTGCCTTTTTTAGTATTTCACGCTCCAATTTGAGCCTGTGAATTTCCTTTTTCAAGCGTGCCACTTCTACGCTATCTGATGTTGGAGTTGGTTTTTTAACCTTTAGTCCTTTAATTTCCTGAATCCAGCGGCTTAAATTCTTAGCCGCAACACCTAAGTTCTTACTTGCTTCTTCTTGAGTATATCCCTGATCTATAACCAGTTTTGCAGCTTCTTCTTTGAACTCTTTTGTGTATTTTTTACGTTTAGCCATAATGGACCCCTAAAATTAAGTTATATAAATAGTATAAACTATTTCTCTTAACTTTGGTGTCCTATTTTATTAAACCACAACAGACAGACCATATCCAACACTAAGCACCTTTTTTATTTTTGGCATATCCCCTTCTATTAGCACGCATTAGGAATTTTTGCCTCTTGACTTGCGTATCGGTTTACTGTTACAGTTAAATAACAATAAACCTAAAAAAAAGCAAGAGATGTTATGTCTAAATATATAGCTTATCAAGGACCAAAATTTACTATTGAATGGTATTTTGACGATCAAGGAAAGAGCCCGAGTCGCGAATATTATTTAAGCTTAACGTCTTTGCGGCAAGATCAGACTTTGTATCTTTTTAAGTTAATGGCAACTTTTGGAAAAATTTTAGATAAAAGAAAATTTAATTTTGAAGGTGATAAAATCTTTGAGTTTAAGCCTTCACCAGACAGGTTTTTATGCTTTTTTGTTATCGGATCAAAGATAATTGTAACAAATGCGTTTGAAAAAAAACAGCAAAAACTTCCGTCTCGAGAAAAGCAAAAAGCGTTAAAATATCAAGATGATTATTTAAGGCGACTAGCCAAAGGAACATATTATGAATAAAAAAGTAATTTCAACATACGATGAACATATTAAAGGAATGACCAAATCAAGAAGGAAAAGGTTTGATGAAGGATATCGAGACTTATTGCTCTCAGAATTATTAATTGCAGTAATGCAAGAAGATGAAATGTCTGTGAGAGAGCTTGCTAAAGCTGCTGGAATATCGCCAACCATAGTTCAAGGTGTTCGTTCAGGAACGAGTCAAAATGTAACAATGCAAAGCTTTTTAAAGATGATGAATGCATTAGGATGTTCTTTGATAGTTGAAAAAAATAAACTTAGATTCCCTTTGGAACTGCCCAAAGCTTAATGAAAATAAATCGTTTATTTAACCAATCGCATGCTAGTCAGACACTTGAGTTAAGCTTTGCTTTATCTTTCTCTTTTTCAAATACGTATTGAGCGATATATGATTAGTGTAACCCAGTACCTTTGCTATTTTACGTACCGATAATCCAACGCTCAGCAACTCTTTTATTCGTGGCACATGAGCATCAAATTTACTTTTCTGTATGATGCCCTTTGGTTTTCCTAGCACTATGCCCATGCTCTTGCGAGCTGCAAGGGCTTCTTTTGTTCGAGAGCTAATTAAATCACGTTCAAGTTCAGCAAACAAAGAAAACATGGTGATGATAACTTTTGAGTTCATATCATGTTTGCGCATGTCCAAATTTTGCTTAATAACTATAACGCGAATATTTTTGGTAATAAGTTTGTTAATTAGATCTATAACTCCTGAGGTGCTTCTGCCAAGACGACTAAGCTCTGTCACCACAAGAGAATCGGAATCTTGCACTTTGGTGAGCAGCTCATCTATCTTGCGCTCATGATCACTTTTGCGTGATGACTCCACCACTTCTATAAATTCATCAATATGCATATTTTTGTTTCGAGCATATTCATAAATCTCAAGTTTTTGATTACTCAATTCTTGTTTGTTGGTTGATGTCCGAATATAGGCGATAGTTTTACTCATGATTCTTTCTCCCGTTAAGACTTAAGGCAAAATTGCACGTAAATGGCATACAGAAAGGGAGTATATTGTTGTGGAATAGACTAAGCAATAAATAGGTGCTTTTTCGGTCGTTTTAACGTATACAGTTTTTTTATAACGCTCGACACCATTCACACAAATATATAATCTTGATTAACGCTTATATAACAAGATTTTTTTAACATTTGTCATGCCAGGATATACATGAATACTCATACGCTATTTAAAACGCTCACACTTCTTTGCACTATTTCACTTTCATCACTCTCTTTTGCTGCAGCCCCAGCGCCCCAAGCACGTCCTTCGCTGGAAGATCAATTGGCAATTCTTGAGGCCATGGAAGATACAGAGATTGTGTGTAAGGTGTTGCCTCAATCGCAAGATGATGCTGAGCAATCGTTAGCGGATGTTAAAAGAATATTTCAAGATCAGAATAGTGCATGTGTAAAAGATTTAAGAAAACACCAAGCTCAATATATACGCTTAACTCACCAATGGTGGGCGATAAACAAAGAGATCGAGGGGTGCGGGGACCATGAGCGCAGGAATCATTTACAGGCGCAACAAGATGAGATTAGTGCGAAATATGCAATAAGCGACGCAGAATCGCAAAAGTATGCAGATTCTTTAAGATCGGGCAATATGGTGCCACTTGATGCGTATAATTATCAAATCCAGCAGTCAAATGTTTTTCGAAGCCATGCATCTCTTATGCTTGCGCAAAAAGAAAAAGCTGAAAAAGAAAAGATGCAATTTCAACAAGAAAAAGCTCAATCACAAATTAGAGAACAAGCGCTGCTCGCTGAAAATCAAAATCTTAGAAACTTTAATGATGGCCCACAAATGGAAGGCGTGCCTAATGTTCCTGGTGGTCCCAAACAAGTGATCAAGCGCCGCGGATCGTTTTAAATTAAAATATATCAAATTCAACATAAGGATACTTCATGAACACTCATTCAGCATCAACATTTAAAACTCTCACACTTCTTTGCACTATTTCACTTTCATCACTCTCTTTTGCTGCAGCCCCAGCGCCCCAAGCACGTCCTTCGCTGGAAGATCAATTGGCAATTCTTGAGGCCATGGAAGATACAGAGATTGTGTGTAAGGTGTTGCCTCAATCGCAAGATGATGCTGAGCAATCGTTAGCGGATGTTAAAAGAATATTTCAAGATCAGAATAGTGCATGTGTAAAAGATTTAAGAAAACACCAAGCTCAATATATACGCTTAACTCACCAATGGTGGGCGATAAACAAAGAGATCGAGGGGTGCGGGGACCATGCGCGCAGAAATCGTTTACAAGCGCAACAACGTGAGCTTGAGGCGAAATACGTTGTGAGCAGTGCAGAATCGCAAAAGTATGCAGATTCTTTGATATGGGGCAATATGGTGCCACTTGATGCGTATAATTATAAAGCTCGCCAATCAAATGTTTTTCGACGCCATGCGTCCTTCTTACTTGCGCAAAAAGAAAAAGCTGAAAAAGAAAAGATTCAGCTGCAACAAAGAGACATTCAATGGCTGCAAAAAGAAGCTCAATCACAAATTAGAGAACAAGCGTTGCTCGCTCAACTAAAAGGTTATCAACGCCTTGAAGACGGCCCGCAAATAGAAGGCGTGCCCAATGTTCCTGGTGGTCCCAAACAAGTGATCAAGCGCCGCGGATCGTTTTAAATTAAAATATATCAAATTCAACATAAGGATATTTCATGCATACTCATTCAGCATCAACATTCAAAGCTCTCACGTTACTATGCACTATTTTACTTTCTTCACTCTCTTTTGCTGCAGCCCCAGCTCCTCAAGCCCGCCCATCGCTCGAGGATCAATTGGCAATTATTGATGCCATGGATGATGCAGAGATTGTGTGTAAGGTGGTGCCCACATCTCAAGATTATGCTGAGCAATTGCTAGCGCATGATAAAAGAATATTTCAAGAACAGAATAGTTCATATGCAAAAGAATTCACCAAACAAGAAGCTCAACATTTTCGCTTAAATCACCAATGGTGGGCACTTGTAAAAGAGATTGATGGTTGTGGTGATAATGCGCGCAGGAATCATTTACAGGCGAAACAACGTGAGATTACTGCTAAACATGCTGTGAGCGTGGCAGAAATGCAAAAGTATGCAGATTCTTTGAGATCGGGCAATATGGTGACTTTAGAGGCGTTTAATTATCAAGTTAACAAGTTAAATGTTTTTCAATCCCATGCGGCTCTTTTGCTTGCTCAAAAAGAAACAGAAAAAAAGCAATTGCAACAAAGAGAACAAGCACTGCTCACTGAAAATAAAAATCTCAGAAACTTCAATGACGGCCCGCAAATAGAAGGCGTGCCCAATGTTCCTGGTGGTCCCAAACAAGTGATCAAGCGCCGCGGATCGTTTTAAATTAAAATATATCAAATTCAACATAAGGATATTTCATGCATACTCATTCAGCATCAACATTCAAAGCTCTCACGTTACTATGCACTATTTTACTTTCTTCACTCTCTTTTGCTGCAGCCCCAGCTCCTCAAGCCCGCCCATCGCTGGAAGATCAATTGGCAATTCTTGAGGCCATGGATGATGCAGAGATTGTGTGCAGGGTAATGCCCGCATCTCAAGATCAAGCAGAGCAAAAGTTAGCGATAAACAAAAGAACATTTCAAGAACAGGATAATGCATGCGCAAAAGGGTTAACCAAACATCAAGCTAAATATATGCGCTTAAGTCACCAATGGTGGGCACTTGAAAAAGAGATTGATGGTTGTGGTGATAATGCGCGCAGGAATCATTTACAGGCGAAACAACGTGAGATTACTGCTAAACATGCTGTGAGCGTGGCTGAATCGCAAAAGTATGCAGATTCTTTGAATTCTGGCAATATGATACTCCTAGATGCGTACAATTATAAAGTTTACCAGTCATGTGTTTTTCAAAGCCATGCCTCCTTCTTGCTTGCTCAAAAAGAAAAAGCTGAAAAAGAAAAGATTCAGCTGCAACAAGAAAAACAAGCGCTGCTCGCACAACTAAAAGGATATCAACGCCTTGAAGACGGCCCGCAAATAGAAGGCGTGCCCAATGTTCCTGGTGGTCCCAAACAAGTGATCAAGCGCCGCGGATCGTTTTAAATTAAAATATATCAAATTCAACATAAGGATATTTCATGCATACTCATTCAGCATCAACATTCAAAGCTCTCACGTTACTATGCACTATTTTACTTTCTTCACTCTCTTTTGCTGCAGCCCCAGCTCCTCAAGCCCGCCCATCGCTCGAGGATCAATTGGCAATTATTGATGCCATGGATGATGCAGAGATTGTGTGTAAGGTGGTGCCCACATCTCAAGATTATGCTGAGCAATTGCTAGCGCATGATAAAAGAATATTTCAAG
>MWWI01000018.1_pt1 | contig 37913 bp, 23 predicted proteins | sample 1047321 | NCBI WGS metagenome assembly MWWI01 (sample SAMN06349966, study PRJNA376086) | soil metagenome | isolation source: FI-1 sample Antarctic (ecotone) soil | place: Antarctica | reverse complement strand
GGCACAAAAGCATTTTGAACAGGCTTATCGGTTGCCGCGCCGAATTGAACTGTCGTAAAACCGGCTGTTGATTGCTGTAAATACCAAATTCCGTTTCGGAATACAGCTATGTCGGCTTTCCCGTCACCGTCATAATCCCCTACCGTCGGAACATCTCCATTCATACCAAACTGGGCGGCGAAAAATTGATTATTGCTCGAATTAAGGCGATACCAGACACCGTTTGACGGTCGCCATACGGCGATGTCGGTTTTTCCGTCGCCGTCGTAATCCGCCGGTACGGGTTTGTCTTCGCTGATACCGAACTGCAATACCGCGAAATGTCCGTCCGAACTTCTGAGCCAATACCAAGTTCCGTTTGACGGACGATAAACGGCAATGTCGGCTTTGCCGTCACCGTCGAAATCGGCGATGACCGGAGCGTCGCCCGCTGCTCCGAACTGCACGGCGTAGAATTGGTTGTTGCTCGAATTGATACGATACCAAGTGCCGTTCGACGGGCGAAAGACTGTAATGTCGGCTTTCCCGTCGCCGTCAAAATCGGCGGGACGCGGCAAATCCTCAGGTGCGCCGAAACGCAGAACCGTTGCCGTGTTGTCCGAACTGCGAAGAATGCTCCACTCGCCGTTGGAGGGGCGATAAACCGTCGGGTCGGTTTTGCCGTCGCCGTCGAAATCGGCGGGGGCGATTTTATCGGAGGCGAGACCCCAATAGACGGCACCGAAACCAGCTTGACTGCGCTGCAAATGCCAGATGCCGTCACGGAAGACGGAAATATCGGATTTCCCGTCGCCGTCGTAGTCATACGTCGGAACGATGCTATTTGGGGTGACAATCAATCTGGCAAGACCAATACGAATCGTATTGGCAAGTCTCGTAAAATCGCCGCCGACCAAAATTCTTCCGTCCGCCTGTCGTTCAATGACTCGAATTTGATTGTTTGCGCCAATCGGGAAAAAAGATGCGTCTACTGTTCCATTCGACTTGAGCCGCGTCAATCCCGAACGCGGCAAGCCGCCGACAGTAGTAAATTGTCCGACGACAAGAATACTGCCGTCCGGCTGCGCGAGAAACTGGTTGATAATTCCGTTAAAAGATGCAGGTAAAAATGACGTATCCGTCGAGCCGTCGTTATTCAATCGAGAGATTCCGCTGCCCAAAACGAGATATTTCCCGTTCGCCTGAATTTCGATTTGCCGGACGAACGTAATGTTTCCCGCGTCGAACGAAGCGTCGGAACTGCCGTCGGCGTTCAGGCGAACCAATCCGGTTCGATTAACACCGTTCACGTTGGTAAACGTGCCGCCGACCATAATTTTGCCATCCGTCTGCACGACGATGCTCCGAATCGTCGCGTCTCCGAATACCGGACGGAAACTCACGTCAACAGTGCCGTTGGCGTTAAGTCGAGGCAGTGCATTGCTCACCCCCGTCCCGCCAATAGTTCCCAAACCGCCGCCGACCAGAATCTTACCGTCGGGCAGCAAAGCCATCGTAAGCTCCTGCGTACTCCCGTCCGAAAAAATCTGACTAAAAGTTTCATCTATGCTGCCGTCGGTGTTCAGACGAAGGAGGCGCGGTCTAAATATTCCGTTATAGAAGCGAAAATACCCGCCGACTAAAATTTTTCCATCGGGCTGCACGATTATTTTCGATACAGAACTAACGTTGAAACCGCTTCCCGAATTGAATGTCGAATCAAGAGTGCCGTCAGCATTAACTCGCGCCATCGAAACGCGCGGCACGCCGTTGACGCGAATAAATCCTCCGGCAATAATCACTTTGCCGTCAGCCTGCGCCGCGATTGTCGTGACCGGACCGACGGTTCCGAAACTGACGGTGAAAGAACTTTCGATGCTTCCATTTTGACCGAGCCTGGCAAATTTCCTAACGCTCGCGCCGTTTTCAACAAATACGCCGAATAAGAAAATTCTTCCCGCCGAATCAAGCATCCAATAATTGATTTGAGTGAGATTTGACGGCGAGACAAATGAATTGTCGAGAACACCTTCGGCACTGAAACGATAAAAGCTGTTATTAGTGCTAACTAAAACCTTGCCGTCTGGTAGAACCTCGACTCTATTGATTATGCTTGTAAATGGAGTGCTGAATGACGAAGTTAAAATACCGGCAGGAGACAATTTAGCGATATTCTGGCGACTCGCCCCATTGACCGCAGTAAACTTGCCGACGATTATCACGCTGCCGTCCGATTGAACATAGAAGTCGTTAATTGAAGCACTTGGTCCAGGATTAGTCACGCTGAGCAATTCAAATGTCGTATCAATCGTCCCGTCCGGGTTGAAGCGTTTGAGCAAAGCGTTGCCCGATGCACAGGTCGGGCAGGTAGCGATTGAGTTAGTGACGAGCAGAATCTTTCCGTCCGGCAAAACCGATATTTTACCGGGACGTTCACCTGAAACTCCTCCACTGCTGCTAGAAATGTTAATCGTAGTAAAAGTATTGTCAACTGTTCCGTTCGGATTGAGCCGGTAAAGCTTATAATTGATGAAATTGGCAAATCTACGGCTGATTAAAACAACTAAAATTTTTCCGTCCGGTTGAATTGCTCGAACATCCGCCCGATTGCTTTCGGGAGCGACTACGGAAGGAAAAGGCGAAGTAAAACTCGCGTCGCGGCTGCCGTCCGAATTCAAGCGATACATTCTTGATTGCCCGCTCTGTTCACTCGTTTCCCCGCCAATGATAATTTTTCCGTCGGGCTGCAAAAGTACACTTGTCACGGGGAAGTCGCAGACCGCGCAGTTGAATGTATTATCAACCGTACCATCCGCGTTAAGTCGAGCAATACTGTTATTGATAACCCCATTAACAATGTGAAAATCACCGAAAACAATAGTTTTGTTGTCTGGCTGAAGGATAAAATTTGCTGTCGAAATCGAATTTACTTCAGAATATGCATTAAATGATGAATCAACCCTGTTTGGCTGAGCGTTAACCGTCAACATTGCAGTAAAAACAATCAAAATAATCGGCAAATAATTAAGAAGTTTCTTGAAAAAGCTGTTGGATGTACTCATAAGTGTTATTCCTGTTTAAGTGAAGTTTTATACCAAACTGATAAATCGAATGACGGTGAACCGGTCAAAACTCAAATCAAGGTCGCCGGGCGCAGCAAATGAATTAACGCCGAGTCCGAACAGCATTAAGCAAAGAAGTAAAAATTGTCGCTGAATTTGAACACCGAATCGTTGTGAGTTCATAAGTTTTTCCTGCGTCCCCAGAGAAATTTATAATCGGGAAAGTGTAGATGCTAACGAAAGAATAGCAGTTTCACCGTATTTTAGCTACAAAATTTTAAGGCGGACGCTGAATAGCCGCGAGCGTCTCGACAGACTGTTCTTTGCTTGCGTCTTCTAATTCAAGAATTTCTTTTGAGATTTTTAACATATTGAAAGATAGTCGCCGGACGGGTCGAAAAGAGGAGACTACCCGCCCGGCTATGCTGGAAAGTATGGACAGGCTCTCCAGCATTTTTTCTAAATTTAACCAGGACGAGATAAAACACAAAAGCTCGTCCTGGTGTTCGCCGTGATGGACAAACACGGCTAATTCGTGAGCGATTGGACGGAAAAAGGTAGCACCGTCCAACCGCCGTTTGCTATTGCTAGGATAAGGACAGTAGCAAATTGTGGTTAATTCTTTGCCGGAACGCGGCAAGAGTCTATGAACTCGTCCAGGTCTCTTACGCGATACGAAATTCGTTTGTTGACTCGGTAGAACGGAATCTTACCTAACCATCGAATACTTCTCTTTAACGACTCGTAGGAAATTCCAATATAGGCGGCACTTTGCCTTTCTGTTAAAAGGCGGTTTTTGTTAGCGGTCATCTCTTCAAATGTTTCGTTTTTATTTATTTTGCTCATAATTTTCACTCCAATTTTCTTTCCAATCTTCTTTTTTGTCGCGCCGGGATTTAACCCGACCTTGTTTACCCAATGCCCAGACACCGCTTCAATTTTTGCATCCGCCGATTTACCCAATAAATCTTATTTGAAGAGGGGGAACCGGTCAGCAAACGGTGTAAAACAAGGGTTTAGCATTTCGTGTTTCCTTCATTTCAATAATTTAACCGTTGTCGAAAACCTTCGCTTTACTTTTCCCAACTTATAGATGGGTCTGATAAGTCCTTTTATGGAATCGCTGATATTCAATGTTTACGGGCATTTCAGTAAAATCGCTATGTTACAAACCGCCATTTTACGCCCTAACCACACTATGTTGTGGTGTCCTTTCGGCTTTTAGCTCATCAAGTTTTCAAACGGACTAATCATAATTTCAAATTCGTCAAAAGGTTTTAGCTTCTTTGATTTTGCCCTATGCGGACATTCTAAACATTGACAATCCGAGACCCGCCTTTGTGAGATATGCCCGTATTTACAGTATTTTCCCGTGAAATAAAGTTCTAAACCCTGTTCTTTAGCCGCCCGTCGTGTAATTCTCTGCATAATCGCCTCATTTATTGCCTGTTTTCTTGTATATCTTGAAAATTCTCCGCCAAAATATTGGAAAACGTGAATTAAGAGGTATATTTTCAGGGCGCAAAGGGAAAAGCAATAATGAAAATAAACTCCAAACCCGTGCCAAACCCTTGCCACAACTACATTTCACGAGCTTCACGAGCGTCTGTCGCTTCTACAAAGAAAATCTATCAGGATTTAAGCCTCATTCTTAACAATGGTAGCTCTGAGAAACATCATTCTTGTATTCATCGCCCTTCTATCTAGCTCTACATTTGCAACTCTATTTTGGAAGTTCAAACCTTCTGTTTTAAGTTCTCTAATTTTTCGGTCAAGGGTTGCGATGTCCGGCACTGCGTTTAATTTATAGAATCGTTCGGTCAAGTTCTTGAGTTTCGCCTTTTCCGTCTCCAATTTTCGTTGCAGTTCCATCAAATTTTGTTGACCCGCCATCCAAGCGGCAAACCCTAACTCGTCGCTGTCTTTATTAGCGGCAAGCGCGTTGACAAGGGTCTGTTGTCTCGCAACTTCCAGGCTTGAGTTGTTAATGACCACGCCTTGCAAATACATATCGGAGTCAATTTCACTTATCGCGGATTTCAATTCAATCAGAGCTTTGCTCAACTCTTCAATCACCGGCGAATTACGCGCCGTAACTTCTGCCAACCCTTGTTTATATTGGTCTAGCTCTGTTCCGGCATTGGTGAATTCATTTTCCAGTTCTGCCAACTCGTTAATTTCGTCAGCTACCAATTCCAGACGTTTGTTCCGTTCTTCATTCTGTTTTTCGTTTTGAAGTCTTTCGACTTCCTCTTGCCAATCTTTCATCATTTTCTCCTATGCCGAAGCCGTGTTTTCATATTCCAGGATTGCTTCACGCTCCAACCTGGCATCGAGCAAATCTTGCTCGTCTGGTTCATAAACGCATTGGTTATGCTGATTTATTTCCCGTTGTTGCTGTATTAAATAGTCTGCCAGGTCAAAGCCCTCTGCTTTCTGTTCGTCTGTGGCTCGTCTTTCAATCAAATCAGACACCCTAACATCCAAACCTTGCCGTTTTGCCTTGTGTGCGATTGTCTGCCATTGCTGAAACCCATCGGCATCTGGGTATAAAATCATCCGGCGCGTTCCTAATCGTTGTAGCCGTTCAATCGTCAAATTTTGCTTCGAGCCGGTTGCCAGCCAAATGAAATCAGAGAAAACAATGCTTCCAATAATTGCGGTCTTTTCAGCTTCAACTATGGCAATATGTTTGTCTGAATTTTCTAGTAAAAGGTGCTGACCAAAAAGGCATTGCATTAAATTAAATTCTTTTTCGAGCCGTCCTAACCTCTTTAATTCCGAGTGAATCCAATTAGGATTTACGTCTTTCGAGCGTTTGCCGGTTGTTGCATCATAAGCAATTATTTTGCCGGTTCGGATTCGTTTCTTTTGGTCAACCTGCCAAAAAACTGTTTTGCCAAGTTTGGTTGTTCCAATAAAATACTGTTTAACCGCCTCTTGAATTTCTTCAACCGAATCTGGGAAAAGATTTAGAAGAAATTGAACAAACCCGTTCTTTTCGTAGTTTCCAAGCGTCGCTTTCAAATGCTCCAAAGGTATAAAATCAAAGGCGTTTTGTATCGTTTCCGCCATCTGTGAGCCGTTTTTATTGGTCAAGGTATACTTTGCCTTGCCTGGTTTTTTGCCTTTACCAAAATTCAATCCTATTTTGCGCTCTGTGTTATCAGAAAAGTATTCTTTGGACGGGCAAACGTGATAACGGCAACTGCTTTCACGGTCACACCTGCCAAACTCAAACGGTGCATATTCGCCCGTTGTTCGTCGGATGTATCGCTTAAATTTCTTTGGAGTGTCACAGTTTGGGCAAGTAAACTTTTTTGACCCTCTTTCTAATTCAAATTCAAAATCTGCCATTTCGTTTAGCCCTTTGTTTATATGGTCTATGTAGGGTTAATGTAGATTATGTAGGAAGAAGTTTCTTCCCTACATTGCGTTTAGCCCTTTGTTTATATGGTCTATGTAGGAAATTTATGTAGTTTATGTAGGGTATGTAGCAAATTAGGGTAAAGTCCTCTATACGTGTTTTCCAAATGATTACCCCCCTTTTTCCCTACATCCCTACATAAATTTACGTTTTCCCTATATTTTACCTACCTTTTAACTACATTTCTCCCTACATATTCCCTACATTTTCCCTACATAACCCTACATAAATTACATAAATTGCATTGATTTGAATTCAAATCCTATCCAATACATCGCATCCATTTTCCTAAATTGTTTGAAACCCCGTTCTTCGAGAGAAGATTTGAAATTTTTCTGACCGAGCGGATAATAACCATTTTCAACTGACCAGTCTTTATAATTGGTATAAGCTGCCGATGATTTAATCGCACCTTGCGGTATTTGAATTGTTTGGAAATCTAACCATTGTTTAACGGTGTCGGATTCCTCTTTATATTTGTCGGTGGCACTGGTTACAGCCGTTGGCAATGGCTTAAGTCGTTCAGCTTGCCACATTTTCAACCCTTCCAACGCCCAATTTAGAATTCCTGGAAGCTCTGATTTCAAAGTTTCCTCTAATCTGTCCTCTTCCCGCCCTTCAAAGTTTTGGTTAAACGGAATAAGAACTATTCTGCGCCAAATACCAAAATCAGTTTGAGTGATGACCGGCTTATGATTTGTTGCCAAAAACAATTTGAACTGTGGAACATAATGAAAATACTCTTTATGTAGGAAACGACAAGAAATCCTATCGCCGCCGGTAGTCAATTTTACAAGCGGCTCATTTAACTTTTTGTCGGCTGCCGATTCAATCATTGACACGAATCTTCTACCGTTTAGCATTGCTAAATCGTTTGTATTTTCGCTCTGTTTATCTGCATCGAAAGTTTTGAAGCTCGCGCTTTCAGCGTAATCACCGAATAATGCCGAGATTATATTTATAAATACTGTTTTGCCGTTCTTACCAAAGCCGTAGAAAATGAACATTTTCTGTTCGCTAACATCGCCAGTCAATGAATAGCCAACAATTTTCTGCATAAATCGAATCAATTCTTTGTTGCCGTCGAAAATCTCGTTTAGAAATTTCTTCCATCTGGGACAATCTGCATCCGATTCGTAATTTGCGCCGAGTTGTTTGCTGATATAGTCGCTACGTTTCGCTTCGTAAAAACTGCCGTCTCGTAAATTTAATGTGCCGTTTAGAGTTGATGCCAGATATTTGTCAGTATCGTATTGGTTAATAGTGGTAGCAAATTCTCGTAACCATTGCGCCGCTTGTTTAATATCTTTGCGACTGCGGACGTTTTCACATCTCACTAGATAATTTAGAACCCGCGCTTTGTCGCTTATTTGGCTCGTTTCCGCACTTGTAGCAACTCTTTGACGACGACGAATGACAGACAAAATAGCAGCATCAATGCTGCTAGACTGGTCTTCCGACCAAATCACATCATTCCATCGCAACCATTGGTTATTGTTTATGTTGTATCGGTAGTCTTTTCCGTGTTCGTTTTGAAAGCATTCGGCGTTGCCAGTGTCAGTCAAAGCTGCGTCTGCCATAAATTCATCGGCATCCAAATCAGAACTTGAAACCGGCGTGTTGAATTTTTCCTCGGCTTCTGCTCGAATTGCGTCAGCAAAATCTTTGCCGGTGGCTTGCCCTTGCGAATTGTTTTGTGGTGTGTTGTCCATACGAAGTTTGCTCCAAAATTGAAAGTCCAGACGCAACAACGCCCAACTTTATTGTTTATAAAGCCGGACGGTTTCAACAATTGACTTCCTTATCGGTAATTTCGTATGATGGAGGTGCAACCGCTCAATCATTTGAGTTACTAAGGGAGTCGTGATTCTGAAACAATTACGGCTCTTTTTTATTGCCCGTTTTCAGGCTTAAAACATCTAAATTTCTTTGACAGGTATATTTTGCGTCAATTCAACTCGATTGCACAAGGGCAACCTCAATCGAGTGAGAGACGCTGTCAGTTTTTTCGTTTTCAAAAGTGCTTCAAATGTGCTTAGAACCCTTATAATACAAGGCTTATAACAGAGTGAGTCAGTCGCATTACTAAACGACATCCTTCACAACCGGCACTGCATTCTCGAACTGATTGACAGTTGAAATTTCAATTTTCCGCGCGGGCTTTTCTGTGAATAGGCTAATAATTCCACCAATGAACATCAGTAGCAGCACCAATCCTAAGACTAGAATCACCCCGATACAAAATAGAAATTCCATTACAACTCACCTATAAGCCTGTCTAAATCAGTTCGGCGGATAACCTTAGAACCTCGTAAGCCTGGAAAGGTCTTTAACTTTCCATCTCGCACAGCCCTTTCCAGAAAAGTAACAGATAACCCTGAGACCAAAGCAGACTCACTCAAATTCAGCATTGGCTTGTTCTGTAAGAAGACCAATTTTTGAGCCTCAGCAAGCGATTCTTGAGACTCAGCAAGCGACTGTAGCACCCTTATCATTGGAGTAAATGAAAGTGCCTGGTCTTGTCTGTCTTTGTTGTCCGCATTTGTCGGCATTAGTGAAACCGAGTTTTGCGCCGGTGTAGAAATTGCCGGGCGATGCTTTGCAGATTCTCTTCTTTCCCTAAAGGTTTTAAGCTCTGTATCGTCAAAGACTACAACGTCTCGTGTCTTGCCCTTCTCTAACTTTGACGATATTTCACCACTTTTAACAAGCCTTTCTAATGTCTTCTCTGAAATATCCAGGAATTTTGCTGCATCTGATTTTTTCATTTGTCTGTATTGTCTGTCTTAGTTGTCTTATTTTGTCGCTGTTCCGAAGATTACCAAACTTTGAGAACCAAGACAAGCAAAATGTCTCTATTGTCGGTTTTTGTCGGAATTCGCTCGTTAAAGGCTCTAGGGCGGCGTTTTTGATTAAGAGGTAGGTTGGACTAACCTCTTTTCGTTGCAAGGGCTTACAGGGTTGCCAGAGAGCCGAGAAACGGTAAATTTGGAATAGGTTTTAGCGGTAAAAATGCCAGGTATGAATGGGAGATTTATTAACTAAAATCATTCATACCTGGCATTGGTAGTGGGAATGTTTCACTACCATTTTTTAATTAGTGCCGCCCTCACGTCCTTTGATTTGTTGGGCGGCGGCGAGTAATTTCCTCTATCTTATGGCACAAAAGCATTTTGAACAGGCTTATCGGTTGCCGCGCCGAATTGAACTGTCGTAAAACCGGCTGTTGATTGCTGTAAATACCAAATTCCGTTTCGGAATACAGCTATGTCGGCTTTCCCGTCACCGTCATAATCCCCTACCGTCGGAACATCTCCATTCATACCAAACTGGGCGGCGAAAAATTGATTATTGCTCGAATTAAGGCGATACCAGACACCGTTTGACGGTCGCCATACGGCGATGTCGGTTTTTCCGTCGCCGTCGTAATCCGCCGGTACGGGTTTGTCTTCGCTGATACCGAACTGCAATACCGCGAAATGTCCGTCCGAACTTCTGAGCCAATACCAAGTTCCGTTTGACGGACGATAAACGGCAATGTCGGCTTTGCCGTCACCGTCGAAATCGGCGATGACCGGAGCGTCGCCCGCTGCTCCGAACTGCACGGCGTAGAATTGGTTGTTGCTCGAATTGATACGATACCAAGTGCCGTTCGACGGGCGAAAGACTGTAATGTCGGCTTTCCCGTCGCCGTCAAAATCGGCGGGACGCGGCAAATCCTCAGGTGCGCCGAAACGCAGAACCGTTGCCGTGTTGTCCGAACTGCGAAGAATGCTCCACTCGCCGTTGGAGGGGCGATAAACCGTCGGGTCGGTTTTGCCGTCGCCGTCGAAATCGGCGGGGGCGATTTTATCGGAGGCGAGACCCCAATAGACGGCACCGAAACCAGCTTGACTGCGCTGCAAATGCCAGATGCCGTCACGGAAGACGGAAATATCGGATTTCCCGTCGCCGTCGTAGTCATACGTCGGAACGATGCTATTTGGGGTGACAATCAATCTGGCAAGACCAATACGAATCGTATTGGCAAGTCTCGTAAAATCGCCGCCGACCAAAATTCTTCCGTCCGCCTGTCGTTCAATGACTCGAATTTGATTGTTTGCGCCAATCGGGAAAAAAGATGCGTCTACTGTTCCATTCGACTTGAGCCGCGTCAATCCCGAACGCGGCAAGCCGCCGACAGTAGTAAATTGTCCGACGACAAGAATACTGCCGTCCGGCTGCGCGAGAAACTGGTTGATAATTCCGTTAAAAGATGCAGGTAAAAATGACGTATCCGTCGAGCCGTCGTTATTCAATCGAGAGATTCCGCTGCCCAAAACGAGATATTTCCCGTTCGCCTGAATTTCGATTTGCCGGACGAACGTAATGTTTCCCGCGTCGAACGAAGCGTCGGAACTGCCGTCGGCGTTCAGGCGAACCAATCCGGTTCGATTAACACCGTTCACGTTGGTAAACGTGCCGCCGACCATAATTTTGCCATCCGTCTGCACGACGATGCTCCGAATCGTCGCGTCTCCGAATACCGGACGGAAACTCACGTCAACAGTGCCGTTGGCGTTAAGTCGAGGCAGTGCATTGCTCACCCCCGTCCCGCCAATAGTTCCCAAACCGCCGCCGACCAGAATCTTACCGTCGGGCAGCAAAGCCATCGTAAGCTCCTGCGTACTCCCGTCCGAAAAAATCTGACTAAAAGTTTCATCTATGCTGCCGTCGGTGTTCAGACGAAGGAGGCGCGGTCTAAATATTCCGTTATAGAAGCGAAAATACCCGCCGACTAAAATTTTTCCATCGGGCTGCACGATTATTTTCGATACAGAACTAACGTTGAAACCGCTTCCCGAATTGAATGTCGAATCAAGAGTGCCGTCAGCATTAACTCGCGCCATCGAAACGCGCGGCACGCCGTTGACGCGAATAAATCCTCCGGCAATAATCACTTTGCCGTCAGCCTGCGCCGCGATTGTCGTGACCGGACCGACGGTTCCGAAACTGACGGTGAAAGAACTTTCGATGCTTCCATTTTGACCGAGCCTGGCAAATTTCCTAACGCTCGCGCCGTTTTCAACAAATACGCCGAATAAGAAAATTCTTCCCGCCGAATCAAGCATCCAATAATTGATTTGAGTGAGATTTGACGGCGAGACAAATGAATTGTCGAGAACACCTTCGGCACTGAAACGATAAAAGCTGTTATTAGTGCTAACTAAAACCTTGCCGTCTGGTAGAACCTCGACTCTATTGATTATGCTTGTAAATGGAGTGCTGAATGACGAAGTTAAAATACCGGCAGGAGACAATTTAGCGATATTCTGGCGACTCGCCCCATTGACCGCAGTAAACTTGCCGACGATTATCACGCTGCCGTCCGATTGAACATAGAAGTCGTTAATTGAAGCACTTGGTCCAGGATTAGTCACGCTGAGCAATTCAAATGTCGTATCAATCGTCCCGTCCGGGTTGAAGCGTTTGAGCAAAGCGTTGCCCGATGCACAGGTCGGGCAGGTAGCGATTGAGTTAGTGACGAGCAGAATCTTTCCGTCCGGCAAAACCGATATTTTACCGGGACGTTCACCTGAAACTCCTCCACTGCTGCTAGAAATGTTAATCGTAGTAAAAGTATTGTCAACTGTTCCGTTCGGATTGAGCCGGTAAAGCTTATAATTGATGAAATTGGCAAATCTACGGCTGATTAAAACAACTAAAATTTTTCCGTCCGGTTGAATTGCTCGAACATCCGCCCGATTGCTTTCGGGAGCGACTACGGAAGGAAAAGGCGAAGTAAAACTCGCGTCGCGGCTGCCGTCCGAATTCAAGCGATACATTCTTGATTGCCCGCTCTGTTCACTCGTTTCCCCGCCAATGATAATTTTTCCGTCGGGCTGCAAAAGTACACTTGTCACGGGGAAGTCGCAGACCGCGCAGTTGAATGTATTATCAACCGTACCATCCGCGTTAAGTCGAGCAATACTGTTATTGATAACCCCATTAACAATGTGAAAATCACCGAAAACAATAGTTTTGTTGTCTGGCTGAAGGATAAAATTTGCTGTCGAAATCGAATTTACTTCAGAATATGCATTAAATGATGAATCAACCCTGTTTGGCTGAGCGTTAACCGTCAACATTGCAGTAAAAACAATCAAAATAATCGGCAAATAATTAAGAAGTTTCTTGAAAAAGCTGTTGGATGTACTCATAAGTGTTATTCCTGTTTAAGTGAAGTTTTTACCAAACTGATAAATCGAATGACGGTGAACCGGTCAAAACTCAAATCAAGGTCGCCGGGCGCGGCAAATGAATTAACGCCGAGTCCGAACAGCATTAAGCAAAGAAGTAAAAATTGTCGCCAGATTTGAATACCGAATCGTTGTGAGTTCATAAGTTTTTCCTGCCTTTCCAGAGAAATTTATAACCGGGAAAGTGTAGATGCTAACGAAAGAATAACAGTTTCACCGTATTTTAGCTATAAAATTTTAAGTCGGACGCTGAATAGCCGCGGGAACGCGGCACTGCTCCATAAATTCGTCAAGGTCTCTAACCCTGTATGAAATTCGTTTGTTTACGCGGTAGAACGGTATTTTGCCGAGCCAGCGCACACTTCTTTTTAACGATTCGTAGCTAATTCCAATGTAGGCACTTGCTTGACGTTCTGTCAGAAGACGGTTCTTGTCTAAACTCGTGTCAATGTTTGTCTTTGCTTCTTTTGTATTGTTCATAAATAATTTCTCTACTTTATTTTTTTGTTGTGCCAGGAATTTTAATAGCATCCTACTTTACCCAATGCCGAACTGTTCTCTGAATTTTTTCGGTTATGCATTTACGAGGTCGAGTATATTAGTGGATGCCCATACCGGTGCGGAAATCCTTTGGAATCAATAGTTAGCTAGTTGATTACTCTTCAAGATACTGTGTTTTACTTTTATCCAATTTATTGATGCGTCTTATAAGACGCATTATGTGATTGATTTATAAGGCTTTACAGCCTCAAACCACAACCTGTTGTGCCGTAGCCTAAAAATCTCCGTTCTAACGTCATCACCAAGAACACAACATATTGTGCAAGAGTCGAATTCCTACATATTGTGGTTTCAAAGGCTTCTAATCGAGCAAGGCGTTCCCTTTAGTTTCAACAGCTTATGAGACTAATTACACCGTAATTTCTCACAGACCGGCGCGGCGTGAAGTAATTACTCTTTAGGGAATTCTCTCTATTCGTTAGATATTGCAGATTTTCTGGGACGTGAAGCCCGGAAACAATATCATTTTGAAGTGGCACAATATGGTCTAAAGTCATATTTTCGGGTATAGCTTTTATGATTTCTGCAATCCGTTCTTGATTAGACCAGCGCGGAAGACGATTTAATTTTTCCGCCCGTATTTTATGGGCTAAAACTTTCGTCTTCCAGTAGTCAGGAGATTCCTTGCCAATCCAATGTTTTGGGCGCATCCTGTCATATTTCTCATTCTCTTCCTTCACATAGTTAGGATATTTCTTATACCAGGAGGCACTATATTTCTTCGGCTCTATTTCAGGATGACACTCTAAACACTCACAACTTGAAACTCGTCGCTCACAAATATGACCCCGTTTACAAGACTTCCCTGTAAAATATCTCTGCAATCCGCTTTCGATTGCTTCTTTCTTACTTACTAATTTCATTTCTATTTCTCCGTGTTCATAAACTATTGATATGTAACAACTTCCAAAATCTCGCAAAAAGAAACGCTGACGAATTTAACTCTGTCATAACATTGTTTGCCCCTGTAAACATCGCCCTCTCACTAGGATACTGAGCGTTGACTGACATACAAGAATTCCTACAAATGTTCGTCGGCTTCAATTTTTAGCCCTTCTCTTTTAGTTATCGCCTTTAACTCTTAACTTCTCGCTAAATTCCTTTGTATTCTTGGCAGACTTCACATCGAGAATTAGTTGCTCCATCCGTTTGTTGTCTAATGCTGGTTTGCAGAAGCTCCGGTTCAAGCTGTGAAGTTCCTGAGTTAATTCATCGGAGGTTCGTTTCCATCGTAAATTCCGACCCAACCTAAAGAGCCGGTTGTAGCGGTTGCCTTGATAAAGCTCCTCAGAAATGTTCAAAATTGCTGATTCATTGCGCTGCTTTGCCTCTTTGAGGTCGTCCCTAAGCGTCTCTCCGTTGGAGAGAGGAAGAGATACACTCTTAATAGGATTCCCAGCCTTCAAATTTTCTCTTGTTTCATAAAGCTGGTGAACGATGTCCGGCGCATCAATCGGCTCTATTAAATTTGTCCACTCATATTGCCTGCCGCTTTTGTGAATTGACGGAGGTAACACCATTAAACTTCCATTGGTTTTATAGTCGAGTATGCTGCTGCCGTCTTTATGCTGACGAATGCCATTTCCCGACCCTAAATTGCCGCTATGCCACATATAGTAATGGCATCGGTTATCCTTACCGCTTGTCGCGGTCAAAGTGTCGTAATCCTCTTGACCGTTAAGCTTCCAAAATTCTTGTAAGTCATCAACTTCGACACAAATTAAGTTGCTCGGCATCCAGCAACCGATGTTGTAATCTGGATTCCTGTAAAAGGTTTCCAATAACTTTTCTCGACTGATTGTGCTGAGATAACTTTTTGTCCAGCCTTTTGGCGGTAGCTTACCTTCTTCTACCAGAGGTGTAACCACTAAACCTGAACGCAAATAGAAGTCAATAACATCTAATCTCTCACTCGACTTCCAAAAATCTAACCCCATAATTCTCACTTCCTGGGTTCTTTGAACCTCTTCAATCCTCTCTCCGTTGGAGAGAGGACGGAATACACTCTTAATAGGATTCCCGCTTGCGTTTGGAAGGCGGTAGACGTGCTTTGGATTTTTCCTTTTGCCATTCGGCAGAACTTCTAAATCTAACTGTTCATCCTTAACCAATTCACGCAAAGTAAACCCGACGGTCTGCCTTCTTATTTTCAGCATTTTCGAGAGTTTCTGCTGAGACACGCAAGAGAAGCCGTTTGGACTTCTTCTAATAATTCCCTTGACGTAGTTTAGGATTCTCCATTTAACGCGCTTGTCGGTGCGTTTCTGCTCTGACAAATCACTACTGGCAATCTGTTTCTCATTCGATTTTCCGAATGCTTCAACCGGATTAAATTTTGGCTTTGCGGCAAATCCTGAACAGCTAAAATCATTACCTTTACGCTGTTGCTTTGCTACTATTACACTGTCCATTACGCTACGATTTCCCCCTAACACAAACTATGGTGCCCGAATTCGACTCTGTTACACAATAGTGAGCGTGATTGGACTGATGCTCCATTGAATAAATTATTTTTAATAAAATTTAAAAGCCTTGTAGTGAAAGGATATAAAGCATTGAAGGCGAGCTACATCATTGCCCAACTCGACACCCTAATTTACAAAAGTAGAGAAGCTAAAAAGGTGAATCCTCTAAAACATATTTCTGATGTTTAACCCTGGGGTAGTGGCTCAAATAAGAATTTGCGTATAAATGCCCTATAACGGCTTTGTTCTAAAAATAAGTAGGTTGGGTAGGGTTAAGCGGTAAAAATCAGTTTTAGGCAGCCTTACGGCTCAAAGAACGACACCCCAAAGCTAGGTTCAGGATGAAGAGTGGCTATTAAAGATTATTTGCTATATCGTGAGATATTTTCCATTCGACAAAATGCGGTAGCTTGACCTGGGAACCGCCCTATCACAAAGCCAGCAGGTATATTCTCTATTCTTCCGCCCGAATAGGTCATTTTACCATCTATAACAACAGATGTAGGACTAATTACAATATCTATTCCATTGCACCTTAGCTTTCCGCGATTTATAATGATTTTATTTGGGACTTCAAATGTAATATCTATTAAAATATCTCCTTTAGATTTTCGGATAATTAAGTTGCGCCCAACAAACTGAATATCCCAAGATGTAACCTTATAAACTAACTCATTATTCACTATACGCAGTATAAAGTTATTAAAATCATCGAATAAATTTAGCGTTAAGAGCAAATGTCCTTCCGACATTATAAATCCGACAATTGGTATTTCATCAATAATTACTGGAATTATTTGAGTTCCATAACCCTTATCTATGGTTGTAAAGCTGTTTGAGCCGATAAATACTTCACACTCTGAACCAGAATAATGTAAGTCATAGGGCTTTGAAACACCTTCTATCAAATTATGTGGATTTTCATTGGCTTTAGTAACGTCTTCTTTCGGTAATAATCCCGATGTCTTTTCCCTATGATGCTTATCACATAAAAGCGTAATTTCCTCCGTGATATGTCTTTGAACAACAGCCCACTCCAGCATATGTTCATATTCATATAAAGGAATCCCGCAGATTACACAGCCAAAACCGCATCGCTGTCTAACTTCTCTTTGTATCGGTAATGGTATTGGGGGTCTATCAAATTTATCGGGCATAATTTTATGAATAACGTATTTGAGGCATTTTAGCTGTGTTTTACAAATTTATTTCAGAGTAGAAAGCTCTATTTGATAAGGTCTTAATCGGGTGGAACCACCTTTAATACCAATCATCAAAATTTAACTTCACACTTAAATTTGCTTTCCCTTTCTTACCCCTAAAATAAATGTTTCCAAATGTTTCAAGTAGTCGCCCTTACTTTCAATTGCGCCTGCGTCTTCGGCTATGTCCTCAATGACCGGGACGCAATAGGCAAATGAATTTATCTTATTTTTCGCTCTGGAGATTGCCGTCAAGATTCCAATTTTGCAAATATCATCTGAAAATCTCCTGACTTCTTCCCGCGCTTTTCGGTCTTTGGATTTGATATTGTTTCCAGTCCATTTTCGATAAAAGATGATGATTTCATCAATCTCTTTATTATCATCTATATCATCAATCAATACGTGGTTATCCAGTTGACCAGTCAATGACGCCACTGGTTGACCAGTTAACCAGTCCATCGCAATCTCTACTGCCTCTTGAAAATCAAATTTGTTAACAAAACACCACAGTTCCCATTTTTCCAATTTCTGCTTCGGAAGACGTAAACCCTTTAATGTCCTCTCTCTACGACTACGGAATTTTTTCTCAGTGGTTAACTGGTTAACCACTTCTGTATGTTTGTTGGTTAACTGGTTAACCACTTCTTCTTCTCCCTGGTTAACCACAAAAGGGACAGGCTGGTTAACCACACTGGTTAACTGGTTAACCGAGTTTTGGTTAACTGGTTGACCAGTTTTCTCTAACTTTTCTCGGTCTTGTTTAGCTTGCATTAAATCCTTAAAGGAAGCTAACTTTTCACCCATAGATTGCCTCCTTATGAATTGTCGCTATCATCTCAGGTTCGATTTTCTCTACATCAAATTCGCGCATCATTTCCATTCCGATAGCGCAGGTCTTTAAGATTTCTCTTGGTATGCCACCTGTTACTGTGTAGATACTCTGGATTGCTGGTTTTGAAAAGGGGTTAACAATCTCAGCTTGCTCACATCGAAAATCAATCATTTGTTCTGTCTCGTCTAAAGTGAGAGCTTCGAGACTTGATGGCGCAAAAATTCTTGACCGTAATGCTTTTTTGGATGGGTCAGCTAGTTTCTGCCTAAGCTCTAATTGCGCCGCGATAACGATTTGAATCAGCTTATGTTTTCCGGTCTCGAAGTTTAGTAACGTGCGAAGTAGTTCAAGCTGAACACCTGGTAACTTTTGCGCTTCGTCTATGAACAAAACAACCCTCTGATTCTCTGTGTATTTTTTTATTAAAAACGCATTGAGTTCTGACTCCTGCTTCTGCATAGAAGTTCTAATTGGTATGTCAAACTCAGCACATACAGCCTTGAGGAAAGCGAATTCCGACTTAAACGATGGTGTATGTATGAATGCTGTTATGCAATCGTCTCGGCTTTCGTAGGATTGGTATAGGTATCGTAAAACGGTAGATTTACCAAGTCCTACGTCGCCTTCAATTGCTGTAAGCCCTTGGTAGTGTTCAATAACGAACCGGCATTTGTGCAAGGCTGCTTTCAAACCCGGTGTTAAATATAAAAGTGTTGGGTCAGGATTAATCGAAAATGCGGTTGTAATAGAGGGCGTATTCATAAGCGAACTTTATAGCATACCCCTGTCTTAAAATCAAAGTGCCATTTCGGAGGGGGGCTGCAAAAGTGAGTACTGAGTTTGGAATATTTTCGGAAATGAGATATTGTTCCGGTGTTATCATTGAATAATTATGAGCAATAATCTTTTCTCAGATTTCAATTTTCATCACTCAATTCACCTAACTTCAAAGAAGATTCAGTTCGGGTCTATACACAGTGATAGGTTAAAAAGGAGAATCTCAAATGACTCTACACGTAGAAACAGAAGATTTTAACGGTGTAAAATTAAGTTCTGCATACGATAGAAATCCTGACTTTTGTCCACTGTGCAATTACCACGTAAAACCCAAAAGGCTGAAAGCAAGTTACACCAATTTACATTTAGGTCGAGAAAGGGTGCAAATAATCTTCCGCTGTACAAACGAAGAATGCGACAGAATTTTCATCGCCAGTTACATTAACGAAAGCAGCCGAGGATACGGACAGCCATTTCATCTATACGACGTAACGCCAAAGAGTATTCCAAGAATAGAGCATAGCGAAACAATTAAAGAGCTATCACCATTTTTTGTAGAAATTTACAATCAAGCTATTGCAGCTGAATCCGCAGAGCTTGACCAAATCGCAGGTATAGGACTCCGCAAGGCGTTGGAGTTTTTAATCAAAGATTTCGCCATCAATCAAAATCCTGACGATGCGGAAAAAATCAAGGGAACATTTCTAGGAACGGTAATAAAAACTTATATTGACGACGCACGGCTAAAAAGCACCGCCGAAAGAGCAACGTGGCTAGGCAACGATGAAACTCATTACGTCAGAAAATGGATTGATAAGGACATTAACGATTTGAAATTACTTATCAAATTGAGTGTTAATTGGATTGAAAATGTTCTGCTTACCGAGCAATATTCTTCAGGTATGGTTACCTAAAAACATTATTTCAGGAGGAGTTGCCGGACTTCGATAAATCGCTACGTCAGTTTTACCGTTGCCGTCAAAATCAGCGGCGAGTAATTTCCTCTATCTTATGGCACAAAAGCATTTGGCACGGGCTTATCGGTTGTAAATCCAAATTGGGTAGCCTTGTAACCTTGACTGCTTGTTTGCTGTTCCAGCACACCATTACGATAAATTGCGACATCGGTTTTGCCATCGCCATCGTAATCGGCGGGCGCGGGCAAATCTGTCGAGATGCCGAATTGCACCTCTCCGTAACCTTGTGAGCTTCTGAGCATATACCACACGCCATTTGCGAGACGATAAACGGCTTGGTCGGCTTTCCCGTCGCCGTCATAATCTCCGACAACCGGTTTATCAGTCGAGATGCCGAATTGCACCGCTCCGAAACCCTGCGTGCTTCTGAGCATATACCACACGCCGTTTGACGGACGATAGACAGCGTAATCAGCTTTGCCGTCGCCATCATAATCAGCCGCGACAGGTTTATCTTCCGCCGTTCCAAACTGCACGGCGTTAAAAGCGTAATTAACTAAATTCAATATATGCCAAACACCGGTTGAAGGGCGAAAAACAACAATCTCGGCTTTCCCGTCGCCGTCGAAATCGGCGGGCGCGGGAATGTCTGAAGCCAAGCCAAACTGAACTGCCGTAAAGCCCGCTTGTGAGCGTTGCAGATGCCAGGTTCCATCACGGAAAACTGCCACATCGGTTTTGCCGTCGCCGTCATAATCAGCCGGAACAAGTTTGTCGGATGCGATGCCAAATTGCACGGCGTTAAAGCCTGTCAGCGAATTTAGCATATACCAGACGCCGTTCTCAGGGCGATAAACCGAAACATCGGCTTTACCGTCGCCGTCAAAATCAAAAGGCACACTATTTATTGAACCACCTTTTAAACGAGCTAAAGCAGGTTGAATTATTCCATTAACACTTTCAAAATTGCCTCCAAATAAAACTCCACCATTTTGCTCGATTGCCAATGCGGGAATGATAACGTCATTACCCAAAATTGGTTTAATTCTCGGCGTAAATGTTAAATCTATAATTCCGTCAGGATTTAATCTGGCAATGTAGGCTTGATTAACGACCGGAGAACCACTATTCATTAGACCATTAAAATAGCCGCTAATGACTATTTTGCCGTCCGGCTGAACAACTATTCGGCTAATTTCTTTTCGTGAATTATTCGGGAAACTTGCTGAAACCGTTGAGAAAGTTTCATCTTCCGAACCATTCGGATTTAATCGCTTTAGCTGCGAAGTGCCGTATAGAATTTTTCCGTTTGGCAAGAGTGCGAGCGAAGAAATATTAATCGAAGAAGTTGTATTATTAACAACAAGATTATTGTTGAACGTCGTATCAATCGTGTTGTTCGGATTCAATCGTTCGATGGCGAAACGAAAATCTCCTGTTCCATTAGATGTCATTTCACCTCCGACTAAAATTTTTCCGTCCGGTTGTACAATTATCTGTTTTACACCAAATCCCGGTTTGAGAGTAAAACTTGTATCAAGCGAACCGTCCGAATTGAGTCGCGCGAAACCGCGGAGTGAAACGCCGTTGTAACTAATGCTTCCGCCAATATATATTTTACCGCCCGGCTCAAGAGCAATTGCACTGACCATTGATGAATCAAAGCTGGTCATAACTCCCAAGTTGAAACTCGAATCACGTGAGCCGTCGGTATTAAGCCGCACAAGTCCTGTGCCGCTTTCGTTGATATTGGGAGTAAAAAACCCGCCAACCAGAATTTTGCCGTCCGGCTGTAACGCCAAAGCTGTTACATTGCGAACAAATAAATTGATGTTAAAAGTAGTATCAACTGTTCCATTTTGATTAAGCCGGGTGAGTTTGCCGCTCAATTGTTTTCCGGCACTGAGAAATGTTCCTCCAACTAAAATTTTACCGTCCGGCTGAACTAAAATTGTGGAAACCGTGCCGCCGCTTGCCACCAAAACCTCAAAAGTGTCATAGAGTGAGCCGTCCGAATTAAGCCGTGAAAATTTTATAAAAGTGTTACTACCGCTACTCACATTTTCTATGAATGAGCTTAATATTTTGCCGTCTTGTGCTATCCCAAACACCAATCCGTCAAGCGGATTCGCTCTGAAACTTGAATCCGCTGTGCCATCTTTGTTCAAACGGGTAACATAAGTTTGATTGATATTACCTCCCGCTATATTAAGTAAAATTTTGCCGTCAGACTGGAGAAAGAATGAAATGATTCCATAACCATCCAGCGGTGGCGGCGGCGCAAAAGATTCATCAATTGTATCATCGGCATTTATTCTGGCTAAACTGGGGAAACCACCACCAATAATCAAAATTTTGCCGTCAGTTTGCTGACCGAGTTTACTTACAACTACTCCTGCGGCAAACTGAAGCGGGAAACTCATATCGAGAGAGCCATCTGAATTTAACTTGATTAAACCATTACGAAGCACACCATTAACACTCTTAAAAGAACCGCCAACGTAGATTTTGCCGCTTGCCGCTAATAAAACTGCAAAAACTTCAGGCGGACGCATTGAATCACTTTGAAACTTTACCGGATTGAACGTTTCATCTATAGAGCCGTTAGTGTTTAGCCGAGCGACCCCAACTCCGAAAATGTTATTTACAGTAAAAAAACCGCCAATAATTAATTTTCCATCAGACTGAAATGCAACAGATTTAACCGTTCCCTTAGCACTTGAATTAAAATTGGTATCGCGTGAGCCGTCAGAGTTTAATCTTATAAATCCAAGAACAAAATCGTTAATCAAAATTTTGCCGTCCGGTTGCAAGAATAAGTAAGTATAAATAGCATTTTCCACTTCAGGGTGAAAACTATTATCGAGTGTGCCGTCGGCATTCAAACGAGCCAATTTATTTTTTACTTCGCCACCGAGAATTGTAAACTCGCCTATCACAAGTATTTTTCCATCCGGCTGAAGAACGTAATTTATATCTCTGCCACCGCTTCTTCCGATTGCCGGACGAAACGACCTGTCCAAATCGCCAGGCGCGGCAAACGAATTAACGCTGAGTCCGAACAGCATTAAGCAAAGAAGTAAAAATTGTCGCTGAATTTGAATACCGAATCGTTGTGAGTTCATAAGTTTTTCCTGCCTTTCCAGAAAAATTTATAATCGGGAAAGTGTAGATGCTACGGCACAAAAGCATTTTGAACAGGCTTATCGGTTGCCGCGCCGAATTGAACTGTCGTAAAACCGGCTGTTGATTGCTGTAAATACCAAATTCCGTTTCGGAATACAGCTATGTCGGCTTTCCCGTCACCGTCATAATCCCCTACCGTCGGAACATCTCCATTCATACCAAACTGGGCGGCGAAAAATTGATTATTGCTCGAATTAAGGCGATACCAGACACCGTTTGACGGTCGCCATACGGCGATGTCGGTTTTTCCGTCGCCGTCGTAATCCGCCGGTACGGGTTTGTCTTCGCTGATACCGAACTGCAATACCGCGAAATGTCCGTCCGAACTTCTGAGCCAATACCAAGTTCCGTTTGACGGACGATAAACGGCAATGTCGGCTTTGCCGTCACCGTCGAAATCGGCGATGACCGGAGCGTCGCCCGCTGCTCCGAACTGCACGGCGTAGAATTGGTTGTTGCTCGAATTGATACGATACCAAGTGCCGTTCGACGGGCGAAAGACTGTAATGTCGGCTTTCCCGTCGCCGTCAAAATCGGCGGGACGCGGCAAATCCTCAGGTGCGCCGAAACGCAGAACCGTTGCCGTGTTGTCCGAACTGCGAAGAATGCTCCACTCGCCGTTGGAGGGGCGATAAACCGTCGGGTCGGTTTTGCCGTCGCCGTCGAAATCGGCGGGGGCGATTTTATCGGAGGCGAGACCCCAATAGACGGCACCGAAACCAGCTTGACTGCGCTGCAAATGCCAGATGCCGTCACGGAAGACGGAAATATCGGATTTCCCGTCGCCGTCGTAGTCATACGTCGGAACGATGCTATTTGGGGTGACAATCAATCTGGCAAGACCAATACGAATCGTATTGGCAAGTCTCGTAAAATCGCCGCCGACCAAAATTCTTCCGTCCGCCTGTCGTTCAATGACTCGAATTTGATTGTTTGCGCCAATCGGGAAAAAAGATGCGTCTACTGTTCCATTCGACTTGAGCCGCGTCAATCCCGAACGCGGCAAGCCGCCGACAGTAGTAAATTGTCCGACGACAAGAATACTGCCGTCCGGCTGCGCGAGAAACTGGTTGATAATTCCGTTAAAAGATGCAGGTAAAAATGACGTATCCGTCGAGCCGTCGTTATTCAATCGAGAGATTCCGCTGCCCAAAACGAGATATTTCCCGTTCGCCTGAATTTCGATTTGCCGGACGAACGTAATGTTTCCCGCGTCGAACGAAGCGTCGGAACTGCCGTCGGCGTTCAGGCGAACCAATCCGGTTCGATTAACACCGTTCACGTTGGTAAACGTGCCGCCGACCATAATTTTGCCATCCGTCTGCACGACGATGCTCCGAATCGTCGCGTCTCCGAATACCGGACGGAAACTCACGTCAACAGTGCCGTTGGCGTTAAGTCGAGGCAGTGCATTGCTCACCCCCGTCCCGCCAATAGTTCCCAAACCGCCGCCGACCAGAATCTTACCGTCGGGCAGCAAAGCCATCGTAAGCTCCTGCGTACTCCCGTCCGAAAAAATCTGACTAAAAGTTTCATCTATGCTGCCGTCGGTGTTCAGACGAAGGAGGCGCGGTCTAAATATTCCGTTATAGAAGCGAAAATACCCGCCGACTAAAATTTTTCCATCGGGCTGCACGATTATTTTCGATACAGAACTAACGTTGAAACCGCTTCCCGAATTGAATGTCGAATCAAGAGTGCCGTCAGCATTAACTCGCGCCATCGAAACGCGCGGCACGCCGTTGACGCGAATAAATCCTCCGGCAATAATCACTTTGCCGTCAGCCTGCGCCGCGATTGTCGTGACCGGACCGACGGTTCCGAAACTGACGGTGAAAGAACTTTCGATGCTTCCATTTTGACCGAGCCTGGCAAATTTCCTAACGCTCGCGCCGTTTTCAACAAATACGCCGAATAAGAAAATTCTTCCCGCCGAATCAAGCATCCAATAATTGATTTGAGTGAGATTTGACGGCGAGACAAATGAATTGTCGAGAACACCTTCGGCACTGAAACGATAAAAGCTGTTATTAGTGCTAACTAAAACCTTGCCGTCTGGTAGAACCTCGACTCTATTGATTATGCTTGTAAATGGAGTGCTGAATGACGAAGTTAAAATACCGGCAGGAGACAATTTAGCGATATTCTGGCGACTCGCCCCATTGACCGCAGTAAACTTGCCGACGATTATCACGCTGCCGTCCGATTGAACATAGAAGTCGTTAATTGAAGCACTTGGTCCAGGATTAGTCACGCTGAGCAATTCAAATGTCGTATCAATCGTCCCGTCCGGGTTGAAGCGTTTGAGCAAAGCGTTGCCCGATGCACAGGTCGGGCAGGTAGCGATTGAGTTAGTGACGAGCAGAATCTTTCCGTCCGGCAAAACCGATATTTTACCGGGACGTTCACCTGAAACTCCTCCACTGCTGCTAGAAATGTTAATCGTAGTAAAAGTATTGTCAACTGTTCCGTTCGGATTGAGCCGGTAAAGCTTATAATTGATGAAATTGGCAAATCTACGGCTGATTAAAACAACTAAAATTTTTCCGTCCGGTTGAATTGCTCGAACATCCGCCCGATTGCTTTCGGGAGCGACTACGGAAGGAAAAGGCGAAGTAAAACTCGCGTCGCGGCTGCCGTCCGAATTCAAGCGATACATTCTTGATTGCCCGCTCTGTTCACTCGTTTCCCCGCCAATGATAATTTTTCCGTCGGGCTGCAAAAGTACACTTGTCACGGGGAAGTCGCAGACCGCGCAGTTGAATGTATTATCAACCGTACCATCCGCGTTAAGTCGAGCAATACTGTTATTGATAACCCCATTAACAATGTGAAAATCACCGAAAACAATAGTTTTGTTGTCTGGCTGAAGGATAAAATTTGCTGTCGAAATCGAATTTACTTCAGAATATGCATTAAATGATGAATCAACCCTGTTTGGCTGAGCGTTAACCGTCAACATTGCAGTAAAAACAATCAAAATAATCGGCAAATAATTAAGAAGTTTCTTGAAAAAGCTGTTGGATGTACTCATAAGTGTTATTCCTGTTTAAGTGAAGTTTTATACCAAACTGATAAATCGAATGACGGTGAACCGGTCAAAACTCAAATCAAGGTCGCCGGGCGCAGCAAATGAATTAACGCCGAGTCCGAACAGCATTAAGCAAAGAAGTAAAAATTGTCGCTGAATTTGAACACCGAATCGTTGTGAGTTCATAAGTTTTTCCTGCGTCCCCAGAGAAATTTATAATCGGGAAAGTGTAGATGCTAACGAAAGAATAGCAGTTTCACCGTATTTTAGCTACAAAATTTTAAGGCGGACGCTGAATAGCCGCGAGCGTCTCGACAGACTGTTCTTTGCTTGCGTCTTCTAATTCAAGAATTTCTTTTGAGATTTTTAACATATTGAAAGATAGTCGCCGGACGGGTCGAAAAGAGGAGACTACCCGCCCGGCTATGCTGGAAAGTATGGACAGGCTCTCCAGCATTTTTTCTAAATTTAACCAGGACGAGATAAAACACAAAAGCTCGTCCTGGTGTTCGCCGTGATGGACAAACACGGCTAATTCGTGAGCGATTGGACGGAAAAAGGTAGCACCGTCCAACCGCCGTTTGCTATTGCTAGGATAAGGACAGTAGCAAATTGTGGTTAATTCTTTGCCGGAACGCGGCAAGAGTCTATGAACTCGTCCAGGTCTCTTACGCGATACGAAATTCGTTTGTTGACTCGGTAGAACGGAATCTTACCTAACCATCGAATACTTCTCTTTAACGACTCGTAGGAAATTCCAATATAGGCGGCACTTTGCCTTTCTGTTAAAAGGCGGTTTTTGTTAGCGGTCATCTCTTCAAATGTTTCGTTTTTATTTATTTTGCTCATAATTTTCACTCCAATTTTCTTTCCAATCTTCTTTTTTGTCGCGCCGGGATTTAACCCGACCTTGTTTACCCAATGCCCAGACACCGCTTCAATTTTTGCATCCGCCGATTTACCCAATAAATCTTATTTGAAGAGGGGGAACCGGTCAGCAAACGGTGTAAAACAAGGGTTTAGCATTTCGTGTTTCCTTCATTTCAATAATTTAACCGTTGTCGAAAACCTTCGCTTTACTTTTCCCAACTTATAGATGGGTCTGATAAGTCCTTTTATGGAATCGCTGATATTCAATGTTTACGGGCATTTCAGTAAAATCGCTATGTTACAAACCGCCATTTTACGCCCTAACCACACTATGTTGTGGTGTCCTTTCGGCTTTTAGCTCATCAAGTTTTCAAACGGACTAATCATAATTTCAAATTCGTCAAAAGGTTTTAGCTTCTTTGATTTTGCCCTATGCGGACATTCTAAACATTGACAATCCGAGACCCGCCTTTGTGAGATATGCCCGTATTTACAGTATTTTCCCGTGAAATAAAGTTCTAAACCCTGTTCTTTAGCCGCCCGTCGTGTAATTCTCTGCATAATCGCCTCATTTATTGCCTGTTTTCTTGTATATCTTGAAAATTCTCCGCCAAAATATTGGAAAACGTGAATTAAGAGGTATATTTTCAGGGCGCAAAGGGAAAAGCAATAATGAAAATAAACTCCAAACCCGTGCCAAACCCTTGCCACAACTACATTTCACGAGCTTCACGAGCGTCTGTCGCTTCTACAAAGAAAATCTATCAGGATTTAAGCCTCATTCTTAACAATGGTAGCTCTGAGAAACATCATTCTTGTATTCATCGCCCTTCTATCTAGCTCTACATTTGCAACTCTATTTTGGAAGTTCAAACCTTCTGTTTTAAGTTCTCTAATTTTTCGGTCAAGGGTTGCGATGTCCGGCACTGCGTTTAATTTATAGAATCGTTCGGTCAAGTTCTTGAGTTTCGCCTTTTCCGTCTCCAATTTTCGTTGCAGTTCCATCAAATTTTGTTGACCCGCCATCCAAGCGGCAAACCCTAACTCGTCGCTGTCTTTATTAGCGGCAAGCGCGTTGACAAGGGTCTGTTGTCTCGCAACTTCCAGGCTTGAGTTGTTAATGACCACGCCTTGCAAATACATATCGGAGTCAATTTCACTTATCGCGGATTTCAATTCAATCAGAGCTTTGCTCAACTCTTCAATCACCGGCGAATTACGCGCCGTAACTTCTGCCAACCCTTGTTTATATTGGTCTAGCTCTGTTCCGGCATTGGTGAATTCATTTTCCAGTTCTGCCAACTCGTTAATTTCGTCAGCTACCAATTCCAGACGTTTGTTCCGTTCTTCATTCTGTTTTTCGTTTTGAAGTCTTTCGACTTCCTCTTGCCAATCTTTCATCATTTTCTCCTATGCCGAAGCCGTGTTTTCATATTCCAGGATTGCTTCACGCTCCAACCTGGCATCGAGCAAATCTTGCTCGTCTGGTTCATAAACGCATTGGTTATGCTGATTTATTTCCCGTTGTTGCTGTATTAAATAGTCTGCCAGGTCAAAGCCCTCTGCTTTCTGTTCGTCTGTGGCTCGTCTTTCAATCAAATCAGACACCCTAACATCCAAACCTTGCCGTTTTGCCTTGTGTGCGATTGTCTGCCATTGCTGAAACCCATCGGCATCTGGGTATAAAATCATCCGGCGCGTTCCTAATCGTTGTAGCCGTTCAATCGTCAAATTTTGCTTCGAGCCGGTTGCCAGCCAAATGAAATCAGAGAAAACAATGCTTCCAATAATTGCGGTCTTTTCAGCTTCAACTATGGCAATATGTTTGTCTGAATTTTCTAGTAAAAGGTGCTGACCAAAAAGGCATTGCATTAAATTAAATTCTTTTTCGAGCCGTCCTAACCTCTTTAATTCCGAGTGAATCCAATTAGGATTTACGTCTTTCGAGCGTTTGCCGGTTGTTGCATCATAAGCAATTATTTTGCCGGTTCGGATTCGTTTCTTTTGGTCAACCTGCCAAAAAACTGTTTTGCCAAGTTTGGTTGTTCCAATAAAATACTGTTTAACCGCCTCTTGAATTTCTTCAACCGAATCTGGGAAAAGATTTAGAAGAAATTGAACAAACCCGTTCTTTTCGTAGTTTCCAAGCGTCGCTTTCAAATGCTCCAAAGGTATAAAATCAAAGGCGTTTTGTATCGTTTCCGCCATCTGTGAGCCGTTTTTATTGGTCAAGGTATACTTTGCCTTGCCTGGTTTTTTGCCTTTACCAAAATTCAATCCTATTTTGCGCTCTGTGTTATCAGAAAAGTATTCTTTGGACGGGCAAACGTGATAACGGCAACTGCTTTCACGGTCACACCTGCCAAACTCAAACGGTGCATATTCGCCCGTTGTTCGTCGGATGTATCGCTTAAATTTCTTTGGAGTGTCACAGTTTGGGCAAGTAAACTTTTTTGACCCTCTTTCTAATTCAAATTCAAAATCTGCCATTTCGTTTAGCCCTTTGTTTATATGGTCTATGTAGGGTTAATGTAGATTATGTAGGAAGAAGTTTCTTCCCTACATTGCGTTTAGCCCTTTGTTTATATGGTCTATGTAGGAAATTTATGTAGTTTATGTAGGGTATGTAGCAAATTAGGGTAAAGTCCTCTATACGTGTTTTCCAAATGATTACCCCCCTTTTTCCCTACATCCCTACATAAATTTACGTTTTCCCTATATTTTACCTACCTTTTAACTACATTTCTCCCTACATATTCCCTACATTTTCCCTACATAACCCTACATAAATTACATAAATTGCATTGATTTGAATTCAAATCCTATCCAATACATCGCATCCATTTTCCTAAATTGTTTGAAACCCCGTTCTTCGAGAGAAGATTTGAAATTTTTCTGACCGAGCGGATAATAACCATTTTCAACTGACCAGTCTTTATAATTGGTATAAGCTGCCGATGATTTAATCGCACCTTGCGGTATTTGAATTGTTTGGAAATCTAACCATTGTTTAACGGTGTCGGATTCCTCTTTATATTTGTCGGTGGCACTGGTTACAGCCGTTGGCAATGGCTTAAGTCGTTCAGCTTGCCACATTTTCAACCCTTCCAACGCCCAATTTAGAATTCCTGGAAGCTCTGATTTCAAAGTTTCCTCTAATCTGTCCTCTTCCCGCCCTTCAAAGTTTTGGTTAAACGGAATAAGAACTATTCTGCGCCAAATACCAAAATCAGTTTGAGTGATAACCGGCTTATGATTTGTTGCCAAAAACAATTTGAACTGTGGAACATAATGAAAATACTCTTTATGTAGGAAACGACAAGAAATCCTATCGCCGCCGGTGGTCAATTTAACAAGCGGCTCATTCAGTTTTTTATCGGCTGCCGATTCAATCACAGAAACGAATCTTCTACCGTTTAGCATTGCTAAATCATTTGTGTTTTCGCTCTGCTTATCGGCATCGAAAGTTTTGAAACTCGCGCTTTCAGAGTAATCACCGAACAATGCCGAGATTATATTTATAAATACTGTTTTGCCGTTCTTACCGAACCCGTAAAAAATAAACATCTTCTGTTCGCTAACATCGCCAGTCAATGAATAGCCAACAATCTTCTGCATAAATCGAATCAGTTCTTTGTCGCCATCGAAAATTTCATTTAAGAATTTTTTCCAACGAGGGCAATCCGCGCCCTCTTCGTAATTTGCGCCTAATTGTTTGCTGATGTAATCGCTACGTTTAGCCTCGTAAAAACTGCCGTCTCGTAAATTTAATGTTCCGTTCAGAGTTGATGCCAGGTATTTATCAGCATCGTATTGGTTAATAGTGGTATTAAATTCTCGTAACCATTGCGCCGCTTGTTTAATATCTTTGCGGCTGCGGACGTTTTCACACCGCACTAAATAATTTAGAACCCGGGCTTTGTCGCTTATTTGGCTGGTCTCTTCGCTTGTCGCAACCCGCTGCCGACTACGAATAACCCCCAAAATAGCAGAATCAATGTTACTAGACTGGTCTTCCGCCCAAATCACATCATTCCATTGCAACCATTGGTTGTTTGATTTGTTGTATCGGTAATCGTTACCGTGTTCATTTTGAAAACATTCAGCGTTGCCCGTGTCAGTCAAAGGCGCGGATGCCATAAATTCATCTTTATCCAAATCAGAATCTAAAACCGGCGCGTTGAAACTTTCGGCAGTGTTGGCTCGAATTGATTCAGCAAAATCTTTACCGAAGGCTTGCCCTTGTGCATTGGTTTGTGTTTCGTTGCCCATAAATATATCTCCTAAATTTGACGGGCATTTTGTGCATTTGCGAACACAAAAATGCCCTAACTCTTTAGAGAGCCGGACAATTTAACTTTAGACTTGATTCCTTTCGCGGTTTTTGAGATGATGAGATTGCAAATAGGCTCATCAAAGAGTTTTTACGAAAGGAGTCGTGATTCTGAAACAATCGCGGCTCTTTTTTCTTTTGCCTAAGAAGGCTTAACAAATATCTAATAATCTCTGCTGAAACCATCTTGGATGTTCGGGCTCTGCGTGTCAATAGTGAGCGAACTTCAACGAAGGACGCTTGAACTTTCTTTGTCTGATAAAAACTCCAAAACGGGACTTTTACCCTTATAATACCAGGGTTGAACCAAAGCAGACAGGTTGTACTATTGAATGACATCCGGTCTTTTCGGCTGCGAACGAGAACAGCACGAAAGAAAACATGGTAAGGTTTTGATGCGAGGAGAGCCTACAAGCCTTCCAAATGCTAAAAGGGTTCTATGGACTGGTCGAAGGCTAGAAAAGGCTCTGAGGCTTACGTGAGAGCCGGGAATGATAGTGTGAGGATACATCATGATGCTGAATTACAGCAGCGTCGTGATATTGGGTTTAGAAACACCAATCGGGCGGTCCTAGAAACACCAATCGGGCGGTCCTAGGACCACCCATCGGGTGTTTGTCTTTCATACAGCTAAACTAATCATATTATATTAAGAGGAGCAACTTTTAAATTATTAACTTTTATCGTTCCCGTTTACCTGCATTCTCAAACGAATTAACAATAGTAACCTCAACCTGCTCTGATTTTTTAGCGGGTTGTCTATCACTAAACAGAGTAATAATTCCACCAATAAATATCAGTAGCAGAACCGCTCCTAAAAAGAGAATTACCACGATAAAGACGAGCAGTTCCATAATTACAAATTGGTTATAAGCCTTTCTAGGTCTGTTTTGCGAATGACTTTTGAACCTCTCAAACCTGGAAATGTTTTCAACCGCCCTTCTTTTACAGCCCTTTCCAAAAATGTTACGGACAAACCCGAAACTAAAGCTGAATCACTCAGATTTAACATTGGTTTGTTCTGTAAGAAGACCATTCTTTGAGCCTCAGCAAACGATTCTAAAGCCGTTATCATTGGAGAAAACAAAGACGTTTGGACTTGTCTGTCTAAATTGCCTGTATTTGTCGGCATTAGTGAACCGGAGTCTTGCGCGGGTGTAGAAATTGCCGGACGATGCTTTGCAGATTCGCGCTTTTCTTTATACGTTTTCAATTCTTCTTCATCAAAAATTACTACATCACGGGTCTTACCTTTTTCAAGTTTTGAAGAAATCTCTCCATTTTTCGCTAGACGTTCAAGCGTTTTCTCTGAAATATCTAAAAATTTGGCAGCTTGTGATTTTCTCATTTGCCCAGAGATTAACAAATTACGAGAATCAAGACAAGTGGAATGTCTCTATCTTCGGTATTTGTCGGAGTTTATTTTCTCGATGAAAGCCATTTTTGTGTTAAAATTGATTTAGCCGCTTCTTTGGAATCTTCAGTAAAGGAATGGCTAACAAGAAACTATAAATCAACGGAGGTAACAAAGATGAACAGTAAAATTAACTCAGCGTTTTTAACGCTTTTTGCATTTGGAGTGTTTAACTTAGTCACAATTAATATTTTTGCTCAAAAAACTGATTCTATGAAAATCGAGCAGCCGTTAAAACAATGTTCTGGTGAAAAGTTTGTGATGCCGCAGTCGATAGCCGTAGATAACGAAGCATTTGCAAACTTTGTCAAAGTTATGTCTCTACCCGGCGGGAAAAGACAAAAAACTTTTTCGGCTATTTCCAATGAAGAAAAAGCCAATGTCTATAGAGGTAAACTCGCGCTCGAATTTACCAAACGTCCAAATTTGTCAAAAGAACAGAAAAGTTTAATTTTAGACACAATTTCTGCAATTTCGGCTGACACTTATAACCAAGAAAATCCTGAATTGGCGGCAAAGGTGCAAAAACAGACTGAGGAAATTGAACAAAGAGCAGCTTCCATTTTTCCAAGAGACGAGGCTTTCAAAATTTTTGAAGGTCTCAATGGCGATAAAACGGTAGACGTCGCGTTTTTAAGAAAATATGAAGAAAAACTTGCCTTGCCGATGCAAATAAGGAGAAAGACGATTCGAGAAGCTTCTCCCGCTGAAAAAAGTGATTTTTGGAAGGCGCAAATGGTTTATCATTTGGCAACGGCAAAACTCAGCAAAGTACAGTTGGAGTTTATAGTAGATATGATTCCATTGTTGAAAATCAATGCTTTTGACCTTCCTAAAGTTAGCGGACAACCCGAAAATGAAGAAACGAAAGCTATTAAGGCACTTGAGCCAAAAATTCTTGAGCTTTTTTCTAAGGAAGAAGCATTTGCAATTTTTATGGGTGTAGGAATTCACAAAGAAGTTCTGGCAGACTCAAACTTTGAACTTGCTAGACCATTTGAGTGTGATTGTATAAACTGGTGTGGTCCTAGTCAGCTATGTGGTACCCCTGAGTGTGCACATAGCCAAGCAGGATGTGGTCTTATGGGTTTTAGTTCTTGTATATATTATTGTATAAATTAGATGGTTTGAGCGCGGAGATAGAATGGTCAGAAATTCCTCTGATATTCTACCTTTAACTCACCAAAAGACGCGCCCGTCAACATAGCGAGAAGCTGAACGGGATGCTCACCCACCCTTTAACCGTGAAAGACGCTCGTAGGCTCTCTAAACGCTCAGATTAAGGCGTTTAACACAGGTATTACACCCCGAAAATAACAAGAAAATGCCGGTATGAATGATAGGAGATAAAAAATCACAGAATCATTCGTACCGGCTTCGCTAGGCTGGACAAAAACCCAGCGTATTTAAGAGTTGCCGGACGAGTGGAAAAAAGGAAATACCCGTCCGGCTCTGCTATTTCCATATGGACACTGGAAACAGCATTTATCTTTTGACCTTCATAAAATTCCAGGCTCGTTTCGGAGATGTTAGCTCTTCCATCCGTTTAGTTAGCAGATTTTTGAGACCCGTTCTTTGAGCGACTTTCACGTTATTAACTTTCCTTTGACCGTCACCGCTTATTTGTTTTCTCAAATAGAAAATCAAATCTTCGGATTCTGGAAAATTGTTCGCTTTCATATAGTCTTTTAGAACGTCCAAACCCGCGCTAGTTAGGGTTAAACAGGCAACCTGACAGACCCTAGCAATACAATGCTCCAAGAAGTGTTTGACCTCAAAATTACTAAACCTAAGAACCGCGTAACCAACCTTTTTCCTTTGCCCATCCTTCAAAGCGTCAAGTTCCCGTGCTTCTTTCGTATTGTGAGACGAGCCGTCAATTTCAATGATGAGTTTTGCGGACGGTAAATAGAAATCGACAATCCAACCAGAAATAATCTTTTGTTGCTCAAATTCCAGGCAAGGAATTTGCCCGTCTTTAACTCGTTCCCAAAATTTCTTTTCGGCGGAGGTTTGGTTGACTCGCAGATAATCGGCAAATTGTTCTTTGGTTGCGTCCTCTAATTCAAGGATTTGTTTTGAGATTTTGAACATAATATTGGTAGTGCCGGATGACTCGCAAATGAGGAGATTGAGTCATCCGGCGATGCTGGACCAGATGGACGGCTGAACCCAGCATTTTTCTAATGAGTGCCAGGACATTCTAAACACAGGTAAGAAGTCCCAGCACTAGCCAAGCAAGCCTGGCTTATTTTGTGAGCGATTGGACGGAAAAAGGTAGTAACCGCCCAAACGCCGTTGCCGTTATTAAGGATAAGAAAATAACGGCTAGTTTTGGTTAGTTCTTTGCGGGAACTCGACACAGCTCCAGAAAATCATCCAAATCTCTTACACGGTAGGAAATTCTTTTGTTCACGCGGTAAAAGGGAATCTTACCTAACCAACGCACACTTCTCTTTAACGATTCGTAACTTATGCCTATGTAGGCACTGGCTTGGCGTTCCGTCAGAAGCCTATTTTTGTTAGCGGTCATCTCTTCAAATGTTTCACTTTTATTTATTTTTACTTTGCTCATAATTTTATTATTTCTCCAATTTTTATATTTACTCGAATTTTGACGAGCGTTAGTTTTTTTTTCCGCTCGTAAAATCCGTTTCCTTGTTTACCCAGTGTCAAAACACCGCTTCACTTTTTGCGGTTATGGATTTACCTATTAAATATTTTAGAAAGACCCCCATAGCCTCAGTAAAATAAGGGTTTTAGCGATTTGTCTTTCCTTTCTAACCGTTGCCTGATTTCTCACCGCATCCGACTACCAATTCAGGGAAATCGAGAGGGTCTTTAACGGACGTTTCTGGGAAATTCTACAACTGTGTCAGAACCTACTAAAACAGACCACTTTTCGGGGTCTTTACCCATCTCGAAATCAAAGTTTCAAAAACTAAATCAAAGTTGAGTTTTGACTTTACTTTTTCCGACTTAATGCTCTGGTCTGAATCCGTGCAACAAGTGGTGCAACCAATAAATTTTCAATAATCGTCTTCAAAAATCGCTTCAACCGCTTATAACTACTGCATCAAACATAATTTTCCGTGTTTGGCTTCACATACAAGAGAAATTTGCGGACTCATTGCAGGAAATTCTTGTATATTCCCCAAAATCTGCCAGGATTGAGCCTAAATCGATACTTTTGCCTCGTTCTTAGCAATGGCAGACCGTAAAAAATTCATTTGACGGTTAATAGCCCTTCTATCAAATTCTGTATTTGAAACCCGAGTTTGGGCGTTCAAAACTTCTGTTCGTAGTTCCGAAAGTCGGCGGCTTAGGTTTGCCAGGTCTGGCGTAACTTTTAACTCATAATAGCGGTTCTTTAACTCGGTTAATTTTCCTTTCTCTGTTTCCAGGGTTTGTTTCAACTCAATTAAAGTTTGGTTAGCTGCCATATATTGAGCAAAATTTAACTCACTTTCTTCTTTCCGAGCAGCTAACTCATTTACCAAAGTTTGTTGGGTTGCAATATCCAAACTCAAGTTCTTTATTATTAAATCCTGCATTTGCCAATCAACGTCTACATCTTGGATAGCGGATTTCAACGCAGTAAGAGTTTCTGTTAACTCTTCAATAATCGGAGCATTCCTGTCAGAAATTTCGATTAAAGATTTCTTACAAATTTCTAACTCTGTCCCGGCAATGGTGAATTCATTTTCTAAATCGTTCAATTCGTTCACCTCGTCTTTTACCAATGCCAGACGTTTGTTTGATTCGTCATTCTGCTTTTGTCGTTCGAGCGTTTGTAGCTCTAAATGCCAGTCTTTCATAATTTTCTCCATTGTTTCCTACTCTGTTATGCCACAGCCGTATTTTCGTATTCTAAAATTGCCTCTTGCTCCAACCTTGCGTCTAAAAGGTCTTGCTCATCCGGTTCATATTCTCGTAAATTGTGAGCGTTGATTTCCCTCTGTTGGTTTATCAAATAATCCGCCAAATCTAGCCCTTCTGCCTTTTCTTCCTCTGTAGCCTCTGTTTCAACCCAATCAGACACTCTGACATCCAAACCTTGCCTTCTCGCGTCTGTGGCGATTGATTGCCAAAGCTCGAAGCCGTCCGCGTCCGGGAAAAGAATTATTCGTCGCGTTCCTAATCGTTGTAGCCGTTCAACCGTCAAACTTTGCTTCGAGCCGATAGCCAACCATAACCATTCGGGGAAACAAAGACTTCCGATAATTGAGGATTTTTCTGCTTCAGTTATGGCAATAAATTTGTCTGAATTTCCCAGTAAAAGGTGCTGACCAAAAAAGCACTGCATTAAATTAAAATCTTTTTCGAGCAGTCCTAACCTTTTTAATTCAGAGTGAATCCAATTAGGTTTTACGTCCTTTCGGCGTTTGCCGGTTGTTGCATCGTAAGCAATTATTTTTCCAGTTCGGATTCGTTTCTTTTGGTCAACCTGCCAAAATACGGTCTTGCCAAGTTTGGTAGTTCCTATAAAATACTGCTTCACCACTTCTTGAATTTCTTCAACCGAATCTGGAAAAAGATTTAGAAGAAATTGAACAAATTCGTTCTTTTCATAGTTTCCAATAGTCGATTTCAAATGCTGGACTGGTATAAAGTCCGCCTGTGAGCCGTTTTTATTGGTCAAGGCATACTTTGCCTTGCCTGGTTTCTTGCCCTTACCAAAATTCAATCCTATTTTGCGCTCTGTGTTATCAGAAAAGTATCCTTTGGACGGGTAAACGTGATAACGGCAACTGCTTTCACGGTCACACCTGCCAAACTCTAGCGGCATATATTCTCCCGTCGTTCGTCGGATGTACCGTTTAAATTTCTTTGGAACATTGCAATAAGGGCAAGTGAACTTTTTTGACCCTCTTTCTAATTCAAATTCAAAATCTGCCATTTCGTTTCACCATTCGTGTAGGTTCGTGTAGGTTCGTGTAGGAACAAGTCACCAACTTACACTCTCCTAAACCCTGTAATATCAATAGTTAGCCTGTTAATTTGTGTAATTCGTGTAGGTTGTGTAGCAAATTACCCTAAACTCCTCTATATGTGTTTTCCAAATGATTACCCCCCTAATTGACTACACAACCTACACAAACTAAGTTATCTCTTTTGTTTTCAAGGGTTTGTAAGAACACCAACCTACACTTTTCCTACACGTTTCCTACACAACCTACACGGATTTGAAATCAATCCCAATCCAATACACTCCATCATTTTTCCTCAATTGTCTGAAACCTCGTTCCTCCAGCGACGATTTGAAATTTCTCTGACCAAGCGGATAATAGCCGTTTTCCTCTGACCAAATTTTATAATTGGTATAAGCTGCTGATGATTTAATCGCGCCTTGAGATTTTTGAATTGTTTGAAAATCCAACCATTGTTTCACGGTGTCAGATTCATTTTTATACTTGTCTGTGGCATCTGTTATAGCCGTTGGTAATGGTTTGAGATGTTCAATCTGCCACATTTTTAAGCCTTCCAAAGCCCAATTTAGAATTCCTGGAAGCTCTGATTTCAAAGTTTCCTCTAATCTGTCCTCTTCCCGCCCTTCAAAGTTTTGGTTAAACGGAATAAGAACTATTCTGCGCCAAATACCAAAATCAGTTTGA
>MWWI01000017.1_pt1 | contig 38411 bp, 26 predicted proteins | sample 1047321 | NCBI WGS metagenome assembly MWWI01 (sample SAMN06349966, study PRJNA376086) | soil metagenome | isolation source: FI-1 sample Antarctic (ecotone) soil | place: Antarctica | reverse complement strand
ACTACCGGTTGGCATAATTTTATAACTCTTTACATTAAGAGTATCGGCGATGGCTTTTTGGTGATACCGATACTTCGAGGTTGATTATACTTCAGGTTTGCAACTCTTTACAAAAGGAGCATTCTGTTAAGAGTTGGAAATTAAATCAATTCTAAAGTTTTAATTTTTTTTTTACTGCTTCTAATTAAAGAAAGGTTATTGATTAATGACTGTCCTTTTTGGTTTAAGAATTTTAGAGTTATTTAATAATACAATTTCTCCATTCCTAAGACGTAACCAAACTTTGTCTTGATCATTGGGCATTGGAATTGGAACATTAGGTTTGTTTATTTTAATCCAGCTATCTGAATTTTGTTCAAATTCATTTGACACCAACACCTCCGAAACTCTATTAAGAGTATCTCCATCATATTCAAAATTACAGGGAGCCTCATTTTTGAGACAACTTAATCTTAAATTATCAGGTAATTCTATAAAAGACTGATTAATTATATGTAGATTACTTTGCTGTCTATCTTTGTTTAGGAGCGACACCTCTAACTTCCAATCTGGACAACTAATTTCGGCGGGAAGTTTGGACATATCAATACTTAAAATTATTTCTCCAGAGAATGTGGTTTCAATTTTCAAAGCACTATCAGCAATTTTTGCTTTGTCAGCACTACACTGGCTGGAATTACCTGTATTAACAACTCGTCCTTTTACAGAAAAAGGTTTATTATCCAAAAAATTATAGTTACTATTTTTGGGGACTAAAGGAATTGTCACATTTTTCAACTTTAGGGGAATTTGCTTGCATTTATCTATTTCAAATTCAGGAATAGTTAAAACGTCCCATTCAGCACTTACCTGTCCATCATCAATTGACGGGCAGATATTATTTGAGAGTTGAAGTCTCGGAGGCATTACTGTAATAGCTTTGCTTTTTGTTTCTTCTCCATTTTTGAGGATTAAGCTGGCTTGAAAAGTTCCGCTCTGAGCCTGTTTTTCAACAAAACTTGCGGACCTGTTTTTCGGGTCGAAATTTAATAGATCGCTACCGACTTTTACAGAATATATATCTTCGAGTTGTTCTTTTGTTATATCACCAAGAAGGTTAATTTTAGCTACTTTTTCATTCTCATATAATTCTATTTGTCCGATCTCAGGAGCTTGAGGATATAATTTAATAGTTTTATTGAAAACAGGCTCAGTCACACCATATTGAAAAATTTGAATCCGCCCCTCTCCTATTTCTTTCGTTGAAAGAACATCATTTTTGAAGAACACTTTCAATTTCTTATTATCGCGTTCAAGTTGCCATCCGGTATTCGATCCAAGGTCTATTTCAATTGGTTGGGAATTTCCTTTTTCTAGGAAGCTGACTTTTTTCAGACATTCCGGCGTTGAATCGTAAGTAAAAGTTAATTCATTTGTTTTCCCCTGACGCAGACTTGAATTGTCATCTAATGTTAAGTTTGGCTTTGCACCGATTTTGACAGGAAAAGTATTTGATTCCATTTGTTGGAAATTATATTCTAATAATACTTCTCCTTTGATTTCTCCCCATCTATTCAATTCATTAAGTAGATTATCACTAACTTTAAATTGCCAAGTGCTTTGAGACAAATCAACTTCAGTTGTGTTACTTGCGTTTGTGGTTGAAGTAAGGCGTAACTTCATTCCAAAAGGAACAGTTTCTTTTCCGATTTTCTCAAGGAGTTTTGTTGTTTCTCTTGTACTAGATTGAAACGAAAGTTCATTTTTACCTTCGGTGATACAGGGTAATAAAGTTTCAGGTTTTAGTTCTCTAAACTCGCTACGGCTAATTATACTATCTGGTGAACGACGATCAAATGGGACAAAAAATATAGCTTGGCTGAATTCTTTGGAGGTGTCGGAGGGTATAGATGCTTCCATTTTGGGGTTTGCATATATGCTGAAAGCATTAGGGCGACTTTCAATGCCTGCCGCGATAGAAGAACTTATCACAAGTTTTTGTGGTTCAAGCAGAGGTTGAACCAAATTTATAACCAATATCGCTGTTTCTAAATAAATTCCGATTGAAGGATATTTACCGACTAATTGTGATGTAGCTTCTTGTCCCAACTCAACCGTGATATCTTTCCAATTAAGTTTAGTTCTTATTTCCGCAAATTTTTCCAGTTTGAAGTTTTCTGAACTTGCCAGACATTGAAATTGTTTATTTACCGTATCTCGATAATCGTTACCTTGTTTCTTAATGCATTCCCCGCTTTCATCCAAACCAAAATATTTGAATGCTCTATTGGTCAGACTTTCGAGAACTTCTTTATTTTCCGCCTTGGGACTCTTCAAAATTTCTTGTGCTTCAAGCAGAAACTCGATCTTTCGAGGTAATACCAAAACATTCAATGATTGATTACCAAAGTTCATCAGCGTGTCATAATTATTAACCGGTAGTTTGGTTTCTGAATCAGTACCTTTTTGGGTAACAAATTTTTTCAAGTCTTGTTTGTATCTCCCATTAAACCAACTAACGAACCCTGAGTTTCCATCAGCAACAAAAAAAACAATCGGGATACTTGAATAATCCGGCACATTGAACGAACACTTGGTAAAACAATAACCGCCGTTTTTATTTTCATTTAATTTTCCTTCTCTTAATGAAGTGTTTGTCGAGTCTTTTTTATGTTTTAGCTTCCTAAACTGAATATCGAATTTTTGTTGGCTAAAAACTTTAGTTTTAGGTGAGGTTGGAAGAAAAATAACAACTAAATTATCATATCCTCTCTCGTTGATATTAGTTATATCAGCTACTGCCTCATCGATGATACCTACGTTAAATTTATCTCTAGGCATAAGTTTTGGAACTTGGTTGGCTGGTAACTCCTGCTTACTTCTTGTAACTGTCAGGTTCAACCTAATTAATTCTTCGCCAACAACCCCATTATTTGTCGTTAGTTGAGCATTGCTATTTGAAAACAATACGAAAAGTGCAAATATTGTAGCTACTAATGATTTTATCATTTAATTTTTCTCCTATAATTGTTTTTCATATACTATGACAAAAAGCACAAATATGTTACAAGAAAAATTACAACTTCGTTAAAATCAGGTTGAAAAATTAAAAAGTTGTAGTAATTTGAAAAATTGTTTGTTAAAATTTGGTAGTTGCATTGGTAAGGTTTTTCATCCCTAATTTTTATAATAGTTCATAAGTTTTTGAACAAAAGCGACGATGTTCAGATAATTTGACATATACACTCAGGTTCAAGTTGTATTTTGCAAAAAAAGTCAAAAATACTTGATTATTTATGAACAGTTGCTTGTATAACAAAGAATTCCAAATTTTTTCTTTGCAAAATAAGCGTTTATGCAAACTACTTAAATGCGAATCAGTAGTTGAAAACTAAGAGAAGCATAGCAAAAGTATTTCTTTTCATAATTCTCTATTTTATCCATAGAGAGTTTTTTATCCACTTTTATTAGACCATCTCACATAGACATACCGATTAAACGTCTGCGGATTTACACTCTTTCCACTTGCCAGAAGCGGATCAACCGCCGTAAATCTACCGTGATCGTTTTTGTAATATCTTGCTTCGGCAAAGTCCAGTCCCGTTTCGTCATCCCGCTCGTAACCCGTAAAGCGTTGTTTTACCGAATCTCCAATGACTTTATAGCCGTCATTGGTTGACCTGTTCGGAGTTCCCGCATACAAATCCTCGCCGAATGGCATAAAGTCGCGTCTTGAAACTATGTTGCCGTTTTGGTCGGTGATTGCTCTGACACTTCCGAGTGTGTCTGTCGCTACATATTTTGTGGTCGCTTGCGATTGCGGAGTTTGCGTTGAATATTCGGCGACAAGTTTACCGCCCGAATAAACAAATGTGATAGTTTCTTGTGCCGTGATCTTTTTGATTCTTTTACCATTGCCATCGTAATAATACTGCCCGACGACATTGTTACTTGCGTCTTTGACTTGAGTCTGCTTGTTATCCGCATTGAAACTAAATTGTCTGCCTTCGGCATCGGCTATTAAATTTCCGTTAAAATCATAAGTGTAGCCCTGACCCGTTTGAAATCTATTGGTGTTCGGGTCAATCGAAGGAAGCGTCTGATTATTTATCGGAAGTTGCGTTGCACCGATTATCTGACTGAATGAAGTTCGGTTGCCAAAACGGTCATAACCAAAAGTCTGTTTCCAAGTCTGCGTTCCATTATTGGTTTCTTTGGCTTCGGTTAATCTATCGAGCGAATCATATTTGTAAGTTTGAACAAACGGCTGTGCCAACCCATTAAATGAAGTCGTTTGCTTGGCGATATTGCCCGTGTTCTTTGTTGTGTTTACCGTTGTTCCGTCGGTATTAAGTTCGCCGTAATCCAGATTTATCTTCCACAAATTCAGATTCGTTGCACTCGTTCCCAAGCCGACTTCCGTTACCTGCATTCGTGAATTCAACTTTGCCGCTTCCCACAGTCCGTTGCCAACGCGGAGTTTCTCAATATGTCCCGATGATGTGTAAGCAAACGAATCGGCATATGTTTTATTGACACCGCCCTTTTGCCCCGCAATCTGCGACAGATCGCCGTTATTGTCAAATGTGTTCGTAATCACTCTGCCCGTCGGATATGTTTCCTGTGTCAGCCTGCCCGACAGATTGTATTGATACGACGAAGTATAGCTCTGCCCGTCCGTAATCTGCTGACTCGACAAAACCCTGCCCATATTATCAAAGGCGGTGATCTGCGATGTCGAAACCGCATTCGATGTCTTGGTCAACTGTCCTTTCGAGAACGCCACATTCGGATCGTCATATGTAAATGTAACCGTCGGTGTGCCGTCCGAATAAGTTCTCGTCTGTGTCCGATTCAACTGGTCATAGCTGTAACCGGTCGTAACATTCTCGGCATCGGTCGTCGTCAAAACATTCCCGTTGGCATCATAAGTCGAACCCGTCGTCCATTGCGTATTGGAAGTGCCGTTCCCCGACAGATTCAAAGCCGTATTAACCGTCTGTTCGGGCTGACGAACCCGAACAAGTCTGCCGAGCGAATCATAAAGAAAATACCGCTTCTGCACGCCCTGCGTCACCTCGACCATATTGCCCGAAGTATTATAAGAATAATAAGTCGCCTGTGTCGGAGATGAAATTGAGCCGAGATTTCCCGCCGCATCGGGTTCGTCAACTCTCGTCAGTTGCCCCAATGCGTTTGTAATTGAACGCCGTTGCTTGCCCGCTTGGTCGGTAACAATCGCCGCATTCGCATCCGTTTCCGTGACCACTATTCCCGTCGAATTTCCATTGCTTCCCCACGGTGCGGGAAGTGCCGCTCCCGAAAATGTTTCCGTTTCGCCTCGCCTGCCCGTATTCCAACTCTTCGAGCGTATCCAGCCCATCATCGCTTCACCGCCCGCCTGTGTCGAAGTCGCCGCCCGATACGGATTCGACGTAACCGCATAGCTGTATGGATTCGCCGTGTCATATCGCGTCTGCACCTTGATCCCGTCCGCTTCGTTATATGCGTCTTCGGTTGTCGCGTTCTCCAAACTTCTGGCTAAACGCACTCTCCCCAACTGATCGTAATGTGCTATCGAAACCGCTTTTCCATCGCCCACCGCAAACAGATCGCCTCTCGTTATCACACGGCGGTTGAGGTCGTCATATTCCACCTGCGTCCAGACCTCATTCGCCGTATTGACCGCCGCCTTCGATTTAACAGGTCGCCCCAGAGCATCATATTCCGTAATTAAAATATCTTGCCTGAGCAAAATCCAAATCAGTTTCTTCATCTCTCAGGTAACCCGTTATGAAAGGGTTATTCAATTCTGCTTTTTAGCGTGAATTTAATTTTCAAAGAACTCCTCTTTCATTTCTGTTATATCGAAAGTAAGAAAATATTTTCCCGTTGCCGATTTAAAAATTCGATTTTCACCAAACTTTTGGTCATCTGAAATATCTTCGTTTATTAAACGATGTTCCTCATCTACAAAATAAATATCTACACTATCTTTATCTATTTTAGAATAGTTCAACTCAACTAATTCATTTAAGAGGAAGTTTGAATCTTCAAAAGGAAAATATCTAACCCCTATTATGCGTCCCGTGAAATCTCTTAACCAATCATAAAAGCCGTTGAAATGCCCGATTGGAATCTCTTTAAATTCAATATTGTCATACGATAAAGTCCTCTCTTTTTCTGAAAGGTTAGAATTTATGAACACTTTTATTTCAGACTCTAGAACTATGAATAAAAAATCTTTTTTCATTTAGGCAAAATAACTCCTCTTTGTAGCAAGACCTTTTCTATAACTTCTATTCTTACTGCTTGTTGTCCTCCCTTATCCAATCCTTCTGCTATAACTCTTTTTGCGATTTCTCTATAAGTAATTAATGATTCATTGGTCAATACTTGCGAAACTTTGGGATTGGCTAATGCTCGTCTGGCACCTGCCATTCCCGCTCCAAAAAGCTTACCCAAAAGTTTCGTTTGTGACTTACTAATTGTTCTCGCTAACTGACCTCGACCGAGGATGCTAACAGCAAGTCTTTGAGCAAGAAATCTTGCTCCTACAATACCTACTGTTCCAGCTCCAACTCCAACACCTGTGCCTACAGCCACACCAACAGCCGCTACTCCCAGCACAACTTTGCCCTTTTTCTTAGATTGCTCTGAAATACTGTAAACGAACTGATATTCTCGGTCAATGCTTATCCGCTCGTAAGTCCCAAGACGACTACCGTCTTCATTCAGGATATTACCGGAATCGTAATTACCGTCTCTGGCTGTTTCCCGAAACAGCCTGCGTAATTTCTTCTGTGCCGCCTTAAAAATTGAATCATCTTGAGTAACACATTCGCCTTGAGTGTTACATATTTTGTATTCCAAGCCGTCGGGATCGGTATATAAAGTTGGATTATTTCTACCATATCCATACCCATTCCACGATTGAGGATCATCTTCGTTTGCTCCGTAGTTTTCAGGATCAACCGAATGAAATCTCCCCAACTGGTTTGAATAATATCTTGCCTGAGCAAAATCCAAAGCAGTTTCTTCATCCCTTTGATACGTAGCAAACTTTTGCCGTGTTGAATCCCCGTATGTATAACCGTGTCCCGTCGCCCGATTGCCCGTTCCCGTATAAAGTTCCTCGCCGAAAGGAGCGAAGTCACGTCTTGACAGAACCGCACCCGATTGGTCGGTAATAATTCTCGGACTTCCCAAATGATCCTGTGTCAAATATCTGGTCGTCGCCTGCGTCTGCGGTGTCTGACTTGAGTATTCAGCCACAAGTTTGCCGCCCGCATCATAGACGAACACTATTTCTTCTGATGCCGTTACCTTCTTGATTCGTTTGCCGTCGCCGTCATAATAGTAATTTCCAACCGTTACATTTGAAGCATTTTTAACCTCTTTCTGTTTATTTTCGGCATCGTAAATAAATGTTCTGCCTTCGGCATCGCTCACAATATTTCCACTTAAATCATAAGTATAACCTTGTCCAGAATTGAAACGATTATTGGAAATATTAATTGTCGGATTGCATTGTGCTGTCGGACAACCCGAAATCGTCGTCGTATTCGCCGCATCGAAGTTTCGATTGCCGTAGCGGTCATAATCAAATGTTTGTTTCCAAGTTTGCACGCCCGATACGGTTTCAGTCGCATTTTTGATTCGATTCAAAGAGTCGTAACTGTAATTCTGCACCGCCGTAAATCCTGAACTTCCGCCCGAAGTCGGAACGGTAATCGTTTGACTCAAAACATTCCCGTTATTATTTGTTGTCCCGTAGCTGTAATCAAGTTTGAGTAAGTCGGTATTGTTCTGCGAAGTGCCGAGTGCAATTTGTGTCGGTTGCAAGCGATTATTAAACTGCGTTGATTCCCAACGGTTATTGCCGAGTTTCATCGCACCGACCGCACCCGCCGAAGTGTAATTGAAACTGTTCGCTCTCGTTTGAAATGCTCCTGTCGCCGTCCTCGTTTCGACATTCGATAATCTTCCGTCATTGTCCAGCGTATTTTTAACCACTCTGCCCGACGGATATGTTTCTTCAATTAAAGCACCACTCAAATTATAAGTGTAACCCGTCGTGTATGCCGTCCCGTTGGTCGTTTGCTTATGCGTGAGAACTCTGCCCAAATTATCAAACGCGGTGTATTCGGTTTGAGAAATAGACGAAGATACTTTTGTCAGCAAACCTTTTGCATTCGGCAGATTGTCGTAAGTGTAAGTTACATTCGGCGTTCCATCATTATAACTTCTCGTCAAAACACGATTGAGATTATCGTAACTATAACTTGTTACAACACTTCTCGCATCCGTTTTCGATGTTAAATTTCCGTTATTGTCATAAACATAACTGATGGTTCCCGCTTCGGGATTTGTTGCCGTCAGAAGTCTTGACAGCGAATTATATGCAAACGTCCGTGTCTGAACGCCTTGCGAAACGGTTGTCAGATTATTCAATGTGTCATAAGAATAATAAGTCGCCTGTGTCGGCGATGAAATTGAGCCGAGATTGCCCGTTGCATCGGGTTCGTCAACTCTCGTCAGTTGCCCCAAAGCATTCGTAATTGAACGCCTCTGTTTTCCCGTCTGATCGGTAACAATCGCCGCATTCGCATCCGTTTCCGTGACCACCATTCCCGTCGAATTTCCATTGCTTCCCCACGGTGCGGGAAGTGCCGCTCCCGAAAATGTTTCCGTTTCGCCTCGCCTGCCCGTATTCCAACTCTTCGAGCGTGTCCAGCCCATCGTCGCCTCACCGCCCGCCTGCACGGAAGTCGCCGCCCGATACGGATTCGACGTAACCGCATAGCTGTATGGATTCGCCGTTTTATATCTCGTCAGCACCTTGATCCCGTCCGCTTCGTTATAAGCGTCTTCGGTTGTCGCATTCTCCAAACTTCTGGCTAAACGCACTCTCCCCAACTGATCGTAATGAGCTATCGAAACCGCTTTGCCATCGCCCACCGCAAACAGATCGCCTCTCGTAATCACACGGCGGTCGAGGTCGTCATATTCAACCTGCGTCCAGACCTCATTCGCCGTATTGACCGCCGCCTTCGATCTAACAGGTCGCCCCAAAGCATCATATTCCGTCGCACTCGTCACATTATTATCAACATCCGTCGCACTCGTTACCAGTCCCGTATAAAAATCATAACTGGCAACAGAAGTCCGCTCGACACTCGTCCCGTAAGCCGTCTCGGTCTGCGTCGGATACAACCCCGCATAACCGTTTATTGCCCCGTAAGTTATGTATGTTTGATTCCCCTTGGCATCCGTTATCAAAGTCGGATTCCCGTAAGAATCATAAGTCATTGATGCCGAAACGGAATTTCCCGTTGATAAAGGGTTTGAATATCCTCCCTTCGACGAATCCCAAGTCTTTGTTCCGATCAGATTTCCCTTATTATTCGGGTCATCATAGATAAATTCGCTTCTCGCCACCGGAGTTCCGTTAGCATTTTGAATTTCGGTTGATTGAAGAACATTTTTAAGTTTCGGAGCATTCGGATTTTCATATGTGTAAGGACTGCTGGCAGTACTATCCGCGTCGGGTGTTTGGTTATAATACTGATTAACCGTAATTCGTTTTTTAACCGCTCCCGCCGGAATCCCCGTCGGTTTATTATAAGACCTTGGCACAGAATTATAATCCACCCAGTCATATTCGGTAATTTTTGTGATGTTACCGTTTTTATCATAATTAAAATCCTTAATCGCCGTTAAAAACGGCTGATTCGCCGCATCGTAGATCGTTGTAAATTCGGTTTTAACGTAAGCATTGGCATTGCCCGGTGTCATATAGGCATATGGATACGGATTTCCCGTATAATACGGCAAATTCCTTTGCCAGATGCGTTCGGTAGTGGAATTCGGTGTGCTGCTGCGAATGGTCAAACCGCTGTCCCACTGTCGACCGAGTGAATGATATATAAAAGTTTCACCGCTATAAGAGCCGTCCGGGTTTTTTACCAAAGCTACCGAATTATTAGTTGAGTACAGAGTCGTTTGGGTTTGCGGAGTGGAAACACCGTCATCGACATCCGTGTAAGTTAAGTCTTTTTGATTGACGCGATGCTCCAGAATCTCTTCAGCCGTTTGGTTAATTCCGTCCAACGCTTCATATGTATAAGTGGTCTGAGCATTCGTTGGAAACGTAACCGACTTTAACTCACCCCAACCGTCCGTGTAATCCGTGCCAAACTGCTGATTATTCGAAGCGTTATAGTCAAATGTGTAGGACTGCCCGCCGGCTTGGCTCGGCAGGACGACCTGTTCGACCACGTAAATCTGGACATTTACTTCCGCCGAGTCGTCCGTTCCCGACGGAACGCTCTGGTCGCCGTAAATTGATTTATATTTGCGATGAACCCATTTGTAGCCGCCGACAATCTGAGTTGTAATTGGTTCGCCGCCGACTCCGCTGACGGTTATTCCGTTTCCGCTTATGGTTATACTTCTGCCCAGATCGTCGATGATCTGATTGCCTTTTATTTCAACATTGCTGCCGTTGCGGTCGGTAATTCTCTGCCCGACCGTCAGATCGTCGGGCGGATTGTTTTCGATGACCGTTCCATCAGGCGAATATATCTTCCAGTTGCGTTCCTGTATGACCTTAGAGGGCTGATACGGAATAAAAAGCCGCAGACGCGAGCCGTCCGTCGTCATATAGTTCATCCCGGCGGTTGTCGCCTGATTTGTATTGACAACCGGATAACAAAGTCCGTTTGCCGGATTAGTCTGAGTTATCGCCGTGTAACTTAATCCGTTGGAATCAACGTTATAATAGCTTTCCAGAGTCTTATTGGCATAATTTACCGGAATAAACTGTCTGACGCTGCCGTCGGGAAATTCCATTTCCAGTTTCCAGCGTGCCGACAACTTATCAACCGGATCACCGCGAAGACACGGATCGGGATCTTCCAGATTCATGCGGTTGGTCTCGATGATATTGAAACTGGTCAGCATTTTCCAGCCGCCACGGTCGCTTAACAGAAGTTCATTGGATGAGTAGGAATAATAACCGGAAGTATCATTCGGATCGCCGTTTCCTTGTTGGAGTGCATTGGTGTGGGTTGTCTGTTTTGAATCCCAGAGTTTACTGTTGTATTGCAGGGTAACGCTAAATCCCGGACTGGTTCCGCGTCCGGCTGGCAAAGAAGCAATCGGAAGGTTGACGACCACATTGCCGTTATTGACATTGACGGCATCGATATTTCCGGCGGCATAAGAATTAGCGAACTGAAAACCCCGGTCGGGTTGTCTCTGCTGGGCTGAAGTTAAATTAACCAGCATTAATAAACTAAGAATAATTTTTATCATCGATGTCTTGTTACAAGATAGTTTTATACGTAATAACTGGTGACGATTAAGTTTTTCCACTCTTATTCTTTTCATAATATTACCTTTAGCTTATTAATTCTTGCTTGCCTGATCGGATTTTTTATTGCTTCTATCAAAAATACTTGTTTTTGAATAATTTCCATTCTGACCGTTCTTCTATCTCTAGTTTCGCTTTTTACCTGTGCCCAGCATCATCGGAGCTTTCTTCGGCGGCTGACTATAAAAAAAGAGTTTTGCTACACCTTCCACAATTACCCATCTGAACTTCTCCTGCCGGGTCGTCTGCTGATACTCCGTCTCGTAGATGGCTTCAATCGACCTCAGATCCGGCTGACCGGACTCGTTGATCTCGATTTGTTCTGTCTTAGCGACCTTACCTGCTTCCTGATAAGATTTCTTCAGCAGTTTGATAAAAGCTTTTTGTTTGATCAGCGTTCCGGCTTTCTCATCGATTAGAGCATAGATTTCCTCGAACTTCTGCTGGTCGTATAATTTATGAAAGTTGGCGACCGCTTCCTCAACAATTCTCTTGTCCTGTTCACTTATATCTGAAGCAGGCTGATTCTCAACGGCAGTGTTGATCGTCTTATTTTCCATCAGATTATTTTTTGCTGATTCTACCTGCGGACTTGCCTGACAACTGCTGGAGAGCAGACTGCCGACAACCATCAGTACAAGTAATGAAAATTTGTTTTTTATGGCTCTACCGAATTTTCCGCTGTTTTTAATTTCTGTTTTCTCTATCATCATTATCTTATCTCCGAAATTTCTGCTTACTTTGCTTACTAAAGTATTTGTTAATTTACTGCTCTTTTAGTTGAATGCTCTTTACCCTAAAATGTTCACGGCATTAAACTTAATTGCCCCACGCTTCGACTTCGGTCAGATAAGCATAGTTATCTCCCGATCCCGTCACATTAACTCTGATCTTCGAGGTCGTGATGGGTGTAAAGGTAAATTGCCGCCAGACATTGTAGTTTCCCGTTACGGAAGCGATATTTATCCACGCCGACCCGTTCCAATACTGGACATCAAAGGCATTATTACCGTAGGTGCTGGTAAAGAGCATTGAAAGAGTCGGCTCGACCGGATTAAAAGCATTATCCTGAAGGGTGATGACATTGATCTCATTAATCGTTCGGGTTTGACCGAAATCAACCTGCAGCCACTGCGGCAATCCGACTCCGCTGATCCAAATTCCGCCGGCAAAGGGATTAACTCCTGTGCGGTCACCATTAATTGTATTTGCCGGCGGAGTGCTGGAATCGAATGATGAAGCCGTCGCTACACTGCCATTTTGTGCCAACGCATAGTTTATTGGGACGGCTGGCGGCGGAGTTGGTGTCGGGGTCGGAGTTGTGTTATTGCCCAAGGCTTCGACTTCAGTTAGATACGCATAGGTATCGGTTGTCGAGGTTAGATTGATCCTGATCTTCGAGGTCGTGACAGAAGGAAACGTAAAGTTTCGCCAGATTTTGTTATTTCCCGTCACAGATGCGAGATTGACCCATTGAGAACCGTTCCAATACTGCACCTCGAATGATGATGTATAATTGATGGTATAAGCCATTTCAGGGGTTGGCTCAACCGGATTATCAACATTCTCCTGAACATGAAAAACATTGATCTCGTCAATCGTCCGGGACTGCCCGAAATCAACCTGCAGCCACTGCGGCATTCCCGCCAAACTCACCCATATATTTCCGCTGCTCCATGTATATCCGGTTCGGTCCCCGTTAATAGTTCTATACGGCTGAGAATTAGGATCGGCGGAAGAAGCGGTTGCCACGCTTCCCATCGATGCCAAAGCATAATTTATTCTCCCGCTTGAAGGAGTCGGCGTTGGTGTAGCGGTTGGAGTCGGCGTTGATGAAGCACCAGAGCCGGTTTCTTCAATTGCCAGTAGTCTGTCGCCTGCATAAACGTATTCCTTGCTCAGTTGCGGCGTTCCCGTTTGCGGAGAAGAGGCAAACGGATTCCAAAGACTCGTCGCATTGATTGCTAATTCCTGCCCGAACCAACCGTATTTCTGACCCGATTGCTTGTCCTTGTGAGGTAACAAGCCCAACTGTGCTAACGCTCCGATTGAAACAAGTAGAATCAAACCTATAACGGCAATGTTTGAAAATAGTTTGCGGCGTTCGATATTTCTCAAACGGTTTATCAAACCAAGTTTTTTAGTATTTGTTCCATCCGTTTTATTCGACGAATCTTTCGACAAGTTATCTTCCGGGTTGACTATTCGCTTTGCCATATTCTTTTTGTTCCTCTTTGTTTTTTACTTACTGATTACAAAAACAATTTACCTATGGGTTTTTATTTAGAGTTTTAACTTTCGGAAACTTTTTTCCTCTAAAAATCGGTTTATTCGATTGTTATTTGAAGAGAAATCAGGGATTGGTGAAAAGGTATGACTTTAAAAAAGAAAAGCCGCATTTTTCTTAAAATCCAAAGAGCCGAATAATTAATAAATGATTTAATATTCTCTTTGCTCTTGTATTCGGATAAAAAGATGCGGTATGATACGACTTGCTTAGTAGGTATCGGAACGCATAACTTTTTATGCCGAAGATCTCTATTTAAGGGAGTCGGAAAATAAAGTAACGACAATTACTTTTTTATTCCGGCTCTTTTTATTTCAAACTATCAATTTCAATAAATTAAACCCTTTAACTTTTTTAGATTCCGGTCATTTTATTCATCCTGCTGATCGAAAACTCCAATAAAAAAGTCATCGGCAAAATTCCTGATTTCAATCAAATCAAAAACATGCGGACAACTTCTCTTGAAACTTTTCTCTTAACTATGTGGGATGGATATTTCATTTTTTAACCTGTGTTTTAGTTCTGCATTTTTATTCTAAAATTTGTAAAGAAATCTTAAAAGATTACTCCTCAAAAACAATATGGAAATCGGATAAATTAAAAGGTAGCCAGATTACAACACAGATTCTGATCCTTTGTCAATTTTTTTAACAAATATTTCTCTAAACAATAAATTTAAGTAACTCAGCAACTAAACTGCTCTGTGTAATACGTGCAAACCACCTGTAAAAATAGTGAGATTATCCAACAGCTGTTAAAACTTCGCACTTTGGGTATAAGACGAAGTTTTCGACAATGCTATATGAATAAATTTCCAAACATCTTTTAACTTTTGAGTAATTTGAAAGTTAAAAGAATCGCACAGATATTCATATAATCTAACTCTTCCCTGCTGTCATTTCGATAAAATCTTTTTAGCAAAAAATGAAAATTAAGTTTTATACTTTGATTCTTTAGCCATTTGATGTATGTTTTCTATAATATCAATTTGATATTAAATAGAAATCAAAATGAAATCATTCTGATATAAATATGATAATAGTAATTGGTGGAATAAAAGGCGGAAGCGGCAAAACCACGGTCGCTACAAATATAGCTGTGATGCGTAGTAATGACGGCAAGGACGTTTTATTAGTTGATGCAGACGATCAAGAAACTTCGACTGATTTTACAACACTTAGGAATGAGGTTTTAGAAAATGGTGCGGGTTATACAAACATTAAATTAAATGGTACATCGGTCAGGACAGAAACACTTCGTTTAAAAGAAAAATATGAGGATATAGTCATTGATACCGGTGGACGTGACACAACAAGCCAAAGAGCAGCTCTTACTGTTGCAGATGTTTTGTTAGTTCCATTTGTTCCCCGCTCATTCGATGTATGGACAATTGAAAAAGTTTCGGAACTTGTTACCGAGATGAAAACAGCAAATCCAAATCTAAAAGCCTATATGTTCATAAATCGAGCCGATCCAAGAGGACAAGACAATTATGAAACAGCGGAAGTATTAAAGGAAACTGAAGATATGCTTTTCATTGATACACCTTTGGGTTCGAGAAAGGCTTTCAGCAATGCTTCCGCAAACGGTTTGGGTGTAACGGAGCTAAAGCCGCAAGATGCTAAAGCCAACGATGAAATAGATAACTTATACCGATATGTTTTTGATACCAAATCTATATCAAAAACATATTAAATTAATAACAAGATAATATAAGGAGAAGCTCGACAAATGGCAATTTCAAGAAAGCCGAAAATAGATAAGAAAGAGGCAAATGAGAAAGATATAAGTAATTTGATTAACAAAGGCGGAAGCCCTCCGTCTGATAACGAAAATAAGTATAAAGAAAAGTCTATATTACTTCGCATTCCTGCCGATACTTTGAAAAAGGTGGATGAAGTAGTTAAGTCTAAGCAGATCAAGACACCCCGACACACTTGGTTACTCGAAGCAGTTTTTGAGAAACTTCATAGGGAAAGTCAATATTAATTTAATATTGACTTAATATCATAATGATATATATTTGATAGTAACTTAATCACTTGCAAAGCCACCTTATTTGAGTTACGGTTCTGCCTTATAAGAGTTACGAAAGTGCCTTATTTGAGTTACTGATGCACCTTATTTGAGTTACGGTTCTGCCTTATAAGAGTTACGAAAGTGCCTTATTTGAGTTACGATTTTGAGGGTTAAGTTATTGATTTTAATACGTTATCAGACCCTATACTCTTTAACTATTTAAACTATATAAGAAACAACAACAACAGGAACACTTTCAAATGTTGTTGTTGTCAGTAAATTTTTCAAGATTAATGTTATGGAAGAAAATTTGAACAATTTGTCGAAAGATTTTATAAGATCAGAAACAGCACTTTCACGTTTTCCGATACATAGATTATCTAAGAAAGGCGAAATCTCAATCAATATCAAAACCAAAAATTCAGATGGAGAATTAAAAACAAAATGGAAAGTTTCTCATAATAGCGAATACGGACAACCAACCGCTCTTGCATATAAAATTGACACCATAATTGTAAACCGCAGAATTGAGGAAATAGGAAAACCCGTTCCAAAACTCATAAAAATTGGAAGTCTCAGACAGATTGCAACTGAACTCGGAACAGGAAGCAAAAATACAAATGCTGTTAAAAATGCTTTACTCCAGAATGTGGGAACTTTGATAACGGCAAAATTTACTTATACGACTGCAAATAAGCAGGAAAAGCAGATCGAAATTGCAGACACTCGTTACGGTGTCATCTTTACAGGTGAAACTTTACCAAACGGTAGTAAAGCAGATGCAACTTATCTGGTGCTTCACGATATTTACAGAGAAATTCTTAACACGGCTCAAACTCGACCTCTTGATTATGAGTATTTGAAGATACTGTCACCGATGGCACAGAGATTTTACGAACTTTTGAGTTATCAAATTTACGCGGCGATGAAAAACAAGACACAAGCAAGAATGCTTTATTCAGAATTTTGCACATACGCCCCGCAAACACGATTCTTTAATTGGGAACAAGTTCGACCTCAAATGTATAGACTTCATAAACCTCATATTGAAAGCGGCTACATAAAATATATTCGTTATGAAAAAATTTGGGAGAAAGACGGAACTCTTGATTGGAGATTTATTTATCATCCCGGAAACAAGGCAGTAGGAGATTATAATTTAGCAACAAATAAAAGGCTCAAAAATATACGCTACATTGCAGATCAAACATCATTTTTCCCGGAAGAACCAACCCCGGAACTTTTGCCGGATGTAAAACTTACATTTTCAAAAGAGGAAGAAGATTTGGTTTCCAAAATGATGAAATTTAAAGTTTCTGAAAAGAAAGCCAGAGAACTTGTTAAAAGCAAAAGAGAAGCCGTAGAACAAGAGATTTTGGTTTTTCCATCCAGACTCATAGGTACAGATGTAAAAAGTCCCGCAGGATACTTTGTTAAGGCGATAGAAGATGGTTGGGAAGCCCCGCAGGTCTTTTTTGAACTACAAAAAACAAAGAAGGCAAAAAAACGGACGAAAGATGAGATTAAAAAAGCACAAGAAACTGCAAAAATTGAAAAGAAAAAAAATGCCGCTTGGTTCAAAGCAAAAGACAAATTGCTTAATATGCCGGAAGATAAAAGAAATAGCTTATGGGAAGGAAAAAGAAAGGCTATCTTAGATTCACCGGAGTTCAAAAATGCGGATCTGGCTAAGTTAAAAATTTTGGAATTTGCAATAGATGGAATGATTCAAGCTGAGATAATTGAAGATATTATAAAAAATGAAGATTAAAGGAATTTCAAAAAAATTCAACTTAATTACTTTCTATCATAAAATTAGTTTTTATTAAGAAACGGAAGTTGCATCTTATCATCTACGATTATTTCCAAGTAAACTCCTGATAAACGAGAGTATTTCAAGAGTTCTATCAAATTAGGTTCTCTTTTCCCAAGTTCGTAAGCTGAAATGACACTACGAAAATCCTTTTGATCGTTTGCATAGCCTAAAGCAATCAACATCTCCGTCTGCGAAAATCCTAATTCAATTCTAATTGCCTTCAACTTTTTGCCAAGATATTTTGGTCTTGGTCTTGTTGCTCTGCCCATTACAGAATTCCTCCTTCTGGAATTCTGTGCAGAATTATTAAATCAAATAACTTGCATCCGAAACTATTTAATTCTAAAATAGCTCTTATTAAATCTTTTGCCGAAAAAAGTAGAAGTTGCTTTTTCTCGGCAGGCGGTCGCAATTAAGTTTTGTATCCGTCCTTTATCATTTTGGTTTGCTCATTATAACGAATACCGATTTTTCCTGCAAAAGTCTGTGTCTCTTCATTTTCTATTTTTTGGAGAATTTATTGTTATGAAAATAAACATTTTCAAGAATCTGTTACTTAATATATCTCTGTCATTCATTGCTGTTGCCTGCATTATCACTGTTGGAGTTATGCCAACTTATGCTCAAACTGAGAATCCTCGTTGGTATTTCCTCGGAAATAATTCAAATCAGATAGATTATTATCTTGATTTAGCTTCGTTTAATAACATAGATTTTGAGAAGTCTATGCGAAGTATCTGGATTAAAACGGTTTTTTCAAATGGTTCTTATCGAATCCAATTGGAGAAGTGGAACTGCAAGAAAAAACAGTTTTCCTTTTCAACTATAACTGATTATTCTGCACAGGGAGTTGCTTTGAATAGTTTTTCATATCGTGATGACCGATGGAAAGTTGCTACTCCTGATTCGATAGCTGAAAGAATTTACAAAGCTGTTTGTCATTCGCAATTAGTTCTCAAAGACAACAGGGCAATCAGCCGAAATAATGATAAACAAGGAAATTCAAAAAATAACATTAAAGGTAAGTTTGTTGTGGTAAATGTTGATGCGGTAAATATCAGAGAATCAGATTCAATAGAAGCGACAGTCATCGGACAGGCTGACCGTGGACAGTTTTTTGAGCTAACGGGAGAGAAAAAAGGCAGTTGGTATCAAATTTTTGTCAATGATGGAAACGGGGACATACAAAATTCTCCATCCAATAAAAAAAGAATGGCTTGGATTCACGGGAATACTTTCAAATTTGTTGACTAATTGAGATTTATTAAAAACCTAAAAAAAGCAAACTATGAGAGAAACACGAAAAATAGCTATCACATCGAGTATCGGCGGATCGGGTAAAACTACCACCGCAGTTAATTTAGCTTTGTCATTGGCAATCGAGGGTAAGAAAGTATTGCTAGTTGACCTCAATGAACAGGGAGAGGTCGGACAAGTTGCCGATTATTTTGGTTACGACAAAGAACTTATGCCGCTCAGTTTTTACGATTTTGTGTTTAACAAAGATTACGAAGCAATTCGCAAAGTGCGTGATAATCTTCATTTAATTAGAGGCGGGTATGATCTTGAACTCCTAAACCTAAAACTCCAAGTTGTCAGAGTTAAATATGGTGAAAGAGGTTATAAGTATACTAAAATATACGAAACCTTTTCTGAAATATTTGAGCCGATCGAAGACCGATTCGATTATATAATCTTTGACACAATCTCATATTGGGGAATGTTTACCATCAATACATTGATGTATGTCGATGAAATTATTATCCCGGTTAACCTTGAACACGACAATTACCGCAGTCTGCGTGATTTTGTTACCGTGAAAATCGAAGCAGTTCAATCTAACCGCATCGTTCCACTAAAATTGAGTCATATCTTGCCCATTTGTTATGATACCCGGACAGATTCATCAATGAGCCGTTACTATGGACTGAAGCAATTGTTTACTGATGTTATCCAAAAAAGAAAAGACAATATCGGCAATTATGACGATACGACCATCTGTCAGCCGCTTCCATACAATACCAGGCTCAATAAATGTTACAGATGTGAGCAAGAACTGTTCCGGTATCTTGAAGATCATAGAGTTGTCAAAGAATACCGGGAGTTTGCCAAAACTGTTGCCGGAATAAAATCAAATATATTTGAAGCGGCTCAAATTTGATGCTTTAGCCAAAAATTCATACAAAAAGCAAATATAAAATATACCTAAATTAAGATTTTTTGTAGTTCCTAGTTATGGCGAATTTCTATAACAACTAATAAATACACAGATCGAGGAAGTTATTTGTCAATTGTTAAATTTGGTCCTACATTATTTTCAAATTGTGGAACTACTTTATTTTCGTTACTCTCCAAAAAATTTTCTAATTCGTCAAGAGCATCATCAACAAGACCATCAGGTAAACCGGAAGAATCATTGTAATTATCGTTTGAATCATTTACACCGTACTCAAACATCCTAAAAGAATTGTTATAAGATCCTTCATCAGATGCTTCAGTATAATTACTATTTTCAGTATTCGGCAGTTGATTTGTTACCCCGAAATCCGGGTTCTGAAAGTTTACGGTTGAGGGTAAGTGATCTGTTGCAGTACCGTACTTATCATCTGTAGTGATTTTTTTGAGATTCATATTTTTTGGTTTTCTGCCAACTCCATTCATCGATCGCCCCAATTTAAAACGAATATAATTAGAGACGCTCAATCCAAGTGCATCTGCTTCTTCTTTGATTTCCTTTCTTTCCATTGGAAGCACATAAGTTTTAAGTGAAACCAATTGTCTTTTTGATTGGCTTTTTCTTGTTATTCTATTTTTGTTTTTCATATTAGTATTTTCGATCTTATCCATTTGGATACTTACACCTCTTAATTGTATTTATTTTCACTATTTAATGTAACCCCATATTTATTAATCTATGACCTTTTCCCCTGATTTTTTAACGCCAGATTTTCTAATTCAGGATTTGCTGAAAAACTAATGACAAGATATTAGTTTTCTGCTAACATTGTATAACAGTGTTTCCTAAATGCAAAACAATTTTATTGATGGGATAGAGAGGAGGGTAGCGAATCTTTCAAAATTAAACGGGGCAAGATGTGATAAAGAGATAGTTAAAACAAATTAAAAAAATTATGCCGAGACCAAAATTACAAAATAAAGAAAAGAGAACACGAAAGGTAAATGTAGCATTCAACGAAATCGAATATGAAAAGATTTCGGTTCTGGCTAAAATTTGCAAAAGAAAAATTGCGACCTACATTCGGGAAGTTTCACTGGACGGAAACAATGTCAAATTTGTTCCAAGTATAAATAAGGAAACTTGTGAAACCATTCTGGAAATGCAGTGGAGTTTAAATCGTTTATCCGGTTCTCTCAACAAAGAAAATCTCACAAACTCAGACATTGCCACACTGCGGGGCATTCAAAATAAATTGCGTCAGATTCATCGGGAGTTTTTAGGAAATGGCATCAACTAAAATAACCACCGGAGGCAGTTTCGCCGGTGCGATCGATTACGACGAAAAGAATGGAAACAATAAAAAAGATCAGGAGAAGATCGCTAAACTTCCGGCAACTCCTAATGAAATCCTCGCTCCGGGATTTGAAGCAGGTATAAGGTCTAGACTTCTCAGCACGAATTTATCAGGCAGTAAATCTTCAGAGTTTACTAAACAGCTTGAAAATAATGCCAAACAAAAACCTGACATCAAAAAGCCGGTTCATAAAGTTTCAATAAATTTCAAGCCGGGCGAACATCTCAAAACTCATCAGCTAGTTGAAATTTCAGAGTCTTATCTAAAAACAATGGGTTATAAAAACGCTCCCTACTTGGTTTATGAGCATCGGGAGAAAGAACATCAGCATGTTCATCTCATATCATCGAAGATCGATTTCAATGGTGATGTCGTCTCAGACTCTTTTGAGAAATACCGGGCAAGAGAGTGGGCGAATGATATTGAAGACAAATACGGACTTGCCAAGACACCGCGGAGAGCTAAGGAAAAAGGTCTATCAATGGTGGAGATCGCTCAGGCTCAACGAACCGGTAAACCGCCGCCGAAACTGGTCTTGCAGGAAGTCATCAAGCGGGCTTTGCGAATGAGTAGAAACGCATCCGAATTTATCCAATTGCTTGAGAAACAAAATATTTCTGTAATCGTCCGGACCAACGAAAAACAGCAGATCATCGGGATTAGTTACGGAATAAACGGGCAAGGATTTAAAGCAAGTAATCTAGGAACCACGTTTACCTGGAAAGGACTAAAAAAGGAGGGACTTAATTATGAGTACGGACGAGACTATAAAAAACTGGAAGAAGCAGGCACGCGAGCAAGCCGAGGAAAATACGGACCCACAAAATCAGAGCCGGACAGAGTTGTCATTCAAAGACCTCCAGTCGATGATGGACGAAAAGATCGAGCGATCAGTAGAGAAAACAATCAAACCACTCAAAAAGCAGGCATCGGACCTGGAGAAAGAACTGCACACAACCAAACAGGAGTTGGATCAGTTCCGCGGACAGCAGCAGCAGACGAACGAGAAATTGAACGACAATACAGAGAATCTGAGAAATCAGACACGAGCGAGCTTCAACGGTTTAGGGGATCTCTTAGAGGAAAAACTGAAACCTCTGGACAATCTGGTTCAAAGAAAGAATTTATCCCCCAAGCCGCAGCAGATGAAACTGATACCGAGTTCACCGCAGCAACCGACGAACTCAACGCAGAAGACAAGTGGTACGCAGCGGAGCCAATCCCGGGCAATTTCAACCTATTCAGACCAGATGTCTTCACTGAAGAATTATCCGGCACCGGTAGTACCGAGTTATTCATCGAACCGACAGGTCTCACAGGTTCAGACTCGACAGAAGACTCACAGGGAAATAACCGAGCAATTGCCGGATATTTGCAGATTTTTTGTGAAAATGTCTCTGGCGATGGACAAAACGCTATCGACAGCAGAGTGGTTATTGGAGATGACCCTTCACGGAATATGGCAGATGATCAAGCTGTCAATCTGGTTTATGGTAATGATGATGGTATTCCCGCCACTCAGGATAATGATGTCTATAATAGTAGTCATAGTAGTAGCGGCATGGATAGTGTTTATTGGAATACCGCTACCGTCGATGACGACAGTAGAATGCGATCAGATACTGGGTTGCTAGATAATACCGACCTGTCTTCAGGTTTTAGAGAAAGTCTGGAGACAGCCTGCGAACCAATAGATAAAATTATATCTGTTTTGGAAGACGACTCGGAAAAAAGATTTATTGAGGAAATAGAACAAGAAGAACTGGAAGAAAATATAGAATGTAAAAATGACATGGAATGGGATATGGATATGTAGCCCAAAAATCGAACTGTAAACTAAGACTATTGTTTAAGTGAAGAACTAGAAGCCCCTGGACAATTTGGTTCAGAAGAAGTTGCCTTCCGAACCGAAACAGAAGCAATTACCACCGAAGAGTTCATCGGATAAGAATACGAAAAAAGAATCGAAAAACCTGACTCGGGATACAAAACCGAAGGAAATATTCCAACCGATCTTACAGAATTCTCGGACTCCATTCGTAGTGACGGAGTCAAATTACTCATACCCGAAACGCAGTCCTCAGACATAACTTCCCGATTCAGAGATGGTACAGATTCAGGAACAGCATTTCTGATGGCAATTTTGGAGATTATCGAAATGATAACAAGGGGAACACTCAGCGAAATTTGGATAGTAATTCAATTAACTTGTGCCTTAGCGATAACAAATCCGAGAATGACATCGAAAATAGTAGTTTTGATGTTTTCAGCACTATCAATTTATCTGATGTGTCTAGGAGTAATGATGGCGTGGGAACAACTGCCGATCAGTATAAATTTTCCTCGCTAGAAGACTTATCATCAAATTTTAAGGAGAGTATGAACAGAGCAGAAGAAACAACCGAAAAAGTTCACGTAATCTTATTAGAAGAAGCCGAAAAGAAAATGCTTCTTGCAAAAGAAATTGAACAGAAAGAAGATGAAGAATTGGAGTTAGAAGAACAAGAAGAACTCGAAGATGAAAGGGGTTGGGATAAGGAAATGTAGCAAAAATCTCACACCATAAATTTATTTGAAATTCCTGTCGGGTTGCCGTTAATACTAAAAAATTCTATAAATATAGATGTTCCCAAGCGTTACCCATTTATATAAAGAATTTTACGGCTATCAAATAAATAATGTCCCAAACTCAAGAACTCGAAAAAACTCTATGGCTGGCGGCGGATAAACTTCGCAGTAATATGGATGCCGCCGAATATAAGCACGTCGTTTTAGGCTTGATATTTTTGAAATATATTTCCGATGCGTTTGATCGAATTGTGCCGATGTTTGAAGATGAGATCGGTGTTGATTGGTCGGATCATTCGGAAGCGGTTAAAGATATTTCTACATCGGAGCGTGTGTTTTTTGTGCCGCCCAGTTCGCGTTGGAAATATCTTCTCGGCAGAGCGAAATTGCCGACTATTGGCAAAGACATAGACGAAGCGATGGATGCTATCGAAAAAGATAATCCATCGCTCAAAGGCGTTCTGCCGAAAGATTACGCACGTCCCGCACTCGATAAACAGAGACTTGGCGAATTGATAGATTTGATCGGCTCGATTGAATTGATTAAGAAGACAACTGCCGTTGAAGACGAGAACGGGTATAAATCGGAAGATTTGCTCGGCAGAGTTTACGAGTATTTCCTTGGACAATTTGCCGATGCCGAAGGCAAAAAAGGCGGACAGTTTTATACGCCGCAGGCGATTGTGAAATTGCTTGTCGAAGTTCTCGCTCCCGAATCGGAAAAGAGATTTTATGATGGTTGCTGCGGTTCGGGCGGGATGTTTGTTCAATCGGAAAAGTTTATCGCAATGCACGAACACCGCATCGGCAAGATTTCCATTTTCGGACAGGAAAGCAATCCGACGACATATAAACTCGCCAAAATGAATCTCGCCATTCGCGGCATCGAAGCGAAGATCGAACTCGGCGATACATTCCGCGATGATAAATTTCCAAACCTAAAAGTTGATTACGTCTTGGCAAATCCGCCGTTTAACGTCAGCGATTATTCACGCAACGAAGCGGACGAGCGTTGGCAATTCGGCATTCCGCCGGCGGGAAATGCGAACTATGCTTGGATACAGCATTTTATCAGCAAACTCGCACCTTACGGACGGGCGGGAATCGTTCTTTCAAACGGAAGTATGAGCAGCGAGATTGCCACCGAAGGCGAAATTCGGCAATCAATCGTTGATGCGGATTTGGTTGATTGTATGGTCGCTCTGCCGCCGCAGCTTTTTTACAATACGGGAATTCCGGCGTGTCTCTGGTTTTTCTCACGCAACAAAACAAACGGCAAATTCCGTGATCGCACGAACGAGATTTTGTTTATAGATGCCCGCGAACTCGGCGAAATGATCTCGCGTCGGCACAGGGATTTGACCGACGAAGACGTTTCAAAAATTGCCGGAACATATCACAAATGGCGGAGCAAAGAAGATTACGAACAATACGAAGACGAACCCGGATTTTGCAAAGCGGTCAATATACAGGAAGTCCGCAAAAATAATTACATCCTAACGCCCGGAAGATACATTGATTTCAAAGACGAACAACTCGACGACGAAGATTTTGAGGAAAAGATGGAACGCTTAACCGTCGAACTTTCCGCACAAATGGAAAACTCGTCAACGCTTGATGAAAAGATAAAAGAAAATCTCGCAAAAATTGGCTATGAGGTCTGATTATAAAATCTTGTGTGTGCAATGAAAACCTATTTTCGTTGAAATGTCAGAAATAAATCATCTATTCTACTATCTAAACTATCTGGCATAAGTAACGTCATATTAAGCACTTATACACACCTGCATATTTTTTTGCATATTTCCCTTGTAAATTGCCCCCCTACTGTGCTAGTATTCACAACTGAAAATTCTTTTCGTGGAGTGAATGCAAATGCTATTAGAAAAAAATGATATTTTGAGGTTGATAGAACCGCACTATCCGAATATTGTTCAACTCATCCAGAATGCGTCTGAACGATTGAGGTTTGCCGACAAAGAGCGACATTGCCTAGAAAAACGCACAGTAGCTAACATATATCGAGATTTAGCCGTTGATGAAGCAAGACAAGTTTTTAGTGGAAAAGAATCTCACGGTATAAGTTTATTAGATTTGACGGACTCATCATTTTATATTGAGATTTCCGGCTATCCGATTGGTATTCAGGGTGCTGTTTGGCTTAGAATTAAGAAAATTAATGATGAATTTCTAACATCTAATATTCCGACAAAAAAATCTAATAATTATAACTCGCAAAAGTCAATTGATTTTTCACGCCAACCTTATCTCGAAGGTGAGGAATGGGGTATCAATGAAAAGATTTTAAAACCTACTTATGCCAATATCGGTCATAAGTGGGATGAAACAAACACTAAAATCGAAAATTTACTGGTAACTGTGCCAGAAACAAATAATAGTCTTTATTGGTATGAACAAATCGCAGACGCTGAGATAATTGAACTAGGATTAATGCAAGAAAATAATGTATCTAATTTCCCTATCAGACTTGAAGTAACAAATCAGAAACCGAGAAGAGTTTCAGCAAAGAAAGAAAATAATTCAAAAGAAAAGGTAAAAAAAGATGGAACAAAGGGTTAATCCAGAAATGATGGTCTTGGCAAGAGAATCAAGAGGTCTAACCCAAAAACAGCTTTCGGAAAAAATCGGCATAGAACAATATGAATTATCACGAATTGAAAACGGGATAATTGACATTTCAGAGGTAGCACTTTTAGAACTTGCAAGGGTCTTGGAGTATCCGAGAGGATTCTTTTTTCAAGAGTTTGAAGTTTATCCACTTTGGATGAATTTTTATAGAAAGCATAAGACTCTTTCAGCAAGAGAAGTAAAAGCGATTGCTGCTCTTATCAATATTTATCGAGAGCGAGTTCGTAGATTACTAAAATCTGTGGATATTGATTATGTGCAAATTCCTGATTTTTCCGTAGCCGAATTTGGGACACCGGAAGAAGTTGCAGTTGCTGTAAGAGAGAGTTTGCGACTTCCTAGAGGTGCAATAGATAATATGATGGAAGCTATTGAGAGATTTGGGGTAATTGTCATCCAACTTGACTTTAAAATTCGTAAATTTTCAGGTGCAAGTTTATTTATTGATAATAATCTTCACTTGCTTTTTCTCAATAAAATGTCTCCAGACAGGCAAAGATTCACACTTGCTCATGAACTCGGTCATTTGATTATGCACAGCGAACCCCGACCGGATGATTTTCTTGAGGAAGAAGCTGATAGGTTTGCGTCAGAATTTCTAATGCCATCAAAAGACATAAAACCATATCTAAATAATTTGACTATGGAGAGGCTTGCAAAATTGAAACTACATTGGAAAGTTGCTATGTCGGCAATTCTCAAAAAGGCTCATACACTTGGAAAAGTAAGCGATAGGTCATATAGAAAATTTTGGCAAAAGATGGGAAAGCAAGGTTATAGGACAAAAGAACCGCCGCATCTTGATCCGCCGCTAGAACATCCGAGTCTTTTCCAAGAATTAGTGGATTATCATTTAGGGGATTTAAACTATCAAGCAAACGATGTTGCAGAACTTATATTGTTGGAAGAGAGTGAATATAATTACTGCTACCTTCCTCAAAAAACACAACTTCGGCTGATTGCCTAATTTAACTTTTTGCCCCTTATATTGATTACGAAGGCGAGAATCAAAGTATGTCTGAAAATTGGAACAATTGTAAATTCGGAGATATTGCGGAACTTAGCAAAGATGGATTACTTCCCTCCGAAGGAAGCAATTTACCATACATTGGTTTAGAACATATTGAACAGCAAACTCTAAGATTAAACTCGATTGGAAATTCTTCTGATGTTTCAAGCCAAAAATTTAAGTTTTTAGATGGAGATATTCTTTACGGAAAATTACGTCCGTATTTTCGTAAAGTTTATAATCCTAAGTTTTCGGGCATTTGTTCAACCGATATTTGGGTAATCAAAAATAAACCGAATATTGATAAAGACTTTTTGTATTATTTGATAGCTTCGGAAGAATTTACAAACCTTGCAAACAGAGGAAGCACGGGAACAAGAATGCCTCGTGCGAATTGGAAGCAAATCACAAAATCTGAATGGAATGTTCCCGAATCAATCGAAGAACAAAGCCGCATTGCCGAGATACTCTCAAAGTTTGATGAGAAAATCGAACTCAATCTGCAAATGAATGCGACTTTGGAAAATATCGCTCAAGCCATTTTCAAACAGTGGTTTGTTGATTTCCAAGTTCCAGACTTCGACGGCGAACTCGTTGACGGTCTGCCGAAAGGTTGGAAAAAGGACAAAATAAATCAATTAGCAAGCAATATTCAATATGGATTTACTGAAAGTTCTTCGGAAGAAGAAGTTGGTCCAAAGTTTCTTAGAATTACAGATATACAAGGCGGAACAGTTGAATGGCAAAATGTTCCTTACTGTGTAATTGATGATGAGAAATTTGAGAAATACAAAATTGTTGACCACGACATATTTATTGCCAGAACTGGTGCATCAACAGGTGAAAATGTTTATGCAATCAATTCGCCCAAAGCCGTTTTTGCTTCATATTTGATTAGAGTTCAATTTGATAATTCTGCATTGGCTTTATATGTCGGAAAGTTTCTTAGAAGAACAAAATATTTTGCATATATTGCCTCGATCTTAGGCGGTTCAGCACAACCAAATGCAAATGCTCAAGAATTAACCAATATTGAAATAACTGTTCCGTCAAATGACATTCTCACAAAGTATTTTGAAATCGTTAATGATTTCAATGAGCGAAAAGTTGCAAACGAACAAGAAAATCAAAGTTTAACCCAACTCCGCGACACATTATTACCAAGATTGATGAGCGGAAAAATACGGGTTTGAAAATGATTTGAATTAAAAGATGTCGGCAAAAGAAGAAACGTAAATAATCGCCCGAAATTTACGGCTGATTATCGGCAAAGCGATTTCGGATTCGTCTTTTATTTTTATTTTCCGATAACTGATTTTTAGTGATATTATTTGGATATTATGGAAATAACGATTTCGATACCCGACAAATTTCTAGGCAATGCGGAAAAAACCGAATCCGTTTCGCGGCAGATGCTCGAAGCGTTTGCCATCGAAAATTACCGACAGGAAAAAATGAGCCTCGGACAAGTCGCCGAACTTCTCGGCTTTTCGATTGACGAAGCCAACCGCTTCTTAAAAAAACATCGCATCCCGCTTGAATTTTCTCTCGAAGATTTGGAAGAAGACCAACGGGCGATTGAACTTTACCTGAATTAAATTGCCTCTCGTTAAACGCAGAAACCGTTAGCAAATATGAATCAAGCAGAACTAGCCACACTTTTGGAAAACCTCGTCAAACTGAATAAAGAAAGTGAGTGGTTGGAATTGAAATTAAATTTTCACAGTTCGGAAGAAATTGGCGAACGAATTTCTGCTCTGTCTAATGGTGCGTGCATGGAAAATCAACCGAATGGCTATTTAGTCTTCGGCGTAAAGAATGACAATCAAACAATCGAAGGAACAACTTTTAAGGCAAAAACGAAGAAAGTTAAGCGAGATGATCTTGAGCATTGGTTAGCACAAAGACTAACTCCGCGAATTGATTTTACGATCTATGAATTCGATTATAACGGCAAGCACATTTCGCTTTTCGAGATTCCGGCGGCGGAAAGACAACCAACCGAATTTAACAAAGAAGCATATATTCGCGTCGCCAGCATCACCCGCAAATTGCGTGAGTTCCCCGAAAAAGAACGCAAAATCTGGAGAAAAGAAAAAGGAAAACCATTTGAAAAGGAAATTGCTTTAAATAAAGTTTCAACGGCGGATATAGTGAGTTTGTTGGATACGCAAGGTTATTTCGATTTGATGAAACTGCCTTATCCAAGTAATCGTGAAGCGGTTTTGGAAAAGTTTATTTCCGAAAAATTCGTCGTCAACAAAAATGCGAATTACGACATTACAAATCTCGGTGCGTTGCTGTTTGCAAAAGATTTGAAAGATTTTCCGACTCTAACCAGAAAAGCCGCCAGAGTAATTGTTTACAAAGATAGAGACAAACTCGACACCATCAAAGACACTTTCGGCGTAAAAGGATACGTCATCGGCTTCAAAGGTCTGGTTGATTACATCAACGATCAACTTCCGCAAAATGAAGAGATCAGCAAAATTATTCGTGATAATGTCAAAATGTATCCCGAAAGAGCCGTCAGAGAATTAGTTGCCAACGCATTAGTTCATCAAGACTTTCAGGAAAAAGGAAACCCCGTATTTGAAATCTTTTCCGACCGCATCGAATTTACTAATCCCGGCTTGCCCGTAATTACTCCGGCAAGATTTATTGACGAATACCAAAGTCGAAATGAGATTATCGCCGACATTATGCGTCGCGTCGGAGTCTGTGAAGAAAAAGGAAGTGGAATTGATAAGGTCATCGGAGATTGCGAAGTCTTCCAACTTCCCGCACCCAACATTCTGACGCAAGAAAGGCACACAAAAGTCATTATGTATGCCCATCAAACCTTAAACGAGATGAGCAAAGAAGACAAAATCCGAGCTTGCTATCAACATTGCTGTTTGAAATACGTTTCAAATCAAAAGATGACAAACCAAACTTTAAGAGAAAGATTCAAGATCGAAGAACAAAATGCGGCAACTGCCTCACGAATTCTCAAAGACACAAAAAACGCTGAGTTTATCAAGGACGAAGACCCAACGAGCAAGTCAAGAAAGTTTTCTACATACATTCCTTTCTGGGCTTAATCTTATTTGACAATTCTTATAAGAATCTTACAACATCTCTCTAAACCATTGTGGAATAAAGACTTCTTATTTGATGGTTATTTGATAGAATACTTATTTTAAGGTATGAAAGTTACTATATTTACCTTAATTTTTATTTGACAGTTATTTGATATACCCGCCCTGCGGACAAATTAAATGCTGTAATTACAGGGGGTTTTATTTGATAGTTATTTGATGAAATAGAAGTTTTAGTGAAAATATGAAAGAAATTACAGGAAAAGAAAAATCAATTGAAGACCTCTTACGCACGAAGAAATATACAATTCATTATTATCAACGTGAATATCGTTGGGGAACAAAACAGATTAAGGAATTGATTAATGATCTCGTAGATGAATTCAACGAGTTCTATGACGAAAGCCACCAAAGAAAAGACGGTGCGAATTACGGACATTATTACTTGGGCAGCATTGTAATTACCGACGATGAATCTGACCGGGCGATCATTGACGGTCAGCAACGGCTTACTTCACTAACACTTCTACTTATTTTCCTCAACAACTTGCAAAAAGGACGTGGAACTAATGATTTGATTCACATCGAAGATTTAATTTTTTCCGAAGAGTGGGGAACAAAATCTTTCAATATCCACGTTGAAGAACGAGAGCCTTGTTTAAATGCAATTTATAAAGGAGAAACTTTCGACGTTAGCGATCAACCCGAAAGTGTCCAGACAATCTACGCTCGTTACAATGACATCGGAGAAATTTTTCCCGGTGATTTAAGAGAAGATGCTCTACCTTTTTTCATCGAGTGGTTGATAAAGAAAGTTGATCTTGTAGAGATCAAAGCAAAAACCGAACAGGACGCACACAAAATTTTTGTTTCGATGAATGATCGAGGTCTAAGTCTAACGCCAACCGAGATGCTCAAAGGTTATTTACTTTCGCAAATCTCGGACAATGCAGAAAGAAACCGTGCAAATGAATTGTGGAAGAAACAAATCTTATCAATAAAATCATTTGATGAAGACACCAAGGAAGATGACGCAGACTTTATGAAAAACTGGCTTCGCGGACAATATGCAGAAACAATCCGTGAAGGAAGAAAAGGTTCGACTAAAAAAGACTTTGAACTAATCGGGACTGAATTTCACAAATGGACACGGGAAAATTCAAAACAGCTAAAATTAGACCATTCAAAAAATTACGAAGATTTTGTATTAAAGGAATTTAAGTTATTTTCCGAAATTTATTTGCGTCTGGAAAAATACTCAAGAAATTATGTTGATGGCTACGAATATATTTTCTACAACGCCAATCGCAATTTCACTCTGCAAAATCAGTTGATTCTAGCTTCGATTGATTCAAATGATGAGATTGAAACAATTAACAAAAAGATTAAGGTTGTAAGTTGTTTCGTAGATCAATACATTGCACGCCGAATTTTTAATTTTAAGTCAGTATCTTATTCAACGATCAAATATACAGTTTTTAATATCACGAAAAACATTCGTCGAAAAAATGTTGCGGAAATGCCCGATATTCTTATCAACGAGTTTAACGATTTCCCACTAAATGACGAAATATTCGACAACTTTTACTTAAATCAATACACGGCGAGATTTATGCTTCACATCCTTTCCCGAATGACGCATTTTATCGAATCAGAAAGCGGACTAAATACAAAATTTGAAGATTATGTAAATCGAAAAATCAAAAATCCTTATGATATCGAACACATCTGGGCAGACAAAATCGAACAACACAAAGACGAATTCACCGAAGACCAAGCAGACGAATTCCAAAGACACCGAAACAAATTCGGAGCATTGATAATTTTACCAAGAGATAAGAATCGTAGCTTCCAAGATAGCGTGTATGAGAACAAACTCCCGATGTATTACGGAGAAAATCTTCTAGCCAAATCTCTGGAACAAAAATGCTACCAAAACAACCCACAATTTTTGCGAGTCATAAATGATTTCGGCTTTCCTTTCAAAGCACATCCTGAATTCATGAAGCAAGACATTACCGAAAGACAAAATCTTTACAAAGAGATTTGCCGAAAGATTTGGGATGAGCAAAAGTTATATGAATTAACAAATTAGGATAATAAAATTAATGAACGACAAACTATCACCAGAATTAATCTCATTAGTTCATCACGTTGAACTTAACAAATCAGGTTGGTGGGAAAAATCCATGCAACAGCTGATTTTATCAGCACTTTCTACTGTGAATGATCCACTAAATGCTGAAGAAATAGAAGATTTGCTAAGAACCACTTATTCATCTCGAATAGATAGGGAAAAACTAAGAAAAGTATTAGAAAGATTAAGAAAATCTTTTGAGATTATCTCTCCAAAGCAAGACTATTTTATTTTACCTGAAACCGTAAGAATAAAATATAAAGATCAATTAAAAGGAGCAGAGAAACTTGAAGAGAATGTAGAAAAGTTTTTTATTGACCTCACAAAAAATCACTCCATTGAACTTGATGGTGAAAGTTTTTGGGGAAAGTTTTGCTCTGAATATTTATATCCATTAATTAAAGAAATAGGGGCAGATACTTACAATCTTATAAACGGCAACTCTCCATCAGTTGACTCAGTAAGATTTGATAATTTTCTTAAAACATTTCCAAAAAAGGATCGTGATCAAATAAGAAAGATCATCAATGATTTTATGACATCTGACAACAAAGATGTCCGATCGTTTATTCTACGCTCATTAAACGCTTACTTTTTTGTAGAAGCTACAAATTTAAGAGAAGAATCTCTGATTGCTTTAAGTAAAGCTACGAAGAAATCCATTATATTTACAGTTTTCATTGATACAAATTTATTAGTTGCAATTTTGGGTTTGAAAGAATCCGTAGATCAAGCGGGTAAATTGCTCTTGGACTTAGTTAAACAATTATCAGGAAAAGTGCAGATAAAACTTTCCGTCTTGCCAATAACCTTAGACGAAACTAGAAATTTACTGGCTAATAAGAAAGCAAAACTAAGTAATTTGCGTTTGAGTTCAGTTTTACTAGATGCAGGTTTAGATATGGGACTGGATGAAATTGACGCAAAATTTATACAAACTTATCAAAAGACCGGAATTTCTGCGGATGACTATTTTGAAGATTATCTGTCAGACTTGGTAACTGTGGTAAGAGAAAAGAGTGTGATTTTTCGAAATGAATCTACTGACTCTTACACAATGCGTGAAGACGTAATTGACGATATTAATGTTCAACTTGACTATGAGAAAGAAAGATTTAAGAAAGAAGCAAAATCCTATGAAAAGCTAAAGCACGACATAGTGTTATGGCATTTTGTAAATGATAATCGCTCAGCACATATTGAGTCACCATTAGCAGCAGAACAATGGATATTAACATTCGACTCAAGACTTCGTGCTTTTGACAATCATAAGAAAAATGCTGCCGGAAATAGTGTTCCTCTTTGTCTTCATCCACTCACATTTACTCAAATGCTTCAATTTTGGATACCAAGAACTCCTGAATTTGAAGAGGCAATTTTAACAAGTTTACGAATACCATTTTTGTCTCAAGAATTTGATGCTCGTTCTCAACAAGTAACTTTAGATATTTTGAGAGCATTGAGTAAATATCAAAATATAGAAACTTTGAAAAAAGATACTATTACTGAAATTTTAATGAACAAGGCATTGAGACATAAAATTTCTATTCAGAAAGATGAAAAAGAACAATTTGATTCAGTTGAAGGGGCTTTAATAAAAAAATATCAAGAAGTAGAAAAAAAACTAGAGGAAGAAAGAAAAGAGAAAGAACTCCTTGCTAACGAAACACGACAAACAAATACTGCAAAGTTAGAATTGCAAAGTGAATTAGGTCAGCAAAGACAAGAAATTGACTATATTAAGAAACAATTAGAAACTGAAAAGAGGGAGAAAGCCAAATTACAAGAAGGAGAAGAAACTCGCAAGGAACGTAGTAAATTTCGCAACAATTGGGTTATTTATCCAATTATAGTTATTTCGCTATTTGGCTTATTATTGGGACTAATTATTTCGAGATTTACAAATAATTACTTATTAATCAGTCTATTAATTTGGTTACCATCGCTTTTAGGAATAATAAGAATTATTGATTGGAAAGGTAGTAAAAAAGAAAATATAAAAGATTGGACATTTTACAAATATCTTCATAACTTTAGAAAAATTCTCTATTGGTTATTGGGAATTGCTTGGACTTTAATAGCTGGAGCATTGGGAACTCCAATTTGGGAATGGGTCAAAAATAATATTAATAACGGATGAACGTAATAACTGAAAATGAAATTGAAGAAATCGCCCTCGAATATCTTGAGCGAATCGGCTACGAGATCATTCACGGACCGGATATTTCACCCGATGGCGATTTTCCCGAACGTGAATATTCGGAAGTAGTTCTTATCAACCGTCTGCGAAATGCTATCTATAAACTCAATCCGCATATTACTAATGAAGGCAAGGAAGAGGCATTAAAGAAGGTTTTACGCACGGAAAGTCCCGATCTTTTGATTAACAATGAAACATTTCATAAATATCTGACCGAAGGAGTTGAGGTTGAGATACGGCGGGATGACGGCAGTATTCGTGGCGATAAAGTTTATCTTATAGATTATGAAAATCCCGAAAACAATGAGTTTCTCGCCGTCAATCAATTTACAGTAATCGAAAATAACAGCAATCGCCGTCCCGACGTTGTTTTATGTATCAACGGTCTGCCGTTAGTCGTTTTTGAACTCAAAAATGCGGTGGATGAAAATGCGACAACTCACACCGCTTTTAAGCAATTTCAAACTTACAAAAATGAGATTACATCGCTCTTTGTCTATAACGCTCTGCTGATTATTTCCGACGGACACGATGCACTTTGCGGAACTTTGACGAGTCCGTTTAGTCGCTTTATGGCGTGGAAATCTATTGATGGAGAAATCATCGAAGACAGTTCGGCGTTGCAGATGGAAACGATGATAAAAGGAATGTTGCAAAAGGACGTTCTACTTGATCTGATAAAGCATTTTATAGTCTTTGAAAGAAAAGAAGATGTAGCAAAGAAGGTTGCCGCTTATCATCAGTATTACGCCGTCAACAAAGCACTTACAAAAACAATCGAGGCTTCGGAATTGTCGGGAGATCGTCGCGGCGGCGTTGTCTGGCATACGCAAGGAAGCGGCAAAAGTCTTTCGATGGTTTTTTATTCGGGGAAAGTAGTTTTGACTTTGGATAATCCGACAATCGTTTTAATTACCGATCGAAACGATTTGGACGATCAACTTTTTGAAACATTCGATGCTTGCCAACAGCTTCTAAGACAACAACCGAAACAAGCCGACAGCCGCAAAAATCTCAAAGAACTTTTGAGCGTTGCATCGGGTGGAATTGTTTTTACGACAATTCAGAAATTTATGCCGTTTGACCAAGACGGGCAAAGTATCGGCGAAGATGCGGACGCTTTGAGTTTGAGAAGAAATATCGTCGTTATCGCCGACGAAGCACATCGTAGTCAATATGATTTTATTGACGGTTATGCCAAACATTTACGAGATGCCGTGCCGAATGCTTCATTCATCGGATTTACAGGAACGCCGATTGAGTCGAATGATCGAAATACACAAGCTGTTTTTGGTGATTATGTTGATATTTATGACATTCAGCAAGCGGTTATAGATAAAGCGACTGTTCCGATCTATTACGAAAGCCGTCTGGCAAAAATCAACTTTGATGAAAATGAAAAAGTTAAACTCGACAGCGGATTTGAAGAATTAACCGAAAGCGAAGAACTCACCCAAAGACAAAAACTAAAAGCAAAATGGGCGAGAACAGAAGCCATTGTCGGCAACGAAGATCGTCTTATCAAAATTGCCAAAGATATTGTCCAACATTTTGAAGCAAGAAGCAGTGTTTTAGAAGGCAAAGGAATGATCGTAGCGATGAGTCGGCGAATTTGCGTTGAACTTTACGAACAGATCATAAAAGTTCGCCCCGATTGGCACAGCGAAGATGACAACGAAGGTGTAATTAAAGTAATTATGACCGGCAGTGCAACCGATCCGGTCGAGTGGCAACAACATATCCGCAATAAATCACGTCGCAAGGCTATTGGGGAAAGGCTCAAAGATAACAAGAATGACTTGAAATTAGTTATCGTTCGAGATATGTGGCTGACCGGATTTGACGCTCCGCCTTTGCACACGATGTATGTTGACAAACCGATGCGTGGACACAGTTTGATGCAGGCAATCGCTCGTGTTAATCGAGTTTTTACCGAAGATAAACAAGGCGGTTTGATCGTTGATTATCTTGGTATCGCACAGGAATTAAAATTTGCGATTGCGGAATATACGGCAAGCGGTGGAGAAGGAAAACCGACTTTAGACCAAGAATTAGCAGTAGCAAAGATGCTTGAGTTATACGAAGCAATCGAATGGCAATTGCGACATTTCGATTGGCGTAAATTTTACGATTTATCTAAAGAAGACAAGCTAAAATATATACCGATTATAATTGATTTTATTCTCAGTCAAGAAAATGGCGAAAACAGTTTTATTGATAATACAAAAAATCTCTTGAAAGCTTTTGCTATCTCAGTTCCACACGAAAAGGCAATCGCCATCCGTGATGATATCGCCCTATTTCAAGCCATCAAATCCCGACTCGTAAAAATTGCCGAGAGAAACGAAGACCCGGACAGAGATGAACAAATCGAAACTGCTATTAAACAAATCGTTTCCGAAGCGATAACTTCCGATGAAGTAATTGATGTCTTTGATGCGGCGGGAATCAAAAAGCCCAACATTGAAATATTGGATGATGCTTTTCTACAAGAAATAAAGCAAATGCCGCAAAAGAACTTAGCGGTTGAATTATTAAAGAAACTTCTCAAAGACGAGATCAAACAAAGAAAAAAAGTCAGCCTCGTTCAAAGCAAGAAATTCTCCGAACACCTCGAAGATGCCATCAAGCGTTACCACAACGGAATGATTGATACGGTCGAGTTCTTGGAAAAAGTTCTAATCCCCCTTGCCAGAGATATTAAAGAATCCGACAAACGAGGCGAAATTCTAAATTTAGATTATAGAGAACTCGCATTTTATGATGCTTTAGAAGTCAATGATTCCGCCGTAAAAATTCTCGGTGATGACATTTTAAGAACCATCTCAAGAGAACTTCTCCAAACCGTTCGCAATAATGCAACGGTTGATTGGACAATAAAAGAAAGCGTTCAAGCAATGCTCCGCCGAAACATTCGCCGAATCTTGAGAGAACACGGTTATCCGCCGGATTTACAGGAAAAAGCCGTGCAGACTGTAATAGATCAAGCCAAACTATTAGCGGCAGATATTGTTGATAAAAATTAAGTTTTCATTTTCAAAGGATTTTACTTTTCAGTCTTTAGCTACAATTATAATTTTGAAAATGTAGCTAAAGATTTATCTCCATAATCCTTCAAACCTTGAGGCAGCGGTTCGAGTATAGCGAACCGTATGAGCGATGTTTTTGTGTCCGAGGTAATCTTGAATGAGTCTGGTGTCATATCCTTTGTTGGCCAGATAATAGCCGGTCGAATGTCTGATCGAATGCGGGGTGACTTTGAAATCAAATTTTGCTTTTTTTGCTATTTGTTTAACCAGATAATTTATCGCCTGCCGCGTCATCATTCCCCGCTCACTCAGGAATAGATAATTTGAACCAGCATTCGGATAATCTTCCCTGATCCTCAGCCACGCTCTGATCGTTCTCAGTTCATCGCCTTCGATCGGCTGATGGGTTGACAGACTTCCTTTTAATCGTCTGACATAGATTCTCGCCGTATCAATATCCAAATCCTTCAGGCGTATGTCAATAAGTTCCGAAACTCTCAGTCCGTGACGAAATGCCGTCAGCATTAAACAGTGATTGCGAACTCCGTGTCTTCCCTTCCGGGCGGCTGTCAGGAATTTATTCATCTCGCTTTCCGTCAGGAAATTCTTCGCGTCATTATCGATTGTTTTATCACTACCGGTTGGCATAATTTTATAACTCTTTACATTAAGAGTATCGGCGATGGCTTTTTGGTGATACCGATACTTCGAGGTTGATTATACTTCAG
>MWWI01000016.1_pt1 | contig 38603 bp, 50 predicted proteins | sample 1047321 | NCBI WGS metagenome assembly MWWI01 (sample SAMN06349966, study PRJNA376086) | soil metagenome | isolation source: FI-1 sample Antarctic (ecotone) soil | place: Antarctica | reverse complement strand
CAAGAAAACCTGATTTACGGGGTAGACTCGATTGGTGAAGAAAATGATATAAAAACACAGATTTTCGAGCGTACAATAAAATTGATGATTGACGCAAAATCTGGAGTTGAAATTTCTGATATTGACGGGGATTGTTTCGTTGTAAACGACCAGGCTTAAATATAAAACATAAATAAATCTGCCGGTGACTTTTCATCAATTCTTAAGCACAGGAAAATAATACCGGTAGATTTTTTTCACTCTTTCTATAAAAAGTAAAAAACAATAAATTGGAAAATAAATTAACGCTTGAAGATGCAATTGCAAAAATTGCAGAACTTGAAGCTCAAATTAAACAAGAACGTGAAGGCGCTGCAGCTATATTTGCAGAGCTGCATGATAAAGTAAAGCTGCAGGAGAAAATAAATCCGAACGCCCTGCCGGTCGTAGTAATCGGCAAGGATCAGTATCAGTTTACTGCAGGAAAATTCCGTTATAATGGAAAAATAATTGAAGCAAAAGAAGCAGCTTCAGATAAAGCTCTTTTAAAAGAGTTGCTTGAAAAAGGGTTTGGTGGTTTTCAGAAAATTGTTGATTAATTAAAAGGAAAAAATGGAATTACAAGACGTTTTGTGGCCAAGTGGCCAAGACAACCAGCCCGGCACTTTGGCCGAAGTACTTTACGCTAATGATGAAGACATTGAAACCTGGCCGGAATTACCTGCAGCACCTGCTACAGATGCTGAGTATGTCACTATTGTTAGTGATTTCACAATGAAGGCAGGTAAATTCTTCAGCAAGTTATATATAACGCATGAAACCGGTGAAGTAAAATCTACCCGTCAGGGCGAAACAGATAGCGGAAACTATAAGCATGCTTTCGATTTTTCTCATCCAGGCAATAAGGATGCTGTTGAGGCTTTTATTCGTAAAACAACAAATATGCGGGGCGTATTTATTGTAACTGAAGTAGATGGCACTGTTCGGGCCGTGGGAAATAAAAAATTTCCTGGCCGTGTTGAAAGCATGGAAAAAACATCTGGCAAAGAAACTTCTGGCGGCCGTAAACAAGTATTTTCTATATACAGCTATGGCGTTTCAGCAGCACCGAAATTCGCCGGTGTTGCACCACTTCCGGTTTAAATATTTGAAGTGTGATTTCGCTAACAAAACAGCTCAGGCCTGATGTAAAGGCCAAGTACCGGGTAACCGGTATCAGGTACTTGCATTTCAGCCAGGCAGCTTGGGGAAAAATCGATATGACTAAACTTTCCCTGCAGCAGGCCGATGACTTGGTGGCACGTGGCTTTCCCTACCTGGTAGCCATCGTCCGCCGGCCACGTAAGGCGGTTTGAGTATAAAATTTTCGCGTGTGTTCAGGTAGTGTTAATTAGGGGGAAAAAGCCTCGGCAGTAAATGCCGGGGCTTTTTCTTTTATAACTGCTGTATTTCAAATACTTTGTAATTAACCCATTCCATCTAATACTTGCAAAAATACAATGTTCAATCATATATTCATTTCCTATTAATGTACCTTTGCAATTCCGTCAATCCATCGTACGCCTCCAGTATAGTCAGGGGTGCAGGGAATATATTGAATAACCTGCGGATCACATCGTACGATGGATGATTGACGGAAAACCCCTGACTTTATACTTTTATGGCCAAGAAAAATTCTTCAGAACAGGAGCCGGATCAATTTTTACAAGAAATTTTTTCGCGTATTCTTGAAATCTACGTGCCGGTACAGGAAATTTCTGAAGCTACCTGCACCAAAAATACAAAAGAAATTTACGAAGAATTGCAGGAGTTATATCCATCAGAAGCTTATAATTCAGAAACTGTCTTTCACTTTTTATACGAAAATGGGTTTTCCTATACAGTTTCTGGGGCCCTTAGTTTTGTGTGGCTAATGAAGAATCGTGTTTAAAATCCTGTCCTTTTTTTAGCAATTGCTTTCCTGGAAATTTGTAACATGGCAATTGCATGTGTTACAAGCTGGTTAGAAAATGGCCGGCCATACGATCAGGGAGTGATTTTATACCAGGAGTATGGCAAAAATTTCATCCTTAAATCTTTATTTGCAACTGGTTATTCTAATTTTAATTCTCAAAAACTTACTGAAGAATTGCGTCTAATAAACGATCAAACGATCGCGGATCCAGCGCCTTCTACTTTGTACGTAAAATCCCTGAAAACTGAAGTTTTCGAAAAAATCAATCATGCTGCGCTGCCGGAAGATTTGCAAAAAGAAAACATCCTGAAGGGCGAATTGTACCGGCAGGCCGGTAAATTAAAAAAGCAGCTGGAGTTTATGAAATCTCCTGAAGCCCGTTCGACGGCTATAAAGGCAATCCTTGCAAACTTCGAACAAATTGATAAAATTTGGGCTAAACTAGATTATTTCCAACAGACGGGAAAAAAAATGCGTGAACCTGAAATTTTTGAAGAAAAAATTGAATCCCATGCTTTTTTATTAAAACGCAGAAATAACCTCAGAACTTACATTACCAAAATCAAAAAGGAAATTTCCGATATGGATCCGCAGGATCCGCAAACGGTTAAAAAAATTGATAAACATAATTCTTATTTAAATGAATTGCTTCAGGTAGAAGCATTGCTGGAGGGCAAAGAATGAGTTTATTTAAATTAAATGACCTGCAATCTTTTGAACCTAAAAAAGATTCAGCGCCTGGCGTTGAGCGTAGTCCCGCTAGCAATAGCAATATTTATAATAGCCTTGGGCATAAAAATTCAACGATTGAAGAAATGATTGGAACGCTTCAAACCGGCACTATAATTAATTATAAAACTGCCGGCCGCTGGAGCTCTCATGATTTACTTTTACATGTACTGAAGCAAATCGGCCCAGCTACTCTTTATTTTTCAACATGGACTATTTCTGAATTCGCTATCCGGCAGCTACTTGAGCAGGCCAACGAAGGGAACCTGAAAATGATTCATGGCCTTTTCGATTATAAAATTCCTGAAAGAAAAGGTAAAGTACTCCAGCTTGCCAGGGCAATTTGTACGAATATAAAACTTACAAAAGTTCATGCAAAGGTCTGGGTTTTAGAGAATAAAAACTGGTGCGTTGCCAATGTAGGGAGTGCCAATTTTTCAAATAATCCGCGGATTGAGGCCGGTGTCTTAATGTCAAATAATGGTGCCGGTGAATTTCACCGCGACTGGATAATAGAAGAAATAGCTAAAGGAGGAAAAATTGATGTCTGATGACAAATTAGATCGTGCCCTTTTTTACACTGCGAAACGTGATGAAATTTCTGAAAATCAATTAAATGAAATTACTGGCTATGCCGAATTATTAATGCAACCAGCTGAAATAGCGGTAATTGTTGGCATTGATGAAGACATGTTTTTGATGGAAATGCAAATTGTCGGTGCACCCCTTCGCATAGCATTTTATAAAGGTTACTTGAAGACCAAAGCGGAATTGCAAAAAGCAGTTATTGCAGCAGCTCGCCAGCACAGTTCGCCGGCGCAGCTCGCAGCACTTAAAATTGCTGAACAGGTTGACTTAAATATTTTAAAGGGATGATTCTTAACAAAAAAGAAAGAGCGAGCGAATTTGAGAAACTTTTAGAACTTTATCAAACGGAAGGCGGTAAAAATTTAATGTCTGAAAATCAGAGGTTGCGTATTGAACGCATGGAACTGGCTGATAATCTATTGCGCAAATATCATACGAAACCTGAAGTAGCTAATATGCTAATTAATCGCTACAACGTTTCGAGGGCAACAGCATATAGAGATTTAGATGATTCTCAGCAACTATTTAACATTTCTAATGATTTTTCTAAACAATATTGGAGATCTGTGCTAGTTGACTGGGTTATTGATAACATGAAGTTGGCCAGGCGGAAAGATAATTTCCGTGAAGTTAATTCAGCGCAAAAAAACCTCATGGCCCTGCTTGGCCTGGATAAAGACGACAAAGAAAATATTGATCCGGCTCTTTTGCAACAGCATATTTATCAAATTGGCTTGCCTGCTGAAGCGATGCAATTCCTGCAGATGATGCTTCAGGGCGGTGCGATTGACTTAAACAAGGTTAGGGAGAAGCAATTAAAATTAAACACTGAAGATACTGAAGCGGAGGTAATTGGTGAGTGATAATCAAGACCTTCAATTTAATTTACCGCAACTATTGCATGTTTTAGCTCCGCAAAAACATAAAATGAACGTATGGGGCCGTGGTGCCGGAAAATCTACTATTTTAGGCTACACGGCTAAAGAAGTAGCTTTTCAGATGCCCCGCGCTTCCGTTGCAATTGCCTGCGAAACTTATGTTCAAGCTTTAACCCGGACTTTACCTTCGACTATAAATGGACTTGCAATGATGGGGTATCACAAAGATATTCATTTCACAGTAGGAAAAAGAGGCCCGAAAAATTGGCCGGAACCTTTTGAGCCTCCTTTAGATTATAAACACTCAATACATTTCATTACAGGTACTGTTTTCGATCTAGTAAGCCAGGATCGGGCAGGATATGGAAGGGGCCGAAATGTAGATTTCGTCATGGGTGATGAAGCAGCACTTTTGAATGAAGAGCAGTTGGGAACAGATGTTTTGGCTACAAATCGCGGAAATATAAAACGTTATCCAAAATGTAAGTTTCATCATGGTACGGTTTTTACGACAACGCATGCGCTAACTCCTAGAGGCAGATGGGTTTATAAATATCGTGAGTTGGCGATGAAAAAGCCTCTTGAGTACTTTTATCTTGCCGCCAGCGCACGGGAAAATGTGGCAAATCTTGATGAAGGCTATTTCCAGATGATGAAGGAAATGCTAACGGAGTGGCTGTATAATGTTGAAGTTGAAAACCAGGAAATAACTCAAATAACAGATGGTTTTTACCCTTTGTTAAATGAAGATAAGCACACTTACACAAACTTTAATTATAAAATATATGATAGCCTTGGCTCTGAAATTTCTACTAAAACTGTTAATTGTGATGGCGATGCAGACCTAGATCCTTCACTTCCGTTATTGATTTCGGTGGATTGGGGAGCTGCTATAAACGTTATGGTAGTCGCTCAGATGCAAGGCAATACATTGAGGTTTCTCAAGTCCTTTTTTGTGAAGAGCCCTAAAATATTAGATCATCTATTTGAGGAAGAGTTCATGCCCTATTACCTTAAGCACAAGATTACTAACTCTGATATATTCTTTTGGTATGACCGAAACGGTAACTCACGGTTTGGTAATTCTGATAGAACTTTCTTCGAGCAGGCACGGGACATTCTTCATAATCAAGGGTGGAATATAAAGGGCATGACGCGAGGTGCGGATCCACCACATGATCGCAAATTCAACCTCTGGAATAAGTTACTATCTGAAAGGTATGATCGGATTCCAAAAATAAGAATTAATCGGCATAACTGTAGGGAGTTATTAATATCGATGTGCAAAGCAAAGGCCAAGGACCAGAATGGAATCCATAAAGATAAAAGTTCTGAGCGCAGTAAAACTATACTTCGAGAGCATGCAACGGACTTCTCAGATGCCGCTGATATTTTAGTGTTCGGACTGTTTAATAACTACTTGGATGCTGCACCGACACACATAGATGTAATGATGTTGGGCGATGCTTGACAGCCCGGGCTTTCCGCTTTACTGCGTGCTCGCTTCAATCCCTATCGCCGGGAGGCACTAACAAATAGAGCTTAAAACAATAGACTGTAGGTAGCCCCTACATTCATGCAATGCTGGTGCAATGCATGAATGTAGGGGCCTTTTTTATTGCCCTGTGGGCACACACGTAGGGAAGCAATGCGGTAGCCTTCGGCTGTATCTATATGACCTACTGCACAGCCTTTCAGGCTGTTGTAGTAGGGAGCGCCCCGCGCGCTCTTAACTATCACTTAATAAGCAAGTTAAATCATATATCCTGCAATTGCAACTGGCAATTGCTTCCCGCCGTAAGAGTGACGCCCCCTTTTTATTTAGATTTTGCGATGAATGAAGCAAATTTGAAAGGTTAGTAGTTTATAAATGAGAATTTTAACAGAATTGCTTTGAGAAAATGCCACTATTTAGACTTTTTATAAATTATAAAAAACAAGTAATTTTTTTTAAAAACATTGTATAAATACAATGTTTTTTTGTATCTTTACTCTATCAAATCAATTAAATAACAGTTAGTTATGAACAAAAACACATCAAGCAAAGGCGCTGCAATCGCAGCCGCTAAACTTACAAACAATGCAATTTCAATTGTAAGACCTGCCGCAGCAGTTCAGCAGGCAGAAGTTAAAAAATTGGAGGTTGAACCACAGCCAGGCAGAAAAGAATTTTCTATTGATGCCAGATTAGCAAGAATTGACGAGTTAGCAAATTTGAAGCTTAAGCGTGAAAAGTTGACAAACCGCAAAAATCAACTGAAAAATTTTAAGGCCTCCGCTGATGGCAGTACAGCCGTTCTTAGTTTTCGGGATAATGATGGAAATAAATTTGACGCTTCAACTCCTGAATTTCTGGAAGCCGTTCAGCAAATGATGTTGACAAAAATTGATGCCGCTATTTCTGAAATTGATACGGAGGTAGCAAAAGGCTTTTAAATGCCTACGGGCCCCGATAGCGCTAAACTACGGGACCCGTACTTTAAAATTTTCTGGACAAGAAAACCTTATTAAACATGCAAATTACAAAAAAATCTGAATTACAAGGACGTGTTTTAAAAACTACACGCATTCCTGCCGGAAATTCTTATGTGCCGGGCTTTAAAATTGCCGGTAAATGGCTGCAAAATCTTGGCTATAAATATGGGGATTTATGCCGAATTTCTGTAATGGCCGACGGCTCACTAAATATTTCTAAAATTGGAGGTGAGAAATGAGCATACAGGAAAAACGGCAGGAACTTAAGCACTTAAGCAAAGAGGTTCGGCCACTTGTACTGGCCGAAGAATATCCAACCATAAACGCTGCAATTATCAATGAATTTTACAAAAGCAATGAACACCAGTTGTTTAAAAAGTTCAGCGAATGGAAAAAGGAGGGTAAAACAATTCTGAAGGGTGCTAAAGCTTTCGCAGTCTGGGGGCAACCAAAAAAACAGCCGAAGCCGAAGCCCGAAGAAGAAACCAAAGAAAAATTTGAATTTTGGCCGATTTGTTACCTTTTTAGTAACGCACAGGTTAAATAAACCCTTAAAGCACTTCCTTTATAAGGAAGTGCTTTTTGCCCGGGAAGCGGATTAGTCTTTACAGGCAACAATAAGCTACGCATCTATTGTTGCCTGTAAAGACTAGCTTCTATATTATGTTTTTAAAAGCCTCGTGGTTTCGGCAATAGATTTGTGCCGGCATTGCTGCTGTGTCATACAAGTACCAATCTTTTATTTAACCAATCTCAGGAAGTTCCAAAGCCTGCCTGATCAGTATATACTGCTTCATATTCAGCCAAAACCGGCCACTTTCAAATCTCTTAATAGTAGCAATGCCCATTCCGGTTTTTTCGGCAAGAGTTGCCTGAGTCATTTTTGCCACAAAGCGGGCTTCCCGGATACGGGAAGCAATTCGCTGGCGGCTATCGTTTAATTCCTGTTCAGTCATTTTTCCTGGCTAAATAAAGTGAGTAATAAATATATAGTTCAATTTCTCCGGCAAGCATTGCCTCCTCGGCACTTAGGCAAAATGGATTTACCAAAATTGAATATAACCAATGTTCCATCACCGGCAAGCGCGGCTTAGTTTTTTGCATAACATCCAATTTACCAACAAATTCAAACATTTCGCGTGAATACTGATCTTTAAAATTGCAAACATTTACTATCGCCGGAATGCCGGCTTTTTCTATATTGAAGATGGCGCCCTGTTCTACAGCAGTAATTTTAACCGAGAACGAAGCTGTAGGGAAAGGGAGGGTTTTTTCACCCTCCCTGATTTGGAAATCCTTTAGAAAATCTATCGTTACTTTCAAAATAGCATCCGTATCTCGCAAAGTTGAATTGCCTGAAAGTGTTATATGCTCTACTTGCATTTTTAGTTCGTTGTATTTTTTGCAGGTACATTCCAAAATGGCCTACTGCCCAGTAAGCCAACCATAAAAGCCGGCAAAAGCTTACCATCAAAATCGAACTGAAAAATATCTTCTGGGGCTTCCATGTTCATTAAGTTTTTAAAACTGTGCGCTTTAAACTTAATGTGTGTAAATTTTTTGCCGTCCTGGCTACCAGATTGCATTGTGTAAAATGCATCTGCGAAACCGTATGTAGATTGCTTTGTTTTTTCGGCATAATTACGGATCGATTTTGCTATTTCGTAACATTTTTGCTCTTGCTCGTTAAAAGGAATTTGTTGTCTCATTGTCGTTTGTGTTTTTAAGTTGAATTCTAAAAAGTACGATTAAGGATAATTTAGGAATTAACAGCCGCAATAATAATCGGAACCGTCATGATCGCCTTTTTTTGGAGAAAAATAAGTCCCGCATTCCCAGCATTTCACCATTCCTAATTTACTCGGCCAAATTTTGGTATCGTGTTTTTTTAGAATATCCAATGTTTTTCTTGCACCTTCATCAGACATTTCTATTTCCCAATTTTTAGTATCAGCATTAAATTTAAATCCTTGATTTTTAAGCTCTTCTTTAATAGAATAAGTTGTAACGGCATTCGGTATTTTCTTTGCGGAATTAGTTGTGTAAACAGTTATTTTGTTTTCTTTTTCTGACAATTTCGCTCCCATCGAATGGAGCATTTTGTTTCCTGCACTTGCGTAAATTATACCTGCGTCCCAAATTAATAGCTCTTCTTCTTCTATTTTCTGTTGTTCCTGCTGTTTTTGTAATTTTGTCTCATCATCAATACGTTGTTTTTCGGACCTTAATAGATCAACTTGCTTCATAAGATTTTTAAATTCTTTGTAAGTAAGTTTAGCTTCTAAAGTAAGGCCATAATCTGCAAAAGGATCTGTATTTACAAAGTCGATTAACTTGCTTTCTTTTATAAACTTAACATTATCTTCAAACTTTTTTGAAGCTTCAAAAGAAAGTTTTTTGTGTTTTAAAGAAGCTGCCGAACCATAACCTGTTGTCATCCAACTTAAAGTTATTTCATTTGTATCTTCAAGAGATTCAATTTCCTTTTCTATCTCTATATTAAAAAGATTTTTAAATTCCGTTTTTATTTCTTCTATTTCCTGCACATTGTAATCAGGCACTTTAACAGCGCCATGTTTATTATAATTAATAAGTTTTTCATTAATAAACTGATTATCTAAAACATAGATCCATCCTTCTCTAGGGTCATTTCTAAAATGTCCGGCATCTTTATGCTCGTAATTGGTTGTTCTGGCACCAATTTTAATTTCACCTTTGTTTGTCCATGCGAAAAAAGAGATTTCGATACCAGATTTAGTTTTAGCGCCGAAGGACAATGTTTTTTGAGTAGTCATAATTTCTGTCGCCGAATTACTGTTGCCGCCAGGTTTTAATTATTTAGTAGAACAAAGATAGGTATCATTTTTGATACTTCCGCATTGTTTATAAAATATTTTTTGCATTTTCTGCAAATAATTTATAACTACTTAAAAATGAAAATATTTAAAGTTTAAAACTTCCAGGCTTTACGGCTGTGTTACTCCCACAATTTTTCCTGCACAACTTCCAAGCCGGCCTTTAACAAGATCTCTTCCATTTTATTCAGGCTTACTTTCCCTTCTTTATAATTTCTTCGAAGTGTTGCAACAGTATTTTGCTCGAGGCCAAGCCGGTGATGAATACCACGCTGAGACAATACTTTTTCAAATGCAACTTTAGTTGTCATCCTCATGCAGCAAATATAATAACTTTCATTGCATATATACTATATTCCTATGCTTCTAAAACCTGTCCTTTTTTCCGAGCGCCTTGAAACGGAACTTTGTTTCGTGATTTCGCTAGTAGACGCTCTAACGCTGATGGATGAATCGGATCTGAACGGTAACCCTATACCTTTCAGTATTTCATTTTTTACATATGCCAAATCTACCAAAATTGGCGGAGAATTAAAACATCTGCCGGCAGCAACTGTCTGCCGCGGCCGCAAAGTTACAAGATCTAACGGGCGTGCTCAATTTTTCCAAGAAAACAAAACTTCACCAAAAAGAAACCCAAATCATTCACAACATGGCACACGCAATTTTAAAATTCATGGCTCTGAGCAAATTGTAAAAGTTCATATTCGCTTGATACATGATTATAACGGTATGAAAGTCGTGTGGTAAATGAGTAATATTATACATTTCGATCTGGATTCTATGACCGGCTACATTTCTGATGTAGGCGCTGTTGTAACTACGCCAGGCTATTCTAATAAAAATAAAAGTCCCGAAACGGCTACGCAAGCCAATTTCGAAACATCCAAAACCAAAACTGGAAAATTTGGCGGGCTTGACATCGCGCCCTGGGGCGACGATAACGATTTTCCTAACCGGGTAATTGACATTTGTAAACTTAATTCTGTAATTCCTTCTGCCATAAACTTGAAGGCAAAAAAATTATATGGACAGGGTGTTATTCCAATCCGCGTGCTCGAAACGGACGATGAAGGAAATGAAACTATTGAAATAGTTAAGGATACTGAAGTTGTTGACTGGCTTCGCTTTAATAATATAAACCGGTACATGGTTGAGGCAACTCGAGACCTCTATTGGTTTTTCAATACATTTCCGGAATTACATCTCAACCCTGCCCGCAATAAAATTACACGTATTCACTTGAATCAGGCTGCTTACACTCGATTGCAGAAGATGGATCCTTCAAGTCGCAGAATTGAACATGCTTATATTTCAGCTGCTTGGCCAAGCCCTAAAGATGGAGAATGGGAGAAAGTAGAGGTTTTAGATCAATATGATCCTTATCAGGATTTGCTGTCTCGCAAAAACGAGAAAATCTATAAATATGTAATGCCGGTAAACTATCCGGTTGTACCGGGCCAAACTTATTACCAATTGAGTTACTGGGATGGTGCGCGTGTAAATGGCTGGATCGAAATTGCAAACTCTATTCCTGCACTTAAAAGGGCACTTTTTAAAAATCAAATGACGATTAAATACCATGTGCGAATTCCAATACGCTACTGGGAAATTAAATATGCACAAAAAGGCGAAGATTGGAGCTCTATCGCTGCAACGGTACGCAATTCTATTATAGAAAAAGAGCTTACAAATCTGCGCGCATTTCTTTCCGGAAATGATAACGCTGGCAAGGCTTTTATCTCACACTATGAAACAGATCCGCAAACCGGAAAAGCGCTGCCAGGTTGGGAGATCATTCCACTTGATGATAAGTTAAAGGATGGCAGCTATTTACCTGATTCAGCGGCCGCAAATTCTGAAATTCTTTTCGCTCTACAGATGGATCCATCTCAAATGGGAATGGGAATGCCGGGAGGTGCTTATGCAAATAAATCCGGCTCTGGATCTGAGAAACGGGAAAGTTTTCTTATTGACACCGCTGTAGCTAAAATGGAACAGGATATTATTTTGGAGCCCTTTAATGTGATTCGTGATTTTAATAGATGGGATCCTGCAATTGAATGGCGGTTTAAAGGAAAAGTTCTCACAACTCTAGACCAAGGTCGCGGCACTAAAAAAGTAGTTAGCTAATGGCATTTTTTACAACAACTCTGGAACTACAGAAGTATCTGCCAGTGAATGGCACGCTTGTAGTTAACGAAATACGACCTTTCGTAGAACTTGCTGAAGAGCAATTTATTGTTCAAATGCTTGGACGTGTGCAGTATGCTTCATTAAAAGCAGCATATGAAAACAACAATCTTACGACACAGCAGGAAAGCCTCCTGAAAAAAGTTCAAATGCCCCTTGCTCACTACACACTTTTCCTATTTGCTGATTTTGGACAGGTACAGGTATCAAGTTCCGGTATTCACGTAGTCGCCGGTGCCTCTCAAAAATCTGCATATCAATGGCAGATTGAAGCGCTTAAAAGAGCTTATCTTGATAGTGCAGATTCAGCTGCAGACCAGTTGCTGCAATTTCTAGAAGAAAACGCTACTGATTTCCCGAGTTGGGCTAATTCCGAGGCTTATACCATTACTAAAGAATTCTTTATTAATTCAGCTACAGAGTTTTCGGATTATGTGTACATAAAAAACAAAAGACGCACTTTCCTGCAACTTAAGCCGGCCATTCGCCGCGTAGAAGATTTTCACGTTGAACCAACTATTTCAACAGAATTATTCAATGAATTGAAATCTCAAATTAGAGATAAACAACTGAATGCAGATAATGAAATAGTAATTAGTTTGATTAAACCTGCAGTTGCACATTTAGCCCTGGCAAGAGCTCTTACAGACATGGCAATTGATGTTAACTCTTTCGGTGTAACTGTTTCAGGAACATCAACTACGAACAATGTTGAAGTTAGGGAAGCTGCGAGAGATTCTCTTATTAGCGCAGTTGTAAGAAATGCACATCGCGATGGCGAAACTTATTTGAAACGATTGAAGCATTACCTTGACAATAATGCAGATACTTACCCAATTTATAAAAATAGCAAGCAATATTCTGACCCAAACACGCAATCAGATCTCAATAGTTTAGATTCTCCAATTTTCGTCGTATGAAAAATTTAACTTCTTACCTAATTTCGAATAAAACTGATGGGCTAGTCGGCCATTTCAACCAAGCAGCTGAACTGTTTAATTATAAAAGCGGCTGGGCATTAATTACCGTATCTTACTTTAGTTCCCTGCTTAATATTTTGGGTCTTGCTCATAAATTTTTTTTCTCAGATTGGGTTTTCTTGGCCCTGCTTTCAACTCTTGTATTAATCGACACTGTACTCGGTTTTATGGTCGCTATTAAAGACCGGATAGTAGGAAGTTTTCCCTTTAGTAAAGTTTTCGTAAAAGTAATTGTAAGTGGCGCATTTCTGCAATTCCTGCACGTGGCCAGCCACAATGCCGTGGACGGTCAACCAATAAATCATTTGGACTGGATTCGGCCATTCGGTTATACGCTTCTTATTGTACGTGAAGGTATTAGCATTGGTGAAAATAGTGGCAAACTTGGCCACCCGATTTGGCCAAAATGGTTTATTGGTAAACTCAAAGATTTTCGTGACAACGGAAAATTAACTAAACCAGAAATTAAAGAAGATGAATAATATATTACTCGCATCAGGTCTGATTATCTCCCTTGCAAAATGGCAGGAAGACCAAAATCTGACAAATGATCTGGTTGCCAAATATTTTGGCCTAAACGAAAGAAGTGCCTCCGGCATCTTCCTTTTTCCAGCCGGCTTTACGGTATCTGCAGTACTCTTAATCTTCATGGACAGGTTTCGTGAAAAATTGGGTAAACCTGTACGTTGCAATTCGCTTTTTAGGTCCAAAGCGAAGCAACAGGCAATAAGGGATTCCGGAATGGAAGCAGCTGCGGAAAGTCCTCATTGTGTTGGTATGGCAGTTGATCTTGATACCAATTCTGACAAAGAATCAGATGAATTTGTGGCACTGGCCAAGTTGGTTGCAAAAGAACTTAGAATTAAAATACGCATTGGTTTTTCACTCTATAAAAAGAGTAAAATGACTTTCGTGCATATTGATGTTTGCCCGGAATATTACGCAAAAGGCAAGCCTTTAAACAGTCAAAAACATCCATTACAATGGGAAGTAGAGGCCGTATGGTAAATTTTGTAAAAGTTTTTGTATGGGCAATTGTAATTGCTATTTGCCTTTTATTAACCTGGTGCAACAAATCCAAGCCAGTTCAAACAACAGAAATCACAACAAGCATTTCCTATACTGTTCCGGATTCTACGCCAGTTCTTGTTGTGAATGGAAGGCCGCCGGCAATTCATAAAAGTATTGAAAATGCAGTACCACAATTTGTAGATACAGCTGCAATTTTAAGATCTTATTATAAAACAAACGTCTATGCAGATTCTATTTTAATAGATTCTTCTTACCGAATTTCGATAAGAGACAGCATAAGTGAAAATTCTATAAAAAACAGGTTAGTTCACTTTCAGAAACTGCGTGGTGATAAAGTAGTTATACATACTATTCGAGAGCAAATGCCAGATCAAAAAACAAGGCCCGAAATCATGCTTGGCGTTGTGATCGGCACAGGTCGCACCGGGCCAATGCTCGGACCATCGGCCAGTATTTCTTTAGCTGGTACAGGCTCAATCGGCTACAGCTATGAAACTTTTAATCAGGCGCATTTGGCAACAATTCACATTAATCCTTTCCGGAAAAAATGAGTTTACAAATTAACGTTAACGGCAAAAAGCATCTTATTCCAAATGCCTGGAACGAGCTTTCGGCACTTCAGCTGAAGGCGTTTATAAATCTTATATTAGTCCGGTTCGATCAGGTTTTTGAAATAGAAGGTAAATCTATTTTTGTGCGAAACGAGCAAAAATGGAATATTACTCGGCTGTCGTTGCTTTATTATCTTCTTGACTTGCCGAAAAAGGTTTTTCGTCAGCTGGACGAGTACCAACTTGATGACTTGATAAATGGTTTTAACTTGCTGAAATTCTTGTTTGAAGAATGCAAGCTTACGAAAAACCATGTACCTTTTATTTGCAGTTATTTCCAAAAATTATATTCTCCCGGAGATGATTTTTCTAAAATCGAAGGTGAAGAGTTTTCCTATGCAGATTCGCAATTTATAAGATATAAACAAACCAAAAATGTAGCGTTTCTGGATAGATTAATTGCCATTTTGTATAGGAAAAAAGATAAAAATTATAATCCTGAAGATTCTGGCTCTTCAGATGATTTACGTGAAAGTTTTAACCCAAAATCTATAGAAAGCCGGATTAAAATAGTTCGTAAAATACCGTTACATAAAAAGTTAGCGATTTTATTGTGGTACGAAGGCAGCAGAAATTTGCTACCTGTGAGATACCCAAATATTTTTACTGATGAAAAGCAATCTGACGCAAATAATTTCGGATGGGTTGGCGTCTTGCTGGCGAGTTCCGGCGGCAAGTTCGGTTCGTACAACGAAACAAAACGTACTAGGCTCTTGCTGCTTTTAGCAGAAAGTGAAAGATTTTGCCTTGAAGCTTTATTAATTAAAAGAAAACATACAGCAAATTCATGACCTACTCAAATTATACCGAATTTTTCCGAAAACTGGCTAAATATCATAAGCAATTGAGGCACACGCCGGAAAAACCTAGTTTTTTTCGTGCAGTAGTAACTGAAGATCCTTTAGGCTCAAATTATCATGTCGATGAAATGCTTAAGGCATTTCGGAGCACAATAAAATTGCCTTGCATGGTTATGGAACTGTTTACGTTTCAGGATGATAACAAGCAAATGGCTGATAATATCCGTCGCACCCGGGTTGGCGGAATTATTATTTTAGACAAAGTTGACAAACATTCACACGATTCACTTGAGCAAACTTTAGATAAATGTGACGGCATTGCCCAGGAAATCATGGCCTACGTAATGGCCTATTATCGCAAATATGAGCAAAAGGGCAGGCTTGAACTTAATTCAGTTCAGGGTGAGCCAGTTGGGCCGGTTGGTGACAATCTCTATGGTATCAGGCGAAATTTCGAAATTACAAATCCGGTAAACTTACCGTATTTGTTCGATTCTGAAAAATTTGATGACGAATTACTCCCTCTGTAATATGGCACTTACAATTATAAAAAATCTTCCTTCAGTTGGGCTCGTAAGAAACCCTTTAGTTACTGTTTTGCAATCAGATAACTTAATTGCTACGCCCGGTGTAAAATTTAAGGCGCGGTTAAAATTTGGCAGCGGTGGCCCTAATGATAATGATACAATTATGTTTGTATGGAATGGCAATGAAGTTGTAATGACAGCCCTTCAAATACCTAATAATTCTGGTTTGCAGTTTGTTTCATATAGAAATTATTTTCCCGGTCTTGATGATTATGTAGCAACACACGTTTTACCGGCATTACGTGCTAACTATCTATTAAATGAAGATTTTACTTTTACTTTTTTGTCTGATGTCAGCGATATATATATCGGCCAAATTTTGATGGAATCCCGTAGAACCGGATATGTGTATACTACAGAAATAACGCACAATTGTAATGGTTTTATAGCTATGAACGATGACGCGAATGATCCTTTATATGTAACTCCATTTCTTGGTGTTACTGAAGTTGAACGCGAAAATTTCCGCATTTTTTCTGATGTATATGTTGAAGAAGTCTATAATTCCGGAGCCTACACCAAGGTTGCAGAATTAAAAGCGGATCCAGATAAAGATGCTAAAGGCATCATCTATATAGATAAAGTTCTTAAATCGTTCCTTACACCGGATATTCCAGCTTTCAATCAAAATATTATAACAAGCTCTACCGGAATGCTTAAAAGATACTTTTTAAGGTCAGCTGAAGCTTTTGGCGTGCCAACACAAATTCAATATTTAGAAAACCCAGATTTTATTCACCAGTTCGCAATACTTGCAGGTTATTCTTTTAAAGGGTTTCCGCAAAATACTTTTTTGGAAAATTACATCGATGCAACTACCGATAGAAAATTCCTTACAAATTTGCCCCGTGAGCGTGAAATTGCACCGGATGCGCAACAATTTCTTTATTACTACAAAGGAAAACAAGGAAATTTAGGTTCATTGCAGCTCAGATATAATATTTTTTATACAGACGGTAATTCAGCTGCCGGCACAATTAAAACAAAGTCAAGTTTACAACAGGCCGTCTATATTTTTCCTGCCGGCATGGCTCAACTTGGCCTTCAGGATTTAGATCCTACAAAAGAGATAGATTATTACGAACTCTACGTTCAACATTCAATTCTAAACCAAACATCAGAATATGTAAAATTTTATATAAACCGCAACTACTTTTCTTATAGTAACGAGTTTATTTATCTCAATTCTTTTGGTGGATTTGACACAATATGGTGCACCGGTGAATTAGAAGAGTTAACTGAAGGCAATGCTATTGAATACGAGCGGGGTTTGCCACATGATTATTCAGCAAATCAACATGCGTTTAATGCTGCTGAAGTTTGGTATCAGGAAGTATATCAGTGTTATACGGGTGTTCGCAGTGATTTGGATTATACCAGGCAACATTTAAAAGAGTTTTTAAATTCTGAATGCGTTTTTTGGATTAAAGACGGTCAATTTATTCCTGTAGTTATTTCAGATCGTAAAATTGATGGTTTCACCGAGCTGGATAATGTCAAGTCTATGTCTTTCAGGTTTTATGTCGCCCATACTAATTATTCATACTCACCATGATAAGTTTAGCAATTGGCAATGAATATTTAGATTTGAAGCCAAAAACGAAAATCCGTTACGAAATACGTAATCCGCTTTTTGATGCAGAGGCAATTCCCGGAATTTACACCTATCCGATAAGTTTACCGTGGACGGATAAAAACGGTCGGCTGCTGGGTTTTCCACAGTTGCTTTTCAACCGCAAAGCCTTGCAAAATAATATTCCATGTAAAATTTATATAGGCCGCACTTTATGGGTAAATGGCAAAATTGCTGTTTTACCTAGCGGATCTAAAGAATTCAGGATTTCAATTTCAGGTACTTCAGCAAATCTTCAGGAATCATTTTCGGCAAGCATTAAAGATCTTGAGCTTGGCGGTCTAAGGGTTTTAGGAACAGATACAGCTACAGTTTTAGCTCATGCAAAATTGACTGCGCAGGAAGGTAGTGAAAAACATGATTATGTTTTCTTTCCTATATTTAATCCGGATTTCTATAAAGATCAGCCGGATTACATTGGTATAGTAAATTTTTGGAATATAGGTCAACAAAAGTTTGAAGTAACAAATATTTATGATGAATCACGATCCCTGACCGGCCAAACCGTGCGTGGATTTTCGAATATGGTGCCTTTTCCGTTTTTGATTTATGTGCTAAAACAGGCTTTTTATGAAGCAGGGTACACTGTTACAGGCAATTGGCTTGCAGATTCAGAAATTAGTCAACTCGTATTTTACAATAATCAAAGTATTGACGCTGAATATAATTCAATTGGAAAAACTTATACACCAAAAAATAGTTTCAGCATTGCAGATCATTTGCCCGAGATGACAATTGCAGAACTTTTAGTTTCTCTAAAAAATATGTTTGGGCTAGTGTATATATTTGATCAAGAGTCTAAACACTGCACTATTCATACAGTTAAAGAGGTAATTACGGCCAAAGCAGAAAACTGGACAACTAAAAAAATAGCACCGCACATAGGTGTTCCAGAGTCTTTTAAATATAATTACAGGCAGCTCGTTGCTTTAAGGGACAAAACGGACACCAAAACTAATTATCTTGAAGAATTAGACTTGTCAACTTATAACGTTAAGGGTGAAGTTAATACAATTGCAGATTTACCAAACAATCCTGGCGCGTTTGACCTGCTTTATGTTAAATTAAATAACCAATATTGGTTGGCCATGCCTGATCCTATAAGTTTTACGCCTTCATGGGAGCTTCTTGGTGAACGAACTGAGCCTTTCATAATAGGAAATGGCAGCGAAGACTTGATTACAAAATTTTCAACTTTTGGAAGTCCAATTGCACCTTTCAACTTGGCTTATATTAGTTATTGGTTTGGTTATGATTTAGTGCCTGAAGTACATCAACTTGGTTATTCTGAAGTATTTACAGTAGAGCCAGAGCCGGTTCCTTTCAGCCCGCGTCTGTTGTTTTACAGAGGTATGCAAACGGCTGAGTATGATGGTGGTACTAATGAGTTACCTTTTGGGACGCACCATGTTTATGCACCTAATTATTCACGCAAATTCAACCGGTCCCTTTCATTTTATGGCGAATTTGGTTTGTACAACACAGCTTGGAAAGAATGGCTAAATTTTCTCAAATCTGCCAAAATTTTCACTGTAACCGCGAAACCTACAATATCTGATTTACTTAACCTGAACCTTGCTACGCCAAAAAAATTGGTTGAAACAACGGCAATAATTAGTAATATTTCAGGCACAATTTCAAGCGATGGAATTGAGCCGGCCACAAATGAAATGTACGCCGGCTAATGGAAAATAAAGCTGAAGTTTCGCTCAATGCCTGGGCTAATATTACTCTTGCAGAATGGCTTGCAAAAATAGATAAGCTTGGAGTAGGAAAACGATTGTCCCGGCGTAAAGGAAAAACTTCAGTTTCTTGGTCATACGGGCTTCGAAAAAGCTTGTCTCAACATGTAAAAACCTCATCAAATGGCGATTTTGAGAAAATAACTTTCTTTTACAATTTTCATGGCGCCTTTGTGGACATGGGCGTTGGCCGAGGTACAAAACTTGGCGGAGTTAGGGATAATGTCGAAAGCCGTAGGCTAGAAGGCAGAATTACTGGTAACCAAAGAAGGGCTAAAAAATGGTATTCAAAAACCATGGCCGGCCGTACAGTTACCCTTAGTCGATTATTACAAGAAAAATATGGAGAAATAGCTTTAACAACAATAAAAGAAACACTGCCTGAGCACATTAACCTAAACCTTTAAGTGCAGTGTCATTACAAATTGAAAAACGTGCCGTCGAAATTATCGTAAACGGCACAAAGGCAGGTGCGTCCATCAAAGAATTAGAAAAAGATGTACGTGTACTGGCAGGTCATATAAAATCCCTTAAACCGGGCTCTGAAGATTTTGTAAAAGCTTCGAAAAAATTTAAGCAGGTAGAAACTGAGCTTAAGCAGATAAAGGAACAGGCGTATGGCACTAAGAAGGCCCTTTCTGTCCTTAAAAATGAGTTCTTTAGCCTTACGACTTCTATTGTAGGCGGTAACCTAATTACTTCAGCCTTTGAAAAACTAGCAGGTGTGATCCCGAATGCAATTTCCGGAGCTGCTAAGCTATCCGATTCGTTTGCGGACATCCGTAAAACTACAGGAATGACAGCTGAAGAAGTTACGAAACTTAATAGCGAACTCGGAAAAATAAATACTCGTACGTCCAGGCAGGAATTGCGAGATATTGCAGTTGTAGCTGGACAATTGGGCATTGCAACGCAAGATATTCTGGCATTTACGGATGCTACTGACAAACTTGTCGTGGCCTTAGGTGATGATTTTGGTGGTGGCGCTGAAGAGGTTACGAAAGTAATGGGAGGATTACGCAATGTTTTTACAGATATAAAAACCGACGAGGTTGATAAGGACATGTTAAAAATCGGAAATGCACTGAATGAATTGGGCGCATCCGGTGCTGCCACTGCACCTGTGGTTGCAGATTTTGCAAACCGAATCGGTGGTGTAGGAATTACGATGGGTCTGACTTCAGGTCAAGTTCTTGGTCTTTCAGCAACCTTACAAGAGTTGAACGTGAGCACCGAACGAGGTGGGACGGCTGTAGTGAAAATTCTACAAAAAATGCTGACAAATACCGGGGAATTCGCAAGTGTAGCAGGTATGAGTACGCAGGAATTTACAGACCTGCTTAATAATGACCTGTTTGGCGCATTTACAAAAGTTGCTGAAGGATCTCAAAAGAGCGCAGGTGCGGCCACGGAATTTGCGGGAATGCTGGATAATTTGAAAGTAGATGGCGCTGGCGCTTCTGAAGTTTTTGCAAAATTAGGGGCCAACACAGATAAACTTGCTGAAAAAGTTGCACTTGCCAGTGTGGCCATAACTGGCGCAGATTCAGTTATGAGCGAGTTCAATTTAAAGAATACAAACATGGCGGCTAAGGTAGAAAAACTTGGCAAAGAGTTTAATAAATTAATGAACGCTCCTGGCCTAACAAAGTTTTTAGAAGCAGCTGTAGACCGGGCAATTATTTTTATTGAAGTACTTAAATCTATTCCAGCATTTGTACGTGAAAACCGTACAACTCTTATTGCTTTAGGAATTGCCCTTGCTGCATTGAAATTCGGCAAAAGCGCCGATGAAATGCGCAAGTTAATTATTGCATTTAAACAAAAAACTGTTGATGTAATAGCAAATACTACAGCTACAATTGCCAATGCCCGTGCCTCACAACTTGCCACTTCAGCATGGAAAGGATTGGGTAAAGCTTTCAGCGCAAATCCATTCGGTTTTATTATTACTTCAGTAATGCTTTTGGTTGGTGGTTTAGAGCAGCTTTACAATCGTTCTGAAAAAGTCCGCAATGTGATGAATGGTTTGCTTGAAGCAGCAAAAACGGTATTTAAAAATATTGCTGAAGCCGTAATAACCTATCTTGGAGGTGTTGGGAACATCTTGGTTGGGATTTTTACATTCGATATTAACAAGCTGAAGGAAGGTGCCCAAAGCGTGATGAAAGCGCTGAACCCAGGGAATCTCGGAAAAGATGTAGCTAAGTCATATCATGACGGTTACAATGCCGAATCTAAAAAGAAAATGGAAGAGCAATTGGCTGCCGAAAAAGCCAATTCAGATGAACAAATAAAAATTGCTGCAGATGCTGCTGACGAAAAAAAACGCCAGCAGATTGAAATTCAGGCCAAACTATCTGAGGAGGAAAAGAAATTCCTGGAGAATTCAAAGAAACTTCTCAAGGAGCTTGAAGATACAAAAATTTCTCTTATTAAAGATGAAGAGAAACGTGATCTGGCAAAGCTCGCGAAGGATTTCGAACGCCATAAAATTGATGTTGAAACAACTGAAGCCGAGGCAAAAATAAAATCTGATTTACTTAAAGCTCTTGAGGAACAGCATGAGGCAGATGTAACGAAAATTAAAGATAAATACAAAAAAGAACGTGATGCAAAAGATTACAACGATGTTATTAAAAATGAGGCCGACAGACTTGCGCTACAGAAACTGCATGTAACAATTGCGCATGCGGAAGGCACGCTTACGAAGCAGCAATACAACGAAAAACTCAAGGAACTTGAACTTGACCATAAAGTTGAATTAAAAGCTATTGCTGAAATTTATGGTAAAGATACTGTGGCCTTAGAGCAGGATATTGCAGATAAAACTATAGCAATGAAGGAGACTACAGAAGAAAAAATTAAAAGGCAACTGCAAGCCCGGATTGAGCTTAAGCGAAAATACCTTGCTAAAGAAAGCGATGAACTTCTCGAAGCTGAAAAGGAATACCTTGAGGCGAAGCGTGAACAGGATATTGCTTATTTAGATGAATTTGTTGCAAACCAAATTCTTACAACTGAAGAAGCTGAAAAAGCAAAGCTTGATATAATAGCATACTATAACAAGCAGGCTGAAGATATTGAAATGGCGACAATGAGAAGGACTTGGGAAGAACGTGCAAAAATTCTAGATGAGTGGGGCGGCAAATTTAGCAATGTGATGGGCTCTATTAACCAAGTGCGCACCAATCTCGAAAACAGCGAATTAGCTGATGCAAAAAAACTTAACGATAACCGGCTGGCTCAGATGCAGCACCTGCACGAGAAGAAACTAATTTCTGAAGATGAATATAAAAATAAAGTTGCAATAATCAATGCCGAAACTGATAAAAAGATTGGGGAGATAAGAAAGAAGCAGGCGCAGCGTGAAAAGGATTTTGCAATTTACAATGTAATGCTAAGCGGTGCAGTAGCTATTATGAAAATTTCAGGAAGTATTCCGTTTCCGGCCTCACTTCCATCTCTTTTAGCGCAAGGAATTATTACAGCGGCACAACTTGCAACTATTCAGAGTGCTCCAGCTCCAGGTTTTGTAGACGGCGGCTATACTGGAAATGGGTTTGGTGCACCGGATACATCAGGTTACAAAGTGGCCGGCGTAGTGCATGAAGGTGAATATGTTGTGCCAAAATGGATTGTACAACAGCCAAAGTACTTCCAGACAATTTCCATGTTGGAGTCCGTGCGGTCAAAGGGTTACGCGGATGGCGGACACGTATCCAGCACAGTAAATGTTGGTTCCGGCGGTGAAGAATTAAGCAAGGCCTTGCTGAATGCACTGTATCAAAATAATTTAGTTATGTCGCAAGTTCGCGATTATCTTGCAAATCCGAAACCTTCTGTAGCAATACTCGATTATGACTATTTTACAGAATCTTCTACAGAATTAAACTCTATTCAGCAGGGCTCAAGATTGAAATAATCTGGCCCTGCTTTATATTAAATTAGTTGTGTTTTACTTAGTTTTGCCAAAAAAACTAATGAGACACACCTTTTTTATTTTCTTTTTTATGTTCCCTTTTTTCTGTAATGCACAGGAAATAATTGTTGTAAAATCTACATCTTCTGTTGAATTGCAAAAAGCTTCTGAAAAACTTTTAGCTTCAAAATATCTCAGTGTTATGAGCGTAGGCGTTGCAACAGGAACTTCTCTTCTTTATTTAAATGCCGTTAAAAACAATACAGATCCTGGGCCATTGCTTGTTTTAGGTTTTGGCGGTGCTGCTGTACTACAACTAATTTCATTTTCAAATTATATTCAAGGAGTTAAGGCAATTGGCCGTGCCGGAAAGATGCTTGAAGCAACTAGTTTTTATTACGATAAAGATATGAAATATGTATCTTTAAAGGTAAATTTTTAATACTCAATTTTAACAAAATATAGTTTAGTTACTTCTTTTAAGGTCTAAAACCCTAAATGATTAGCTATATATGACACTATTAAAAAGTCAAAAAGAAATCAATTACTTAGTAATTGAACTTTTAAAAAGGACTGACCAAAATCCTGGCGTATTAAGAGATTCTATCGCAAAGGCCGCATTTGTTTTTTTAGCAGCTCGCGATGATCTTCCTCCAGAAGAATTAATCGAACTTTCAAATAATTTTGAAGTTATTTATATTTTTTTCAATGACCTTGACAAAATAACAAAATAATTTAATCTTTTACTCCTGGCGGTGTTGGCCAGTTCTTCACACCTTCATTGCCATACATTCCTATGCTTTTTAGGTAAGTATAAAAACTATGTGGATCTGTCCAGCCGCCTTGCATTATGATGTCTGAATCACTAATTCCTGCTAATTTTGCGGCGACTACGCCCGTGTGTTTCCAAGAGTAAAAAGTATAATTATTGCTGTAGTGCAATTCTTTTAAAACCAGCTTTCTAAAAAGCTGCCCAATTGGTTTCGTATATCGTTTTATGCCGGGATTTAGCCCGGTAGAAAATAGAAAATAATGTTTTGGGTAATCCCGTATTTTTAATTTTTGCAACATCCTTTCAAGGAGCGGGGTTATCCTTACATTTCGTTCGTGCGTGTTTTTCGAATATTCTGCAGGTAAATAAATTGAATCTGGTGTTTTCTGGCCTATGTTTTCAACTTTCAGCCAACTAATTTCATTTGTTCTAAATAAAGTGCTGTATTGCAATATACTAAGAAATAAACATTCCGGCTGATGCTTTTCCATATATTCAAACAATTCTTTCTGTTGATATGGCTGAAAAGCAAAATTTTTCATGCCTTTTGTTTTCTTTTTCCGCTGCATTTTCTCAAGCGGATTTTGCTTTAAAAATTCCGGATGCTCCTTTACGAAATGTGAAAATATTGAAGAAATATCAGCAATGTAGTTATTGTAGCTTCGATTTGAAAGTACTCTATCATTTGCCAAATCCTTAAAAAATTTTTTAGCCAGGTCTGTATCAATTTCCCGAGGATGATAGTCTAAGTATTTATTTTTTTTCAGCCAGGCCTTGAAAACATTAACCCGCACTCTAAGAGTGTTATAACCACTTTTGCGCATTGTTTTTTTTTCCTCAAGTGCTAGGTCAATAGCTTTTTCAATTGTAATATCTAAAGCTAATTTCGAACGTTCTTTTTCCAGCTTAGCTTTCTCTGCAGCTTCTTCATCAATTATAAACCCTTCGTGCAGTGCTTCTTTTATTTCAAGCATGCGCTGCTGGCAATAAATTTTCCTATCCCTTAAGTTTTTAACTGTATTTGGACTTGTATCTCGAACTAGCTCTAATTTTCTTTTTTGTTTGTGCCAGGCTTTAAATTTAATTACCCAACGCTGATCTTTGCTTATTGCTGCAGGAATACACAGCCAAGGTTCTACAAATAATAAATGTTGCATAAAACTGAATCAGTTAAATCCGACACAAGCCCGGACACATTCTGTTTTTGAAGTGTTTCAGGCTTGTGTAAGTCTTTGATTTGCAGTTAACAAAAATGGGGTGGAAGATGGGAGTCGAACTCATTGTTTTAACGATTTATAAAAACGCAAAACGCCGTTTAAAGCGCGTATAGGCCGTTTTTGTTTTTTTAAAATTGCTTTTTTTCCGACACAGCGACACAAATTTTATTATTTTGCTGATTCATAGGCGTATGATTCTAAAAACCTGAAGTTTTCTATTAAAAGTTTGATGCTTCTTTTTACTTCGTCATCTTTATTATTAATCCCGTAGTTTCCTACCGATTCGGTCGTTTCAGGATTATTTTTTAGCATAGATCCTTTGCCTTCAATGAACCAATCTTTATCAATTTCTGGGAATGCTTCAAAGAAATTTAATAATTGTTGCCAGTTAGGATATTGCTTGTTTTGCAAGTAATTATATAATGTTTTGCTGCCAACTTTCCATGCCGAACGCATACCGTCCTGCTTGAGGCTATAGTGGTTCATTACCATTTGTAATCTTTTACCGAAAGTGTGCATTTGAACTTTTTTCGTAGCTTGTTACTTGTTTTAAAAAATAATTCGTAGTTTTGTACAGGTTAGTTTCTACTAATGTAGAACGAAACTACGGAAAAAGCGGATAAAACCAGCAAATATGAATCAAGAAAAAAACAAAGGTGGCCGACCTGCTAGGAAAAAGGCTCACCCACAACACAAAGTCTGGGATCTCATTTGCGCAGTACCACGTGAGACTTTGACGGTTAGAAATGACTTGATGGCGCTCGGACTCAGCAAAGACAAGTACTTGGGCATTCGCAGAAATGACCGGGAATTTATTTCGCGTGGTGATGAGATGGTACTCATTGCTTATTTTAAACAGTTTCCTTTTCTTTATGTACGCACAATCGAAGATTTGTACTACGTGCAATCTACAGATGATTTGATGCGCTCTTACGGAATGTCAAAATCCAAAGTAAGCTTATGAAAACTCTTACTTACCGCATGAATTCGGATCCAAAAAACTTACTCGCAATTAATCAAAACAGTTATCAGGAACTTGTTAATGCAAAGCTTTCTATGCTTGTGTTTTTCCCCGAAGCACTCAAGCAGCTTACTTTTTAAACTTTAAAATTTTTTCACTATGTCTGGACAACAAAACTTACCAAATCGACTGCTGATACCTGTCTCGCAGCTTTCAGAATCTGCTAATGAAATTTCTAACCTGAAATACCTGTGTAAATTCCCTGGAAAAACGATAGAAAAATATTGCTTTTTTGGACCTGAAAACCAGTTGGCAATATGCGATTTGAGGATATTTCGCAATATAATTATTGTTTCAGAAAGAACAGAAAATACTGGCCCTTCTGCAGAAAAAAGCATTAGGTATTTAATTAATACACTTACTGTTGTATTTTCAATTGACCCACGCCGGCTTGTTTTGATTCATCATAGTGCCGATGTATTCAAAATGATTAACTATCACTACGATAGTGGTTTTGTAAGCGAACACACTTGGCTTAATTTAACTGAAGACGAAGTCGAATTTCTAATTAAAGCAGCTGCAAATGTGGTGGGTCGCATGATTTACGAAAAACTTAAAGAGGAAGAAAGCTTTAGCCGGCGGGAGGTGCAATCATGATTTTTTCGGTACTGCTTTTTTTCCTATCAGGGCTACTTAACAGCTTGATGGACACAATTAGTTTCACGCATAGCAGCTCTGTTTTCGTAAAAAAAATGAAAGGCGGTAATAAAATAAAAGATTTTCTTGCAGCTTTTTTCTCTGAAAAATGGTGGAAGCTTAAATATCACGATGCGGTTGAGGGCAATGGCCGCGCAAAATGGACTGTTTTTATTTTCAAAAAGCGCCTGCAGTATAATATACCGGTGCAGGTTTGTGATGCATGGCACTTTTCTAAAATGTTGATGGTTTTCGCTTTGTGTTTTGCAACTGTGCTTTAAAGGACCTGGCTCGGTTTGTTTTTAGACTTTGTTATCCTTGGCATTTCGTGGAATGCTGGCTTCCGCCTTGGTTTTTCTTTTCTTTTTCACAAACGCATTAAAAAAACAAAAAACTCATGACAAATAAATACCGAGATGATACGGTAGTTTCCGGATTAACAAACAGAAAGGCGCCGAATTATTTTCACTACTTTTTTTTAATTGTAATATCATTTTTAGCAGGATGGCTAATAGGCCAGTACAACAGTTACAAATTCTTAAATAATTATAACTGGGAAATTACAAAAGACTGCAAAGAGGCTGCAGACTCAATACATAATTCCGCACCATTTGACTTTTCTTCTTTAGTAATTGCAATAGTTGTTTTTGTAATTATTTGGATAATTGGTTCATTAAAATGGGCAGAAATTTTTAGTAAAAGAGCACGATAACTGTTTTTTCGGGGAACCCCGTAGCTCAATTGGTAGAGCAAACAGAGATTGGTTTGGGGACTTTTTTTCTGTATAAGTGGCAGTTCGATTCTGCCCGGGGTAACATTAGAGTTTAAACCGCTTAAAAAGGAAATTATGAGTGACGCAAAGAATTTTCAAATGACAAGCAAGGCACTGCTAAGTGGCACCTTCAGCACTATTCACAAGATATTCTTATTTTCAGCAATTCCTAACCGGCTTACTGAAGAACTTTTTCAAGTACTTTCTGAAATAGAAAAGTCGTGGCTATGCGAAATTTTGGATGTTCCGGAAGCTAAGAAATCTGGAATGCCGGATACAAGTACTATAGAAAAATTAAGCCGCTTTTTGGCTAAGTATCAAATAGATGGATATTTTGCTGTTTGCTCAACACCAGTGCATTCAAACTTCGTTTTCGACGAAAAAGGCAAAGTAATAGATAGTACACCAACGCCTTCTGTTTTTTACACATACTACGTATATGGTGAAGATATTGGGCAGATTGTAGTTAAAGCTGCAACCCAAGCCCGTAATCTTTTCTTGCAGGACCAAGCTGATCAACTTAAAAGCGCAAGGATATGATCAAAAATTTTTGAAATAGCAGAACATCAGTTTACGATTTTTTAGAGACATCTTTGAACACGGAGTGTTCAAATACAAACCAATACAAAAAATGATGTTGAAGATGAAAAAGTAAAACCTGAACACATAAAAGCATAAGGGCAAGTTAGGCTAAACGCCTGTAAGCCAGCCCGCGAAGCGTGTTGAATTCGCGGGACTGGCTCTTGTCATGCATTTATTTTAACCTAAAAAACATGACATTATGGAAGATACAGTAACTATATATTTGCGAGTAAATGAAGAGCGAACGAAGCGAAATTTATTAGAGCATCAGGAAAACTACAATAATAAGATGCGAAAGCTGCATGGCACCAAGGCAGGTGCGTATACTTTAAAAGGACAACAGTTAAATACTGCCAAAGAATTTATTCGACTTTGGTCCATCCAGTGCCGTGCAAATTCCATTTACAACCTTTCGCCAAACCGTCATTTTTGGGTAACTACCTCTTTAATTGCGAAGCGTGCCGGCGTTAGTTACACTACCGTGCAACGCCATGTTTCCCGCCTGCTGGAGGCAAAAGTTATTACACAAAAAACCTTTCACGGCACCAATTGCGCGCCAAGGTATCAGCTCAATCCGGACCGCTTAAAAAGGAAATTATGAGTGACGCAAAGAATTTTCAAATGACAAGCAAGGCACTGCTAAGTGGCACCTTCAGCACTATTCACAAGATATTCTTATTTTCAGCAATTCCTAACCGGCTTACTGAAGAACTTTTTCAAGTACTTTCTGAAATAGAAAAGTCGTGGCTATGCGAAATTTTGGATGTTCCGGAAGCTAAGAAATCTGGAATGCCGGATACAAGTACTATAGAAAAATTAAGCCGCTTTTTGGCTAAGTATCAAATAGATGGATATTTTGCTGTTTGCTCAACACCAGTGCATTCAAACTTCGTTTTCGACGAAAAAGGCAAAGTAATAGATAGTACACCAACGCCTTCTGTTTTTTACACATACTACGTATATGGTGAAGATATTGGGCAGATTGTAGTTAAAGCTGCAACCCAAGCCCGTAATCTTTTCTTGCAGGACCAAGCTGATCAACTTAAAAGCGCAAGGATATGATCAAAAATTTTTGAAATAGCAGAACATCAGTTTACGATTTTTTAGAGACATCTTTGAACACGGAGTGTTCAAATACAAACCAATACAAAAAATGATGTTGAAGATGAAAAAGTAAAACCTGAACACATAAAAGCATAAGGGCAAGTTAGGCTAAACGCCTGTAAGCCAGCCCGCGAAGCGTGTTGAATTCGCGGGACTGGCTCTTGTCATGCATTTATTTTAACCTAAAAAACATGACATTATGGAAGATACAGTAACTATATATTTGCGAGTAAATGAAGAGCGAACGAAGCGAAATTTATTAGAGCATCAGGAAAACTACAATAATAAGATGCGAAAGCTGCATGGCACCAAGGCAGGTGCGTATACTTTAAAAGGACAACAGTTAAATACTGCCAAAGAATTTATTCGACTTTGGTCCATCCAGTGCCGTGCAAATTCCATTTACAACCTTTCGCCAAACCGTCATTTTTGGGTAACTACCTCTTTAATTGCGAAGCGTGCCGGCGTTAGTTACACTACCGTGCAACGCCATGTTTCCCGCCTGCTGGAGGCAAAAGTTATTACACAAAAAACCTTTCACGGCACCAATTGCGCGCCAAGGTATCAGCTCAATCCGGATATTTTGACCCCTATTGTGGCCCCGGAAGACCAGGCAAAACTGCCGCAAAACTTCGACCTTACAACGCTAAGATTTTCAGCCGGTTGCAGCGCAATATATTCAGTTTGCAGTGATACTGCTTCTAGTTCAGTACTAGAAGCATTAAAAAAGAAAAATGAAAGAGAGGTTACCGGAAATTTGGCAACTAAGGATAGCTCTGCTTTTGCACGTGCAGCACGCCAAATTTCCGGAGCCTCTGTTGCAGCTAGATGCAGCGATGGAGGCAATATTGCAGCGCTGCGCGGTGCGCATCCGCAGAGTGCAATAGAAACCCTGAAGAGTGAAGTGCATGATGCACAGGAAGCAAAAGGGCAAATTGGTTCGCTAAAAGAGTACCGGGAGCAAAGGAAGCAAAACAAAAGCGCTGGAACCGGGGTTGCGGCGGCCCGGCGCGAAAAATTGTTGCAACACTTTATCGCAATGGCATTTACATATATGATACGCTTGCTTTATACCGGCAGAAATATTACGGATAGGCAGCAACAGGAAAGTTTTCATTTTATGCGCCAGTATTTTGATCAAGCACAGGATTTGGGCGAATATTATCAAGATTTTATTGAGCAGATAATGCTAAAACGCAAAAGCTTAGAAACTAACCCTGAGAGTTTTATACTACCGCCAAATACCTGGCTTAATCCGGTAAATCGTTGGGGCTACCTGTCTGCAGTAGAAGCTTTTCAAAAAGTAAAAGAACTTCGTAAGAACAAAAAATATTATTATTCGAGACGTAAAGTATTAGTTAAGTGCATAAAAGAGTGCATGTTAAATTACACAGATGACTCTATTCGAAAATCTGAAAGAGACATTTCAAAACTTAAAAATCCAGATAAAGCCCTAGCATTTTTCCGAAATGCAATTGCAGATCCAAACCAATATGCAGAAAACTTAAAAAAACTGGCAAGGCCATTTTATAAAACATAACTTTATGAGTATACAAAAAAGATTAGCTTCCGAAACCAAATTCTACAGGACAGACCCTGAAGGCAAGCGAAAAACCTCAAATAAAAATGATTTTAGGATAGAAGAAAACCGGGCCAAAAGCCCCTACAAAATCTGGATAAGTTTTAAATGGGATGCTATAGGAAAACTCGATATCCGCCGGCAGGTAATTGTGCGTTACGCATACAACACAAAAGACAAATCTACTGCGCGTGGCCAGCTGCTGCAAAATACTTTTAGAAAATACTCAAGTTACATACATACAGCTATTTTGTATAATAACCTTACCGGTGAAGAAATACACAGGTGGAACGAAAATGACATACCAACCTACGCAGACTAAACAAAACAAAAATGATAACAGTAAAAATACCTAAACACGCTGTTCCCGGCCTCATGTTAGACGTGCAAATGATGGGCGAAGATATTCAGGAACTTGATTTAAATGGCTTGGAGAAAGAGTTTTATAGACAAGAGCTTACAAATTTCTGGTTGAAACTTCGGGAAAAACAAGTCATAGACAAAACAAAAATCAGCTTAAAAATTAAAGCTCAGCTGGGTATTGTTTTGTTTGATCTGTTGGTTCGTTATCCAAATACCTGTTTTAAAAGTTTAAATGTAGTTCGGCTAATTTTAGCCGAACTACATAAAATTTCCTTATCAAATAAACAGGTAATATTTATACCTCAATAACATACATGAGAGTGAGGTTACTGATTTGGCGTCATAACATTACTGCTAACGAATGGGCGTACCCGCAGTAGGGGGTAGAAATTACTAACAATTACAAATAGAACAATGAAAATAGAAATTACAGACTGTCCAGACGAACCAAGCACCCCTATTGAGGGTAAGCCTTGTTAAATACAGGGCTTTAACGTAATTGTAAAACTAATAAAAAAATAAAATGAAAAAAACTTATGAAGTTGAATTAACCACCACACAGCCAATAACTGATGGTGAAGATTTTTGGATGTATCGAGGATACATAACGAAAGAAGAAGCTATGTCTGCCGCGGAAGTAATGAGTAAATTTTTTCCTTACTATAAATATGCAACCGAAATCCTTGTTAAAGAATATGATTTAATTGGAAAGTCTTGTCAAAATAAAAAAATAATAAAACGATATAAACTTAAAGAAGAAACTGGTCGAGTTGTAAAAAGTCGAAGTTCTTAGATAAGTTGAATTTATTAAATGGTATAATGAACATAAAGCACCGAATCCACAGCCTTGTATTTAACGGATGGGTATAAGATTAGTAGCGTATAATTAACATAAAACTTTATAAAATGGACGTACAAAAAGAAATAAGTTTAAGGAATGCAATAAGTTATTGCATAGCAAATAATGATGCAAATACAGCAACAAATAGAATTATGGAATTTATTAGAGATGATAGAGAAGCTATTAATTTTATACCGTGTTGTACGGAGTTAATTTGCGTTGATAATGTGAATTACGAATACCTTACACTTGGTAAAAAGTATAACCTTGGAAGTGAAACAGATAACTATTATAGAATCGAGAACGATTTAGGACACGTTGTAGATATGAGTAAAGTTAGGTTTGAAAAAGTCTTAGCAAATTAATTACTTACAACATTGGCTATGAAATCGAGCCGACACAAAGAAGTAAATTATCAAATACAAAATAACTTAAAAATGAAATACTTAAAATCAAAATACGCAAAAATTAAGGCTTGTTTTATAGCCTTTGTTACCTACCGTTTTTTGTTGAAATCTGATGAGAAGGTGTGGGTATGTGTAAAAAATGATAGATGGGTAATAAAACAAGCTACCATAAAAGGCTTTTATGCTTATGGAATAGCTTATAAAGACCATCCATACTTAAACTGGAATCATTACTGTAATGGCTTGTTTTATGGTTTTGGATACCACAATGACGGATGTGTGATAATGTTAAAAAGAAAATGGTTACTGCCATTAGCGATAGTTTCTGAAAAGATACGGTTGTTTAAATGGTAGGTAACGTTATGTATATGATTTCGGGCGTAAATAAGCAATAAATTTAACAGATAAAACAAAGACATGAATAAGCAAAAAGATACTAAAGAAGCAGTTATTAAGCCTGAATTATATACGGTGTTATCTACTGGTTTTCGCTCGAATGCTGAGGCAAAACGATTTTCAAAAATATACGCCTTACTTATGTGTTACCAAAAAGGGCAAATTGATTGTAATGTGCATTTAGATGCTTCTATGATAGTGACCGAAAAAATAAAAGAATGGGCTTATAAAGAACTTTTAAAAATGAAAGCACCTAATGGATTTCAAATGATTAGTTCTTTTGACGATGCTTTAAAATGGTTTTTTAGAACTTGTAGATAACGTTATGTATATGATTTCGGGCGTAAATAAGCAATAAATTTAACAGATAAAACAAAGACATGAATAAGCAAAAAGATACTAAAGAAGCAGTTATTAAGCCTGAATTATATACGGTGTTATCTACTGGTTTTCGCTCGAATGCTGAGGCAAAACGATTTTCAAAAATATACGCCTTACTTATGTGTTACCAAAAAGGGCAAATTGATTGTAATGTGCATTTAGATGCTTCTATGATAGTGACCGAAAAAATAAAAGAATGGGCTTATAAAGAACTTTTAAAAATGAAAGCACCTAATGGATTTCAAATGATTAGTTCTTTTGACGATGCTTTAAAATGGTTTTTTAGAACTTGTAGATAACGGTTCTCGGATAAGCGAAGTTTCATTAATAACTAAATATAAATATCACATGTTATGCAACTCCCTGCTAATCAGCACCTGTTTTGTAATAACTCTCTTAAAATTTCTTAACAAAAGTATACGCAATGTTCTACAAGAGTATACTTCCGGAAGCACAAATTTTGAATTACAATTTTAAAGATCAGCACTGCATGAAACTTGTTTAATAAAAAGCAATTACAATTGTTAAAAAGGTGTCCTTTCCTATCTATTAATAGAGCGGTATATTTGAACTTACCTAACCACCTTTTTTACAACAATTATTTCCTTAAAATTAATGGCAATCGAATTTAGTTTTGATCTCCCTTGCAAGCCATATGTTAAATGCTTCCTCGAAAGGAATTTTGGTGACAAGATTTTAATAACACAAAAAAGTTCAATTGGTAAAAAACTTTACGCATTAATTCGCGATCCTCGCCATGACCAGGATTCTAAATTTTATCCTTTTTCCACGAAAGCAAAAATAACCCTGAAGGAAAGTTTCTACATAGCCTCACCTGTTTTTTTAACGAAAACCAATATTACGGTTTTTAACAATTTTCTTGAAGATCTGGTTAAATGGGAAATGAGGACTTATGTAGATGCCGCAAGGTGCGGCGCGGCCATGACCGGCCAATTTCTTAGAATTTCTGATGCAATCCGGATGTTTTCTGAAGCTTATAATTATTGCGAAGTATCCTTCCCTTTCGATACGATGAAAAAGGACTATTATCGTTACCGCGATGAGAAAAGCAAAAAAAATTAATGGTAATAAAGCCTAAATCTCAATATAACAGGCTTTCAGACCAAAAACAACGCTGTATTACAATAATTTAAAAACTTTCTCTGAAAGTGTCCCGTGTTTTTTAGCAATATGTTATGGAAAGCTTCCCTCGTTTAAAACCTTCAGACAGCCTAGGCGGACTTTATGAATTCTTCTATGTAGATATTCGTAATGTCGTTTCGGTACCGCGGCCTGTCGGTCCGGCCATTAAACAGGATATTGTTTTAAAAACCGGTGCTAAATGGGGCAGAGGTATTGCCGCTGCAGAAACAGCTCGCTTTCAAGAGCCGGATGGACTGGATGAACATGGAATTTTTTATATGCCAAAACTTTCAGGAACTTATCCGCGAGATAATGAAATTGTAGCAAATTTATTTGCACAGCTAATCCGTTCTCGTTACCTTGTATTATACCGGCCAAATATTTTATCTCAATTCAAATTGGCTGGTACAAAAAAAACTCCATTACGGTTTAGCTACGAACTAGATACTTCAGCTAAAGTAGCTGGAGAAAATGGCTATTCTTTTCTGTTTTCTGAACGTGCAATTAGGGAATCACTGTGGTACGAAGGAAATTTTGAAGTTGGTGATGAAGGATCTTATTCAGGCGGCGGCCCTGGTGGCGGCTCTGAAAACTGCCCTACCCTAACACAACAAATTGGAACGCATGCAAACGCACAGATAAAAACTGCAATTGCTGCACATAACAAAAGCTATGCAATAACGGAAGGGCTTGTTGTTCTTCTTTCTGCAGCACAGATGAAGGCAATTCTTGTTAATACAGGTATAGCTGCGCCGGTAATCGGCCAATTTACAAATAATGAACTTATAGGGTTTGGTGTAATTTTTCCTACACTTTCAGCAAGGATAGCAGAAAATTTAAATTCAACTGTTTCAGATGCAATTAATAATCTTGGGCGTGCGGGTAATGTTGCCGAACATTTAATAGATAACCATTTAACACATAATAGTGTAATTGGCATTATCAATGACAATGCCGGGCTAGAGGCATCTGTCCGAGCGTATTATGGAACCAAAGATGACTATATTATTGAAATACCACTTGCATCTTCAAGGAGCTACGCATACGCTCACGTAACTCAAAGAAACTCTGTAATTTCCGGCTTAACTGTTTTAACCGGCCAAGGCAATTTTACTTCAGTAATACACGAAAAAAATGGAGTAGTTCAAAATAGTTATCCATTTTCGGTAGCAAGAGGTGATAGAATGAAGGTTGAGTTTGTTGGATGGAATGGCGAACAGGTTACTGCTAAAATTTTAGGATCGATTTCCGACAGTCTGGATAATGCAGCCGCTATAGATGCTTTACCAAATAATGGACGATATTTATTTTGCTGGAATATTGGAAATACCACCAATACTTTTTCTAAAATTGACCTGCAAACGGGTATTATAATTAATTCCGGTACAATTGCAACAAGCATGGGTGCAATGTTTTATAATCCTGTAACTAATTTACTTTTTATAGGAAATGATGCACAAATACATGTTGTAGATCCTGCGAACATGACGGTAAGCCGAACGATAACGTTACCTGCCAGTGTTGCCGGTTGGGGGGCTACTTATGATACAAAAAGACATGGTTACTGGATTAGTCGATCCAACGCCATGGCATTTTTTAATCCTATTACAGAAACTATTAGTAATACTTTTATTCTCGCAAACAGAAATGGTCTATCATATATTCCTTCGTTAGATATAATTTTTCCGGGCAGTACTAATCAAACAATTTTTCATTTAGCGGATGATGCCACTTTTGGTTATACAGTTGGTGGTACGCAAGTTAGATCAACGGCTTGGGTGCAAACATTTAAAAAATTATATGGCAGCGGCAATAATGCCTTTAATATTTACAATGCTATAAACGGCAAATTGGTACTTGAAACGGTTGTTTTCGCTAACGTAAACAGAGGTACTTGTTTTTATCACGCGGCAACGGGATGTGTTTTTTCAAGTAGTTTCAATGCAGATGCTATCGCTTGGATAGATACTGTAACTAATTTAACCGGTTCTTTAGCAGTGCCTAAGCTCGTTGGAGAAGGAAATGCATTTGACATGGTATATTCAAATCATGACAATCACTATTATTTAAGGCTAATGAACTCGGAGCGCATTCTGGCCTTTGACCCGATTAACCGGGTATTTGTAAACGCAAAACATATTACCAATTTGCCTGCTTCTGCAGCGACATCAGAAGCAGCTCCATTTTCACAAATTATAACAGATAAAGTACATATAAATGACTAAGGTCTATTTACTAATTGACTTGTCAACGAGAAAAATTGTAGCTATTTCAAAAATTGACAATTTTGCTGGCCGTGACCGCGAGGATTGTGAATTATTGGAATTTGATGCTTTAGACCTTCCTGCATCTTTGCAGTTATTTGATACAGAAGTACGCTATAAATTTATTGAAGGCCTGTTTATAGCGATTCCGTTAGAAGAAACAGAATAACCTGTCCTTTTTTACGCTCAACGCCCGGCGCAACTTTGTAACTCAGATTTACAAATGTCGGGCTTTTCACTTTTATCCAATATTCTACGCCAGCCGTGGCTTATAGATCAGCAATACGCACAGACGTGCCTCGCTTTTATAGACAGCTTACTAAACGGCAGCGCTACCAAATTTTATTCCGACACAAAGGAAGAAATGGAAGCGAAGACTGCGCCATTTGCAATGGGCATGCTGGATGGTAGTGTATTAAATTCCCGTTATAATTCTTATGACGAAGCGCCGCAAGGCTCCGTTGCTATACATGTTTTTACAGGGCCATTAATGAAAGAGGATGCCGATTGTGGTGGCCCTCCGGGTTACGAGACGATGTCTACACGATTAATCGAGGCTGATAATCATAATAACATTGCTGCTCACGTACTTAAAACCTTTTCCCCCGGTGGTGGAGCTATGGGGCTCAACACCTTATTAGGCGCTATTCGTAATCTAAAAAAACCGGTTATTGGCTTCGTGGATGATCAAAGCACTTCAGCTGCGTACGGCATTGTTTCTTCAGCAAATCTTGTAATTGCTTCTTCAACAGAAGCCTTAGTTGGAAGCATTGGTACACAAATATCTATGCTCGATTCAACGAAAAGAATGGAGGCGATGGGATTGAAAATGCATACAATACGCGCAACGAAATCGTTTGACAAAAATGAGTCTTCCCTTCAGGTTTTTGAAAACAACTACGAGCCGATCAGGCAGGAAATTCTGGATCCTTTAAACGATAGCTTTCTTGCCAACGTCCAGAATAACCGTAAAAACATTATTAACCTGGAGGTTAATAATGTTTTTACAGGTAAGGTTTATACAGCTAAAGCAGGATTAACAAACGGCCTGGTAGATGAAATTGGCAGCTTTGAATATGCGGTAAAACGTGCTATAGAATTATCTCAGAAGCAGGCCGATACAAACAGAACTTTGGACCATAACAATATGAAAATGAATACTTTTTTGGCTAGCATGCTTGTTAGCCTTGGCTTTACTTCTCTTTCACAAAAAGAGGAATTAACTGAAGCAGATTTTACCCAGGCAACTGAAAAAATCACCGAGCTAACTGCACAGCTACAAACAGCTAATTTTGAAAAAGCTGATGCTATTGCAAAATTGGAAGCTGTTCAAACCGCTATAACTGAAAAGGATGCGAAAATTACTGAGCTTGAAAGCACAGTTGCAGAATTTGATGCAGTTTCAGGTGCGGCCCGCACCGGTGTGCTAAAAAATAAAGACAAAGATGCCGGCCAACAACCTCCATCTGAACCTTCGAGTTGGGAAGAAAAAGCCAGCAAATTAGCTGAATACTAACATGAGGAAATCGTTCGCGAATTTAGCCGTATTAGCAGTTGCCGGTTTGGGTTTCCTACCCTTCTCTAGGCATAGTGCTCAAAGAGTTCATGTTGTTGAAAACCAACAGCAATATGAAAACCAAGGGGCACATAAAACGCCAAAGCAGGCAAATATATTGCGCCCGGCAGGCATTTATGCTGTAAAGCTCATTGCCGGTGGTAGCAGCCCGGCATATAGTTATAGCAATAGTTTTCCTGCTGCAAAAAGTTCTTATAAACAGAACCTCAGAAAAGCAGGAAAATACAAAAGCTGTAAAAGAAAATAGTACATGTTTTCGATTAGCCGACTACGCTCCTGAACACGCAACATAGGATTGTACATCGTAATCTAAAATAATAAATGTCAGCATTAAACATCACTGCGCTAAACGACAAGTTAGGCGCTTATTTCCGCAAAGACAAGGCCAGTCTCATTACTAAAATTCTTTTAGGAATGAATATTGACGACCGTTTCAATGTTTGGGACGACTGCAAGGACGAAGTTCCTTTACCAAAACTTACTGTATCTGACCTGGTAAAACCAGCGAACGATACAAATTTTCAACCGACCTCCAACGCACTAAATTTCGGTGCACGTATTTTAAAAGTACGCAGATGGAAAGTTGACCTT
>MWWI01000015.1_pt1 | contig 38901 bp, 36 predicted proteins | sample 1047321 | NCBI WGS metagenome assembly MWWI01 (sample SAMN06349966, study PRJNA376086) | soil metagenome | isolation source: FI-1 sample Antarctic (ecotone) soil | place: Antarctica | reverse complement strand
ATAGGAGTTACGCAGTTGGACTTGAGAAAATAGCAATTATTGCTAATAATACACTTACGAGATAGCTGAAAATAACCTTGGCATCGTAAGAACAATTTACCGCCTTTTTTCAAAAAGTCATTAAGCCTTGTAAACACAGGCTTTACGAGATAGCTGAAATACAACTTTAGCATCGTAATTACAATGGCTCTCGCTCAACTGCGTAACTCCTATTCATAGATTACTTGGTTCTAATGAGATTTTACTTTTTAATTCTGCTTCTGAAATTCCCTTTGGTCTTTATTTTATATTACGCAACTTGGAAGACTGCATAATTAGGTAGTATGTAATTTACGGTCAATTTTTCGCTTAAAAATATGAAAAAATTCTTTATTTTGGTATCTATCTTTTTTTTCGCTTTCCCCTCGTCCGATTCCTTATCTCAAACAAATTCTTCCGGCGCGGCAACCGCAACAAAGCCGAAAATCGAATTAGTCTTAGGCAATCCGAGCGGCGCGACCGCTGACACCAGCAGCAACCCGAACAATTTTCTACTCGTTCATAACGGCTTTATTCTTTCCTACAATCGAGAACGCGGCGCGGCGAATTGGATAACTTGGCATTTGAGCGCGGCAGACATCGGCGACGTTGACCGCAGCAACGCTTTTGCGCCCGATAGCACTCTACCAAAAGACTTTTGGATTAAACCGAGTGATTACGTCGGTTCTGGATACGATAGAGGGCATTTATGCCCGTCGAAAGATAGAAGCTCGACCGAAGAAGCCAACCGAGAAACTTTTTTGATGTCGAATATGCAGCCGCAAGCACCGAAGCTCAATCAAAAGACTTGGAAATACTTGGAAGATTACACGCGGGATTTAGCCAAAACGAACGAAGCCTATATTTATGCTGGTTGTTACGGCGAGAGCGGCAGGATTAAAAACAAAATTACAATTCCGACCAACTGCTACAAAATAATCGTTGTTTTATCTGAAGGCGAAAACGACTTAAAAAGAATCAACCGGAAAACTAGAATTATTGCCGTGGAAATGCCCAATGACGCGACCGTTAGTAGCCGTTGGCGCAGTTACCTAACGACCGTTGACGATATAGAGGCAAAGACCGGCTATGACTTTCTTTCGACGGTTACGGATAAGATTCAATCAGTTATCGAAGCAAAGAAAGACGCGAATTAGTTTTCTGAAAAAAATAAGCGTATCGAATAAAATCTTAGTTGCCTCTAGCCGGGCAGCTTTCTTGATTATTGCTCTTCTGTTTCATCTTTGATTTCATACTTCTCCGCTAATAATTTTACATCTGATGCGGGAAGCTGGTTCATAAGAGATTGCACCTCTTGAGATTTGTCTCGTAGTTCACGGCTTAAATCAGTTTTGACTGATGTATTTTCATCGTCAGTATTTTCACTTTCATCTTTAGGTGCAGATAAGAGCTTTATGTCATTTCCTTTAACAATGTGATCTAAAACTATTGAACTGATTTCTTCATATTTGGAGGTAAGAGAAGTAGTATCAATATTTTTATCTGTTCGCCTGCGTTCTTTATGCTGTTCTTTTAATTTTTTTATAACTTCTGCTTTTATTTCTTCTAGAAGCAATTTCTCTCGACTATCTTCAATTTCGATCATTTTCTTATTTCCCATTAATGCATCTGGGATAATCTGATGAAGATTTGTTTTATATGTTAAATAAGCAGAAAACATAAAGAACGCAATTTTAAACACTTGAGCTAAATCAATCGCTACATTTGCGTCAATATTGAAAACCACATCAATAGAACCATTTTGAATTTCAACAATTTCAATATCCGCAGGAGATTCACTCGTCACTAATTGATGATAAATGAATAAAGTTCTATTCCATTTATCTAATGCTCTGGCGAATTTTTTCAAACTCTTAATTGTTGAGAGGTCTCTGAAAACAATTGCCATTATTGCTATATCTTCAGCATTTAATTGTTCTTTATCCTTATCAACATAAACGGAAAAGACTGTGTTTAGTTTTTCGAGTTCGGTCCTGTCAGCAGTTATTTGAGTAAATAACTGATTTAATTCAGTAGTTAATGTGCTAAAGAATGTCGTCGTATCAATTTCAGGGTCATTCATTATCCCTTCTAGATTTTCTAGATTGTCATTTTCAGTGAATACAGTTTTATTAGGCAATAAAATATCTAAGTCCCCAGGCAAACTAGTATTGTGAATTTTTTCCAAGGATTCGATTAATTTAGACGCTATTTCTTTGAGTGCCACCAAATTAGTTTGGGTTTGAGGTTGGGCTATTGCAGTTCGGTAGGCTTCAATATCTCTCATAAAGCCAGACTCGATAACCATTTCATTAAAGAGCGATATTTTCTCTACAAGACTTTCAATGTTCATATTTGTAGGAATATAACAAAAAAGTCTTTACTTCAAAAACTTAATTGTTTTAATGTTTTCTCCATTTCAGCAATCTGTTTAGGGACTCTTTTTATATCATTCAACAAACTTATGGAAAGATTGATATGGTAATAATATACTTGACTCAGTAGAGTTAAAGAAAGATAATATATCAAAATGCTCTCTAACATACAATTGGTTAGATAATGATTCTGAAGATGATGGCGGCATTATTGATATTATGGAATTTCGCTTAGTTTATGAAGGTCGTCTTAAGGCATCGGGTAATTCTGCCAAGCACGTCAAGGATAAACACGCTATACGTAGGCAATTTCACAGGCAGTTGGCTAATTTATATGATAACCATCCTTACTTAATTAAGTTAAACACATTAGCAAATTGGATTAGAGAAGACGGTGAAATTATAACTTCTTTTGTTGAAGAACAAGCTAAAAGTTTTTCAAGGTGCGGTTATCGCTTTGTGCCTTTAGTAAATAAAACACAGAATTTAATATGCGGTTTGGATATTCTGTTTCTTCGTCGAGAAAATCCGGGCGACCTGATTTTACGAGGCGGCGATGTGGACAATCGTATCAAAACACTTTTGGACGCTTTGCGAGTGCCTGATGACTGTAATGAGATAGATGGTTCGCCGGAAGAAGGTGAAAACCCGTTTTTTTGCTTACTACAAAACGATTCGCTTGTTACGGAATTGAGTGTAGTAACTGATAGATTGCTTACTCCCCTAAAAGAAGGACAACACCCTAACGAGGTTGTTTTAATAATTAAAGTAAAAGTCAGAGGAACTGTAGCCCACGGAGCAGGGCTGGCATTTATGTAATGTTATTTATGAAAAGAAAAATTGAGACAAAACAAGACGGTAAGGAATTTGCGCGATTTGATGAGTTTTTAACCAAACTTGTCAAAGTGCCGAAAGATGAAATAAATGAGCGTGAAAAAGCCGAAAAACAAATGAAAGAAAAGAGAAAGGCTAAACAGTCTTAACCTTTCCGTTTCTTCCCGCGCTTATTGGATCGTTTGATAGCCGCGCAGTTCGTCATAGGTCAAACGTTTACCGCTAACGGCTTTTAATACTCCGATAAATCGCTCTTTGTCGTTTAATTTGCGCTCATTAAATCGAAACATTTGTTCGTCCAAATAGCGCGAAAGGTGAAAAGGCTCGACTGAAACATAAGTTCCTTTCAAAGTTCTTTTCAGACAAGACCAAAAGTTTTCAATTCCGTTGGTGTGAACATTACCTTTGACGTATTCGATACCGTGATTGCTAACTTCGTGAATGTAGTTTTCGTCTAACCCGCGATATGAAAGCCACTCGTCAGTAAAGAGTTTTGAGCCTGTTTCGACTTTCTCTTTTACTTCCGAGTGAAGTGTTTCGCGGTTGGTGCTTTCGATAACTTTGGCTAAAACTCTGCCTTTTCTTTCCAAAGCACCGAATACGGCAGTTTTACCAACCGAGCCATGACCTTGAATGACTGCCTTGCGTTTGGCTTTGTGCATATTCTTGGCTTTGCCACCGATAAAGGTTTCGTCGCACTCGACATTACCCGAAAGTTTTTCAAAACTACCGTTCTGCATTGCCAGACGGATGCGATGAAGCATAAACCAAGCGGTTTTCTGAGTAACACCGATTGCGCGATGTATTTCATAACTTGAAATACCGTTCTTTGCATTAGTGATTAACCAAACGGCAGTCAGCCATTTATCTAAGCCGATTGGCGAATCTTCAAAGATTGTGCCGACTTTAACAGAGAATTGCTTTTTGCACTCTTTGTTTTTGCATTGCCAGACTTTGCGGCTTTCCAGAAACGTATTGTTTGATTCGCCGCATTTAGGGCAAACGGCAACGCCGTCTTGCCAACGGCGTGAGGCAATAAGTCGGATGCAAGTTAAATCATCGGAAAAGAATTTGATTGCTTGCTGTAATGTTTTTGGTAAGTCCTTGTCGTTAATCATATTAAAAGATTAACACAGAAATTTTACTGAGTCAAGTATATTATTACCTTCCTAAACCTTTTAATTTTTTCGCCGAATTATAGCCGATGCCCCAGATGTCGGAAACTGGAGTTTCGGTTAAAACTTCGTCACGCAATCGGTTAAAACTTCGTCACACAAATTGTCGCTCGTTAATTCAACCACACCTTTTCTCTCTTTCTTGGCGACGCGATTGGCAATCTTCGCCAGCGTTTTCGTTGGGGCGATGCCGACCGAGACCGACAAGCCCGTCCAGCGGTAAATTTTTTCTCGGATGCTCTCGCCTTTGACCACTAAATTACGGTTCCTGGTTTCGAGGTTCAGAAACGCTTCGTCAATCGAGTAATGCTCGACTTCCGGCGAAAAGCGATGCAAGGACTCCATTACGCGCGCCGACATATCGCCGTAGAGCGTGTAGTTCGACGAGAAGACGGCGACTTCCTTTGATTCGATTAAATGCTCGATTTGAAAATACGGCGTTCCCATTTTGATTCCCAACTCTTTGGCTTCTTCCGAACGGGCGATGACGCAGCCGTCGTTATTCGACAGCACGACGACCGGACGGCGGCGCAAAGTCGGGTCGAACACGCGCTCGCAGGAAACGTAAAAGTTGTTGCAGTCAACTAGAGCAATCATTTTTAACTTGCTAAAAAGTTGAATTGAGTGCAGGACTTTGCCCCAAATCTCGAAATTGTCCTCGATGCAAATCGGAATCGGTTTATAATTCGGATTCTCCGAGTGCAGACAAACCGCGCCGTCATCTAAAACCCGCAATCGCTTGACGCACAAATCGTTGCCGATGCGGGCGATGACAATATCCTTGTCGGTGGTCTCCGGCATTCTATCCACAATTAAAAGCTGACCGGCGCAGATAATCGGCTCCATCGAATCGCCGATGACGCGGACGTAAAAAGTCGTAAACGGGTGACGAATCAAATCTTTATTGGGGTTCAGGGATTACCGGAACAGAAAGCGACGCTCATCGCATAATAAATATTCAAATTCCCTATAACCCTAACTTTTGCTTAGACTTAAAGTTATTTTTGAAAGGCTTCTTTAAAATCAGTATTTCTTGCAGATTTTATTATACGAGCAGTTTTTTGACGGATAAATGATCTTTTTTACCTGTATTTGAAGAAAAATGTTCAAAAACTCACGGTATAAAAAGTGTTATACGCGCAGCGTCGCTTTCTGTTCCTTTCCTCCCTCAACCCCAAAAGCAAAAATATGAAAATCGGTTATGCGAGAATTTCGACGGCAGATCAGAACTTAGATTTACAGGTGGACGCGCTGAAAGCCGCCGGGTGTGAAAAAATCTTTGATGATGTGGCGAGCGGCGAGGACTTGCCGACGCTATCGAATACGCCCGCGCCGCTGACGTTTTGATTGTTTGGAAGCTCGACCGCTTAGGACGCTCGCTAAAGCATTTAATCGAAACCGTAAACCAGCTTCACGAAAAAGGCGTAGGACGCTAACTAAAAATCATTTTTGAATTAATACAACCTTCTCATACTCAATTTGAATCAGAAGAATTGTATTGCAATTTGCAATACAATTTGTTAGGGTATTGAAAGTGAGGTGACAGATTATGGCTACAGCAATGCAAACAAGTACAAAAAGTGAAAATATAAACTTTCGTGTGTCGTCTGATGCAAAAGAACTTATTGAAAAAGCTATTATTGCATCAGGTCAAAGTTTGACTGATTTTGCAACTCGGTCGCTTATAGGTTCTGCTACCGAAGTCTTAGAACGTGAGTATATGACAATACTCTCTAACAGAGATAGAGATAGGCTTTTAGCGATACTGGATGCTGACGATGAGCCTAATGATGCGTTACGTCAGGCAGCAGCGATCCACAAACAACTAATTATTGAATAACGTGTGTATAAAATAGAATTGCTCACCGATAATCACGTTGTTGATTCTTTTGATTGTGGTGATGAAGACAAGAACAAATTTCTTCAAAAATACGCGCTTCAGAACAGCAAAGGTGGTTTAGGACGCACTTATGTTGCTGTTAAACCGACAGATAATACGAAAATTTACGGCTACTATACAATTTCCAGTAGCGCGGTTAAGTTCGAGAGTTTACCTGATACTCGATATTTGCCGCGCTATCCTATTCCAGCCATACTTATCGGAAAACTTGCAACAGCTACAGAGACACAAAATCAGGGTCTTGGCACTGCATTGTTATTTGATGCTCTAAAGCGGGCTGTAAGGGTTGCAGAAGAAATCGGAACATTTCTTGTAGAGATCAAAGCTCTCAATGAGAAGGCAAAAAGTATGTATCAAAAAATTGGATTTGAAGAAATGCAAGATGAGCCGATGAAACTGTATTTGAGTCTTAAAAAGGTTCGTAAGCTACTAGCACAATTAGAAAATGAATCTGAATAAACCACAGATAAGATGAATGTTGGTTTTAACGAGAATAGTATTTTATAAAAAAGGTTAGTGGAAGAACCTTCTGCTGACCTTTTCTGTTGAAACAAAAAACACATTTCTATTGTGTAATGCACCCCGTTAATCAAGCTGATTTAGAGAGAGTAATTTGATTATTTTTGAACCGTTCTGCTTCAAACGCGTTCGGCGTTTTGATCGTGTTAAATAATTTGTGTAAACCAATTGTTTTGGAAACCACTGTTCGGCAGTCGGTCTTCAACTATTATGGCGAATTGGTTCATCGCTCCAATCTGCAACCGGCATTGTCCACCGTTTACTGGTATTTCTCAAGGTTAAATAAAGAATCTTGAAAACCGCTTCGTCCGAAGGGAACATTGCCCGATTTAGATTGTTTTTGAGACAAATTATATCGCTCTTTACTGTTTTATAAACGGGCTGCCAACTGCCAAAGATTTCTCACTTCCAAACCTTGTAACAGCCACCGAAAAGGATTTGGTTAAGGCAACCCGCAAAGTAATAAAAGCACAGGCGCGAAAGGATAAAAGAGACGGATTTCCAACAGGTTTCCGGCACCAAGAAACTCGTTTTTTAACCCTAGAGAGTCAAATTTCAGACGCTAAGGACAGATATTCGCGCTTAAAAAGTTGAGTAATTCCGGTCAAGATATTAAGCGCGGATTGGTTATAAGGAGAGGTTAAAATTACGCCAAAAAACACAAATTCCCCGCCAAATTTCTATACCGAATTTCTATTTCCACGCCCAATTTTTTCTTCTTTACACACCATTTACCCGATTTATTTGAGCAGAAGTTAAAGAGTTTTTATTTTTCCAGAGATTTATATCAGACCAAACACAAAAATTAATCAAACCAAAAACCAAAAATAATCAGACCAAAAAAACAAAATAATCGCGCCAGAAAAAACAAAAATTAGAGCCGAGAAATTAAGAAATAGACCGGGAGAAAAAGAAGAATGAAGCAAAGAAAAATGAACAACAGAATCAAGAATTGAGGAAATAAGAATAAGAAAACAAAAGCGAGGAATGAGGGATAAGGAATGAGGAATTAAATTTTGAATAAGGAATTGAGTTGACGCGATTTTGATTTCGGGTTAAATTGAATATAGATAAAGGAATAAAGCAAGCAGGGTTTTGCTAACACAAAACACCGTCAACATTCGCTACGCTCACGTTCGCCGGGCTTGCCCTACGGGATAAAACGGATGAAAAAAACAGGCAGACCGCCGCTCGGCGAGAAGAAAAAGACCAACCGTGTCGGTGTATTTTTGACGGCAGAGGAGTTCGCAAAAATTCAATTGCAAGCCGAACGAGCGAGATTGACGGAGGCGGATTATCTGCGGAAGTGCGGGTTAAAAAAAGTGATAGTCGAGCCGCCGGCGCGGGCGAATTTCGAGGGAGTCAAAGCGATCAACGCCATCGGGCGAAATCTGAACACAGTGGCGCGAGGAGTGGCGGTTTTTCAAGTGGAAGACGGTCAGAAGATTTTGAATGTGATCAATCAAATTCAAGACGATTTGCAGGCAGCGGTAAGTAGGCTTTGGGACGGAGAAGCGGAGTAATTTATGGCAATCGGTTCAGTCGGCGTAGCGGGCGGAGCAGGCGGAGCAATCGGCTACGTTTTGAGCGACAAAGAAGGCGAGAAAAAACCGACGAACATCGGCGGCAGTTTCGGCACGAAGGAACAAATCACCAAGCAGTTCAAGATGTATTCGGAACTGCGCCCGAACATCAAAAATCAAGTAACGCATATTTCAATTTCGCTTGCGCCGGGTGAACATCTCGCCGAAGAACAAAAGTTTGAGTTTGCAGAGAAGCTGCTTGACAAGCTGGATTTTCAAAAAGAGAAAGTGCCGTTTTTGGTAGTCGAACATCACGACAAAGAGTATGAGCATTTTCACATTGTCGCCGGACGCATCAGGGACGACGGGACAGTTGTTCCTGATTGGAAAATCGCGCTGCGGACAATTGCGGCGACAAAGGAACTGGAGAAGGAATTCGGCTTGCAGGAGGTTGAGTTTACCAAGTCGGATGACCGGCGGACAAAGCGCGGCGAATATAAATTGATGGAAAAAACCGGCGAATTGTCGGTCATTGCTGAAGCGAAGCGGGCGATTGATAAATCACTGGAATCGAAGCCGACGACGGCGAAATTTGTCGGCGAGATGCGCGAGGCGGGTTTTGACGTGCTGCCGAACATTTCGGAGGCGACGGGCAAGATGAACGGATTCAGTTTCAGAAAAGGTGAAATCAAGTTCAAATCGTCGGCAATCGCCAGAGATTGCAGTTTCGCTAAATTGCAGGAACGCGGCTTGGATTTTGAGCAGTGGCGGGATAAGGAATTTCTGATAGGAGTGAAAAATGAATCTACCACCAAACGTGCAGGAGAAACTGGATTTAGAGAATCGAATAGCAGCATTGCAAACAGAGTTGGAAAAGGAGCAGTTGCTCAATTCCACGAACCACAGCAACAATATGCTGGTAATAAAAGAATTAGCTCAGAGCCGGGAGCAATTGGAACTGACATGGATAAATTTGGAAAAAACGACAAAAAAACTGACGCGCCGAACAACGAAAATACCGAAACAGGCGCAAAAACTTTTGAGTTTGTGGCGCAAATCGAGGATTTTGCAAAAAAACTTCGCAGCGAGTCAGAGGGATTTTCAAAAATCAGAAAGATTTTTGGACAGGGCGAGGCAGGAAATCAACCGATTGAAGAATCTGACGGAAACGGAAATCGATCGGCAGGTCGGCAAAAAACGGACGGAGCTGGAGAACAGCAACAAAACATTTCTGAAATCGGAAATACAGAGGATAACGGGGGAGTTGACTCGCCGCCTGACAGAACAAATAGAGGCAAAATACAGAACGAGTTTGGAGGACTCGACCCGAACGGACAAAGAGTTGCGGGAGACTATCGACAAATTAACCGAGAGGGTAAACTCGCAGAAACGGTCGAGTCTAGTCAAAATGTCGAGATGGACGGCATTGACGGCGGCGAGTTTAGCAGTAATCGCAATATTCGGCTATGGCGTGGTCAACTCGATAAACCGGATACCGGAATTGACGGCGAGAAATCAGGAATTGACAGTGGCGACTCAACAGTGGCAGAGGCAAAACAGCCAATTGACGCTGGAAAACCAAAAACTGACGGACGGATTGAGTTTGCTAACACGACTGTTCCCGGAGGTTCGAAAATTCAGCCAATTGACACCAGCGGAACAGGACAAAATAATAACCAGGTCGCAGACTACTCAAAGACGCTGACAGAGCCGAATTCGCTTGCCGAGCAGGTGTTCAGCAAACTAATAACCGCAATGGCAGAGCAGAATTTAATATTGCCGGAGGAGAAACAGGCGGATATGCAAACCAACATCGAATCCTGGGCAAGCTTGCCGGCACAAGCCGACCAAACTGAATTTCAAATTTATAATGCGGAAAACCCGGCTGCGCAGATCAGCTGCGAAAATAAAACGCATTTAGAAGCCTACAGCGAATTTGTTAATAAAATTGAGGAAAAAGGCGACCTGGAAAACTACGCAGGCGAGGTTTACGAGTTGGGCATCTCAATAACAATTTCGCGCGACATAGAAATTGATTTTTGATTTCGCCGATTTTGCCGCCGATGTGATGCCGAGGACGCCCACCATAAGCTTTGAGTAAAAAGCAGAACCTTTGAAGCTATTCTGCGTTTCCAGCTAGTTCAAGCCGATACCCGCCGCTTCAATCTAAGCGCGCCAGCGTTTTTTGCTGCCCGAATCGAAGTTTGGAAATGACTGAACAAAGGACGCAAGAGAGTCAGTAAAATCGGTAAAAACGTGCTTTTCAGAACACAAAACTCTCTGTTTCAGAAAATCAAGTGTTAAAAAACTCTGGTTTTTTATACAGTAGAGGAATATGGTTGAAATTTGATGAGCGTGTTAAAAACTTTGTGTAAACGCGTTATTTTGGAAACCGCTGCTTGGCAGTCGGTCTTCAAAAATGATGGCGAATTGGTTCATCGCTCCGCTCCAGTCGGCAATCGGCATTGTCCATCGTTTGCTGATATTTCTCAAGGCTAAATACAGAATCTTGAAAACCGCTTCGTCTGACGGGAACATCGCCCGGTTTTTAATGACCTTCCGCAACGTCATATTCAGCGATTCAATCGTATTGGTCGTATAGATGGCACGCCGGATTTCCGGCGCGAACGAGAACATCGGAATCACTCGCGTCCAGTTAGCTCTCCAGCTTTTAACCACGACCGGATAAACGCCGTTCCACTTATCGGCGAATTTGCCTAATTGGTAATCGGCTTCATCCAAACTCGGAGCCTGATAAATCAATTTCAAGTCTTGGGCGATTTCCTTACGGTCTTTGTGCGAAACGTAAAAGAGCGAGTGGCGAACCAGGTGAACAATACAAAGCTGAATCTGAGTTTGCGGATAAATCGCTTCGATGGCTTCGGGGAAGCCTTTGAGACCATCGACGCAGGCGATGAAAATATCCTGCACCCCGCGCGTCTTCAGTTCGGTAATGACCTGCATCCAGAACTTTGAGCCCTCGTTGTCAGACGCCCAGATGCCCAGGACTTCTTTTAAGCCTTGCAGGTTCACCCCGAATGCCAGGTAAATGGCTTTGTTTCGCACGCTGCCGCCGCTTTTAACCTTCACCTGAAGCGCGTCCAGGTAGAGAATCGGGTAAACCGCGTCGAGCGGGCGCGATTGCCAGGCGCGAACTTCATCGAGGACGGCATCGGTGACGTTGGAAATCAAACTCGGCGAAACATCGACGCCGTAAATCTCTTCGAGATGACCTTGAATCTCGCGCGTGGTCATTCCTCTGGCATACAAGGAAATAATCTTTTCGTCCAAACCGTCGAAACGCTTCTGATTCTTCTTGACCAACTGCGGCTCAAACTCAGCGTTACGGTCGCGCGGCACTTCAATCTCCATTTGCCCGCGCTTGCCTTTGAGCGTTTTCGGTGTTGAACCGTTTCTGGAATTGCCCGAATTGTTGCCCGCCGGATGGTGCTTCTCATAACCGAGATGATGGGTCATCTCGCCGTTCAAAGCTCGCTCGACGAGCGCTTTGGTCAGTTGTTGAAGAAGTCCGTTTTCGCTTAATAAATCTTCCGGCTTCTCGTAATCTTTTAGTATCTGGTCTAAAACTTCATTGGTAATTGGCATAATCTTTTCCTCCTTAGAAAATAAATGTTCATTATTGCCGTTTACACAAATTTATTTACAAGCTCAATTTGATTTTTGATTGATGATTGGTTTTTCTTACTCGTCTTTAGGTCGTGTTAATAAGTTCCATTTAATAATTTGAGAGCTTGTTGAAGCCGATGCCGTCCGCCTTCATCACGAAGCTGAACGCATCGCCGCCCGTCTGACATTTGCCCAAACAATTCCACAAGCCTTTCCGCTCGTCAACCGCCAACGACGGTTCGCTGTCAGTGTGAAACGGACACAAGCCCCAAAGCTGCCGTCCTTTCTTTTTCAAAGTTACGCCGCGTGAGCGAACGACATCGGCAAGGCTGACCGTTGCTTTACTCTTTCGATTTCATTTTCCGGGATTGCCATATAAAAAGCTGTCAAGTCTTTTTTTCACAATTTGACTTGACGCTAGATTATACACAATACTGCTAACTATGCAAGCATTACGGCTAACTTCGCAAAACTCGGTTTATAATCAACTGATGATTTCTTCTGGCGGAAGACCGGCGAAAACGGAAAGAACGGCGTTCGGCGAGCGGCTTCATTTAGTGCGCGTCGCGGCGGGCTTTTCCCAACAGCAGCTTGCCGACAAACTCGGACTCTCGCAACGCGCCTACGCTTATTGGGAACGGCATCCGGTCGCGCTGCGTCCCGACCAACTCGAACAACTCGCCGCCGCTTTGAATGTTTCGATTTCCGATTTGATTGGAGAAAAGGAAGAACGCAAGCGCGGCACGGGTCCGACCGGCAAGATGAAACAACTGTTCGAGCAAGCCTCAACTTTGCCGCGTCATCATCAGCAAAAGATTTCCGCGCTGCTCGAAGCCTTCATCAATCAGCATTCGTTCGAGAAAAAGAACGCCTTCAAATAAAAAAGACAGCCTCTCGAAAAAAGCTGTTAAGCGCAGACGCGCATTTTCTAACTATTTTTATTTTCTAAACAAGTTTAGAAAAGTAAAGAAAAAGACAACCTCACAAAAAGGCTATCAAAGTAGAATGTCCGAAGACATCGTTATTGAATGGATGAAGGAATAACAATACCATTCGGAAGCGTTACAACACCATCTTCTTTGCTATGAATTAGCTTTATATCGAACTGTGGATCGCCTTTCATCTTTGCATTTATAATACGAGATTGATTCGGAGCAATACAATCTTTATTCTTATTACTTCCACAATCTCCAACAACAATCTGGTATTTTCCTTCGCCAAGAAAAGCCTCATACTTTCCTTCGGCATCCGTGCGAATCGAGAACAGACACTTTTTACAATCCATCCGTTGAAACACTATTGTTTTATTACGAGAGATAGATGCCTTCCCGCTTTCAGTTTCGGTTGTCGTAACTATTCCGCCAATAGGAACAATTTTGTTGTAAACGTCTTCGTCACAAGAAGATGAAACTGTTAAAAATGAAAGCGCAGAAACACCAAGAACTATTCCTAAGATTCCTACAACTATTGTTCTAATCATACAAACTCCTACTACGTCAATTTCCTGTCATTCGCAGATTCCAACTTACGAGTTTCTTTGAGTCTACAAGAATACCCCCATTTGAATTTCTTTTGATTTCTCCGGTCTTCTTGTCAACTTTTGCACGCCCAAACCACATTGAGCCGAAAATGCCGTTATCTGATTCAGCACTATAAGTAGCTCGTAACATATCGCCTCTAACGTGCCGAATCTCATTCACCTTATTTTCAACTGGACCCGTTACATCTTTGCTTGAGGTTGTATCTAACAGAAGACTAGGAAATAAATGAAGAACTTCGTGGACAAATGCGTAGTTTGCAAATGATGAAACTGCCGCTTTATCTCCAGAAAGTCCTCTAAAATCTTTGAAGTCAATTAAAATTGCATCTTTACCACCAAGTTCAGCAACATTTTGTTGAGCTTGTGCAAAATTGACCTTTGCATTTCCCTCATATCCAACAACAAACGCTATATGATTTTTGTCATTAATAGCACCTGTAAGGTCTTTGGTTACAGCAAGCACATCTTTGCTGACTTGAGAAGTATCGAGCCGAATAACATTATTCTTATCAACTGTTACACAGCCGTTGCAGCCGTAGGTATTATTCAACCAACCTAGTAACGCTTTGCGATTTTCACCATCAATATTTTCTGTTTCCTTACCATCTTTAGTAACTCTAAGCAACCGAAGTTCTTCTCCGGTAGGGTCAACATAGTTCAAAGGGTTATTTCTGACATACACATAAAGATTCCAGCTTGCTGGGTCTTCTCTATAAGTGTCATTTAAAAAATTATCTGGGCTAGTGAACCTGCCGTGAGAATATGAATAGTATCTGGCTTCGGCGAAATCTAACTCAGATTCGTTATCACGTTCATACGAGGTTATGAAAGTGCAATCGGGTTTTCCTTTATTAACGCGATTTTCAGCTTCGATTCGGCTTGACTGATTTTCAAAGAACGGCGACTAAAGAAAGATTGAGCCTCTTTCGGCAGATTCGATTATAACCGCAATCGCCTGATTAGCCTACGTTTTCTTTGATTCCCGTTTGATATTTTCGGCTGCTTTATCGACGGCGCTTTTCACGTCCGAGATTTCCAGGTGCGTGTAGATAACGGTCGTCTCAAGGCTTTCGTGTCCCAAGAGCTTTTGAATGTGCCTGAGAGATGCGCCGCGCCGGAGCAGGTGAGTCGCGCAACAGTGGCGGAAGGTGTGAACGGTCGCCGCGAGTTCGGCGGCTGCGGCGTGATTCTTGACGATTTTCCAGATTTGCGGATACGACAGACGCTTGCCGGAGAGCGAAAGCCAGAGCGCCGCCGGGTTGGTGATGACGCGCTTTTTCCGGCTTCGCCCCTTTCCCCAATAGAAGCCGTTCATTATTTCCACTCTCGAAGTGGCGATGTATTTTTCTATCCAACTCGAAGCGTTTTCCGTCAACGGCGCTATTCTTTCGCGTCCGCCTTTGCCTTTGCCGATTCGCAAGGTTCGCCCGTCGAAGTCGCGGACGTTCAGCTTAAAGAGTTCGCCGTGCCGGATGCCGGTCGCGTAGAGAGTTTCTAAGATTGCTCGGTCGCGGATTCCGATAGCTTTTTCCGTGTCGGGCTGTTCGATGATTTTTGAGATTTCCGCTTCGGTGAGAACTTGCGGCAAAGTCAGACCGGCTTTCGGAAGCTGGAAGTTTTCGGCGACATTAACGAGAACGCGATTTGATTGATAAAGCCATTTGAAAAAGCGTCTGATTCTCGATACGGTTTGCCGAAGCGATGAGTTTTTCTGTTCGGTGTTGCGGTGCAGATGAACCAGAAAGGAGTTCAAGTGAGTTTCTTCAACCAACGTCCAGCTTTCGATAAAGAACGCTTCCCGCACATAAAGCAGCAGTCGAAGGTTTCAACAAAGATGTTCCAGCGCAAAAAGAAAATGAAGTTTCCGCAGCGATTAGCACGATTGAGAAAAGAGAAAGGGTTGACGCAAGCCGCGCTCGCCGAGGCGGTGAAGGTGTCCGCCGTTCAGATAAAAAGATACGAAAGCGGCGCGTCTCAGCCGACGCTCGACGTTATCAAGAACCTGGCGAGAGCCCTTCAGGTCAGTTCCGACGAATTGATTTTCGGCGAGGATGAACGCGCTCCGTCAGATGATTTGAAACTGCAATTTGAAGCCGTCTCGCGCTTTCCCGACGAAGAAAAGAAGATTATCAAGGCACTCCTGGAAGGAATGATTCTCAAACACGAAGCCAAACGCTGGGCGAGCGTCTGACCCAACAAAAAAGACAGCCTCAAAAAAGGCTGTCAAGTCTGAAATTAATGTTGCCAAAGATCAATCTTTTATGCTGGAAAACTTTTCTCTAAGATTCCAACAAACAGGACTTGCTCCGACTAATGGAATTGACAGGTTGGAATCTTCGGTTTAATCAAAGTCTTTAGTGTGCTTTATAAACACTAACTTTTGAAAAACCATTTTTCTCATAATCTTTAACCTGATCGAGGGATTTTAGTTCAATTTGTTCAATATTAACTTTACTACTAAAAGTTTGGGGTATGTCCGACTTATAATCTACATATATCTCCAAAGTATTCATCCCTTTTTTCTTGTAATACAGTTCGGTACTGTCCAAAAATATGAATTGCCGATCCTTGAAGTATTCTCCATGCTTATTGTCGATCGGTTCATTCGATAATATTATCTCCTGATGGTTTCCCGCTAAACCCCAAGTTCTTGCTCGGATATATATTTTTTCGCTCAACTCGTCAAAACTAACTACATATTCATTATACTCATTAGTAGTTGCCTGCACGTCCGGTTCCCCAATTGATTTTGTAAACCACAGGAATAATATCCCCGCTAGCAACCCTACAAACACAGTGCTTAAAATCAGTATTTTCATCATTTTAACCATTACTCAAGATTACCTCGAACCGCGATTCCAACCAGCCGCACTCATTCTATATTGATACATATTTTCTCCATATGCAGGTGCCGGACCATATGACTTTCCACGTATAACAATGTCAGCCTTTTCAGTTCTTGTCAGACTACGCCCCAAATGATGCATCGCTCCGGCTATTTTTTGAAAAGTATCAAACTCTATTTCTACGCCAAAGTATGTTGCACCCCGGGCATTGTACCCAGCCAAGAAATTGCCTGCGGATCGTGATGTTGCGTATTTACCTTCTAAAAGACCGCCTACGTTCACGAAGTCTTTTTTGATGTCAAACTTACCGCCACTTCCTGAATTTGCAGCGATTTCAACTAAATCCATCTCCTTCGCTTCGTTCTTTTTCTCTTGGATGATATTGTCAAATGTTTTTCCAACTCGAATTACGACGTTCGTCATCGTTCTTCCAGTCTCAGGACTTATGAATTCATCCCAATAGGCTGTTTCGCCTATTCTCGTACCACCAGCCGACGATCCCTGTCTTTCCTGCCGTTTCTTGATCATATATTCTGTCGGTGATTTGCCATCGGCATTGTCTTTGTGCTGATAAACACCAGTATCGCCGTCATATATAACGGCGATGACCCTACCATCATCATCGATATGAGTTGATTCCATCGCTATTCTGCCGTCTGGGTCGATCAAAGTTAACGGATTATTTCGCACATAAACATATTTATTCATGGATTGCGGATCGTTGATATCCGAATCATTCTTGAAATCATCAGGACTTGTAAAGCGCCCATGTCCAGAATTAAAGTATCTAGCTTGGGCGTAATCTAACTCAGATTCGTTATCACGTTCATACGAGGTAAATTGCTGTCTGAGCGAGTTGCTTGCGCCCCAGCCTTGCACCGTTGAACGTCCACCCGTGCCTGCTGTGATTTCTTCACCAAATGGCTTGAAGTCTCGGCGTAATGTGACTGCACCGCTTGCATTTGTAACAACTCTCGGCGAGCCAAGATGGTCTGCCGTCAAATACTGTGTATTACTCCCTTCAATTGTTGCGGTTAATCCGTCCGCGCCATACACATATTCTTTCTGTATCGCTCCAGTGCTACCGCTATACTCTGCTAACAACCCTCCGCCTATTCCATAAACCATTCGGATATTCTCGCCAATGAGTTTCCGCACTCTTTTTCCTTCTCCGTCATAAATGTAGCTTTGAAAGCCGTCAACTCTGACAATCTTATTCTCGGCATCATAAGCGTAACTATGAACTCCATCATTTAAGAGATTTCCTGCATTATCATATGACAAGCCGACAATGCGATTGTTAGTGTCAAACGATAAACTTTGCCCGCCGCCTGCCGTAACTGTCCGATTTCCATAACGGTCATAACCGTTGGTCTGTGTCCAGTTTGTTATTTTACTATATTTCTCCTGCGCGGTTGCCAATCGGTTCAGCGAATCGTAAGTGAAGCTTTGCGAATAACTCAATCCGCCGCCCAAGTAGTTGATGCCCGTGACATTTCCGTTGTTTGCAGTTGTTCCATAGCTGTAACTGAGCGACAAAGCCGAGCCGAGCGTGATTGAAGTTGGCTGCAATCGGGAGTTGTAACCAATCTGATGCACCAGATTATTGCCGTAAGTTTCCGATGAAAGCCCGCCGTGCGCCGCATACGAGATGTTTGAAACGCTCGCGCTCGAAGCGTAGGAAGTTGCGTTGCTATTGAGTGACGACAATCTGCCTGCCGTGTCAAACGAATAACTGACCGTTCTTCTATCGCTTGCTCCAGGATACGTCTGACTCGTCATTCCGTTTACCAGATTATAAGCGGCATCAACTTGATAATTAACACCATCGGTTTGCTGAAATTGCTGCGTAACTCTTCCTAAAACATCATAAGCACGATACGTTCCATTTGAACTGCCGCTTCCATACGTCACCGCTACAAGTCTTCCCGTCGAATAACCGCGACTGAAAGAAGGCGCACTTGTTGGCAAACTTTGATTGTCATAATAATAATAAACCGGCGCGGTGTTCTGCGGGTCGTTTGTGTAAGTTCTCGATGTCGGGCGATTCAATGCATCGTAAGCAAATGTCGTCGTAATACTGCGGGCGTCAACCTTGCTCGTCAAGTTGCCGTTGTTATCGTAATCGTAATTGACTGAGCCGCTTTCGGGATTGGCTGCGCTCGTCAATCGGCTTAATGAATCATAAACAAACGTGCGAGTTTGCACGCCTTGCGTAACTGTTGTCAGACTATTCAACTCGTCATAACTGTAATATGTCGGCTGAATCGGACTTCCTGTTGAGCCGAGATTGCCGTAAATATCCGGCTCATCCACTCTTTCTAATCTGCCGAGCGCGTCGGTGATGCTGCGTCTTGTCTTTCCCGCTTGGTCTGTCACAGTAACGGCATTTCCGCTGTAAGAAGTGCTGGCTATAGCATTATCCGATGTCGTTACCTGTGTTACTCGTCCCAAAGCGTCGTAGGTGCTGTCCACCCAGCCGTAAGTCGAATCTGACGTTGTTCTATGCGGATTATAAGCGCGTTTGACTCTGCCGAGCGCATCAAAGGTTTGTGTCTGTTTGATATATGCCGAGCCGTTTTCATAACTTCTCGTTTCAAATGTTCTGCCGAGTCCGTCGTAAAGTGCTTCGCTCTTAAGCTGATTGTCGTTATAAGAATCAAAATCGCCGGTTGTCGTTATTATGCGATTCGTGTCGTCGTAAGCGAAAGTGGTTTGATTTTGCGCCGATGTTCCGACGGCGCGAATAATCCGCGTCGGGCGGTCAAGTGGCTCTGCGGTGCTGTAGCCGCTCGACACGATTCCGTTGATGTCTTCGCCGTCAACCGCGTGTCCCGCGTAAAAATCAAACTGCGAATAGGTGCTTTGCCCTAGAGCGTTGGTAACCTTCGTGACAAAGGCGTAGCTTGTTTGCGAGCCAAGTTCCGAAGGCGCGGAGTTTGCTCGCGCTTCGCCGTTCGGTGAGCCGAAACGGTCATCATACTCGGCGACGGTTTCATAGCCGCGCCCGTCTTTAATCTTCACCGGATTTCCCGCAATGTCGTATTGCTGATACGTGGTGATAGTTGAACTAGGCAGAAGCCAGCCAGAGACGGCGGTTACGTTTCCCCGCGTCGTGTAGCCGGTGGTAAATGCCGCGTCCAAACCGCTAATGCCCGAGCGATTTACCAATGCCGCGTGATTGGCGTCCGCCGTGTAATTGTCGTATTCAAATGTCGTCCGAGATTTTTTGTTGTTGCCTGCCGCGTCCGATGAAATCCAAGTTTCAACGGGCAGACTGCGAATGTGAATGCTGCTTACAGTCGGATTAGGACTGGCATAATCCGCGCCGTTGACCGGATTAGTCGTCAAATAATCGGTATGTGTCCGTCGCGCAAATGCGCCAGCCGCGCCGTTTCCGTAATGATATTCATAAACATCGGTTCGATTGTTGTATTGGTCATAAGCGAGAGTTTGCTGTACTACTTGGTTGGTATCAACCAGCGTCGTAATGCTTTGCGTAATGCGCGGGTCATTCGGCGGTGCGGTGTCTGCCGAGCCTGTCCACCACGAGACCGGAGCGCGTTGCTCCCAAGTGTTTTCAATCCGGCGCAGGAGGGTCGAGCCGTTAAAGTCGAAAACTTCAGTTTTGTATTCACGCCCATGTTTCCACGACGGGTAACCGATTGCCGATTGACCGAACGAGTTCGATGCGCTGCCGTAAAAATAATGTCTCTGTCTGGCTAACAGATTGCCGCTTGCATCGTACGTGTCGGTTTCGACATAGCTCTGACCGGAAACGTCCGGTCTGCTGTATGTCATTTTATAGTCGAGCGTAGTTCCGTTACTATAAACCCGACGTTCTATCACTCTCCTGTAGATAGCATAACCGCTTCCGCTTCCGACAACTCCACTTCCCGAACTATAACTGCCGGGTGCGTAATCATACTCGATTGCTCCGCCCGTCGGCAGCTCGACGCGGGCGATTTCGCCGTAGCTGTTATACAAAAATCGGTATCTTTTGCCGTTCGGAAGCCAAACCGAATCGGGAACTGTTACGTCGTAGGGCGAATAAGGACTTCCGCCGTCCAGCTCCGGGAAAAGCTGATTATAAGTTTGAATCGAATAGCCCGGACGCAAAGCATTGCTGAGGTTTGTTTTGGTAATGTAAATATTACGCGCCGTTCCGCCGAAGCCTTTATAACTGATGCGGTCGCATAGCCCGTAAATCGGGTCGTTGACATCTTTTGTAACTGTAACTTGACGGTTGAGCGAATCGGTAATTGTCGTGGTGGGGTTTGTTCCGTAGGTATGCGCGAAAGTCAAACGATTGCCGTTGCGGTCACGAATCCAGGAAATTCGACCGTTCTCGAAGCGATAGCGCGTGCCGTCACGAAGCAGTAAATAACCGGACGGTTGGATGTTGGGACTATCCGGCTCGATATAATCATAAATATCCGTGTCGGAAATGAAGGTGGCGGACGTGCCGTCAGCCGTGACAAAAACTTTACCCCGCGCCGGGTCAACGGAAGGGCATCCCGATGGCGATAGCGGTCTTAGCGGTTGCCCGCCCGTCAACGCGTCTCGCAACTCGTATTCCGTGCCGTCAAGAGCGGTAAAGGTCAAACGGGTCAAAGTTTCCACATAAAAAGGTCGCGGCGGATCATATAAATAACAATCCTGGGTATAAGAGCCGCCGCTGCGCCCCTCGATTGAACTGGACGCGTGGGCAGGTTCGTATGTAGTTGTCCACCAAGAGGATGTCGGGAAATAACGATAGCCTCCATAAATCGGATCGTAATAACTTTCGACGATCCACTTCTGGTCAATCGGCAAGCCGATATTTGTTCCTGCCCCGCCGCGCCCGCCGACAGAAACGAGCGGCAGGTTAATACTAAGATTGCCGTTAAAGAGATTAACCGTATCGAAGCCGCCCAAAGCGTAAGACCCGGCTGGCGAGCCCGGAGCGAGTCCCAACGGCGTCGCTCCGTTAAGCGAGCTTTGCGCCGAAGCATAATTTGCCGTCGTTAATGCGAGCAGAAGAACAGTAAAGGCGATGAGCGGCGAGCCGGACAGGGAAACTTGTTTGGGATAAAAGGCGGTAAATAGCTTGAGCATACAGGACTCCTTTAACAAAATTAAAAAAGTAATCAATAAACCGAGTGACAAAGAACGAAGGACAAGCTATAAAGGGCGTTTTTACGGAGTAATTTCAATGTCACACCCAACGCCGGGACGATTCTCGTCAACGACGCGGTAGCGTCCCGCGGGAAGATTAACAAACATGCGCCACTGCCGCCGACCGCGGGGCAGTTGCCCCCGCCCGAGAGTCGCGCCGTTTTCACGCTGCAAGCGCAGCTTTAATTCTGAAGAACCGCTTTTATTGTTGACGACCAGCATTACCGGTCGTCCCGCCGGGCGGCTAATTTGACTCGGCTCGAAACCTCGCGGTGTGACAGTGATGATTTCTGCCGAACTCTGCGGTGGTGGCGGCGAGACTGATTCCGGTTCTAGGGAAGCGGAAGTTTTATTTTCAGCTTTCGCCTGCGGCAGAGTATCGAGTCGAATGTAACCGGCAATGGCAAACACCGCTGTGATCAACGAAAGTGTAATGAAAGCCGGAACAAGAATTGAACGATTGAATTTCTGGAAAAGAGTTTGCGAAGAGTTGCTTCGCCCATTGAAAATACGCATGGTAACCTCTGTTTTCAATTAAAATGAATTGTTTGAAATATGACGCCGTAGCAGATTCCAGTCCGGCAATCAGACGGGCGGAAATTAAATCATCGCAAAATTCCGTTTGGCACCGATTCGAATACTTCTATTTGAGCGCTTTAATTCCACAGTTTTAGCCCGAATCTTTCGCACAGCAGAAGTGCTTAGAAAGAAAATTCTTGAAGTGTGCAGACGGAAGAACTTCAAGGCTTTTCTACGCAATTCTTCATAAGTTGAATTCTTGTTTTCAATTTTCCAAACACAGAATTAAAAAGTTCAAGAGTCTTCCTGAGATTTTGAGTATTCTGAAGTTTATAAAATAAATTCAACATTACTGGGAGATTGGCAAGTTTTTTTAGAACATTGAATATAGTAAACTTATTTAATTAAATAAAGCAAGAGTTATTAACTGTCCAATTCTGCTAATTACTGTCCATTTCTGCTATTTTTGAAAATATTTCGATAATTATTTGGAGTTTGCCCGAATTTTTGTTTGAAATCCCGCTGAAAATGAGATTCATTCGTTATACCGATTCGCATCCTGATGTCTTTAATGTGCAGATGAGAGGTTTCCAGAAGTTCACGCGCCTTATGCAAGCGAAGATTGTTTATATGCTTGACAATGCTCATCTCGACTTCCTGTTTGAATAGGTGTTGTAGGCGCGAAGCGGACAAATTAACGGACACTGCCAAATCACCGATAACCAACTTTTGGGAGATGTCGTTTTCGATTGTTCTGAGTATTTGTCGTATTCGCTGATCCACCCGCTCGTGCGAGAAGAGAAGAAAGGCACCGCAAAAATTGCAAAAGCTCAGACGGTATCTTCTCTTTTCAACCAGTAATGAGTTTTTTCGGTAAAACGTTACACAATTTTTTTGAATGAAGAAAAAAGTTCAGGCAAAAATGGTCGTGAGTCTTTTTAGATGGATAAGTTTTCCGGTAAAAACATCAATCGAGAAATTACTCAGAAATTAGCATTATTCAGGGTGTCAATAAACCCTTTGGAAAACTGCCGCCGGAAAGCCTTATACTCAGCCTGTTTTAGACGGTAAAAAAGAGGTGTCAGAAAACAGTAGTTATGTATACAATAACGAATTGCCGACAATCTCCGTTTAGTGCTTTTACTGGCTGGCTTTTTTATCCTCTTTTATAATCTTCATTGCGTTTAGTTTCAAATCGCCCGTTATTAGCGACAATGCGTTCAGACTCTGGTTTTATTAATCACCTTGCCGATGGTTTGCAGATACATCTGCTTGACCCGCTGATTTGATAATCTGGCGTATCTTTCGCTTGAGGCGATGCTGTTATGCCCGAGAAATTCCTTGATGTAAACCACTTCGGCTCCCGCTTCGAGCAGGTTCGAGGCGAACGTGTGTCGCAACGAATGACAACTGGCTTTAATGTTCGCCGATTTTGCATAGCGTTCCATCTTCTTCTGGATTGCCTTGATTGAGAGCGGTTGCCAGAGGCGTTTCTGATTCCAGAAAACGATATCTTCGGGAATCGCTCGCGGACGCAAGTTCAGCAGTTGTTCCAAACTCGACAGAATATCGTTCGACAAGTAAACGCGGCGGTCTTTGCGCCCTTTGCCTTGTCTGACAATCAAAGTTCTTTCGGTCCAATCAATATCCGGCAATCGCAAAGCGGCGACTTCCGCCACGCGCAAGCCACAGCGCAGCATCAGCAAAAAGAGCGTTTTATCAACTTCATTGATGATCTGCGCGAATAGTCTCTTGACTTCAACGGTCGTCAGTTTCTTTGGCAGCGGTCGTCCCTGCCGCACGTAATGACTCGGCTTGATCGGCATCGGATACTCGTCGCTGCCGGTCACGAACAAGAACTCGTAGAAACTCTTCAGGGCGTGAATGCGGCGGTTAACGGTCGTCGGAGCTAGCCCTTGACGATGCTGTTGTTGCAGAAAGCAGTCAACGTCACGCCAGGTTATTTGAGCCGGCGGTTTTTCTATCAAAGCGAAAAACAGACGCAGATCGAGTTCATAGTTAGCGACGGTGTGCGGCGAGTAACGGCGCGTCTTCAGATAATCGGTAAACGACTCAATTTCGTTCGGCATCGGTAACATCTTTTATCCCTCCTTCATTCTCAGATCGGCACCCGGCGATTAACGGCGATTATTTATACGGCGAGCAAGTCGGCTTGCCTGGTTTGAATGCGCTCCATCGCCTGGTCGTATTGGCGGCGTTTGGTCGTCTCGTAAAGCTGAGTATAACAAAGCGTCATCGCCAGCGACCGATGTCCCATCAGCTCTTTGAGAACTTCCAGTTGAATGCCGGCGTTCAAAAGCTGCGTAGCGAAAGTATGCCGCAGATTGTGCGGCGAGTAATGCCGTTTGATGCCGGCTTTTTCCAGGTAGCGCATCATCCGGCGATAAATGGTTCGGATATTCAGCGGCTGATTCTTCACCGCACCACTCGGAAACAGCCATCTTTTATCGGCGCCCGCTCGTTGCCACAAACTCAATGTCTGAGCGACGTCCGACGATAGATAAAGAATGCGGTCAACCTGTCCTTTGCTATTGTTGACACGCACCGTACCGGCGGTGGAATCAATGTCGGTCCATTGCAAATGAGCGACTTCGGAAACACGCAGCCCGCAGCGCAGCATCAGCAGAAACATCAAACGGTCAGGCACTTTATCAATCACGCGAAAGAAATGCCTGACATCCGCTTCAGCCATCGGCTTAGGCAAATGCTGCGGAGCGAAAACGCGATGCCTACGTCTGACGGGCGCCTGCCGCATCTTCTCCTCATCGACGAAGAAATCGAACATCGCGGCGAGCATACTCAAAGTGTTGTTAATGGTTGTCGGTGCTAGACCGCTCCGACTGGCAGAGCCGACAAACTGCTCGACATCGGCGGCAGTTGTTAAATATAAGTCAGCCGATAACTGACGGCAGCGTGGTTTGGGTTGATGATTCAGAAAGCGACGCAGACAGGAAACGACGACGAGCAGCGTCCCGTCGGCATAATTGCGCGATTGCAGATAATGCAGGTACTGTTCAAATTGGCACTGAGCGGCACCCGAAAGCGAACTTATCTTCCGGCTCAAAGCAAAACAATCCAATTGCGACATGGTAAAATCCTCCTCAAATAGTCGGTGAAAAACACTTTAAGAGAGGTCGGCTCGGATTGTCTACATAAGTGTAGTTTTTTGACACCTTTTCCTTTGTCCGTTATCTTTCAGTTATGAGAGTTGGAATATATGCCCGCGTTTCGACGCACGATCAGCAAACCTTGCCAATGCAGCTCGGAAAGATGAAGGAATACGTCGAGCATCGCGGCTGGACGCTTGCGGCGGAAGTCGAGGAAGTCGGATCGGGTGCGAAAACTAGACCGAAGCGCGAAGAACTGGTGCGGATGGCAAAACGCCGCGAGATTGACGCGATCCTCGTTTGGAAGCTCGACCGGTTCGGACGTTCCCTGGCTGATCTGGTAATGACATTGAACGAACTGCGAGAAACCGGCGTGGTGTTTGTGTCCTTAACCGAATCACTCGATTTCTCTACGCCGTCAGGCAGAGCGATGGCGGGAATGCTTTCGACGTTCGCCGAGTTCGAGCGCGATATTATCCGCGAGAGAGTGAAAGCCGGAATCGCCAGCGCGAGGGAAAAAGGCAAAGCTCACGGGCGACCACAAACTGCCGCGAAGAAAAAAGCCGAAATTAAAAAACTTTATAAAGACGGAAAAGGTTTAAATAAATCTGAGATTGCGCGGAAATTGAAAATTAGTCGCGGCTCAGTGATTGGTTTGTTGAAATAGCTAACCTCATATCAGCTACCGCGTAAAATTATTTGAACCTATTAAGACGGCTCCCCGTAGGTTTTTTGGTGCTTGCGGGTCAGGGACATTTTCCGCTAATAGCCACATAGGGGGTTAAGGAATTTTCGGAACAGAAAGCGACGCTCAACGCATAATAAATATTCAAATTCCCTATAACTGCAAGTTTTGTTTAGACTTAGAGTTGTTTTTGAAAAACTTCTTTGAAATCAGTATTTCTTGCAGATTTTATTATACGAGCAGTTTTTTGACGGATAAATGATCTTTTTTACCTGTATTTGAAGAAAAATGTTCAAAAACTCACGGTATAAAAAGTGTTATACGCGCAGCGTCGCTTTCTGTTCCTTTCCTCCCTCAACCCCGCGACCGTTTTTCTGATTCTGCCGGGGCGTAGCCAAAAAGATGCCAAAATAATAATCGGCAAAAATGCGAGCGGCTTTGTCACCAGCGACCGCTATCCGGGATACAATCATCTGGCGTAACCGAATCGCCAACTATGTTGGGCGCACTTGAAACGAGATTTTCAAGCCATTGCCGAACGGACTGGCGATTCAAAAACAATCGGCGAAGCCGCCAAGCAATCGACATTTCACACGTCCGACGCGCGCCGCGGAATGTTTGACGCGGTAAAAGCTCTCTCGAAAATCGGTCTCGTCGAAGAAGGACAATACAAGTTGAAAATCACGCCGCTCGGAAGGCAGGTCTTGGCGAACCCGACAGATTATTGGACAGCCGTTTGCGGTCAAGAGCTTGACCCCGAGGAACAGGCGGTCTTAAATTTCGTCAATAACCAAAGCCCGCAGAAAGGCACGAATCCCGACCACGCTTGGCTAAAGGATGTCGAAGCAAAAGACTTGTTGGCGGCTTTTAATATACAGCCGCTGCCCGCGGAATCCAACGAACACCGGCAGGAGCTAAGCAAGTATGTTTATGATTTACCGAAACTGCTCGAAGACAGAAGCTTTATCGAGACGCGCGGACGAGCAGGCTATCGTAATGACTTAAAGCCAACGTATCAAGGATTAGTCTGGGAAACACGGCGCGGGTTTACTATCGAATCGAAATTTATTGATGAGTTAATTAAAGAGTGGGAGACAACAAACATCGATTTCAAGCGTGAAATTGGTCTTGATACAAAAAAACAAAAAGCCGAGTTTGCCAAAGATGTGTTGGGGCTGGCAACTACGAAATCAAGCGGATGACGCTACCTAATCGTCGGCTTCGACGACAAGACTCGCGGGTATCACGCGCCGCCGGACGCGGCAATAACACAAGACCGGATGGAGAGAATCTTAGCGGATTTGACCGACCCTGTAATAAATGTTCGTTACGAAATTGTTGATTATCGTCTCGGCAAAGTTGGGAAACTTGAAGTTATCCGGGAAGCTGAAAAATTACCATACCGGGCGGCAAAGGATATGATTGTTGACGAAAAAGGCAAAAAGGGTTTGGAGAAAGATAAGGTGTATGTTCGCCACGGCTCACAAACCGAAGCCCCGACAGACACTGAACTGCAAGCGTTACAAGATGAAGGGCGACGCGCGATAGGCGAAATCGTCTGAAGCCATTCTAACTTGTAACAGTGCCTTTCACGATGCCTTATTGCGAGAAAAAACAAATCCAGAGAGAGAGGTAGATAAAATGAAAAAGATTGACCGTCGGAGAAAGCCTCTACTTATCTTAGAATGCGACAGCGATAAGCTTACACAGCAAAATCTTGCTATGGGCGGCGAGCTGCGAAGCCACGCGAAGTTGGCTTTTCCCCGGAATCCTATCGATTTTGTGCAATCCTATTCGGAAGCTGACCTTTTAGAAAAACTTGTAGCTTTGCTTGAAACGAAACAGCTATACAAAAACATCGTCATTATCGGGCATAGCAATCGTAGCGGCTTACAAATCTCAGCCGATAGATTTAACAATTGGGAAGGAGTGGCAAATTGGATTAAGCCGTTCGAGCCGCATCGCGTGATTTTATTGGCTGTACTGCTCCCCGTTAATCAAGCTGTGGCAGAGCGAGTAATTTGATTATTTTTGAACCATTGATTTTCAAACTCATTCGGCGTTTTGTAGCCGAATGCCGATATTGTTCATTGAAATACTCGACAAACTTTTCCATCTCCGTTGCCAATTCTTCAACCGATGACCATTCCCGCAGCCAGCAAAGTTCTTCCTTGAGCGTGCGAATCAAGCGTTCGGTATCAGCGTTGCCTTTCGGATTATTATAAGCGGTGAACGCCTGTCTAATTCCGAGGGTGCGGCACTCACGCATAAAGATTAAAGATGTTGGCTGGCTCCCGTTATCACTCATCAAATTCAATTTCAGATTTTCATCCTCTCGGATGCCTTGTGGAAACTGCCGGCAAACCGCTTGATTAATCGCTTCGAGCCAATCGGCGGCGCGACTGCGACTCCCGACAAACGCGCCTAAAATCTTTTTGGTGAACCAATCATTAACGACCACTAAATATGCCCAACCTTCAGCAGTCAGCACCTTTGTCATATCCACGCCCCACCAACTATTCGGCTCGACAGGACGCGGCTTGCGCGTCTGACTTGTTCGCTTTGCCTTTAATTTCTCATTGCCGCAGACAAGCAGATTATTTTCTCGAAGCAGCCGATAAACCCGCTTTTTGTTGATGACCAATTTTTCGACAAATGTTAGATATGCCCAAATCCGGCGATAACCCCAAAACGGATGCTCCGCTTTGAGCTGTCGGATAACCGGCAAAACTGCTCGGTCGGATTCTTTGACTGCCGCGCTGCGCCGCCGATGGAACTTTACCAATCGTTTTTTTTAAGTTCCATGTGAAGCTCGCCGACTATCGTCTTGAGTTTTTGATTTTCGCTTTCCAGACGTTCTTCCTTTTTGGACTGCGCCTTGGTTTCAAAGACCTTCGGAATGTTTTCTAGAAACTGCTCGCGCCATTTGTAATACTGCGTTTGATGAATCTGATATTCGTTGCAAATCTCAGCCACGCGGCGACCTTTCAAACCTTGAACGACGATTTTCGCCTTCTCTTCAGAAGTCCATATTCTGCCTTTTCCCATAAAAAGTATTCTCCCAAATTGTTAGAATACTCGCTCTGATTCAGCTTTGTCTTAGCGGGGTGCAGTATATCAAAGACAGCTACCCGGAAATTTACAGCGACATATTTTAGGTAAAATAGACAGGAATGAAAGAGCTAGACGATATTGACTTCCTGATGCAGACTGATTGGCGTGACTCTAAAATTTCGCAAATCGGCAAAGAAGCGTGGATTACCGTTTACGATAATTTCACGAACGAAATCGAAGCCGGCGGAATCTACTGTGCTTTGATTCCGAACGTAATGGTGAAGCAAAGTCTCTCCTACGTTTCTTGGGATTTGATGAAAGGAAGCGGCTTGCCGGGATGCTCCGTTTATTAGACCTCTTGCAAAAGTAATCCTGATTGCCGGCAGACCGCCGAAACTTGTCATTGAAGACCAAGTTTTATTGACACTTGAGTATTGGCGCGAATATCGAACAATGTTCCATCTCGGCACGAGTTGGGGGATTAGCGAATCAGCCGTTTCACGCATACTGAGGCGCGTCGAAGATATTTTGAGTGCGACCGAAGAATTTACTTTGCCCGGCAAACGATTTCGTGATTTACCGCCGGAGATTGAAGTGGTCGTCGTGGATGTCGCCGAAAGCCCGATTGAGCGTCCGAAAAAAACAAAAACGCTACTATTCGGGCAAGAAAAAGCGGCATACGATAAAAACCCAACTGCGAGTCTGCAAGCACTCGCGGCAGGTCATTGATACTCGGTTTGCCAAAGGCGCGCGGCACGATTTTTCGCTTTATAAACATAGTAAAGCCAACTTGCCAAAAGAAGTTGAATGTTTGGCGGACAGCGGTTATCAAGGCATCCTTGAGTTGCACGCGCAAGCGCGGACGCCGTTCAAGAAACCGAAAGGCGGGGAGTTGACCGACGAACAAAAAGAGTTTAACCGGACACTGGCATCTGAGCGGGTGGTGGTCGAACACATCATCCGGCATTTGAAAATCTTTCGGATATTGGCGGAGCGGTATCGAAATCGGCGACGACGATTTATGCTGCGCGTCAATCTGATAGCCGGATTGTATAATTATGCACTTAAACATTAAATTACTTTCGCAAGAGGTCTATTATGATGGAGAAAATGAAGTTGCTTCTTATCACCGGTTCGGCGATGACGATGGAGTTGAGCCGCTTGTTATATTACGAGACTTTCATGGCGTTTTACCGTCATTTCTAGAGTTGTCAGAGGAATACAGGCATTTTCACAATCTGTTTTTTAAGGAAGCCGAAAACATATTTGTGAAAATTGATGACGACGGAGATGAAGAAGTAGTCGGAAGATTATTTGACCGGAAAGTTGAGTTGAGGCTTCGAGAAATCCGGCAGTTTTTAGCAATAAAGGAAATGCACTTGGGAGTTTTCTTTGAGATTACAAGATACTCTAAAATCGAGAAGAGCATAGTCAAATCCCAAGCTGCAAAAATCGAAGTTGAAGAAGGATTGATTCATTATCTGTTATATGTTGTTTCAGACCGTGAATTATTGTTTCGAAACGGAACTTCATTCTCCCGGTTAATCGGAAAAAAGTTGATTGAGCCTTTTCCCAAAGAAAAAAGCGGCATATATCCTTACAATAAAAATGACCTGAAGGAATTTGAAAATTTTATAATCGGAACCGATGAAAATAGCGAGCCGGTAATGCACACTTGCAATCCCGATGAGCTAGCAAATTATTTCGGAAAGAATCCAGATGCGCCGCACTACCTTACTCCGGTATTTTTCAAGCGTGAAGCTTTGTCAAAATACTATTCAAATCCCGACAAATACACGGTCAGTGACGGCAGCTTGGCTTGCACCGGATTATGGCAGATTAGAATTGACAACAATCATCCGAAGCACGTCGTTCTGTATCTGGGCGATTTAGGACGAGACCTTTCTTTCTCAGAACAAAAATACTGGAAAAGTTTTAACATCGTGCCGGATGGCAAGGTAAGCGAGGTCGAATTTAAACGAGGTTTTTTGGCAGAGTTTGCCGACCCGGAAAGCCCGGACCTGCTTTTCAAGCTCCTGTTTGAAGACGTAAATGAAAAATGGGAAAAGCATTTCGGCTGGAAGATTTTTCTTCCCTTAACCAAAGAGGATTCTCATTTTTACACTTCCCTCAGAATTCCAGCTAATGATTCTCAATCCGAGTTTGACAATCAGGTTTCAGCTTTAACTAAAGTGATTCTAAGCACACGACAGTAAAAAGGAGTTTGTTAGAATCTGTTGTGTGAAAAACCGACAAAAACAAACTCCCGACGCTTTAGAACAAGCGTTGCAGTCGAGTATAAAAGGAACGCGACACGCTATCAAGTTGATTGCCCAATTTATCTCGGCGTTGTTGAAGGTCAGAACTGCCAATTTAGCCAAGATTGCCAATGCCGTCGAAACTGAAGTCGAAGCCGATTCAGTTTATCGGCAGATTCAAAGATTTTTGAAAAACGAAAACAAGGTTTCGATTGATTATCTGAAACTCCTGAAACTAGAAGGCAAACTGAAAATTCTGATTGACCGAACGGAATGGAAATTCGGAGAGAAGTGGGTCAATATTTTGACATTGAGCGTTGCCTACAAACAAGTGGCGATTCCGGTGTTATGCGAGGTGATGAGTCAGAAAGGCAATGCCCGGGCGAACCGGCACATTGCCATTATCAAGCGGTTCGTTACCGAAGTTGGAGCGCATCGAATCGAGCGAATTTATGCCGGCCGGGAGTTTGGCGGTGCTGAATTATTCAAGTATCTCATTAGTCAAGGAATAGATTTTCACATCCGCTTGAAAAGCAGTCATTTAACGGGCGGAGTGAGTTTCGGGCGGAGGTGGCGCGTCGCGGCAGAGCGGGTGAAATTCAAAGGGAAGGTGCCAACGGAAGTTTTCGGCTTGATGGTTTATGTCAGTTGTGTCAAATATCAAAAAGACGGGAAAACGGAATATCTGATTGTGGCAAGCGGGGAGCGAAACAAAGATGCCATTGCCGAGTACAAAGTGCGGTGGCAGATTGAAACGATGTTTGGATGCTTGAAAAGTCGCGGGTTTAATTTTGAGGAAACGCATCTAACGATGCCGGAGAAAATCAGCAAACTGATGATGTTGCTCGGATTGGGATTATGTTTGGCAATACTGATGGGAGAAATTCAAGTGGAAGTTTGGCAGAATATAAAGATGAAACTAAAAAAGAACAAAAGATATGCCAAGAGTCTATTCCGCATTGGGTTGGATGCCTTACAAAATGCGTTGTTCAATCGGCATCAATCAAAGAAAGAGAAACAGTTACAGCGATTTATTGAATTACTGTCGTGTGCTTAGATTGGTATTACTTAAAAGAGCGGCAACTTTAATTCAATCATTACTCGTTAATAACCATTGGTGCTAGTTTGTGATGTTGAAAATAAAGGACTTAACGATTCGGTTAAAGTGATTTTTCGCAAATTTGCTAAAATCTATCGAGATTTGCCGAAAATTGCTCTCAACGTAAAATATGTCTTCTTTTATTTTCAACAACTTAGCATTTTTCAACTAGCACCAATAAGGAGAACTTGATAAAATATACAAATTTCCATAGGAAAAGGCTCGTCTCCAAGCATAAGTAGTGCCTTAATTCGTGCTGTTACTAATTGTCGTTTCTTATAACTATTTTGGTGATTTTCAATTTAAGTTTTCTAGCGGGTTTTATCCCAAGAGCTATCACCGTCTAAGTCAAAAAGTTTTTGAGCAAATGCCGAAATGAATTATATGAGTGAATATCCAGAGAGCCAAGTCTTGCCAAGTAGTGAGAAAGAAGAATTCAAGCTTCTGGTTGTTGAGAAGAAAATTTTTGATTGGCGAATTGTAAAATTTCCCCGATTAGAAAGAGCTTGTACTTCTCCAATAGTTCCAGATGAAGAGAAAAAAATGGGTCAAAGTGCGGAACCAGCGGAAATTGTTAAATGGAACAAAGAGTTTGACCGTCTTAACCGTTCTTTGGAGTTTCACACCGACTTTGCGTTGAAAGCAGTGGCTTTTTTTTATGCAGTTGTTGGAGGAGTTTTGTCAGTCTTTTTTGGTACAGGCGGAGGATTTAGAAGCGCAAGCATTGTATTGTTAGGAGTTCCTATTATTATAAGTTGGATTTTAGGCTACTACTTTCTTTATGGTGCTGTGATATGGGATGACGACGCAGACTATATGCGTCGTCTTCAATATAGGCTCGGGTTTGAAAAGCTAACAAAGATTGAACTTCTTAGCGAGTTGCTTCGGGTTTTCGCTGTTTTATTTTTTGTTACCGGCGCTCTTCTAATTGTGCTGCTAATCTGGGTTCTAAGAACAGGTTAGCCTCTTTGATTGGATTGGGAATGAAAACAAAGTCTTCCATGACTAATGATAGTAACGGGACAAAGCTGCTTTACACTATAGTTAGTAAGAAATAGTAAGTTTGAATTGATGAGTCTTGGTTTTCAAGTCAATTGGTTTGGGCTTGGATGCCTTTTTGTCTTTATGAAGTAATCTTGTTTTTCTTCAGCCAGTTTGAGAAATTCGCTTCGGTTGTGTCGTAGCGTTTGGCAATAAATCTCTGCGAACTTCCATTTTGCAGAAGAGCTTCGATTTCTGGGCGGTATTGGTCGAGTTTGCTTTTACCAGGTCCGGCAGGGCGACCGAGTTTCAATCCCATTGCCTTACGGTGACGGAGCGCTTCGGGCGTTCTCGAAGAAATCAAATCCCGTTCGATTTCCGTCGCCATCGAAAAAGCCATCGCGATGATTTTCGATTGAATCGAGTTGTCGAGTTTCCAGTTTCCTTTGACCGCATAAATATGAACTCCCTTTTGCAAACTGACCGAAAGAATCTCCATACACTCGAGCATCGAGCGACCGAGACGAGACAGTTCGGAGACGATTACCGAATCGCCTGCTTTTAACTGTTCGATGACTTCTGCAATTTTTCGTTTTCGCCACGATACTTTTCCCGAGACGATTTCTTCGACGAAAGAAACTTTTCCCAAATCGTGAGAATTGGCAAGACTCAAAATATCGGCTTTGTTTTTCTCCAGCTCCTGTGTGCCGGTCGAGACTCTTAAATAGCCGACGACTTTCGCTCTGCCAACTGCAATTTTGGTTGTTTTTGACATAATTAAAAGAAAACCTATGAAAATGAATTTTATTATAAACAAATTTACACTTTACTTAATGAATTTCCTCTAATTATCTTTACAGTAAAAACGTTCATTTTTACTATAAATTTTGCCGCTAATTATGCGCCGACTTCGTAAGACTTTGACGCAACCCTGTTGTTGGCTTTGATGAGCAGATAAGCTGGTGACTTTCTCGCTTCCATTCACAGATGCGAATCTAAAGTTCGCGCAAACCCTCATTCGCAACGTGATACTCACCTTGAATCAAATTCAGTTTTTGACTTGCCGTACTACGTTTGGCGACTACTTCATTTATCGGTTCAAAATATTTTTGAAAAATTACAGGTTTTTGTTTTAATTTTTTCGTAAGGCGAAATGTCGAGCAGTTCATCATCTATTTCTTGTTATACAAAAATTGACAAAAAGCATAAGTGAACAATGAAAACACTTTAAGTGTAAAGTAAGATATTTATAAATTACTTTCCCGCAAATTGCGACAAATGACAGCTAAAATACTCAAAAAGAATACTTGTATTTGTTAGATAGACTTGCTATATTTGCGCAAATGACTGGAAACGAATTAAAACAAGAACGCAAAAGATTAAAGATAAGCCAGCAAACATTAGCTGTCACGCTTGATTTAGCAATTTCAACAGTCGCCCGATGGGAACAACTTAAGGATGAAGACATTCCAAACTCAACAATTCTGGAATTAGCACTTAAAGGACTCAAAGCACAGATCAACATTAAAAAGGCGGCATAACTTATGAAGATAATTGCTATTGCCAATCAAAAAGGCGGTGTTGGTAAAACAACAACTGCATCTTCCCTATCGGCTGAACTAGCTATCTCGGGCTATCGAACTTTGCTAATAGATGCCGACCCCCAAGGGAATGCGACAAAAATGTTTTTGCGTGAAGATGGCATAAAGACTTCCCTTGCTGAGGTTTTAATTAGCTCGCCCAATCAACCTTCGGCAACAGTAAAGGAAAAGCGTTTGACGACCGTTCTGGAAGGTTTGGACATTATTCCTGCAACAATTACGTTAGCTAATTTTGATCGTGAACCCCCACTTTCAATTAAAAAGTTGCGTATGGTTTTAAGAGACATTTCTGATGATTACGATTTTGTGATTATTGACACGCCGCCGAACTTTGGACTTCTTTTATCAACTGCATTGATTGCCTCAGATTACGTTTTAATTCCTGTTCAAGCAGCACCATTTGCTTTATCCGGTTTAGGTGACTTGCTAACTGTTATCGAAGATTCAAAGCAGCTAAATGAAAAATTGGAAGTACTAGGTGCTGTTTGTACTCGCTATGACGCACGAACAAAAATTTCAAAAGAAAGTTTTCGCAAACTGGTCGAAATGTCCGAAACAAAAGGATTTTTCGTTTTTGAGACGATTATCAATCAGGATACCAAACTAGAAGCTAGTCCTGACGCCAATCAGCCAATTCAATTATTCGCGCCTGAATCACGCGGTGCGGACGAATACGAAAAACTAGGACTTGAACTTCTCAACAGATTAAATATTACGCATGGTAAAAGCAATCTAAAACTTGTGGGAGATAAAGCCTCATGACAAACAAAAAGAAAAAGGAAAAACGCACTATACCTCTACGTGATGCTGGTAAGGTTATCATTTCGCTCGAAAGACCTTCAAAGGTTTTATACGATTTGGCTGCGAAAGCCGAAAAAGAGTCGCTAGCGCCCACTGGTACCTCCTACCACCCCCTACCACCCCCTACCAATAAAACAGATATTTCACCTAAACGCGATTATACGAAAGTTGCTAATTCAATTGCCCGTGATGCTGTACCGTCAGGATTGTTTAAAGGGACAAGTAAAGCAACTTATGACGTTCTATATCTGAAAACACGTGGCGCGATAAATCCGACAAGAATTATCAAAGCAGTACAAAGCGATGTCTTAATGTGGTCTAATGTCAGCCACAATACTTTGCGGGCGCACTTAAAGCATCTGCGATCGGTCGGGCTCATTAAAGTTCATTACAAATTAGGCGATAATAATGGTGCGGAATATGAAATCTTCCTACCCGAAGAAATTGATTTGCCCTCCTACCACCTCCTACCACCTCCTACCACCTCCCAAAATGTGGTTGGAGGGACTTACCAAAACTTAGTGGAAGGTGGGGGGGGGGTAATGCCCGAAAACATTGATCGAAACGATACACTTAAGACTTCTTTTAAAGACATTGAGAACAATGATGATGAGCCTTTCGGCAAAATGATCGAGACTCTATCAAAAGTGTTTGAAAATGTTTCAGGGAAGCGTCCTCAAAAAAAAGACGCAGAAAAATTAAACGAGTTTGCCGAACTCATTGCAATGGAGCTGGAGATTGCCGCAGCTCGAACAAAATCAATCTCAAATGTTCCTGCATTTCTTACCGAACATTTAAGGCGCAGACTTCTCGGTAAAGCTGCTGTAGCTGAGGGAAAAGGCAAAGCTGTTAAATCTACAAAGGCAGGGAAGTCACAGGAAACGATAGAAAAGTACGAAGCCGAGCCGTTATCAGAAGAGGGCAGGGAAGCCGTTCTGAAAACCATGCAGGAGTATATTGGGAAAGGTCAGCAGGAATTTGTCATGAGCCAGCAGGAAAGTTATACCAAGGAAGATTGGGAATGGCTGATGCATGAGTTAAAATAAACGAATACCTAAAAGGGAAATTAATAACTATGCACGTTTACGAATTTAATTATCCCGGAATGATAATTATTTTATCTGATAAAGATACAGCTTGGGCAATTAAAGGATTAATTGATGATATTGAGAATTCTTTTACTGAGGCAGCAGTTGCGTTAAATTTATTTGAATCTGAACGCCTCCGACCTCACGAAGAATTGCACAACAATGATTTGCAAAAAAGTGCTGATCCTGAGTTTTTAATGAAAAACTGGGAAGAGGAAAGGAATAAAAGAATTGAATTAACAACGAAATATCAGGCTCAATTTATTTCTGAAGGAAAAGATCCATATTCATATGAACAATCCATGAATATTCATGAGTTGGTAGAAACGGCACTCAGACATGAAAAATGGAAATCAGGAGTATTCCCGAGAAGCTATGAGCATAAAATCATTTTTATATATGCAAAAGCATTTGTTTCGGCTTTAGATATGGTCGGGAAGTTATTGCATTTTTTGTGGAAGGATTATAAAAACATTTTGCCTCAAGGTGTTACTGACCAAAAAGATAAATTCTTTCAAATACTGCCTCAATTAAAAGGTGTTCGAGATTCTTTACAACATCATGAACACAGAGGAAGAGGACTTGATAAAAATGGTCAATCGTTAGATATACAGCCAGGATCGAAGGGCGGAATTAACATAATCGGAAATAAATCATTGGTTTTAAATCACCTCAATGGTAATAAATTCGGAACAACTATTAATGACGGTCAATTTGTAGAAGTTGAAATAAGTGATCAAACTATGAAACCAGTTCAACAATGTATCCAAGGGATTATTGATTCATTTAGTTGGGAGGGAATTGGAAGCTGTCGTCCTAATTAACAGGTTTTTATTGGATTTTTCACTATCTAGAGTCCGATAACAACCAATATGTAATTTATGGTCATTTTTCGCTTAAAAATTTGATGATGTTTATCCAAATTTTTTTACATCAGAATTTACAAAATATCATTTTCCCTCTGTTTATAATTTTAATAAAGTTAGAAGTTATATTCCGTTGAAAAAATCAACCAGCCATTTAGCTTTAGTATGAAAATAAAGTTCCTGACACTCTTCAGCAAAGGCTCTTCTAACTCTCATCACGAATTCATAATGTTTTTCTAAAAAAACGATTTCCGGTGTAGCTTGATTATTGGAAGCGCAAAAGATTGCGTTTGAGGAAATTGGAAATAATAGAGTTGCGTTCGGTTCTCTTAAATCACTCCAGATTACTGGAACGTCCCCTGTAAAAAACTTATATGGAGGCGGTGTTATTCTTAGTTGCCATTTCATTTTCAAAATTATCGGTTCGAGAACGTCAATAGCCCAAAAAATACTTTTTGGAAAAGATTCGTCCTTTTGAACTTTGTCGTTAAATTTTTCCAGATAACTTTGTGGAAGACTCAAACCACCGATTGATTTATCGAACTCAGGATTCACCGAATCAATGTATCGGTCAAGTTTTTCCTTTTCATCAACCGGAATTTCTCGTGCAATACTTTGATATGAAAAAACTTCTGTTTTGTACTGTTCAGCAATCTTTAATACTGCATCATTGAATTGTTCACGGCTTTTTTTGCTTCTGCTAAACATTCCGCCTACATAACGGGCAAATATCTTTCGCTCTTCGTTATTTATTGACTCACCGATTTGCAGAACTTCGTCTTTTGAAAGCTGGATTGCGCGAAGTTTTCTCAAAACTTTATTTCCGGGATTTTCTATCTCCTGCTCTAATCTTGTTTCATATGTTTTTGTGTCCGATGTTCCATCTTCTTTCAGAAACGCATAAAAATTTCTTATAAAACCTGTCTTTCCAAGTCCTGATTTAGCGGGATTGTTGTCCTTTTGTGTGCCATCAGCTTTAAAGGGAATATTTTTCTTATAAATAAACAGAGAGTCGCTATGATTATCTTTTTCTCTAGCAGCTAAAAACCCCTTCAAAAAAAATTGAGGTTGTATGTGAGATTTAATACTCTTCATATAGGAGTTACGCAGTTGGACTTGAGAAAATAGCAATTATTGCTAATAATACACTTACGAGATAGCTGAAAATAACCTTGGCATCGTAAGAACAATTTACCGCCTTTTTTCAAAAAGTCATTAAGCCTTGTAAACACAGGCTTTACGAGATAGCTGAAATACAACTTTAGCATCGTAATTACAATGGCTCTCGCTCAACTGCGTAACTCCTA
>MWWI01000014.1_pt1 | contig 42466 bp, 39 predicted proteins | sample 1047321 | NCBI WGS metagenome assembly MWWI01 (sample SAMN06349966, study PRJNA376086) | soil metagenome | isolation source: FI-1 sample Antarctic (ecotone) soil | place: Antarctica | reverse complement strand
GCGTTGAACATCGAAATCGGGAATGCAAGATATTTCGCATTTGCAAAGAACAATATCGCGGGAAGCATAAAAACTATGAGAAGACTTGGAAACTGGTTTCAGCAATTGTCAATTTGAAACTTTCGACTCGTCATCTCAAGTTTGCTTCCCCTTAATTTATTTTGGAAAGATGTCTAATAACAAGGCAACCAATGTTTTTATTTGAAACTATTGATTTATCTTTTAAGGTGTTTGTTTTAAAATGCGAATTTGATGCCGAACTGGGCTGAATCGGCAAAGGCGTTGGGTAAATCGAAGTTCGGGCGATTGAATAAGTTAAAAAATTCAGCGCGCAGTTCAAGATTTCTTATCTCGCCGAAATCGATACGTTTGACGACGGCAACATCGGTATTGCTGTAGCCGGGTCCGATTAAGATGTTACGTTCCGCGTTGCAGAAAGTTCCGGTTGCCGGCATTGCGAGCGCGGCGGTGTTAAACCATAATTGCGGGTCGGGATTATCGAAACGCGGGTTGCCGACGATGTTCGGGCGGTCTTGCAGTTGTCCGGCGCTGCTGCGGTTTGAACTGATGCGCGGTGTAAACGGTCGCCCGGTTTGAGCGGCGACGATGCCAGCAAGAAAATTTTCTAAGTTGTTTTTGTTTGATTTAAGTTCGATAAATCGAAGTGTTTAATTGTGATAACGCTTTACGGAAGGTTTGTCAAATAATTTTTTTAACGGGGTTTGAAAAGCGGCGGAAATTTTTAATTAGTTGCAAAATTTACGTTTATTTAGCTTGAAAAAAATGATAAGGTCAGAGTGTTTACATATTTTGAATGACGATTTGGCTTAAGTTTTTCCCGCTGCGGGCATTGAACAATGGATTTGCCGATTTCAAATTTGCCGGAAGAAAACAGTTGCGGCTGCGCCGATACGGAATCGAGCGCGAGCAATGAATGTATGTGTCCGGCGACGGGTTTGGTGCAAATTATCGGGCGCAAATACGCGCTTAGATTGCTGACGGTTATCGGCGAACGGCAGCAAATTCGTTTTAATGATTTGAAAATTGCAATGGACGATATGAGTTCTTCGACGCTGACGATTCGGCTGGCGGAACTCGAATGCGCCGCTTTGATTGAGCGTCTAACTTATGCTGAAACGCCGCCGCGCGTCGAATACAAATTGACGACTGAAGGCGGTAAACTGCGCCGCAGTCTGTTTGCACTGTCAAAATACGCTTCGCGCAAACCCGTTGCGGCAGCCGTTTTTACGGAGCAGTAATTTAACTGCTTGAAGAACAAGCAAAAGATTTGATAATTAAGTTGTTTTTGTTAATCTGCCTCGCTGCCGGAATTTGACCGGCGCACATTGTGTTCTTTTCTATAACTAAAGTTTGGAGGAAAAAGGATGGATTCGATAACGATTTGGACTTATTCGCTGATTGCCGCAACCGTCGTGGTTTTAATTGTTGCCGCGCTGCTCATCGCAATCGTTTTAACCGCCCGCAAAATTGACGACCACGCCAAAGACATCTGGCAAGCCGGAAAATTAATCGCCGGAAACACGGTTTCAATCTGGATGCTCAAAGACACCAACGTCGTCGCCGGAGACATCTTAACAACCGCCCAGTCAATCGCCGGTGTCGCCGGAGAAATCAATCACAAATTAGACGATTTAGGACAGGCATTGACCAAAGGAGCTTAAATTATGGAACTGCTGACTTGGATAACGGTTGCTTATTTTGTGATTCTGGTGCTGACGCTCGCGGTCGGGTTGATTGCGATTGCGACGACGTTGATGCGCGTGGCGAAAAAGCTCGGCGCGATTAGCGAAGGGTTAAAAGTCGTCGAACAAAACACTGCGCCGCTTAACGGCGGAATCGAAAAATTGAACGGCTCCTTGAGCGGTCTGGCGGGCGGTTTGATGGTCGCCGAAACGAGTTTTGTTTCAGCGAACGAGCATTTGCAGGAAACGCTCGACGCGGTGGCGGTAGCTAAATAAAAATTTTTGCGAGGTGATTTATGTTTTTAATCGAACTGACTCCCGAAACTGAAAACACGATTAAAATCGTCTGGTGGATCGGTATTGTCGTCGCCTTGATTGTGACGGTAATTGACGTTCATTTGTTGATTCGCGTCATTAAAGCTGCCCGCAAAATTGACGGTTTAGCGGACAGAACGCTTCCGGCGGCGGTCGGCATTGTCGAAAATACTTCCGCCTTGAAAAATCTGACCGCGACCAATGAAGTTGCTGCCGCGCTGATTGCGGGCGCGACACCGATTGTGAATGTTGCCGACGCGATTAATAAAAAACTGGCGGCGGTCTCAAACTTTGTCGGCGGAGGTAAAAAATAATGAACACGGTTTTGCTTTTGACGATTCTAAGTATCGCCGTCGCTGCCGTTTTATTGATCGCGCTCGGCATCGGATTGTTTTACATCGCGCTCGCGCTGGAAGGTATCGCTTCAAGCCTCGATAAAGTCGCTTACGGCGTGCGGGCGATTGAAACGGAAACTTCGCCGTTGCCCGCTTGCATTGACGGCATCAACGGCTCGCTGGCTCCCGTAGTCGGCGGTTTCGGCGTGGTCGGCGCGGAATTGACGAGCGCGGATAAATATTTGGGAAATTTGGCTGGAATTTTGGGCGTGAAATGAAGAAATTTAGCCACAGATTTACACAGATGGACACGGATAAGAAAAGATAAAATCTGATTTGGTTTTTTATCTTAAAAAATCTGTGTTTATCTGTGTAAACGCAAAGCGGGACGGTTACAAAAATAATCTTATGAAAATTGGAATCAGCGGAAAAGGCGGTTCGGGGAAAACGACGATTTCGGCGACGTTGGCGCGAGTTTTTGCCAAAAAGGGTTTTCCAGTGTTGGCGATTGACGGCGACCCGAATCCGAATCTCGGAATGGCTTTGGGGTTAGACGCTCAAACGCTCGAAGAAACTCATTCGATTCCGCGCGGCGGCATAACAGAAAGAGTCGAGGACGCAGACGGCAAAATGCGGCTTGTCTTAAAAGATACGGTCGAAAATATCACCGCTCTACATGGCATTGCCGCGCCCGACGGAATTCGCCTGATTGTCGGAACAAAAGTCGAAAATGCCGGCGCGGGCTGACTCTGTTCCGCGCACGCTGCGGTTCGCAGCCTGATGGGAGAAATCGTTTCGGAATCCGACAAAATAACTGTGATGGATATGGAAGCCTCTTTAGAGCATTTAAGCCGCGGAACGGTGCGGCACGTTGACGTGATGCTGATCGTTACGGAGCCTTATTATCGTTCGCTCGAAACTGCGCGCCGCACTTTGCCGCTCGCTCGCGCACTCGGTATCAATCATATTTTCGCCGTCGTCAATAAATATCGCAGCGCGGAAGACGAAAAAGCGGTAACTGATTTTTGCAAAAACAACGATTTGGAAATCATCGCCAAGATTCCGTTTGACCCGAACGTCACGCAAGCCGATTTAGAGGGGAAATCTTTGTATGATTTCAATATCCACGCGCCGGTCGTCGGGGAAGTTGAAAAACTCGCCGAAACTCTACGCGAGCGTGTGCCGCTGAATAATTCTTCGGCATCGAAAATTTTATCAAAACCGAACTGTTAGATTGAGGAGAATTTTATGTTTGACGAACCGATTTTGCAGAAAGGACATCCGACCGATAATAGCGTCGCCGCTCAAGCCAGACCGGAAGAGAAACCGGCGGAACTTTCCTTCGGACCTTTGAAGACGGTTCACGTTTTCTGGCTGGCGGGAATGAGCTGCGACGGCTGCACGGTGGCGGTTGCGGGCGCGACCAATCCGCCGCTCGAAAATTTGCTGAACGGAACGGTTACCGGATTGCCGCAGGTGATTCTTCATCATCCGGTTTTGTCAGTTGAAGCGGGCGAAAAATTTGTTGAAAATTTTTACAAAGCCGAACGCGGCGAGCTCGACGCGCCTTACGTCGTGGTTTTTGAAGGCTCGATTCCCGATGAAAGAATCGCGGCGGCAACTGGCGGATATTGGGTGGCACTCGGTTCGGAACATCTTGGCGGCGACAAACACCGTCCGATTCCGACGACCGAGTGGATGAAACGACTTGCACCCGGCGCGGCTGCCGTCATCGCTATCGGAACTTGCGCGACGTGGGGCGGAATTCCCGCCGCCGCCGGAAATCCGACAAACTCGATGAGCTTGATGGATTTCTTGGGCAAAGATTACCGCGGCACAGCCGGTTTGCCGGTTATCAATATTCCGGGCTGCGCGCCCATCGGCGATAATTTCACCGAAACCGTCGGGATGATTTTACTCTTCCTGCAAGGCATCGGACCGCTGCCGGAATTTGACTCGCTCGGTCGCCCGGCGTGGCTTTTTAGCGACACCGTACATACCAAATGCGTGCGCGGCGGCTATTACGAAGAAGGTATTTTCGCCACCGAATACGGGCAAAAAGAATGTCTGGTGGAAATCGGCTGCTGGGGTCCGGTTGTGCAGTGCAACATCACGGCGCGCGGGGCAATCAATCATATGGGCGGCTGTATGAATACGGGCGGCGTTTGCATCGGCTGCACGATGCCGGGTTTTCCTGATAAATTCGCGCCGTTTTATAAAACGCCGCCGGGTTCGACGGTTTCCAGCAATACCGCGCGGACTTACGGCGCGGTTGTCAGGCGTCTGCGGCAAATGACGATGAAGTATCAAAATATGGAGCCGCGCTGGGAAGAAACTGGAGAAGTTCCGAGCGGCTGGGGCGCGTTTGAAAAACCGTCGCTGGTCAATCAAGCAATGCATTATCTTTATCAAAAATTGCAGTATAGAGGCTCAGTCAGACCGGGCGATTATGTCGGCGAAGGCTCGCTGAAAGCCAAAGGCAAACATACGCCGGAAGTTTAGAAACTTTTTGGCATTTTTGAAATTAGTTGATTCCGAATTTTTAGTGAAAATAAATTATGTGCTTCAAAAATCTACCAATTGAATTCGACGAGCAGGGCAAGGCTTTCTTAAAGGGCGGCATCCGCGACCCGTATTCGACCAAAAACTCTATTACCTCGGTCGGCGAAGTCAAGCAAATGCCCTACGACACGGTGCGCGAATTGCTGGCGCGAAACGGTTATATTAAAGACGTTGATTTCGATCCGGTAACGCGCATCGCCGGCGCGCTCGCTTTTCACGGCGTGGCGGATTTGGAAAACCGCAAGTTTATCGAAGCGCGTTCGATGGCAACCTTGTTTCGCGGCTACGAAATCATTATGCAGGGACGCGACCCGCGCGACGCGATTTTTATCACGAGCCGCGCCTGCGGCGTCTGCGGCGGCGTTCACTCGTCGTGCGCCGCGCTCGGCATCGAGATGGCTTTCGGCATCACGCCGCCGCCGCTCGGAATTATCGTGCGAAATTTGATGCTCTCGCTCGAATTTCTTTATGACAATCCGCTGCATCTTTTCCTGCTCGCCGGACCTGATTATTCGGAACTGATTGTCAAAGCGACGACACCGAGTTTATGGGACAAAGCCCAAAAGACCGCCGCGCCGAACGCCGAACATCACGGCTACGTGATGATGAGCGATTTGATGCGCGATATGAACCCGCTTTCCGGCACTCTTTACCTCGAAGCCCTGCATATGACGCGCGTGGCGCGTGAAGCGTATGTCGTTATCGGCGGCAAATACCCGCATCCCGAAACGCTCGTTCCGGGCGGTGTCAGCACGACCGTTACATTACAAACCTTCAACGAAATTTACAGCCGACTGCATCAATTTTTCGATTACGCGAAAAAAGTCGTTACGATTTGGGATGATTTGACCGACTTCTTTTACGACGCGAACCCGGAATACCGGAAGTGCGGAATGCGGGCGGCGAATATGGTTGACTTCGGAATCTGGGACGACCCGGACTTTTACGACGCGACTTATGAAAACTGCAACGAATGGGGAAAACATCGCTGGTCAACGCCGGGCGCGGTTATCGGCGGCGAACTGGTAACGACTGATTTGCAAAGCATCAATCTGGGAATCGAAGAGTTTGTCGAACATTCGTTTTACGAACAATGGGGAAAAGGCGACGGCAACGGCGGCGGTTTGAAACATCCGACCGATTTGTTGGGCGCGCCGCTCTCGCCGTATCATCCTTTGAACAAGGAAACTTTGCCGCGTCCGACGGGACAAAATTGGCGCGAAAAATACACCTGGGCGACTTCACCGCGCTGGGACAGACAGGTTTTTGAAGCCGGTTCATACGCCCGCGTCTGGAACACCGCCGCCGCGCAGAAAATTCGCCCGAATCCGTTTATCGAATCAACCGGAAGAAGTTTGAAAATACGTCTGCCGAAATCTGCAAAACCGGAAATGAACATCGAATGGAAAATTCCGACCGACTGGAACACATTCGAGCGCAACAAAGCGCGCGCTTACGGCGTAGCTTTTACGGCAATGGTCGCTATGAACGATTGGATGAAAGCTCTCGACCTTTTGAAAAAAGGCGAAACAAAAGTCAGCACCGAATTCGAGATTCCGAAAACCAACCGCACCGGCATCGGTTTCTGGGGCGCGGGACGCGGTTTTCTCTCGCACCATATGGAACTCGACAAAGGCATTGTCACCAATTATCAAATCATCACGCCTTCGACCGTCAACGCTTCGCCGATGGACGCCTGGGACAAACACGGACCGTATGAAGAAGCCGTGCTGAACACGCCGATTTTGGAAGAATTCGACAAAGCGGAGAATTACAAAGGCATTGATTTGCTGCGAACCCTGAGAAGTTTCGACCCGTGTATGCCCTGCACAACGCACATCTACGCGGGCGAGCATACGGTTGTTAGAGAAATCAACACCTGCGCCTGCGGAGTTGACGGCTAGATTTTTTGAGTAAAATTCAATTTTTTAATCGCCAAGACGCAAGTTCGTAAACTTATTTGTGTCTTGGTATTTTATTAGTATTAAAAAGTCGTTGTGAAAGTCTTAATTGCCGGAGTCGGACATCCAAACTTAAAAGATTTATCTTTCGGACAGGTTTTGCTTCCGCATTTGAAGAAGCAAAAATGGACGGAAAACTTCGACCTTGAAAATTTGAGTTTCGGCGCGATTGCCGTGCTGCAATGGTTTCAGGATTTCCCCAATAAATACGAGCGAGTCGTTTTCGTTTCGGCGGCGGAACGCGAGGGACGAACGCCCGGAACTTTGGACGTTTATAGATGGAGTTTTGCGCCGCTTGATGAGGAAGTAGTGCAGGAATCGGTGGCTGAATCGGTAACGGGAATTATTAGTCTGGATAATTTGATGATGATTCTGCAATACTTTAAAGCGCTGCCGCCGGAAGTCTTCGTCTTAGACCTCGAACCGGTTGACTCAAACATCGGTTTTGAATGCAGCCCGGAAATCACCGCGCGGTTTGACGAGTTCAGCGAAATCGTTAAAGAGAAGGCGACGGCAAAATTGGAAAACAAAAATGAGTGAAACGACAACGGCGGAAGCTGCGGAAGAGACGACCGCTTTCGACCAATTAAATATCCTGCTCGAATCAATCGAACAGCACCCGGAAGAAGCGGTTCGCAACCACGTTCGCGCTCTGGTTTACACCTTGCTCGGCCTTCATCACGGCGCGTTGCAGCGCATTGTCGAGATTGTTTCCGCGAAGCCGACCGGCAGCGAAATCTTGCAGGAATTAAACGATGACGAACTTGTGAAAGCCGTTTTGATGGTTCACGACCTGATGGCGCAACCGCTGGAGGCGCGCATCGAATCGGCGCTCGAAATCGCCCGCGAGCAATTGAAGATTTACGGCGCGGATGTTGAACTCGTCGAAGTCAAAAGCGGCGTCGCGCACTTAAAACTTTTTGGCGGCGCGTCAACGGCGAATGTTTCAACCACGATTCTGAAAGCTGAAATCGAACACGCTCTGCACGAACACACACCGGATTTATTGAACGTCGAATACGAAGACACAATCGCTCCAATCCGTCCGCCGAAATTAGTGCAGATTCTGCCGCGCCGACCCGTTCAGGACGATTCTTCGCCGAAGGAATTTTTTATGCCGATAATCCGCCACGACCAAATGCCGAACAACGGGTTGCGCGTCGTCGAGACGGGCGGCATCAATCTGCTCTTGTGCAATGTGGCGGGAACGATTTATGCTTTTCAAAACGCCTGCGCCGAAGGAGATGCGCCGCTTGGCGAAAGCGTTTTGGAAGACGGCATTTTGACCTGTCCGTGTCACGAATTTCAATTTGACGTGCGGCAAAAGGGGCGTTGTTTAACCGACTCTGATTTGCGGCTTGAATCATTAGCGACGCGGGTGGAGAACGATATTGTCAAAGTTGCTCTGTCCAAGGAGGTTTGAAAAGTGCAGGAACAGCCGATTGATTTAATTACAACCGACGAACAGCCGTCTATTTTCTGGCAAGACGAGATTTTGCAGGTGATGTATTGGATGCGCGGCGAAGGCTTCGGAGAAAAAGTCACCGTCGCCGAATTGAAAAAGTTTCTCGATACATCAGAGGAAATTCTCGCCGCTAATTTATCGCAACTGGCGAAACACGGTTTGGTTAATTTTGACTTTTCAGACGCCTACGAACTGACCGAAACGGGTGTTAAAGAAGGCGGCAGGCGTTTTGCAGACGAGTTTGACGGAATGCTCAAACAGGGGCATTACGAATGCAACGACCCGGACTGCGACTGCCACGACCCGGATTCCGATGCCCAATGCAAGCATTTCGCCGCGCCGCACGTTCATTAAAATTTTCCGCTGAATAAATTTACCTTTGCCGGTATTAGAACTCGAATGACGCGACCACAGATTAGTAAAATTCCTTTTTCGCGCTTCTTCAACCGGCTTTTATTCAGACGTTTTATCCAATCAATTGTTCTCATTCTTCTGTTAATCGTCATCAATTTTTTCCTGATACATCTCGCGCCGGGCGACCCGGTTTATTATCTTGCCGGACAGAGCGGCGACGAGCAGTATTATCAATTGATTCGCGCCAAGTTTGGTTTAGACCAGCCGCTTTTGACGCAGCTTTGGGTTTATCTTTCCAGCGTTCTGCGCGGAGATTTGGGCTATTCGCTTAGTTATCAACAGCCTGTCGCGGCGGTCATCTTTTCTCGTGTTCCGGCGACTCTTTTGTTAATTCTGAGCGCGCTTTTGATGGCTTCGGTCGGCGGAGTTCTGCTCGGAGTCGAGGCGGCGCGAAAGGAAAATACGTTTTACGACCGTTTATTTAATACGTTCGCGCTGCTCGGACATTCTTTTCCGTCCTTTTCAATCGGTCATTTACTTTTACTTTTCTTCGCGCTTTATTTAGGTTTATTTCCGGCGCAGGGAATGATTTCGGCGAATCAGGATTTGTCGGGAATCGCTTATTTTTTTGATTTACTCACGCATCTCGCGCTGCCCGCTCTGACGCTCGCCGTCGTGCAAATCGCGCAAATAATGCGACTAACCAGAAGCGAGATGCTCAACGTGCTGGGCGAAAACTTTATCACGACGGCGCGCGCCAAAGGTGTCTCCGAGCGAAAAGTTTTATACGGACACGCGCTCCGCAACGCGCTGCTGCCGGTTGTAACAATCATCGGCAGCGATTTGGGAATGCTCCTGAGCGGCGCGGTTTTAACCGAAACGGTTTTTGCCTATCCGGGCTTGGGCAGATTGACGCTGGAAGTTTTAGCCGCCCGCGATTATCCGGTTTTAATGGGACTTTTTCTACTTATTTCAATCGCCGTCGCCGTGATGAATTTTCTGACCGACATCACGTATCCGCTCATTGACCCGCGAATAAAATACAGCCGATGACAAAAGATAGCGGAATAAAAAGTCGAAATACGTTTGCGGCGAAAAAGTTTTTGCATCTCTTAAAACAAAACAAAGCCGCGACGGTTGGCGCGTTTGTGCTGATAATATTTTTTGGCGCGGCAATTTTTGCCGACCAAATCGCGCCGTATGACCCGCTGAAAACTTCCAACGAAACTTTTAAGTCGCCTTCCCGGAAATTTTTATTCGGCACGGACGACCTCGGCAGAGACATTTTCAGCGGCGTAATTCACGGAGCGCAGACTTCAATTTTAGTCGGCGTTTCCGTCGCATTGTTGAGCGGACTTATCGGCGTATTTGTCGGCGCAGTCGCAGGTTTTGCGGGCGGCGTTTGGGACGATTTTTTGATGAGAGTAACCGAGCTTTTCCTCATTCCTCCGCAGTTTTTTCTGGCGTTGGTCATCGCCGCGCTGTTCGGTTCATCGCTCGTGAATTTGATACTGATTTTAACCATCACCAATTGGACGACAATGGCGCGGCTTGTGCGGGCGGAAGTTTTATCTCTCAAAGAAAGAAGTTTTGTCGAAGCGTCGAGGGCAATGGGCGCGAGTCCGGCAAGAATCCTTTTTCACGATATTTTGCCGAATGCGTCGCCTTTGATAATTACAAAAATGGTGTTGATGGTCGGCGGCGTAATTCTGCTCGAAGCCGGCTTGGAATTTGTCGGTCTGGGCGACGCGAACCAAATTAGCTGGGGCTATATGCTGCACAACGGACAGCATTTTATCCGCGACGGCTGGTGGATAATCGCCTTTCCGAGTCTCGCCCTCGCCGCGCTCGTGCTGGCGTTGAACGTCGTCGGCGATTGGCTAAACTCTGCGCTTAATCCGAAAACCCGTTTTTCATACATTGACAAGGCAGTCTGAGTTTTTGGAGCGCGTTAAAGTTGCGAGGATTTTTATTTTGACGAATTCTCAATGCCGACGTTTTTGCTAATTGCCCGGATGCTGCTTGAGCCATTCGGCGCGGAGCAGAAAACTTCCGCTCGTGACGATTTTGTCGCCGACGTTTAAGCCTTCTAAAACTTGATACTGACCATTTGATTCCGCGCCCAAACGCACGCCCCGCATTTCGAAAACATTCGGTTCTGATGTAGCGACGAATACAACTTGCTGATTGCCCAAATTTTGCACGGCGGAAGCCGGAATCGTCGGCGCGGTTTTCTCGGCTTGCCCGAATGCGCCGAAAGCGACGCGCACATACATTCCGATTTTTAGAGCGCGATTCGGATTTTCGAGTTCGACGCGGACTTGCGCCGTGCGCGTCGCTTCGTCAAGGCGCGGGTCAATGTATGTAACTTGTCCGCGAAAGACTTGATTCGAATAAGCATCGGTAGTAACGCTTGCGCCGCTTCCCGTACGAACCCGCGCCAAATCTTTTTCATAAACCTGCGCGATAACCCAAACGCTCGAAAGGTCGGTTACGCGCATCAATTCTTTGTTTGCTTCGATGACTTCGCCTTGATTGACCGTGCGACTCGTTACCGTGCCGGAAACAGGTGCGGGAACAGCAATTTCAGAATTTATCTGCGATGCCGAACGCAATGAGTTAATTCTTTGCGGCGATGTTCCGTAGAGCAATAACTTCTGTCGGGTGGAGGCGAGTTCCGATTCGGCATTGCGGAGTTTATTCGCGGCTTCTTCAGACTCAGAACGAGTGGCGGGATTGATGTCGAGCAATTGTTTCGCCCGTGCCAGACGCTCGCGTGCGGCAACAGCTTCGGCTTCGGCGGTTCTCAATTTTGTTGTGTCCTGTTCGAGTTCTTCGCGGCTTGACGCTCCGATTTGAACGAGTTTCGCCGTGCGCCCGTAACGCTTTTTCATTTCTTCCAACTGCGCTCCAGCAGTCTTTAGTTGCGCTGTCGCCTGGTCGAATTCAGTGCGTCCGGGCTGGTTGATGCGGACAAGTTTTTGCGTTCGCTCGTAGTTTTTGCGGGCATTATCAATCTCGGTGAGCAACGCGACGTAACGCGCTTGAGCCGCCGCGAATTCGTCACTGAAAACGACGGCGACGGTTTGCCCGCTTTGCACATTTTCGCCTAATTCGGGCGAGATGCGCCGGACGATTCCGCCGACCACCGAAACTACGGGCGTTTCGCGGTAAGCGTTTGCCTGCACGACTCCGGTTGCAAGTTCGCCGCCAATTTCTGAAGAAATTTGCTCGCCGACAGTTTCGGTTTTGATTCCGGCGCGTTCCACTTGTTCAGGTGCAATCGTCAGGGTTTGTCCGCCGGTCGTTGTGTCCGTTGTCGGTTGGTCAATCGTCATCGAGCGCGGCGCGGGAACGGGTTTTCCGGCTTGACCGTTCGACGGCAAAAGCCAATACCAAGCCGCCAATGCGACGACAGAGACAATCGCCAAAGCGGAAACGGCAATCAACAATCTTCTTTGTTTTCGTTTCGGCGCGGCTTGTTCAACTGCGTCTTTTTCTTCGATTAAACGGTTTTCTCCGACGGTTTCCGAAATTTCCGCTTCATTCGGTTCTATGTTTTTTTCGTTCATTTCTTTATCAATTCGGGCGCGTTTGCGGCGCGTAAAATCTCGACGCGAGCCAGATAGGTTTCAAGCTGTGCGTCAATAAATTCGTTTTCAAGTTCGATAAATCGGCGTTCCTCGACTAAATACTCAATCAGATTTTTCGCGCCGAGTTCGTAAGTTTGGCGCACGACAACCAAGTTGGTATTGGCTTGGTCGCGCACACCGACGCGGAAAATTTCCATTGCCCGCGCTGAACTCTGATAGCGAGCAAAAGCCGAAGCGACTTCGCGGCGGACGGTCAATTCGGCGAACTCAAGCCGTTTCGCGGCGGCTTCCGAGTTAGCGACGGCGGCTTCAACCGCGCCTTGATTGCGGTTACGGACAGGAAGCTCTAAGGTAACGCCGAATCGCAAAGAATGAAAAACGTCCTGCACCGGACGCAGAGCGCCCGTGTCGGTAATGCCGTTCACGGGAAAGCCGAAATTGTTTCGTCCGTAGCCTGCCGAAACGCTCGCGTCAATGCGTCCTGCAGCGCGTGCCTGTTCGATTTGCGCCTCGCTGAGCGTTTCCATTGCCCGCACACCTTGCAAATCCGGGCGCGTTTGCAAAGCCTGTTGTGTAACTTCAGCGACAGGCGGCAATGGCGCGAGCAAATCTTTAAAATCACCGCGCAGGCGCAGCGGTTCTTCCGGCTTCATTCCAAGCAGATTGCGAAGCTCAAGGAAAGCGATTTCGGTTTTTCCCGCGACGGTTTCGCGCGTCGAACGCAGGCGATTGACTTCAACCAGCGTCATATTTTCTTCGAGTGGCGGGGTTCTGCCTTCAACGACGCGAGCCTGCACAAGCCGAAAACCGTTCAAGGCGGTTTCGAGCAAGTCTTCCGTCAATTTTAATTTAAGAGCGGTTGCCAAAGCTTCGCCGAATTTGGCGCGGACATCCGCCGCCAGCAGTCGTTCGCGGTTGGCGACTTCTTTTTCGCGCACGGACAATTCGGCTTCGGCAACAACGACGCGAGCCTTGCGCCGCCCGCCGAGTTCGAGCGGCAGACTTCCCGCAATCATCGTGTCGTTGTCCGAGCCTCCGATTTGCTCCTGACGGCTGAATTCCACGCTCGGATTCGGTCTTAAACGGGCTTGTTTGACGAGCGCGCGAGCCGCTTCGATTTCCTTTCGCGCCGCGGCGAGTTCCGCATTATTTTCTAGCGCGTAGGCGACGAGTTCGTCAGCCGTTTTGCCTTCGAGCGCATCAAGATATTTTGCTATCGAAGACGGCGTGCTAATCGCCGAAACCGGCGGTGCGTCTTGCGCCCGCGCTGTTAAAAATATTTGCGAAAACACTGAAAGCAAGATCAACCCGCTGCACAATCGCCAATATTGTAATACTTTTTTTCCTGTTAAAAACATTTTCATTACTTATGCTCCAACGCGCCGACCACTCGCTTTCGCCGCCAGCCAAATTGACACGGGCGCGAGTGTCGTCAGTTGCACAAACGGCAAAAGTCCCGTTCCGAGAACCGGCACGACAATCATTCCCTCGTCATATCTCCACCATCCAAAAGCGAAAGCGATTTTCTCGAACAAAACGGCACAAATCGCACCAAGCAGCGCGGCGGTTAAATAAAATTTCCAATCGCGCCGATTAATAAAAAACACTGCCGCGCCGTGAATTGCCAGAACCGCCAAAACGTCAATAAAAGTTGCTATAGTGCAGAAAAACAAAGTCTCGCCCCAAGATTTTTCAGCCGTTCGGTATGCCGACATCTGCGCGATTTCCCAAATCCAATTCAACGCGAAAGAGATGACCGCTAAATAAACGTAGAAACTTCGCCCTGAAGATTTTTTATCCAACAATTTCATCGCGCTCCTTTACCAAACTTTCCGCCGATTCCTCTTTCTTCAATTCGCGCTCGTGCAGCCAGAAGAAAATAACCGGCGTGACAATAAGGACGTGCAAAAGGCTCGAAACCATTCCGCCCAAAACCGGAGTCGCCAGAGGTTTCATCACTTCCGCGCCGGCGCTCGAACTCCACATAATCGGCAGCAGTCCGGCGACAACGGTCGAAACCGTCATCACTTTCGGGCGCAGACGCAATAACGCGCCTTCGGTAACAGCTTCCATCAATGTTTCCCGCGTCAATTTGCCGAACTCTTGCCGTTTTTTCTCGACGGCTTCATTCAGATAAATCACCATCACGACTCCGGTTTGCACAGCCGTTCCGAAAAGGGCGATAAAACCGACCCAAACGGCGACGGAAAAGTTGTAATCGAGCAGCCAGAGCAGATACACGCCGCCCGTCAAGGCAAACGGCACGGCGAGCAGAACGTGCGCCGCTTCAATTGCTGAGTTATAAGTCAGATACAGCAAACCGAAAATGACGAGCAGCACAATCGGCAAAACAATCAGCAGACGCTCGCGGGCGCGTTTTTGATTTTCGTATTGCCCGCTCCACTCGAAATAATATCCGGCGGGCATTTCGACTTGTTCGGCAAGCGCGGCTTGTGATTCCGCGACAAACGACCCGACATCGCGCCCGCGCACATTTAATAAAACCGTGCCGCGCAAGAGTCCGTTTTCACTGGAAATCATTGATGGACCTTCCACCGTAGATATGTTCGTTAGTTCGGAAAGCGGAATGGTTGCGCCTTTCGCCGTCATAATCGGCAATTGTCCGAGCGCGGCGGGGCTTCCGCGAAATTCCGGCGCGTAACGGACGCGGACGGGAAAACGCCGTCGCCCTTCAATCGTCACGGAAAGATTCGTTTCGCCGATGCCTTTTTCAATCATTTCCTGAATCATTGCCACGTCAACGCCGTAACGCGCCGCCGCCTGACGATTGATTTTTATGTCAATATACGGCGCGCCGCCAATTTGTTCGGGATACACATCCGCCGCACCCGGAACAGTCTTGACCACTTCGGCAATGCGCCGGGAAACATCTTCGATTGTTTTCAAATCGTTTCCGTAAATCTTGATGCCGACTTGCGAACGAATGCCGGTCGAAAGCATCTCGATGCGGTTGATAATCGGCTGCGTCCAGATGTTCGTCACGCCCGGCATTTTGAGTTCGGCATCCATTTCCGCAATCAGTTTTTCCCGAGTCATTCCGTCGCGCCACTCTTCGGGCTGTTTTAAGTGAATGATGGTTTCGTTCATATTCGTCGGCGCGGGGTCGGTCGAAGTTTCAGCGCGTCCGGCTTTTCCGACAGCCGATTCGACTTCGGGAAATCGGCTCAACAATTCGCCTTGCCGGCTCATAATTCGGCGGGCTTCGTCAATCGAAATCGCCGGGTCGGTAATCGGCATATACATTATGTCGCCTTCGTTCAGAGCCGGAAAAAACTCGCCTCCGATACCCGCCGCCAGATAAATCGCGCCCAAGAATAAAACAAGCGCGATTGAAACCGTAGCGACGCGGTGTTTGAGAGCCAGAAGCAAAGTCGGCTCATAAATTTTATGCAGAAAACGCATCACCGGATTCGCGCTCTCCGCGTGAATCTTGCCGCCGAGCAGATACGTGCAAAGCACCGGAACTAATGTGACGGCGATAATCGCTCCGCCGACCATCGCAAAAGTTTTCGTGAAAGCGAGCGGGTGAAACAGCTTTCCTTCCTGACCGGTGAGCGCGAAAACCGGAATAAAAGCGAGAATAATAATCGCCATCGAAAAGAAAACGGGTCGCCCGACGAGTTTGGTTGATTCGAGAACCGCCCGCCACAATTCATCCTTGTCTTTCAAATTGACGTTATGCTGCTCGATATAGCGGAAAGCGTTTTCGGTGACGACTATCCCGGCGTCAACCAGAACGCCAATCGCAATCGCAATGCCCGCGAGCGACATTATATTTGAACTGATGCCCATAAAATACATAAACAAAAACGAGGTCAGCACGGCGAGCGGGAGCGGAATCGTGACAATCAGAATCGAGCGGAAATGCGCGAGGAAAAGAATGTGCGCCAGCGTGACGAGAATCAGTTCTTCAATCAAAGCGGTTTTTAAAGTTGAAGTAGCGCGGTTGATAAGCTGTGTGCGGTCGTAAAAAGGCACAATCTTTACGCCTTCCGGCAGTCCGACTTCCAAAGTCTTGATGCGTTCCTTGACGGCGTTAATAACTTCGAGCGTGTTCACGCCGTAACGCGCAATCACCACGCCGCCGACCGCTTCTTTGCCGTTTTTATCGAGCGCGCCGGTGCGAAAAGCATTGCCGAGTTTGACCGTCGCCACATTTTTGACATAAACAGGCGTTCCGTTTTGTTGTGAATTCAAAACGATATTCTCGACATCAGCAACCGATTCAACCAGCCCGATTCCGCGCACGACCGCCCATTGCCCGGATTGTTCGACGACGTTGCCGCCGACGTTGGTATTCGCTTTCTGCACGGCTTCGACAACCGTCGAAAGCGGCAGATTGTAGGCGCGAAGTTTCCCTGGGTCAACGTCAACTTGATATTGCTGAACATAACCGCCAACCGAAGCGACTTCCGCCACACCCGGCACGGAATTGAGTTGATAACGCACAAACCAATCCTGCAATGTGCGTAAATCGCGCAGATTCATTGAATCAGATTCGAGCGTATACCAAAAAACTTGTCCCACGCCGGTTGCGTCCGGTCCAAGCGTCGGCGTAACGCCTTCGGGCAGTTGTTTTGCTACAAGATTGAGCCGTTCCAACACCCGCGTCCGCGCCCAATATAATTCAACATTATCTTCAAAAATAATGTTAATCATCGAGAAGCTGAACGCCGAACTTGCCCGCACCACACGAACGCCGGGCAAACCCTGAAGATTGGTCACGAGCGGATATGTAACCTGGTCTTCGACTTCCTGCGGCGAGCGCCCCGCCCAATCGGTAAAAACGATTACCTGGTTGTCCGAAAGGTCTGGAATCGCATCAATCGGAGTGTGAATTAATGCCCAATAGCCCGCTCCTGCCAACCCGATAAACAGCGCAATGACAATAATGCGATTTTTCAGCGACCATTCGATTAGTTTGTGAATCATAAATTTTTAGTCCTTTGTCCTTTGCACTTCGTCCGTTGTTGCCCCGTAAATCAAAAAGTAACATTTAATCAAAGCGGCAAAGGACTAAGGACTAATGACTAAGGACAAACCTCATTGCGCCGTTATGGGCAAAGTAAAACTGCCTTTTCCGGCTGCGCCTTCGTAAGTGATTTTTGCTTGCCATTCGCCCGCCATTTCAATATTCACGCGCCCGCGATAAACTCCCGGCGTGTTTGTCGTGGTAAATGTCGCCGCGTTGTTCATCACCGGCATCGAACCCATCGCCGGCATATGGTTGGTGTAAGCGACCGCGCCGACATCCACCGGCTTGCCCGAAGCGTCCGTAAAAGTCAAAGTAAATTCCTGCTGACCTTTTTTGAGAACGCCGTCGGCGTTTGAAATCGTCGCGGTCAAATTGTTTCCCGCCGCACCGCTTTTGATTGTTTTGCCCGGCGCGGCATTATTTGAATTTGAGCCGCAGGCAGCGGCGACAATGGTTAAAACGACAAGACTGAAAACTAAAATATATTTGGACATAATTTTTCCTCACCTTTGGTTGAAATTAGAAATTGACGCGCTACGCGCAGCGGCTTTTAAGCACACTTCGGCGCAAGAGCATTATTCGCCACTTTTACTCGAAAAAGCGGCGAACAGACACACTTCGGCTGTATTTGGTTAAATTAAAAACGCGGAATGTCGGAGATAGACGGGTGGAGAATTGGGCGGAGATAGTTCCGCCTGGTCAAACAGACGTTTTGAAGATTTCGGCGAAACGGTTCGCTTTTGAAAGGTAAAATTTAAAAAACCGAGAATCAGCGGGACGAATTGCGTCATTTGAACGCTCATTCCCGTTGTAGTTGTCGTCGCGCCCGATTGCGGACAATTGACGGCGCAGCAAAGATTGGCGGCGGAAACTTTGGCAGAATCGCCGGAATGAAGCATATGTTTGCAGCACTCCATCATTTCTGATTTTTGCGCGTAAACAGGCGTTCCGCTCAGCACGTTACCGCCGATTAGGAAAATAAAAATCAGAACTGCCAGCCGCTTCATCATATTCACTCCAACATTATACAACAGAAAAACGCTTGTCAATGTTTATTCACTTTTGCAAATACGCTTTCGATTAAGAATAAAAAATGCAAATTCGGAAATCTGCAAGTTAGATGCCTTTTTAACCGATAAATATTTCCCGGTATTTTTATTCATATCTTTTTTCCTTTGTTCGACAAATTACAAAGGTTTGGAAAATATCAAACATAGAAGAGTAATTACGTTTGATTGTGTTGGACGCGGACGAAAAAAAGCGAGTTTTCAAAAGCGAAATTCTAAAAGTTTTTCCCACAGGCGTGAAGCGTTTGCCCTACAAATTGCAGCCGCGCGGAATTTATTCAACCGTAAAAAATGGGACGCGAAAAGTTCAATATATCGGCAAGGCTGCAAGACTCGGTTTTAACTTTGTGATATTTCGCCGGGTTAATTGATTATTCCTTCTTCAATAATGCTTGCGGCAAACAAAATTCTGTTCAAGAGTAATCTTTGAAAATCGCACTCAGAGTTGTAAGTCGCGCTTTTAGCTCGCGCAAACAACGTTGCACAGCGCGGAAATGCTTTCGTTGGTGACGGTCTAAATTCTGCGTTTAATCCGAAAATTCGCTTCGCTTATATTGACAATGCAGTCTGAGTTTTTGCCGCGCGTTAAAGTTGCGAGGATTTTTATTTTGACGAATTCTCAATGCGTTGTTACAAATTTTCACTTCTGTCGCGGGTCTAGCGCGTCGCGCAATCCGTCGCCGAGTAAGTTAAATCCCAAGACCGTGAGACTAATTAGAAGTCCGGGATAAATCATCAATTGCGGGGCGCGGCGCAGAAAAAGACGACCTTCGTTGAGCATCGCGCCCCATTCTGCTGTCGGTGATTGAACGCCGAGGTTGAGGAAACTGAGACCTGCGACGGCTAAAATCAAATTTCCCATTTCCAGCGTGGCAAGCACGATGACGGGTGTGATGACGTTTGGCAGAACGTGGCGGGTGATGATTTTAAAAGGGCTGACTCCGGTTGCCCGCGCCGCTTCGATAAACGGGCGTTCACGAACGGAAAGGACGAGCGAGCGGACAATGCGGGCGTAAGATGCCCACCAAACGCTGACTATTCCGATGAGAACGCTAATCATACCGACACCGATTATTCCGGTAATCGCCAGTGCCAGAACAAGCAATGGAAAGGCGAGAATCAAATCCACGATTCGCATCAACACCGCATCCAGCCATCCTCCGAAATAGCCCGCCAAGACTCCGACGCAGACACCGATTCCCAATGCTGTGATGGACGCGACAATAGCCGAACCGAGCGATATTTGCGCTCCAAAGAGCAAGCGGCTTAGTTGGCAGCGACCGAGATGATCCGTCCCCAAAGGAAAAGTCAGACTGGGTGAGACAATCCGCTCGTTCAGATGCTGCGCCGCCGGATTATGCGGCGCGATAAGCGGCGCGAGGATGGCGAGCATGATAAAAATGAGGACGATAATCAATCCGAAAAGTGCCGCGCGGTCGTGCATCAAACGGCGAAAAAGCGAACCTTGACGCTCCAAATCAAGCACTGCCGTCAATTTGGTTTTTTGGCTCATCGCACCTGTTTCTAAAATTTCGGGATTGATATTCATAAACCTATACGCCTCTCTTTTGCAAAACGGATGCGCGGGTCAAACCAGAGATATAAGAGGTCAACGACTAAGCTCAGGAGGGTGAAAATTAAACCCATAAAGAGGACAAACCCCTGAATCATCGGGTAATCACGGTCATAAATCGAGTTCACCAGCAAAAATCCGATGCCCTGCCATGCGAAAATACTTTCAACAATCACCGCTCCGCCCAATAGATGACCGAAAGCGATGCCCGTCATCGTCAGCACCGGAATCAACGCGCCTTTCAAAGCGTGGCGGCAGATAACCAGTCGTTCAGCAAGTCCTTTCGCCCGTGCCGTGCGGATAAAATCTTCGCCGAGTATTTCCAGCAAACTTGAGCGCGTCAGGCGCGTCAGCGTAGCCGCGATGCCGATACTGAGCGTTACCGAAGGCAAAATCGCGCCCGTTACTGACTCACGACCGGCGACCGGCAGCCAGCCGAGAGCAACGGCAAAAAGAAGAATCAGCAAATAACCGAGCCAGTAACTCGGCAGCGACGCGCCGATTAACGCGCCGACCCGCGCCGTGTGGTCGAGCCACGAACGATGCCGCACGGCTGACAGCACACCGAGCGGCAAGGCGATAACGAGCGCGATGATAAGTGCCAGAAAAGCGATTTGAAGCGTCGCCGGAAAGTGAGTTGTCAGTTCTTTGAAAACGGGTTCTTTGGTGCGGAAGGAAATTCCGAGGTCGCCCCGCGCCGCCGAAGCGAGCCAACGCGCGTAGCGAATTGGCAGCGCGTCGTCCAGATGGTATTCGCGGCGGATAACGGCAATTTGTTCTTCGCTCGGCGGCGCGTCAAAGAGACGGTGCGCGATGACCGTCGCCGGGTCGCCGGGCGCGAAATTGCTTAAAACGAAGGCGAGTATCGAGATGCCGAGCCAGAGCGGAATGATAGAAAGGATGCGAATAAAAACGTAGCGTTTCATCGTTTAATAGAAATGGTGTCCCAACGCTGATTCAACAGTGAAGGATGCAAAGGAAAGTCGCCTATCTTATCACTCATCGCGTAGATGCGCTTCAGACCGGCAAGCGGAACGACAGTCGTTTCTTCGTCCACCAGCAGACGCTGCGCTTCGGCGGAACGGCGCATAACCTCGTCGCGGTCATTGGCGACTAAACCGGCTTCGATGATTTGGTCGAAAAGATTTCCGGGCGCAAAATAGCGGACGGTTTTGCCGGATGCTTTAGAGTAAAAACGCAATGCCGGGAGAAATATCGGATTCGCGTCATTTTGATTTCCTGCTTCGAGGTCGAGATCGAATTCGCCGGATTCAATTCGCGCCTGATAGGAAGCGGTGTCGGGCGATTTTACGATTCGTAATTCCATCCCGATTGCCGCGAGCTGCGCCTGTATAAACTCCAATGTCGCTTTATCAAACTCCGTCCACGCGATAAGAGCTAAACTCAATCGCCGCCCGTCCCGCACCCGCACGCCGTCGGAGCCGATTTGCCAGCCGGCGCGGTCAAGTATTTGAGCCGCCTGCTGCGGGTCGTATGAAATACCTTGAACAAGCGAAGCGTAATCACCGAGCATCGCTTTCGGTCCAATCGTCGCTATCATCTCGCCGTTGCCTTCCCATACTTTTTCAATCAGCGCGCGGCGGTCAATCGCCATTGCCAGAGCGCGGCGCACGTCTTTGTTTGTCCCTAAATCAAAAGGCGGTTGCCCGTGAATGTTGAGGAAAATTGTCGCCACCCGACCGACCGGAGCTTCGACGATTCGGATATTAGATTGCCCGCGCAACTGCGCCGCCTGCTCGCGCGGCACGTCCAGAATCATACCGACTTCACCCGCTTCGAGTGCCAGCACGCGCGTTGCGTCGTCGGGCAAAAACCGAAAAGTCAGACGTGTGAGTGCGGGCAATTGTCCCCAGTAACTCTCGTTGCGCTCGACTGCAATAAATTCGCCACGGCGATATTCAGCCAGTTTGAATGGTCCGGTGCATATTGGTTCAACGGCAGTTTCAGAACCCGGAGCAATAATACTGTAATTGGAATGACCGAGTTGTTCGAGCAGGCGCATATTCTTACGTTTCGGGGTGATGTCAACCGTGAGATCGTCTATTGTCTGAACAGAATCTTCACCAATATATGTATGCTGGAAAACACCCGGCGCATCTCCCTTAACCATCCGCTCAAAAGTGTATTTGACGGCTTCGCTCGTGAGCGGTTGCCCGGAAGAGAAAACGATGCCGGGTCGTAGAAAAAATCGCCACGTATTGCCGCGACGCTCCCAGCGCGTAGCCAGCAAAGGCTCAATCCCGTAGTCGGCTGTAATGCGAACCAGCGATTCGCAGATTTGCGTGTTGAGCGGATACATACCGAGCCTTGATTTGAGCGGTTCGATTACATAATCGTCGGCACGAGTGCCAATAACCAGTTCCGTATCAGTTCCGATTCTATTATTTCCGCCGCAAGCCGCAAAGATAAGACACAGCGACAGTCCGAGCAATGATAGGAAAAGTTTGCAATGGTAATTCTCGTAATTTGGCATTATTCAGTAATCAATCAATAAAAACAATAGTGTTACACTACTCAAGTTTTAGCTCTGCCGCTTTTTGCGTTTTGTTAAAAAAGCGATAACCGCAATTAAAATAATCACTCCGACAATCAGAAAAAAATAAAGCCTGCGCTGACCGAACGCATCGGACAAATTTCCGTTTGAGTTTTTACCGTCAATCCACCAAGCGTCTTGGGCAAAATAGACATTTGATTTCGCGCTCCATTGATACATTCCGTTTAGTGCGCTTTTGTAGGCAGTTGCGCCCTGCGGCTCGTAAAGCCATAAATACGGCACATCCTGAGCGAGAATTTCCTGCGCTTCAAAATAATAGGCGGCGCGTTTTTGCCGGTCGGTTTCCGAGGCGGCGAGTTCAAAAAACTCGTCAACTTTTGGGTTGCGATAACTCGCGCCGTTTGAAAACGGAATCGCGCCGATGTTTTGGGAAACAACCGTTCGCTTTACGCCGATGTCCGGGTCAGGTCCGTTCTCAAACGAAGCGAATCCGAGGTCAAAATCTTTTTTGATATAAACCCGGTCAACCGCTGCGCTGAATTCCATCTGTTCCAAATCAACGATGATGCCGACTTCGCGCAGTTGGTCGCGCAAAACTTCGACGACTTTGGCGTAACTCGGCGCGACAACAAATTTGAGATGAAATCTCACGTTTTCGCTATCACGTTTGTATCCGGCTTCGTCAAGCATTTGATTGGCAAGCGGTAAATTTCTTTCATATTTAACGACATTCGGATTATGCGCCCATTTGAGCGCGCTCGAAATCGGACCCGTCGCAATTATTCCCTTGCCGAAGGCGATTTTTTCGACGATATAATTTTTATCAATCGCGTGTGCCATCGCCCGACGGATGCGAACGTCCGAAAGCGGAGCGCGATTCAGGTTAAGCACAACCGTTTCGACACCGGCAAATCCTTCACGTCCTTTATCATTGATGACGACGTTCGGCAGTTTACTCAAACGCTCGATGTCGAGCGGTGTCGGATTGAGAAAATAATCTGCCTCGCCGTTTTCAAACGCAATCGCGGCGGTCGCGCTGCTCGGCATCACTTTATAGACTATCCGGTCTAAATACGGCTTGCCCGTTTTGAAATACTTTTCATTTTTAACCAGCGTCAAATGATCGCCTTTTACCCACTCCTGAAATTTAAACGCGCCGCTGCCGACGGGTTTGACGTTGTAAGGATTAGTCAGCGGGTCGGTATTTTCGTAAAGATGTTTGGGCATTACGGGAGCGTTGGTAACGTCAATCAATTGCAGAAACGCTGCGTAAGGACGGCTGAATTCAAAAACAACCGTGTGCGCGTCGGGCGTGAGAATCTGCCGCAGCTTATTGCCGATTGAAGCGCGTGTCCGCGAATGATATTTCAAAAGTAATTCTTCAAAAGTAAATTTTACATCTGCGGATGTAACAGGGTTGCCGTCGTGAAATTCAGCGTTTGGGGCAAGATAAAAAGTGTAAGTTCGCCCGTCAGAAGAAATTTCCCATCGCTCGGCAAGGTCTGGAACAGGATTCAAATCGAAACCCTGCGCGACCAGACCGCTAAAAATCGAGCCGCAGACGAGATGAACCCCGCCTTGCGTGGTAACAGCCGGATTGAGTCCGCCCGGGTCAGCCGTCACCGCCACGACGACAGTGCCGCCGTATTTCGGAGGATTGGCGAAAACGCCAATAGTGAAAATCAAAAACAGTGCGGCGCATACTTGGAAAGAAATTTTTAGCATGATGTGAAATGGGCGTAACACCTTAAACCATTGCAATACATTCATTAAAAGAGTAACATCAGTAGTGCTAAAAATCGAAGTATTGGAAATAGTTTATGGATGCAAGATGTCAGCAACCGACAACTGAGGCAAAATGAAAGAAAATAAAAATCGCGGTCGTATAAAAAACTTTTGGCTTTTAGCCGGTGTTTCATTTCTGTTCGTATTCGGAGCAAATTGCTCACGAAATTCTTCGCCTGACCAACTAACGCCGGGAAATCCGGTGACGAAAAAAATAATGAACGAGGAAGTTCACATCTATTCCGCCGAGCTTGAAAAAGGACAGTTTGTTAATTTATCGGTCGAACAGCGCGATGTGGATGTAATTACCAAAGTATTTACGCCGACGGGCGAACTCATCGGCGAATTCGATACGCCGACAAGCGGGCGCGGCACCGAAGCTATCAGAATCGGCACCGAAACTGTGGGCGAATATCGGATTGAAATTTATACTCTTTCCGAACGCGCCGAACCCGGCGAATATAAATTGGAAATAGCCGCGTTTCGCCCGCTTACCGACACAGACCGAAAAGTTCTCGCCGCCGTCAAACTTCATCAGCAAGCTGATATTTTGCGTTCCAAACCCGAAACCCGCGGAGAATCTATTCCCGTTTATGAAAAGGCTTTGCAGATTTGGCGCGAACTCGGCGAGCAATCGGACGAAGCGAATACTTTGCGGGCAATGGGTTTTGCCTATCAAAGAATGGATGAACTCGAAAAAGCCAAAGAGCATTTCGGGAAAGCGTTGGAAATTTGGGATAAGATTGGCGATTCGCGCTCGGCGGCTTTTACGCACATCATCCTCGGCGTTATCAGCAAAAAACAAAACGATTTGGAAACAGGCTTGAAAGAAGACCTTGCCGCCCAACCGCTTTGGGAACAGGCAGGCGATATGCCCGAATACACGCAAAATCTCGTGCGAATCGGAAACGATTACATCAAACTGCAAAATAACGGGGAAGCTCTCAAATATTTTGAGCAGGCTCTCGAAAATAGCCGCCGTCTCGAACGCAAATCCGTCCAAGCATATGTTTTAAGTGAATGCGGAAACGCGCAGGCGACAGTCGGGAATAAAAACGAGGCTTTGAATTTTTACCGGCAATCGCTTGAGTTATGGAAAAATCTCAAACAGGACAAAGTTGTTGCCAGCATTGAAGAAAAAATCGCTAAATTAGAGTCAAATTAGTTTTTTAACAATTCATCAATCAAAGCCAAAACTTCCTTGACGGCTTGCGGCACGGCACGTTCAACCGGCAACCGCAAACCTTCGACTGCATCGTCAACATATTCCGGCTGACAACCGACCAAAAATACTTTTGGCGGACAGACGTTTAACGCTTTCGCCATCAGCAAAACTTTCGACGGGTCGGCGTAGTGCATATCAACCATTGATGCGTGTAGTTTTCCGGCTTCGATTTCCGTTTGATGTTCGAGCGGTTCAAGCACAAAAAGCGTTCCGGCTTCCGCTCCTTTTTCCACCGCGTCAACCACAATCAGCGCGTCGTAACCGTTCATCAATTCCTGCACCAGACCAATTCCGCCGATGCCCGCTTCGTAAATTTCCGCGTTTTCGGGAAAATTAGGATTTTTCTCTAATTCCTCAACGACGCGGATGCCGAAACCGTCGTCGCCGCGCAAAACATTGCCCATTCCCGCTACCAGAATTTTCATAAACAGTTCTAAGAATTTTAGGTTTGAGTTACATTATTCGACTGCCATAATTTTTATGGCTGGTTCTGATAAATTGCAAATTCAACTTTTAATTATGCTGGCAAAAAATTAATAAATTTTGTTTTGCCCGCAATGTCAGTTTCAAACGTTGAGTTTATTATCGTAAAAACGAGCGTTTATATATTGTTTATTGTTAGAATTAACTCGTTGATATTACAATAACGGTTGTTATAAAATAAAGAGCAATTAGACCTTTTCATCGAATACTTGAAATATGCCGTCAAAATCATCGTCGAAATCAGCCGACAATAAAACTTCATCGTTAAATTTTAAAACTATCGGTTACTTGAGAGTTTCTACTGGCGACCAGGAACTCGAAAAAAACAAGTCCGATATTCTTCGTCTGGCGAATCACTTAAATCTGGGACGCGTCAGTTTTGTCGAAGAAATCTTGTCGGGAAAGGTTTCGTGGAAAAAGCGGAAGATTGCCGAAATTATTGAGGAGTTTAAAAAAGGCGATACATTGATTGTCAGTGAATTATCTCGTTTGGGACGCTCGATGCTCGAATGTATGGAAATTCTTTCCGTAGCTGTCGAAAAAGGTGTGCGGGTTTACGCCGTCAAAGGAAATTGGTCGCTCGATAGTTCGATTCAAAGTAAAATCGTGGCGATGGCGTTTTCGATGGCATCGGAAATTGAACGCGATCTGATTTCGCAGCGAACAAAAGAAGCCTTACGTTACAAAAAAGAACAAGGCATTAAACTCGGCAGACCGCCGGGACCCGGCAAATCAAAACTTGACACACATCGCCCGGAAATCGAAGCGTTGATGCAAAACGGTTCAACCCAAAAATTTATCGCAAACAGATACGGGACAACTGAAGCCAACTTTCACAACTGGCTCAAGAAAAATAATCTAAAGCGCAAAATTACCTAAATTCTCTAAATACAGGACAAAAGTAACGTAAGCTGTTGAAATCGTTGCTTTTGTCTAAAGTTTGTGGTTAGTTGGCAAAAGCAGTTTCTTAAAACCTCAAATCCAAGTCTGAAGATACTCTTTTCCAAATTACCGTGTTTCTTGATTTTCAAGAGTTTCTGCCGCGCTTCAAGTTCTCCTGCCAAAATTGCCCAACTGACCGCTATCGTTAATAATGACAGTAACTTACTTACTCGCTCTGTTTCTGTTAAATGTGTGTCTTCGAGCCTAAACCCTCTGGTTTTCAACACTCCGAACAAGGTTTCAATCTGCCATCTCTCCCCATATTCCAACAAGATTTTTCCGCTTTGTTCCGAGGAAATGACCAGCACATGGTCACCATCTTCGCGTCGGCAGACTGCCGCATAAACTAAATGATTCCACAATTTTCGTCTGCCTTTTAATTCCAATCTTTCATTTATCTTCAATGTCCGACACAGTTTCGAGGCTTTGATTAGTTCGCCTCTTGCATTAGTGATTTGATAACTCGCCTTGATTGGCAACCGATACGAAATCTGCTTTTCTCTCAAAAACCGCAGCCATTCTTTGGAGCAAAACTCCCGATCCGCCGTCACAAATCTGATGGTTTCCAAGCCAAATTCAGCGATGAATTTCTCTAAAAGTTCTTTTCGCTCCTCGTTATCCGAACAGCCTTTTTCACCTGTAACCGTCCAAAAAACAGGTATCGAAAGACTTTTGTAAGTTACCGAAAGTAGTAAAACATTGACCCAACTCCTTCCTAATTGCCATTCCGTGCGGTCTATCGCAATTGTATATTTCGGCTCTATCTTCAACAATTTCAATACTAAGCGAGCTGTTTCCACCTGCTCAATCGAAAAAAACGCAAAAACCTTTGCAGCCGTTTGTAATTGGAAGCAATCTTCGCTCTGCCCGCAAAGACACAAGCGATTTTGGCAAGATTAACCGTTTGAACTTGAAACAAGGCGACTAAAAAACGTGCTAAAAACTTGATTCGCGCTCTGTTCCAAGTTAAATTTTGAGCTAGTATTTGCTCTAACGAGTAAATATCCATTGAGTTGATTCTCCTTTTATTAAATTTGCAAGATTTACAAAAGTAGATTTCAACTCAATGTTTCTCTTTTTTCAAATATCAACTATTTTTTGTCCTGTATTTAGCTAAATTCTATAAAATATTAGTAGGGTCTGATAAAGAACTAAGGCTTTATGCCTAAAACTTTTTTCGTTTTTTCTTCTACAATTTTCAAAAACTCGATTGGCTCAATCACTTTTAACAACCTGAATTTCTGCCGGAATTCTTTACTGTCATCATCGAAGCCGGTCATCAAATCGAGCAAATCATTATCGCGGGTAACGATATAATCGGCTTTGCTTTGAATCGCTAAATTAATATACGGCTCATCGTCTCGGTCTCTGGAAAGAGTAAATTTCTTTGGAACGGAGCGAGTGAAAACGCTTTTTTTGGCGAGCTGTTCGAGATACTTTTCAATCATCTTTTCAGTAACGCTTTCAAATTTAGCCAGAAACTCCGGTCTGTTCATTACTTCGCGCATTTCTTCAAGCACTTCCGCGCTTAAAAAAAGAGTAATAACATCATCATCAGCCAGCTTTTTACATCTCGCCGCCACACCGTTGCCAAAGAAAAAAGATTGCCAAATGACATTGCAATCAAAAACTGCTTTTATTTTGTCTTGAGGCATTAAGAGTTGACGGTTCCCTTTTCGTTTCTAACTTTCTTGCGAAGCGAATACATAAAATCATCAATCTCATTTTCGGTAATGCCTTTGTCAGCAACTTCTTTTCGCACCGGAGCGAGCAGCTCGTCAAGCGTCGGCGTTAATGCCTGGTCTTCCACAATAGCCTTAACCAGGTCGTTAATATCACGCCCGTTCGCTTTTGCCCGCTGCTGCAATATATGTCCGGTTTGTTCGGAAATCGAAATTGTCAGTTCCATAATTACACCTTCAAAGAATTATCTTTGCAGAGCCTATTTTAACATAAGAAATCGTTTTACATCATCAGATTTGGTATCACCAGCTTAATTCATTAAGTTTTCCCGATAAATAACAAACACGTAAAAGCGTAAAAACTTATATAAGTTTTTACGCTTTTACTGTTAAATTGTTTTCCGCCTTGACCAAATACGTCAGAAACATTTACGATTTTGCGTGAAGTCGTAAATTTACAAAAGCGTAAAAACTTAAATGATAATTTCATTATTAAATCAAAAAGGCGGAGTCGGAAAAACTACGCTTGCCGTTCACTTAGCCACCGCTCTAGCCCAGCGAAACCGGAAAGTTTTATTGGTTGACGCAGACCCGCAAGGCAGCGCACTTGATTGGTCGGCAAGCCGCGACGAAAACGATGACGCGCTGATTTCGGTGATCGGAATGCCGAAGGCGATTTTGCACAAAGAGCTGCCCAAAATCGGCGCGGATTTTGACTTTGTGGTGATAGATGGCGCGCCGCGAGTTTATGACGTTGCCCGGTCAGCGATTCTGGCGAGCGACTTGATACTGATTCCGGTTCAGCCGTCGCCCTACGATATTTGGGCGGCGAAAGAAATTGTTGATTTGATAACGGAAGTCAAAACCTTTAAGGAAAAACTTAAAGCCGCTTTTGTAATAAATCGTAAAATCGTAAATACCGCTATCGGGCGCGATGTCGTCGAAACGCTCACCGAATACGAGCTGCCCGTTTTGAAAGCGCACATTTGCCAGAGGGTCGGATTTGCCGAGAGCGCGGCAGTGGGGAAAACCGTTTTAGAAACGGGTGCGGAAAATCAGGCAAGCCAGGAGATCGAATCATTAATAAACGAGATAATGGAGCTAATGGAAAATGAGCAAGAAAGTTACAATGTCAACCAAGCCTAGTAAGACCAGCACGCGAGAACTTTCCGCAGATGACTGGGTATCCCAAGGAGCAAATTTGACCGCGAACGGACACGAACCGGAGAAGGAAGCGAGTGCCAGATTTACCATTGATATTCCTGTTTCCCTTCACGCCCGGATTAAAAGCCAATGCGCTCTAAAACGGGTAAAGATGAGGGATGAAGTGTTAACAATATTAGAAGAGAAATTTCCCGTAAATTAACAAAAACTTAAAAGTAGAAATAAGTTTTTAAGTTTTAACTTAAATTTTTACTGCACACTTTGGGTTACGACATTGCACACTTTGGGTTACGGTAATGCACACTTTGGGTTACGACATTGCACACTTTGGGTTACGGTAATGCACACTTACGGTTACGGAAAATCGAGCTAAACTATTGATACCAATACCTGTTATCGGACCCTGACTTATAGACTATTGGACCTTAAAAGACAACAACAACAGAGAGCATTTTTGCTTTTGTTGTTGTTGCTGCTGTAAATTTATTCGGTAATGTCAGAATCAGACATAGAAATAATTCCAAAAGACATCATCAGAACGGAGACCGCGCTTTCTCGTTTTCCGATCCACCGACTTTCAAAGTCCGGTAAAGTTTCAATCGAAATAAAACTTCACAATTCAGAGGGAGAATTAACGACCCGTTGGAAAGTAAAAAATCCGCCTGACCCGCTAGCTTATAAGCTCGACACTTTAATTATAAATCGAAGGATAGACGAAGCAGGGAAGCCGGTTCCAAAATTACTCAAACTTGGAAGTCTAAGAGAGCTTGCCGAAGAGATTGGTTTTAAAAATACCGGAAACACCGACCGAATAAAAAACGCATTAATTCAAAACGCACTTGCCGGAATAACCGCTAAATTTACTTACAAAGCGAAAGACGGAACAGAGAGAACTACTGAAATCGCCGACACTCGATATGCTGTAATTTTTACAGGCGAGAAGTTACCAAACGGCGATAAGTCAGACGGAACATATATTTTACTTCACGATATTTACCGAGAAATTCTCAATTCAGCCCAGACGCGCCCGCTGGATTACGATTACCTGAAAGAACTTTCTCCAATAGCACAGCGTTTTTATGAGCTTTTGAGTTATCAAATATATGCCGCAGTAAAGCATAAGCGCACCGCAAAAATGCTTTATTCGGAGTTTTGCACATACGCGCCGCAAACCCGTTTCTTTGATTGGGAACAGGTCAGACCGCAGATGTATCGTCTTCACAAGCCACATTTGGAAAGCGGATACATTGAAACGATTAATTTTGAAAAGTTAAGAAGTGAAGACGGCGAACAAGATTGGTTATTTACCTATACCGCCGGGCGAAAAGCCAAAGGAGAACACACTTTTGCAACTACTAGGAAACCTTTACCGCGAGCGAAAGAAATTAAATCTAATTCGGTTCAACCTTCGCTCATCCCAAACGAACCGCATCCGGCACTAATCCCGGACATTAAACTTTCGTTTTCCGAAGCAGAAGAAAATCTGGTTTCAAAAATGCGGGAGTTTGGAGTAGCAGAGAGCAAAGCGCGAAGCCTCGTTAAAAGCCACGGGGAAGCCGTAGAGCAAGAAATACCTGTCTTCCCACACCGACTACTAGGCAGAGCAGTCAAAAACGTCTCAGGACTGTTTATCAAAGCTGTCGAAGAAGACTACGTAGCCCCGCAAAATTATTTTGATTCCCTGAAAGAAATCGAATCAAAAAAACTGTTTGAAGCCGAGCGGAAAAAGAGAGAAGAAAAAGACAAGGAAAAAAGGAAAGAAGCCGAAGTCTGGGAACGAGCAAACGAACGATTAAATAATTTACCGGAAGCCGAGCGTCAAGAGCTTTGGGAAGCGACTAGAGCCAAAATTCTTTCATCGCCGGAATATAAAGACGCGACCCCACAACAATTAAAAATTTTAGCGTATGTAATGGACGGTTCAATTCGTTCGGAAATCATCGAAACTTTCGTTCAGGAAGCAGGGCAAAAAACACCGAGTAAAACTCAACTTTGAAGCAAAAACTTTCCACTCATTTACCTTTCATTTCCCTATAAGTTTGCCAGCCTTTTTATAAAAGTTGACGGAATTAAAGAAGCTCAGTTAAAGTAACATTGACATCTTACTAAAGAAATAGGAAGCAGTGTTTTGCTAACGCAAAACTCACTCACCCCGCTTCGCCCGTTCGTGTGCTTGCCATGTGGGGCTTGATATTATGGCGAACAAAACGCCTGCGAAATGAAGAAAAACTGGTAGAAAATTAGATGAAGAAAAACGGACGACCGCGACTTGGGGAGAAGAAAAAAACGCACCGCGTCGGAGTGTTTTTTTCTTCGGAAGAGTTCGCCAAAATCCAACTGAATGCCAGTCGAGCGGGACTTACGGAGGCGGAATTTTTGCGACAACTCGGACTAGGCAAAGAGGTGAAATCTCCGCCCGACCGGGTTAATTTTGCGGCGGTAAAAGAGATTAACGCAATCGGAAAAAATTTGAATTCCCTGGTGAGAGCAGTCCCCACTTTGAAGATCGAGGATGCCGCCGGAACCACGAATTCGATCAAGCGAATGGAATTAAGTTTGCAGGAAACAATCGGAAGACTTCTGGAGCGATAAGATGGCAATTGCAAGTGTCGGCAGATCGGGGGGAGCCAAGGGAGCAATCGGCTATGTTCTCAAAGGCGATAGAGAAAAAGAACCGATTATTATCGGCGGAGCTTTCGGCACAAAAGAAGAAATTACTAAACAGTTTGACGCCTATTCCACGCTTCGCCCCGGAGTGAAAAATCAGGTTTCTCACATATCCATTTCACTCAAACCCAGCGAGCATTTGGATGAAGAACAGAAACTTAATTTCGCCGAAAAACTGTTGGAAAAACTCGATTTTCAAAAGGAGCGCGTGCCGTATTTAGTAGTCGAACATCATGATAAAGAGTATGAGCATTTTCACATTGTCGCCGGAAGAATTCGGGACGACGGGACAGTCGTTTCAGACTCAAAAATCGCCTTACGAACGATTGAAGCAACTAAGGAGCTGGAGAAAGAATTCGGACTCGAACAAGTCGAATTCAGACAAAAAAGCGACCGCAGAATAAAGCGCGGCGAATATAAGCTGATGGAACGTACCGGCGAATTATCAATTGTCGCAGAGGCAAAGTTTGTGATTGATGAAATCCTGAAAGACAAGCCGCAGATCAAAGAATTCGTCGAAAATCTTCAAAACGCAGGCTTTCAAGTTAAACCGAACATTTCGAAAAAAACAGAGAGAATGAACGGCTTCAGCTTTAAAAAAGAAGAAATCACGTTCAAGTCTTCAGCCATTGCCAAGAATTACTCTTTTCAAAATTTACAGAAAAACGGCTTGGGTTATGACCAAGCGAGAGACGCGGTATTTTTAATTGAGGTCAAACATGAATTTACCCAAAAACCTGGTGATGAAAGCCGAGGAAATAGAGGAATTGAAACATCAAAATCAGATGCTAATTCAACAAAATCAATTATTAACGGAACGCAACCAGGCATTATCCAAATACAGCCAGGCTTTAGCAAAACAGAATCAGGAATTTCACAAATTCAAGTTCGAGATCGTCAATCTCAAATTGATGATTCAAAAGACATCGCTGTCCAGACTGACGTTAGTTCAAATCTTTCTGCTGCTGCAAGACAAACTCATGAAACACAAATACCTGACCGAAAGTTTTCTGAATGCGGACGCGCAAGAGATCAGAAGAAATCAGGATTTGACGGTCGAGAAGATTCAGGAATTAGAGAAGCAACTGACGAATTTATCTCAATAAATTTCACAATTACCGAGCCGAAATTGAAAGACGCGCCGAAACCTAAACACGAACGGGAGATTGAACGCTCGCGTAATTTCGGAATGGAGAGGTGAAACATCAAAAAGCGTAGTTTGATAATCGCGTCTACAACGGCATTGCGAGCGTGGCGGTGTTAAACCATAATTGCGGGTCGGGATTATCGAAACGCGGGTTGCCGACGATGTTCGGGCGGTCTTGCAGTTGTCCGGCGCTGCTGCGGTTTGAACTGATGCGCGGTGTAAACGGTCGCCCGGTTTGAGCGGCGACGATGCCAGCAAGAAAATTTTCTAAGTTGTTTTTGTTTGATTTAAGTTCGATAAATCGAAGTGTTTAATTGTGATAACGCTTTACGGAAGGTTTGTCAAATAATTTTTTTAACGGGGTTTGAAAAGCGGCGGAAATTTTTAATTAGTTGCAAAATTTACGTTTATTTAGCTTGAAAAAAATGATAAGGTCAGAGTGTTTACATATTTTGAATGACGATTTGGCTTAAGTTTTTCCCGCTGCGGGCATTGAACAATGGATTTGCCGATTTCAAATTTGCCGGAAGAAAACAGTTGCGGCTGCGCCGATACGGAATCGAGCGCGAGCAATGAATGTATGTGTCCGGCGACGGGTTTGGTGCAAATTATCGGGCGCAAATACGCGCTTAGATTGCTGACGGTTATCGGCGAACGGCAGCAAATTCGTTTTAATGATTTGAAAATTGCAATGGACGATATGAGTTCTTCGACGCTGACGATTCGGCTGGCGGAACTCGAATGCGCCGCTTTGATTGAGCGTCTAACTTATGCTGAAACGCCGCCGCGCGTCGAATACAAATTGACGACTGAAGGCGGTAAACTGCGCCGCAGTCTGTTTGCACTGTCAAAATACGCTTCGCGCAAACCCGTTGCGGCAGCCGTTTTTACGGAGCAGTAATTTAACTGCTTGAAGAACAAGCAAAAGATTTGATAATTAAGTTGTTTTTGTTAATCTGCCTCGCTGCCGGAATTTGACCGGCGCACATTGTGTTCTTTTCTATAACTAAAGTTTGGAGGAAAAAGGATGGATTCGATAACGATTTGGACTTATTCGCTGATTGCCGCAACCGTCGTGGTTTTAATTGTTGCCGCGCTGCTCATCGCAATCGTTTTAACCGCCCGCAAAATTGACGACCACGCCAAAGACATCTGGCAAGCCGGAAAATTAATCGCCGGAAACACGGTTTCAATCTGGATGCTCAAAGACACCAACGTCGTCGCCGGAGACATCTTAACAACCGCCCAGTCAATCGCCGGTGTCGCCGGAGAAATCAATCACAAATTAGACGATTTAGGACAGGCATTGACCAAAGGAGCTTAAATTATGGAACTGCTGACTTGGATAACGGTTGCTTATTTTGTGATTCTGGTGCTGACGCTCGCGGTCGGGTTGATTGCGATTGCGACGACGTTGATGCGCGTGGCGAAAAAGCTCGGCGCGATTAGCGAAGGGTTAAAAGTCGTCGAACAAAACACTGCGCCGCTTAACGGCGGAATCGAAAAATTGAACGGCTCCTTGAGCGGTCTGGCGGGCGGTTTGATGGTCGCCGAAACGAGTTTTGTTTCAGCGAACGAGCATTTGCAGGAAACGCTCGACGCGGTGGCGGTAGCTAAATAAAAATTTTTGCGAGGTGATTTATGTTTTTAATCGAACTGACTCCCGAAACTGAAAACACGATTAAAATCGTCTGGTGGATCGGTATTGTCGTCGCCTTGATTGTGACGGTAATTGACGTTCATTTGTTGATTCGCGTCATTAAAGCTGCCCGCAAAATTGACGGTTTAGCGGACAGAACGCTTCCGGCGGCGGTCGGCATTGTCGAAAATACTTCCGCCTTGAAAAATCTGACCGCGACCAATGAAGTTGCTGCCGCGCTGATTGCGGGCGCGACACCGATTGTGAATGTTGCCGACGCGATTAATAAAAAACTGGCGGCGGTCTCAAACTTTGTCGGCGGAGGTAAAAAATAATGAACACGGTTTTGCTTTTGACGATTCTAAGTATCGCCGTCGCTGCCGTTTTATTGATCGCGCTCGGCATCGGATTGTTTTACATCGCGCTCGCGCTGGAAGGTATCGCTTCAAGCCTCGATAAAGTCGCTTACGGCGTGCGGGCGATTGAAACGGAAACTTCGCCGTTGCCCGCTTGCATTGACGGCATCAACGGCTCGCTGGCTCCCGTAGTCGGCGGTTTCGGCGTGGTCGGCGCGGAATTGACGAGCGCGGATAAATATTTGGGAAATTTGGCTGGAATTTTGGGCGTGAAATGAAGAAATTTAGCCACAGATTTACACAGATGGACACGGATAAGAAAAGATAAAATCTGATTTGGTTTTTTATCTTAAAAAATCTGTGTTTATCTGTGTAAACGCAAAGCGGGACGGTTACAAAAATAATCTTATGAAAATTGGAATCAGCGGAAAAGGCGGTTCGGGGAAAACGACGATTTCGGCGACGTTGGCGCGAGTTTTTGCCAAAAAGGGTTTTCCAGTGTTGGCGATTGACGGCGACCCGAATCCGAATCTCGGAATGGCTTTGGGGTTAGACGCTCAAACGCTCGAAGAAACTCATTCGATTCCGCGCGGCGGCATAACAGAAAGAGTCGAGGACGCAGACGGCAAAATGCGGCTTGTCTTAAAAGATACGGTCGAAAATATCACCGCTCTACATGGCATTGCCGCGCCCGACGGAATTCGCCTGATTGTCGGAACAAAAGTCGAAAATGCCGGCGCGGGCTGACTCTGTTCCGCGCACGCTGCGGTTCGCAGCCTGATGGGAGAAATCGTTTCGGAATCCGACAAAATAACTGTGATGGATATGGAAGCCTCTTTAGAGCATTTAAGCCGCGGAACGGTGCGGCACGTTGACGTGATGCTGATCGTTACGGAGCCTTATTATCGTTCGCTCGAAACTGCGCGCCGCACTTTGCCGCTCGCTCGCGCACTCGGTATCAATCATATTTTCGCCGTCGTCAATAAATATCGCAGCGCGGAAGACGAAAAAGCGGTAACTGATTTTTGCAAAAACAACGATTTGGAAATCATCGCCAAGATTCCGTTTGACCCGAACGTCACGCAAGCCGATTTAGAGGGGAAATCTTTGTATGATTTCAATATCCACGCGCCGGTCGTCGGGGAAGTTGAAAAACTCGCCGAAACTCTACGCGAGCGTGTGCCGCTGAATAATTCTTCGGCATCGAAAATTTTATCAAAACCGAACTGTTAGATTGAGGAGAATTTTATGTTTGACGAACCGATTTTGCAGAAAGGACATCCGACCGATAATAGCGTCGCCGCTCAAGCCAGACCGGAAGAGAAACCGGCGGAACTTTCCTTCGGACCTTTGAAGACGGTTCACGTTTTCTGGCTGGCGGGAATGAGCTGCGACGGCTGCACGGTGGCGGTTGCGGGCGCGACCAATCCGCCGCTCGAAAATTTGCTGAACGGAACGGTTACCGGATTGCCGCAGGTGATTCTTCATCATCCGGTTTTGTCAGTTGAAGCGGGCGAAAAATTTGTTGAAAATTTTTACAAAGCCGAACGCGGCGAGCTCGACGCGCCTTACGTCGTGGTTTTTGAAGGCTCGATTCCCGATGAAAGAATCGCGGCGGCAACTGGCGGATATTGGGTGGCACTCGGTTCGGAACATCTTGGCGGCGACAAACACCGTCCGATTCCGACGACCGAGTGGATGAAACGACTTGCACCCGGCGCGGCTGCCGTCATCGCTATCGGAACTTGCGCGACGTGGGGCGGAATTCCCGCCGCCGCCGGAAATCCGACAAACTCGATGAGCTTGATGGATTTCTTGGGCAAAGATTACCGCGGCACAGCCGGTTTGCCGGTTATCAATATTCCGGGCTGCGCGCCCATCGGCGATAATTTCACCGAAACCGTCGGGATGATTTTACTCTTCCTGCAAGGCATCGGACCGCTGCCGGAATTTGACTCGCTCGGTCGCCCGGCGTGGCTTTTTAGCGACACCGTACATACCAAATGCGTGCGCGGCGGCTATTACGAAGAAGGTATTTTCGCCACCGAATACGGGCAAAAAGAATGTCTGGTGGAAATCGGCTGCTGGGGTCCGGTTGTGCAGTGCAACATCACGGCGCGCGGGGCAATCAATCATATGGGCGGCTGTATGAATACGGGCGGCGTTTGCATCGGCTGCACGATGCCGGGTTTTCCTGATAAATTCGCGCCGTTTTATAAAACGCCGCCGGGTTCGACGGTTTCCAGCAATACCGCGCGGACTTACGGCGCGGTTGTCAGGCGTCTGCGGCAAATGACGATGAAGTATCAAAATATGGAGCCGCGCTGGGAAGAAACTGGAGAAGTTCCGAGCGGCTGGGGCGCGTTTGAAAAACCGTCGCTGGTCAATCAAGCAATGCATTATCTTTATCAAAAATTGCAGTATAGAGGCTCAGTCAGACCGGGCGATTATGTCGGCGAAGGCTCGCTGAAAGCCAAAGGCAAACATACGCCGGAAGTTTAGAAACTTTTTGGCATTTTTGAAATTAGTTGATTCCGAATTTTTAGTGAAAATAAATTATGTGCTTCAAAAATCTACCAATTGAATTCGACGAGCAGGGCAAGGCTTTCTTAAAGGGCGGCATCCGCGACCCGTATTCGACCAAAAACTCTATTACCTCGGTCGGCGAAGTCAAGCAAATGCCCTACGACACGGTGCGCGAATTGCTGGCGCGAAACGGTTATATTAAAGACGTTGATTTCGATCCGGTAACGCGCATCGCCGGCGCGCTCGCTTTTCACGGCGTGGCGGATTTGGAAAACCGCAAGTTTATCGAAGCGCGTTCGATGGCAACCTTGTTTCGCGGCTACGAAATCATTATGCAGGGACGCGACCCGCGCGACGCGATTTTTATCACGAGCCGCGCCTGCGGCGTCTGCGGCGGCGTTCACTCGTCGTGCGCCGCGCTCGGCATCGAGATGGCTTTCGGCATCACGCCGCCGCCGCTCGGAATTATCGTGCGAAATTTGATGCTCTCGCTCGAATTTCTTTATGACAATCCGCTGCATCTTTTCCTGCTCGCCGGACCTGATTATTCGGAACTGATTGTCAAAGCGACGACACCGAGTTTATGGGACAAAGCCCAAAAGACCGCCGCGCCGAACGCCGAACATCACGGCTACGTGATGATGAGCGATTTGATGCGCGATATGAACCCGCTTTCCGGCACTCTTTACCTCGAAGCCCTGCATATGACGCGCGTGGCGCGTGAAGCGTATGTCGTTATCGGCGGCAAATACCCGCATCCCGAAACGCTCGTTCCGGGCGGTGTCAGCACGACCGTTACATTACAAACCTTCAACGAAATTTACAGCCGACTGCATCAATTTTTCGATTACGCGAAAAAAGTCGTTACGATTTGGGATGATTTGACCGACTTCTTTTACGACGCGAACCCGGAATACCGGAAGTGCGGAATGCGGGCGGCGAATATGGTTGACTTCGGAATCTGGGACGACCCGGACTTTTACGACGCGACTTATGAAAACTGCAACGAATGGGGAAAACATCGCTGGTCAACGCCGGGCGCGGTTATCGGCGGCGAACTGGTAACGACTGATTTGCAAAGCATCAATCTGGGAATCGAAGAGTTTGTCGAACATTCGTTTTACGAACAATGGGGAAAAGGCGACGGCAACGGCGGCGGTTTGAAACATCCGACCGATTTGTTGGGCGCGCCGCTCTCGCCGTATCATCCTTTGAACAAGGAAACTTTGCCGCGTCCGACGGGACAAAATTGGCGCGAAAAATACACCTGGGCGACTTCACCGCGCTGGGACAGACAGGTTTTTGAAGCCGGTTCATACGCCCGCGTCTGGAACACCGCCGCCGCGCAGAAAATTCGCCCGAATCCGTTTATCGAATCAACCGGAAGAAGTTTGAAAATACGTCTGCCGAAATCTGCAAAACCGGAAATGAACATCGAATGGAAAATTCCGACCGACTGGAACACATTCGAGCGCAACAAAGCGCGCGCTTACGGCGTAGCTTTTACGGCAATGGTCGCTATGAACGATTGGATGAAAGCTCTCGACCTTTTGAAAAAAGGCGAAACAAAAGTCAGCACCGAATTCGAGATTCCGAAAACCAACCGCACCGGCATCGGTTTCTGGGGCGCGGGACGCGGTTTTCTCTCGCACCATATGGAACTCGACAAAGGCATTGTCACCAATTATCAAATCATCACGCCTTCGACCGTCAACGCTTCGCCGATGGACGCCTGGGACAAACACGGACCGTATGAAGAAGCCGTGCTGAACACGCCGATTTTGGAAGAATTCGACAAAGCGGAGAATTACAAAGGCATTGATTTGCTGCGAACCCTGAGAAGTTTCGACCCGTGTATGCCCTGCACAACGCACATCTACGCGGGCGAGCATACGGTTGTTAGAGAAATCAACACCTGCGCCTGCGGAGTTGACGGCTAGATTTTTTGAGTAAAATTCAATTTTTTAATCGCCAAGACGCAAGTTCGTAAACTTATTTGTGTCTTGGTATTTTATTAGTATTAAAAAGTCGTTGTGAAAGTCTTAATTGCCGGAGTCGGACATCCAAACTTAAAAGATTTATCTTTCGGACAGGTTTTGCTTCCGCATTTGAAGAAGCAAAAATGGACGGAAAACTTCGACCTTGAAAATTTGAGTTTCGGCGCGATTGCCGTGCTGCAATGGTTTCAGGATTTCCCCAATAAATACGAGCGAGTCGTTTTCGTTTCGGCGGCGGAACGCGAGGGACGAACGCCCGGAACTTTGGACGTTTATAGATGGAGTTTTGCGCCGCTTGATGAGGAAGTAGTGCAGGAATCGGTGGCTGAATCGGTAACGGGAATTATTAGTCTGGATAATTTGATGATGATTCTGCAATACTTTAAAGCGCTGCCGCCGGAAGTCTTCGTCTTAGACCTCGAACCGGTTGACTCAAACATCGGTTTTGAATGCAGCCCGGAAATCACCGCGCGGTTTGACGAGTTCAGCGAAATCGTTAAAGAGAAGGCGACGGCAAAATTGGAAAACAAAAATGAGTGAAACGACAACGGCGGAAGCTGCGGAAGAGACGACCGCTTTCGACCAATTAAATATCCTGCTCGAATCAATCGAACAGCACCCGGAAGAAGCGGTTCGCAACCACGTTCGCGCTCTGGTTTACACCTTGCTCGGCCTTCATCACGGCGCGTTGCAGCGCATTGTCGAGATTGTTTCCGCGAAGCCGACCGGCAGCGAAATCTTGCAGGAATTAAACGATGACGAACTTGTGAAAGCCGTTTTGATGGTTCACGACCTGATGGCGCAACCGCTGGAGGCGCGCATCGAATCGGCGCTCGAAATCGCCCGCGAGCAATTGAAGATTTACGGCGCGGATGTTGAACTCGTCGAAGTCAAAAGCGGCGTCGCGCACTTAAAACTTTTTGGCGGCGCGTCAACGGCGAATGTTTCAACCACGATTCTGAAAGCTGAAATCGAACACGCTCTGCACGAACACACACCGGATTTATTGAACGTCGAATACGAAGACACAATCGCTCCAATCCGTCCGCCGAAATTAGTGCAGATTCTGCCGCGCCGACCCGTTCAGGACGATTCTTCGCCGAAGGAATTTTTTATGCCGATAATCCGCCACGACCAAATGCCGAACAACGGGTTGCGCGTCGTCGAGACGGGCGGCATCAATCTGCTCTTGTGCAATGTGGCGGGAACGATTTATGCTTTTCAAAACGCCTGCGCCGAAGGAGATGCGCCGCTTGGCGAAAGCGTTTTTGCAGACGGTATTTTGACTTGTCCGTGTCACGCGCTTGAATTTGACGTGCGGCAAAAGGGACGCTGTTTGACCGACCCGGATTTGCGGCTTGAATCGCTAGCGACGCGCGTGGAAAACGATGTCGTGAAAGTCGCTTTGGCGAAGGAGATTTAGAAGATGTCAGAACCGATTGATTTGATTTCCGGCAGCGAACAACCGAGCCTTTTCTGGCAGGACGAGATTTTGCAGGTGATGTATTGGATGCGCGGCGAAGGCTTCGGCGAGAAAGTTACCGTCGCCGAATTGAAGAAATTTCTTGATGCTTCCGACGAAATTCTCGCAGCTAATTTATCGCAACTGGCGAAAAATGACTTGGTTAATTTTGACTTTTCAGATTTTTACGAATTGACTGAAACGGGTGTCAAAGAAGGCGGACGGCGTTTTGCCGACGAGTTTGACGGAATGCTCAAACAAGGTCATTACGAATGCGACGACCCCGATTGCGATTGCCACAGCCCCGATGCCGTGCCGTGTCGTGCCGTTCTTAATCATCAACATTAGCCGTTTAATTCAGGATTTAAATGAAAAAACTCTTGTTCTGTTTCATTTTTATTATTGTCGTAGTGTCCGTTTCGGCGCAAAACGGCAAGATAATCAACGACGAAATGCATGCCGTTTCGCTCGAAGGAAATCTTATCGGCGATTCGCCCAAACGCAGCGTGTTGGTTTATCTGCCGCCGAATTACAACAAACAAACCGAAGTTCGCTATCCGGTCGTTTATCTTCTGCACGGTTTTACAGTTGCCGCCAACAAAACTTGGATAATTGAAAACGAAGGCTTGCGGATAAACATCGGCACGATGATGGATAAATTGATTGCCGCACAAAAAGTGCGCCCGATGATTCTCGTTATGCCCGATGGCAGCAACAAGTTCGGCGGCAGTTTTTACACCAACTCAATCACGACGGGCAATTGGGAAGATTTTATGACGCGGGATTTGGTGAGTTTTATTGACAAGAAATATCGCACGATGCCGAATGCGGAAAGTCGCGGAATTGTCGGACATTCGATGGGCGGTTACGGCGCAATCAAATTGGCGATGAAAAATCCCAATATTTACAGCGCGGTTTATGCCACGAGTCCCTGCTGTCTGGACGCTTACCC
>MWWI01000013.1_pt1 | contig 42608 bp, 40 predicted proteins | sample 1047321 | NCBI WGS metagenome assembly MWWI01 (sample SAMN06349966, study PRJNA376086) | soil metagenome | isolation source: FI-1 sample Antarctic (ecotone) soil | place: Antarctica | reverse complement strand
TTGATACCAGAAAACAAGTCGCCAAAAGATTTTGCGATTGCAGTTTCTCCGATCGCTTTAGCATTGAATTGAGAAAAACTATCCTCGATACGAGCAGACACTATTGCTGAAACAAGCCGCTCCTTTTCCTTAGACATAAGCTCGAATATTAAATTCTTTGCTCCTTCTATAATAGTATCTGTTTCTGTCTTCGTTTTATGCAGATTTAAAGCAACTGCCCTTAATACATCTTCAGCAAGAAAAACATTCTCAATTTCAGAAAAGTTAAGACAGAAAATATTCATTGATCTCAAATAATCAGCCTCAGCTGGTGATCTAAAATCCCTGTCAATAATTCCTTGACACTTAAGACTGTGAAGACGCTTAAGATGCGAAAATGAACTTGTTGAATGAATTACCGCTGAGGAACTCCCACACGGTGCGATAGTATGCTTTTTGAACAGATTTGAGAATAGAAAGTAATCCAAACTGTTTTTTTCACCTTCCACAAACAAAATTGGTGTTCTACTTCCAAGAATTTCCAATAGCAGGCGCTCGGGAATTCCATCGTTTGTAGGCACTAAATGCCAATCCCATTGCCCGTCTTCGTAACTTTTGAGCCATATTTTTGTAGCATTCACACGGGTTGCCGCAAAATCCAGGTCATGTGTTAAGTATACGAAGAGGCAATCTGGGCGTTCTGCTTCAATCGCATCCCATAAACGATTTTGTAAAGACTTGTGTAAATGAATTTCAGGCTCATCAATAATTAGTATGCCGTGCTTTTTAGCGGCAAGGCACTGACCGATTAGATAAAAGATAACTCGTTCACCATCACTCATCTCAGATCCGGGGTATGGCGTTACTTCACCGCTTTTAGAACGCGCCTTTATTTGCCCACCTCCAATAATTAATTCACGGTGCGGTAGAACAAACTCCCAGATTCGTTTGATAATATCAAGGCGCGTTTCGGGAGGTTGAACTCGTTTACTTTTGATCTTTGCTTGTTGCCGGTACTTTGTACTCTCATCAAATTCTTCTGTAAATAAATAAGTTAGTAATTTGTCAAAGTCGTTCTGAAGAATGGTATTAGGCTTTGAACCCCATTTATGACCATTTTTATGGTCTGGAGTTGCGGAAGCCTCAGCGTATCCATAAAGAAGGTTATTCTCTGCAAAGTCGAGAGAGGATGTTGTACTTGTTTCGGGCATGGTAAGAGATTTCTGCGCAGCAACTCTATGGACTAAGCTCTTCTGTGGGGAACTTATATCAATCCAACTTCCTAAACGTGTTTTGCCCGAACCATTAGCTCCAACTATAACAATGCTTGATTCAGCGTGTATTTCTGTCGAACCATGCGGATTGGATAAAGACGGTGGTAATTCAAATACTCGCGGTGCGGTCGACATAGTATCTATATGTGCCATTTTTCTTGTTATTCAATTAAAGTCTTAATAAATTAATAACCGATGCTCGGCTGATTTTCAGTTTCCGGGCAATCTCGGATTTGTTCAATCCTTTTCCATTTTTATAAAGTTTTTTAACTTCGTCTTTTTTCTTTGAAGCAGTCTGTGGTCTGCCGTGAGCTTTGCCTTTTTCTCTCGCGCTGGCAATTCCGGCTTTGACACGCTCGCGGATTATATCGCGTTCAAACTCAGCAAAGGTGGAAAGCATTCCCGCCATCGCTCTTCCTGACGGAGTAGAGAAGTCTAACGATTCAGTTAAAGACACAAACACCACTCCGGTTTCTCGAAGCTCGTTTAACGTCATTACCAGATCAGCTAAGGATCGTCCAAAGCGATCAAGCTTCCAAACGAGGATAGCATCTATTTCTCGGCGACGAGCCATCCGAAGTAATTCTTCGCGCTTCGGTCTGACTTTGGCTCCCGATCCGATTTCCTCAACTGTTGCCGTTAAAGTCCAGCCTCGATGTTTGATAAATTCTTTCATCCGGTCGAGCTGCATCGGAAGAGTTTGCTGATCTTGCGTCGAAACGCGGGCGTAAATTCCAACTCTCATAAATGCAGGATAAATAGGAATAAAAAAAGTGTCAAAAAATATGTGTTTTTTGACACTTAATTTGGAGCAATAAGAATAAAAATTTACAGTTATGTCAAGTTCTACAGCTCTTCATCCGACGCACGTTCGGGCGGAGTTTGGAAACAACTGGCGAACCGGTTGTCTATCGTAATTTGATGATTATCAAATGTGTTGAACTTAAAACTGAATTCCTCTTCATAGGTATTTCTAATATCACATAGATACCAAATTGCAACTGCCTCACCTAACCGCAATCCGTTAGTATAGTCTGACCGGTAATGAACCCCAGCAATATCACGGGCTAAGCCGGTATTTGAAGCGAGCTTATTCAATTCTCCGTGAAGGGTAATATCGTTTATATCGCCTCGACGGTTATCGTAAAGCTGAAGTTCAGTTCCATCAGCATTGGGTTCGACTATTGCGATATTTTCGTTAACTAATTTCACATCTCTGGTCAAAGCCTTCAAAATTGTAACGCAGGCTCCTGCAACAGTAGCGTGTCCTTGCGGATACGCAGGATGAAGCGGGCAGCCCTCGACGTATTCTTGCGGCAGTAAAAAAGTATCTTGTCCAAAATATCTCTGATTGTAGGCATTTATTTCTTTTAGTACGCCTTTAGTTTTGTCTCCGAGGTCTTTGATAGAACTGTGAAATGATCGATAAGATTTGATCCCCCGAAGATGAACGTCAATCCGACCTCCAAACTCTTCAGGTCGCAATCTGCGATGAACAGACCATTTCTGATACCACGCTGCCAAGAGTGCGCGTTTAGCTACTTCCGAAATTAGAACCTTAAAATCCGGTCTGCCGAGTGTTCCAAAACCGTCTTGGACCTTAGACCCACCGGTGAGTGGATTATACGGATTACCCATATCAATCAAGTTGAAACCTGTTTCATCGGACATCCCGCCGCCGACCAAATTTCCATCATTTGAATCTCTAGGAACTACTAATCCCGGCGGGGGCGGTGCTGTCGGATCAAATCTGGTGCTGATTATTAAGCACGCATTAATAAATTGCTCTAAAGGAAGATCCACGTGAACGTATTGTGCAATATCGCGCCCGTTACGCGGCAAAACGGGATCATCAAAAATATCTTTATTTACGGGCGTACAGCCTTTTTGCAGTCCGAGCCATTCATCAAAACTAACCAAATAATCTTTTCCTTCGAGCTGATTTCCTGCTTCATCACGCACTCTTTTCAAGGTTCTGATTCTCGGATCTCCAGTTATAGCCGCAATAGGGACTGGACGAACGTAAAATTGCGAAAGATAAGGTCCTTTCTTATCTCCTTCAGTAAACCCGCGAAAAAGAGTTTCCGGATCATTTTTATTTACTTCGGGTCTGAAAGGATCTTTATTCGGATAGGAAAAGTTATTAGCTAAATCTATCGCCGCAGCCTGCGTAATCGCATTACTGCGATAATTGCGAAAGGGAATGTCACGACAAAGCGCCATCCAGTAAACTTCAGCCATTTCCCGAATTATTTCTTCACTGTTAAAACGCGGCGGTTTAGGAAAATTTTCTCGTTTGACGTTATTGTTTGAATCAAATTCTCCCCATTTGAAAAGCTGAATCTGTTGCGAATCAATCCCTGCAAGATTGAAGCCTTGAGCCGAAAGGGGGTTAACAAAACGCAGTTGATTTCCGACTGCTGTGGTTTCAAGACTGACTTGTCGAACATTTAGGCTTTTGGAAGTTTCAGATTTATCCAGCAACGTGGGATTACAACCAAGGTGCGGTCCGACTTCCCGATCAAATCCTTTCACGGTATCTTGCTTCAAACCTCTTAGCAGGGCGCAATACGCATCACGATTCACCTCACCGGTAGTCCGATTATGCGACAAGCCTTTTGAAAACATGGCAATGAAAACACCGTCATCTGAATAATCATTTTCTTCAAAATTACAAAGTGTGCCTTGCGGCAGGGGCTGACGGCGAAGGATATCGGCACGATCTTTTCGTAGTTTCTGTGCGCTATCGGCTCTTTTTTCAATAGTGTCGAATTTCGAGGGAACGACGCGGCATCCTATCGGACAATTTTGAGCATCTAATTCATTTAATTGTTCTGTTGATTCATCTTGATTATCTGACATTATTTCTCTTCTCCTTTTGATTTTCAGATTTGTAACACTACCAACCTACGACTGAGTTGTAAAAGTAATACTTCTTTGTTACTGACGTTAAAAGGAAAGTTTCCGGGAGTCGGTGAAATTATCTGCGGCTTCAAGAAAGTTTTCCACTACAAAATCGGTAACTTCTCTATCTGATTGTAGTGTTCTATCAGTATATGGCAAAAATATGCAAAGCCTTTCACGTTTTTTGAAATTTTTTATGAAGGATACTTGTTTTTACACAGTGTCAAAAAACTAATGTTTTCTGACACCTTAAATTTGATTCTTGTTTGCCCCTGAAATCAACGGTTTTTGAACGCCATTTTTGAGGGGTTTTTTGACACCTGATTTTTAGAATTTTGTTCTATCCAAAAACTCAATAATTTTTCAAATCAAATCAGCTTTCAGAAATTGATTTTGCTCAAGAGTTTTGAATTTATAAATATGTCTATATTTTATTTCTTTTGTTTTTCCTGAACCTGAACGCTTAGTACGACTCTCTTAAAAACTAATGGGTATGGTCTAACTGGATCAGGGTCACTTCCGGTTTCCGATTCTTTAATAGTGAAAATGCCTTTAAAGTTTCCTGTCTCTAATTGAATGATACTCTGCGGCTTTGCTTCGCTAAGTGAAAGTTTCTTTTGATCAAATTGACCAAAGGAATCTTGAATTTCAATTACTAACATTGAAAAGTGATTGCTGCATAAAGTACTTGCTTTAATCCATTTAGTCTTGTCAGACGACGAAAAAATAACAACATCTTCGCAGGGGTATGTTTCCCATCCAATTGTGCCAACTTCAACTGGCGTTAATGTAATTTCGTAAGGCGAGCCAATTAAAATCGGGTTATTTATTTTTTTTGTACTGCTTTCTGAGTTAATGTTGCTGGTTATGCCGCTATCGGAATTGCCATTCGCTACATTATTGCTAAGGGTAGATAGATAAAAAATGCCGATCCCGACTGCTAAAATTACTAAAAAAATTAAAATTAAAGAAGTGTTGAAAGTCAAATCTATTTCATCCAACTTTAATAATCTTCTTTTAGCCCGTTTGTAGGTATCTGATTTGGGGTTAGATTTTTCAATCAAAAACTTTAAGTCGTTCTTTATTACTTTAATATAAGCGCCTATTCGGTGCGCTCTATATAATGTGTTGTCACTCAACTCTACGGCGCGGTTTGCATCCGCAATTTCGTTCGCTACATCGCCAATTTCCTCATAGCAAAGTGAGCGGTTATGCAGCGAAGCATGATCATTCGGTTTCAGTTTTATTGCCTCGCTGTAATGTTGAATTGCCGTTTCGTTTTCGCCTTTTTCTGTATAGCAGTAACCCAACTTAAAAAACGCTTTGTGGGAATTCGGTTCAAGTTCAATTACTCGCTCAAATTCTGCGGTTGCCTTGTCCCAATCTTTTTGTGCAAAGTATTTCTGTCCCTTCTCGAAATGTTCGTCTGCATCGCTAGCTTTCTTGTTCGCTTCCCGAATTGCTTCAAGCATTTCAGATGCCGTCGCAAAACGTTCTTCCTGGTATAAAGCCAAAGCCTTGTAAACAACTTCGGCAATTAATTTAGGTATCTGCGGGAACTCTTTTATTAGATTTGGAATCGGGTCATCACTTTTTGCTATTTCCAGCTTTTGAAATCGATCCATCGAATCCGGCGGCTTTTTCCCCGTAAGTAAACGATAAAAGGTCGCTCCAACAGAGTAAATGTCGCTGCGTTCATCAGTCAGAAGCTGCCGATACTGTTCAAGCGGGGAGTAAGATAAAGTACCTGCGCCAGGCAGAATCGTTTTTAGCTCAGAATTTTTCGCCAGACCGAAATCAACCAGCCATACTTCTTCGCTTCTTAAAATTATGTTTCTAGGTTTAATATCTCGATGAATGATGTGCTGTTCGCTAGTGTGCAAAGAGTGAAGTGTTTTTAAAAGTTTCTCCACTATTGAAACTGCTTCATCGAGTGAAGGTTCTTTTTGTTTAATTATTTTTTCAAGATTATCACCTTCGATATAATCCATTACCAGATACAGAAATTCATCCTCTATAAAAAAATCTCGGACTTTGGGGACATAGGAGATATTTAATTTTTTGAGCGTTATGGCTTCGTTTAGAAATGCTTTTTTCGCCGCTTCGATAGTTTCATTGTCCCAATCCTTTTGGGGAATTAATTTTTTAAGAGCAAATATTTCCGGGTCAAAATGCGGGTGAATTTCTTCCACTTTATAAATACGACCGAAACCGCCCTCTTCACTTATTAGTTCGATAACTCGGTATTTTTTATTTAATAACCTTTCGGTTGGTTGCGTTGTCTCTTCGCTCGTCATAGCATTGGCTTCAATGAATAAGATACATGAAAAAGGTGTGGAAACAATATACTTTAACGCCTTTAGAAATAACAAACATTTATGCTACATAACCGCTGAAGCTATCGAGATTTGACAAATTAATAAGAATTACTTATAATATAAGCCGTAGGTATAAATTTCTCTTATTGACTGTTTACAGGTAGCAGGGCAACAAAAGTTGGTCTAGCTACCCAATAACACAATCAAAAGAGAGGATTTATTATGTGCGAACCGAAAAACAAAGAAAAGAAATTCTATCTGCCAGAATTTGGAATTTGCGAGTTTCACCCGAAATCCGCTGTCGAAGAAAAAGCAATTGAGCTTATTTGGCTTTACTTATACATACCGACCGATGACGCGATAAAAACCGAATTTTCTGCCAAAACGGTGCAAGAGATAATCGAAGGAAAATTAAGAGAATTAGCAAATGTGGTTATGGAGTCAAAAATAGAGTCTCCAAACACAAAATCCGGTTTGATAGAAGGTGTTCCGCACGAGATTGTTGTGCAAAGCGCAAGCAGAGCGGCTTCAATTAAAAACTTAAAACTGGTTCAATGATGAACGACTAAAAAAGTGCTGAGTAATTTCAGCACTTTTTTTATTTGAAAATGTAAAATCGAATAGTCAGCAGCGATGATACCCATTACGCGAATAATTCGCGCCACAGTTGTTGCAATGCCGTGTTTGTTTCTGGTGGTTGGCAAAATGATTCCGCAGCACCGCGTAACTTGAAAACGAACGGCGGCAAGTCAAGCTTCTAAAAGAGGGTTAGACCACGGCAATTAGTAACAATTTGCGATAAATTTATTTTAATTTAGAGTTCTCATAACGATTCAGCGCGAAGTAGGTTAAGGGTAGAAGAATTAAGAACGTGATGATTGTGTTGAGATAGATAGGGTAATTATTTGTTACTTTTTGGATATGGATAGATATCGCCAATTGTATCGTCATGTTCTAGTACTTTCAGCGGAATAGGTAAGCCTACAATACTTGTCATAGAGTAAGTTTCTCTATCTGGTATTAGAATTTCGACTTGATGTATCCAGGGGATGTAAATGTAATGCACCCCGTTAATCAAGCTGCCAGATTGAGAGTCGCCTGCCTGTTTTCAAAGTATTCCTTCTCAAATGCATTCGGCGTTTTGTAACCAAGTGCTGAATGCAGATAACCTGAGTTGAAGTTCTCGACGAATCTGTCGAGCGCCGTTTTCAGTTCATCGACCGATTGCCATTCGCGCAGCCAGCACAGTTCTTCTTTAAGGGTGCGCATCATTCTTTCCGTGTCGGCATTGCCCTTCGGATTATTGTAAGCAGTGAACGCCTGCTTGATTCCCAATCCCGCGCAGGTTTCCATAAATGAACGGCTGGTCGGCTGAGAACCATTGTCGCTCATTAAGTTCAACTCAGTTTCCATTTCCCGAATGCCATTGGGAAATTGACGATTAACTGCCTTATTCAACGCCACCAGCCAATGCCAGCTTTTTGACTGCTCGCCACAATAATGTCCGACGACCTTTTTGCTGTACCAATCGAGAACCAGAACAACATATGCCCAGCCTGAATCGGTCATCACCTTTGTCATATCAATGCCCCACCACCGGTTAACTCGCTCCGGGCGCGGCTTGCGGCTGTTGCTCACGCGTTTTGCCAAAAGACGGGTGTCTGCGCGAACAAGCAAATTGTTTTCTTTCAATAGACGATAAACGCGCTTTTTGTTGACCGGCAACCCGGTGACAAATCTCAAGTAAGCCCAAACTCTGCGATAACCCCAAAACGGATGGTCGCCTTTAATAATCCGAATCTGCTTGAGCAACGATACGTCTGCCGACACTCGAACAGCAGCGCGGCAACGCGGATGTTTTACCAATCGTTTTTTTTAAGCTCCATCATCAGTTCGCCGACCATCGCTTTGAGTTTCTCATTCTCACGTTCAAGTCGGGTTTGCTGCTGTGCCTTTTGCGGCATCTCGAAAACCTTGCCTGCATTCTGCAAAAACTGGTCGCGCCATAAATAATACTGCGATTGCCCGATTTGAAATTCATTGCAAATCTCAGACACCGCTCTGCCTTTAATGCCTTGCATGACAATCTGAAGTTTCTGCTCAGAAGTCCAAACTCGTTTTTTCATTGATTTGTATCCTCATTTTTGACAGGATACTCTCAACCTAATCGTTTTGTCTTAACGGGGAGCAGTATATAAACGGCGGTGACGAGGGTAGTAATTATCACCGATGCTAATCTGATGTTCATAATTGTAAGGTTTAATTTTGAGTCTTAGGTTCTTACAGTATAACAATAAATCGTCAGCAAGATAATTTATTGTTTTAGAAAAATACCTGTTTTCAAACTCAATCACCCTCAACAAGTTGTCACACAGCGATTGATGATTTGTCTCCTCGGTGGTGTTTCACAATTTATGCTGGGTTGAAAGAAGAAATGGGAAAGCTATTCTTTAAGATGTGTGTTCTAAAGAAATGACTTGTCCGCATTGGTCTTCTTTCAACTGGAAAAAGAATGGCAAAACTGCGAACAAAAAGCAAAACTATTTGTGCAAGGATTGTCGCAAGCAATTTATTTTTGCTTACACCTATCAAGGCAGTTCGCCGTTTATTCGTTCTTTGATTCCAAAGATGACTCTGAATGGTTCCGGCATTCGTGATATTTCGCGCGTGCTTTCGATTTCGCCGAATACGGTGCTGAAAGTCATCCGCCAGACAGCGAGCTGTTTACCTGAAACCCGTCCGCCTTCCAGAGCTAAGTTGGTCGAACTAGATGAGTTCTGGTCTTTCGTCGGAAGTAAGTCGAATCAGCGGTGGACGTGGCTCGGCGTTACGTCTTCGACTCGTCGGATTGGTGCTTTCGTCAATGGCAGACGCACGGATAAAAACTGTCAGAAGCTAATAGGCAAATATCAAAACTCTCGAATCAAGGAGTTTGCTTCTGATGAATGGCAGTCCTATCCAAAGTATGTGCCGAGTGAAGTTCATCACATCGGCAAAGACAAAACGCAAAGAGTTGAAAGAGTAAATCTAAACTTTCGCGTTCACTTGAAACGGTTGCAAAGAAAAACCATAGCTTTTTCAAAGAGCGAAGAAATGCACGACGCGGTAATAAAAATGTATGTTCATCACCATAATTTCCGCCAGCATTAATTGTGAAACACTACCGTCTCCTCAATCAATTGTTCAAATCAGACAGCTCTAAAAAGCCTTAATGCCGACTATTGAAGGTAAAATTGATTAATACGATTTGAGAACTTTAGTCAAATTATCTGTAATGTTAAATGCTTTAAAAAACTAACTCTATATAAACGACTAAACGGCAAGCCCGAAGCATCGCGCCTTGAGCGAGTTAAGCGAAAACCAATACCAAATTAAACATTCGGCAGCAAGCGCGAAGTACAAAAACAAACGCCACCAAACAAGTTGCATAAAAAAATTCAGATTCGCACTCGGACGTAAATTTTCAAAAAGATGCGCCGTCGCCATAAGTGAAAACAATAAAAAGAAAAGCGTTAAACCGAGTAGCAATTTCGGTGATAGCACAAGCGCGTTAGCAAATGTTAATTTCCGCCAGCGGGTTTTTCTCAAGCCGGCAACAACTCGCTTGTTGCCTTTGGCGATTTCTGTTTCTAGCCAAAATACCGCCGTCAGAGGTAAGGCAATGAAAAGAATTCCAAGCGTGGAAAAGTAGAATACGTTTTTCAGGTAAGCGGCAGGCGCCGGATAAGTCTGAAATTTTGCTTCCGTTACCGGATGGGCGGGGAGAAAGGCGGCGAGAAAAAAATGCAGCAGAACCGCGCCAACGAGAAAAACCACCACCGGGCAGACAAAACTGAAATAGGCATATTTTCGTGCCAGTCGCCAAGCCGCTAACAAACCGCCAAGGGACGTTACCCAAATCCACAGAAAAACCGGAATTGACAGCTTGAAAGCCAAGTTTTTGAAATCGTCGAACTGGTAAGCAATTTCGAGGAAAAGCGCCACGACAAAAAGCGCGGCGTACATGGCACTGGCAAAAATGACTTGCCGCCAATGTCCGCCGAACAGCTTTAGCGTCGGAGGTTCTTCTTTCGTTTTTTCGTTTAAATCGGTGAAGGATTCTTCCTCGTTTTCTAAAACTTCTTCCGGCTCGGCAGTTTTGTTTGGAAAAAACGCGGCAACGTCCGTATTGAGCCGATAGCCCTTTTTCGGAATAGATTCAACCAAATCAAAATCTTCGCGCAATGAGCGCAGATCTCTTGCTAACTCGCCTTTTGTCACGTGAATCGTCCGCTTTATCTGTGAAATTTCTTTGTAACCCGTCCAACCCGTTAGCCCCTCATGCAACTCTTGGTAGCTGACAATTTCATGCGGCTTGTTGAGCAAAAGCAAAAGAAATTCGCTGAGATTGCGCCGCAGAAAAATTTCCTCGTGCGTTTTCAGGCAAATTACTTTCGACGCTGTTGGATAGAAACGAAGCTCCGCAAAATCGTAGGCTTCAGCCGTTTCTTTCTTCGCGTTTTCGATCATAAGAAGCTCTTCCAGACAAATTTGATAACTATCAAATGCAGATTTGATAACCAACTTCCGAAAAAATCCTATATCTTTATGAGCAGATTACAAAATATTGCGTTCGGTCAATTAAATTGTAGAGCAAATAAAGAAATGCCTAGGGCTAGGGGATTGAGATGTAATGTCTAATTCCAATGAGTGTATTGGTTCCATTGTTCGCTAGGGTAACACCACAAGTATCACAAAGTTGTGTTGTTTCTTTTAACTTGCTAAAAGCAGAAGATCAAGTGCAAAAGATACCGAGCGAAATAAATTTGTCGCTAATTTTTTATTTCTCGTATAACTTTCGTTCCGTTTTGGTTCGTTAAGATATAGAGGCGAATTACAAACTAGATTCTGACTGGTGTAGTCATATCTTTTCGTCTTGTGGGCAGAAATCGGCGTTCACTTCTATTTTGACAGTCTGTCAAAAAAGTTCTTAAAGACGAATTTGATAGCTATCGATCATAGATTTGGCAACTCATTTCAGAAAAAAATCTTATATCTTTATGGACAGATTACAAAATACCTTGCGGGTTTAAAGTAAGTTTTTGGCGTAAATGCAATTAATTCTCTTGTCAAAAGATTAGAGAGTTTATTTAAGCATATTTTATTGACTAGCTACCTTTTTAAAATATACTTTCCGCCAATTTCCCAACACCCTGAATCCTGCAACTAAATATTTTGTTCCTGAACTCCTGGAAAAAATTTTATGAAAACAAAATTATCGTATTTTATCGTGCTGGCAATTTTCTTTGCTTTAACATTTACCACGTATGTTTCAGCGCTGGATACAGGGCAAAGTGCAACCCTTCAAAATGCAATACCTAGTAGTTTTAATCCAATGCAAGCCACACTGACGCCAACCTTATTTTTCGACGGCTCAAGCAATCCTCAGTTTGCGAACATACAGTTTAATGAATCACTTGTTGATAGCCAAGGACGTCTGATTCTACATGGAAGCTGTAGAGGTTTTGCTACGTGCAGTAACCTTTATTCTATTTCGACCAATGGAACATTGAACTGGAAGTCTTCCGATGTGGGAGGAGGAGTATTCGCCAAAAAACGTTTAATTTTCGGACCGGACGACAGAGCTTATGTCCTCGCAGGTGGAGCTACAATATTTTCTTTCAATTCATTGGGCAATCCCGTCCCGGGTTTTCCTGTATATTTACCTTATAGTTTCGGAACATCTGACAATCCAGTTGTTGTAGATCAAATAGACGGCACAGTGTATGCCAGAACAGGTGTGACTTTTTCGTATACAGGATTTCCTGTTGTTATTGATGCAATAAATCCTAACGGTACACTTAAGTGGCGCAAAGAATATCTGGACGGAAATGAAGGAGGTAGAGGAATTGTACAGGGCATTAATGGCAACATCTACACATTCATTGGCGGTGTTGGTTTAACGATAATTGATAAAAACAATGGTACCGAAGTATGTACCGCCCCAAATATTACAGGTTACTCCAATAGTTTTGTCGGCGGTCCTGACGGTGTGTTTTCCTCGCTTTGGTCTGTTGTTTCCTCCTATGGAGCAAACTGTACATCCGGTTCTATCTTTCGGCAGGAAGAAAGGGATGTAGAGCTAAGACACTATCAAAACGGCATAGTTTACGCAATTGATTATCCACTTTATCCTTACGATTCGAATCAGATCAGGCTTTTAGCCCTTTCCAAGGAAGGTAATTTTTTGTGGAGAGCTTCAGATATTCTACCAATCGGGACTCCATTTCGAGCAATTAAAAACAATATGCTGTATATGATCGGAAATCACGTAACCGATAGTAACAAGCAAAAACTCTTCTTGCTCAATGCTTCAACGGGAGAAATGTTGAACTCACTTGAAACCAGCCCCTACTGCCAAAGCTGCGGAGTTGCGGTAGCGAACGATGGAACAATTTATTTAAACGATTTAAGCTCCACGAAAATTTACAAGATTGCGGCAAGTCAACCTCCCAACCAACCTCCCACAGCGGGTTTTACAATGACGAGTGGTGCAAAATCAGCTACAGAAGGACAAACTCTTAATGTTACCGCACCTACAAGCCCAGTTTTCATCAATTTTTCTGCCGCTAGAAGCTCAGACGCGGATGGCACTGTAACTGGTTGGGAATGGAAAATAAATGACAATGTTGTTTCTACTGCAAGCAGTTTTACTTATGGACTCAATCACGGCAGTCACACGGTTTCGCTTACCGTAACAGATAATCAGGGAGACAGGTCTTCTGAAGCAATCGGACAGATCAATATACAGGGAAGTACAAATATAATCTGCCCTGTGTTGGAATTTACTGGTAACGACCTTTATGCAAAATTAATACCTGATGATAACAGACGATTGGACAATCGCATACCATTAATCCTTATACACGGCAACCATGGAAATCAAGATAACGGAAACGACTCTGTATTACAGCCGAATCGTAATTACTTTCTTAAGTTTCTTGATAACTTCTTCTTAAAGGACCCGCAGCTCGACGGCAAATACAAGATCTACAGATTTCATTATGAAAGTGATCGCCTGCCGGTTAGTCGAATCGGTCGTGCTTTAAGAAACCACATCGAGCAAACAATGTGCGATGAACCAGGTTTTGACAAGAAATTCGTCATTGTCGCGCATAGTATGGGAGGTCTTGTTGCTCGCTCGTATATGAACGAATATAACCATAATAGTGGGGCTTTCTCCGGGCGCAAGGCTGGAGAAAGGGTGCTCAAATTAATTACATTGGGAACGCCGCATCACGGCACACCTGGAGCAAATGATGAGTCTGCTCAGGAATTGATTCCTTTGGGATGGAAACCATTTCGGAGCGTAGCGTCTTTCTTCTACTGGAAGCTCGATAGCGATCTTTTTAAGTATACGCTTCCCTCTAACGCGCCGAACAGATCAGATCTGTTATGGGATAACTACGACAATTTATTCAATCCTCTTAATCAAGATATTAATACGTGGTTAGCTGATCTTAACCTCAAAGAGCAATATGCCCAAAAAACTACGGCTTATTACGGCTATATTAAACCTGACGATCCTCAAAGGCGCCGCTTGATTAAAAAGAATTTTGTTACTAATAGCTCGCCCGGAACACTTCCCGCTCAACTTATTTCAGCTAAATTGAGGGATGACAAACACGAGCAACTCTCAATAATTAACATTGTTGTAGATTATGCTCTAAATCATAACTTCTCTTACAATGACGGATTCGTGCCTATTGAAAGCGGCATGTTCAAATTAGCTCCTGTTGAAAAGAGAGCGTATTGTGAAGGCTATGACCATTTACATATGCTTGACGGGGCAAATGGTAAATGTAATACCAATAAAAATTTATTCGATTCAGTCAAGCAGGATTTACAAGCTGTACCATAATTGCTGAATCCAGACTAATTTATAAAAAGGTGTGCTAGGCACACCTTTTTGTTTTTATTAAACATTATCTAAAACGGTGATGGTGTTATGCGGGTATTTAGCGCCGCAAGTTTGACAATGTTTCGCCTGTTTCTGATGCTCTTGATAATGACCAGAAAATAATATTGAACTGCTATAATAGATAGGTAATAATTAAATAACTAAATATGAATGATACAATTTACGAGCCTTTAAGCCCGGAAGACAACACACCGGCGACAAAGGCAGATGTCGCTAGAATTCTTTTGGCAACTGAAATGCTTTCCGAGCAAATAGCAAATAATTAATTGATTATGTTTAAAAAGAAAATCTTATTACTGATCGGTTTAGTAATTATTTTGCTAATTGTTAAATATTTATTTGTCATTATAAACATACTAGCGGGCATTATAGGCATATTCGCCGTTTTGATTTTCTATTTATTGGCAATACTGGGATTGCTGTCACCCCCTGATCTTTATACATTTCTTTGAAGTTTTTTAAAGAAAAGGATGAAAATCAGTGAAATGAGTCCAAATAAGATGAATTAAAAAGCGATAGAATCGCTACCGCTTTTTTGTTTTTAAGTGGAAGAGATTTGTTCCAACTCATAGTCCGGTTTTGGCATGCAATTTAACATTTATGATAACCATTACGCGAGTAATTCGCACCGCAGTTGTTGCAATGCTTCGTCTGCTTTTGGTGTTCCGCATAATGATTACGAATCATCGCAACACTTGAAAACGACCGGCGGCAAACAGAACATTTGAAGGGGGAGTTACTCATTTTATTTATTCAATTAATGATTGAAAGTTTGGCTGCTCGTCCTCGTCGAGCGGCGTTGCCCAAATTTTCTCGAAAACGAGTTCAGGCGATTCCAAAAAGCGCGGTATTTGCTTTTCCTTACCGCCGACTTTAACCGTCATTTTTTGTTCAAAAAGCAAATCGCTTGTCGTAAACCAAAAGAGGGGAGAGGGCTTATTTCCCGATACAACTGGATGCCGGGCGTGCAGACGAAGCTGATTTGTCCAATGCGCCTCGATAGATTCAACAAGGACGGCTCTGATGCGCTTGACGCCGTAATGTTCACCGTGCAGTTTCTGTTTGACAAGGTAATGAAAATGAGCGCGGAGTTTACGGTTGAATTTCTTGGTTGAGGTATTTTTTCGGTCGGCTTCGTAAAAGAAATACTGCGTCTGGTCTTCGGCTGCGCGGTCGGGGAAATACAGCGCAAAAAAGGCATCCGGGCGGTGGGGGAGTGTTTCTGTTTCTTCCGCTTCCCGCGCGTTTCCGTTTTTATCGTAAAATACTTTCGCAACTTCAACCGTATTCCAAAGGCTTGAGCCTTGATAAAAACCTAATAACTCAACTTTACCGCCGGACTTTCGGCAAGCCATCTCCAGCATAAACCGAAAGCGGCTTATCATCAGTTCGTGATGCAAATGCATCAAGCGCCCCTGCATTTTGATCATCTCGCGGCTCATCGTGATTTCACTGTATTGTTTCTCGCGGTTGCGTTTGACCGTCTCGTAATCGAGTGTTTCCGCGTCGCGCTCTGCATTGACGAGTAGGGCGAGTGAGCGTCTGTCGTCCAGATAATAAATAAACTCGGTTGGGTAGAAAGTTGAAGGAAAAGCAAACCGGTTGATAAGTTCTTGATGATACAAGTTGTGCAGATGCCGCTCTGTCGTGCGCATGTCGCCGTCTATCAGACGCACGATTAAAGAAGTCGGGATAAACCGGTAGCGCTCGATTGTTTCGACAATCTCGATTGACCGGCTTGTAATTCGGCGGGGCGGCAAGTTCTCCGACTGCTCTCGTGAGTATTTTTTGAGACGTTTTCCTTTTTCGTCAGGCATTGCTTACTAAATTAATAATCAGATAGCTAGACGGCTAGATATTTTTATCCGGGTGTAATTTCTTCAAATCGTCAAAGATGGTCTTTTTCTTTTCTTTCGGCACGTTCGCTTCCTCAATTGGCTCGGCGGGTTTATGGGACGGCTCTGGCGGATAGTCCGGTTCGCTTTCCTTTAATTGTAGTAAATCTTGCTGCGCCTGTGAAATCCGCCGATTTGCTTCCTCCGGCGACAGAGCATCTGCTTTATCGGCTAATCGCTCCACATACCACTCAAAATTTGTTTTTGAAATATAGAAATCTTCAACCAATGGTACTAAAACAGGCTGTGTTTCCTGATTGGGAAGCTGGACGAAGCAATGCCTTTGCTGTTGTAGTTTTAAGGCTTGCGTCAGTTCGAGCAGTTGTTCTTCTGGCGTGTAGTATTGCAGGGAAGACAGTTCTTGATAAGGCACTGGGACAAAAACCGGGATATCGGCTTCGCTCTCGCTTTCCGAGTACCCGGTCGCGTGGCTCTCGCTTTCAAACCGGCTGTTGCTCTCAACGTCAGAAAGCGCGTTGGTGGCTGATTCGTTGATGGATTTGAAGGTCGGTTCTTCAAACCACATAAAGCCGTTAAAAAAATCGTCCGAGGGTGGTAGAGTGCTTTGTCCAGTCATTGTCGCTGTTGCCATTCCCGAAGCTGTTCCGCTGCCACTTCCTTTTCCGTAGGAATCGCTTTCCGAATACCCGCGCGATTTTGAATACACTTTATCGCGCGTGTATTTATACCAATGCTTTGTTTGGTAAACGGCAACTTTAATTTTTTTCGCGTCGAGTTTGCCGATAAACAGTTCTTCCGCCATTCGCCGGGCGTCTTCCGTACGCAGCCCCCCGAACACGGTCTTGATCCGGCAATTCGTTAAAACAGCGTCTTCAATATCTTCGTTTAATTGTCCGAATCTTTGATGACTCAAATTCAAAAACAGCCCGAATTTGCGAACCTCATCAAGCATGTCGGCGAGATCAATTGATACGAAATTTTGGAACTCATCAAGATACAATTGATACGGTTTCGGGTCGCGTCCGTAGGAATCTTTTTTTCGTTTGAGCGCGGATTGAAAAAATTGATTTGCGAGCAGCGACCCGAAGAGTCTCGCTTCCTCGTGCGACAAATCTTCTGAACGCGCCAAATTTACCAGAATGATTTTCTGCTGGTTCATTGCCTCCAGCAAATCAATGGTTTTGCCTTCGATACCAATAAACTGCAAAAGGGTTTCCGATGTGAGAAACGGAAAAAGGCGATTTTTCGTCGAAAGAATCTCGCCGCGAAAATCCGTTAGTTTCGACAAGCTCGCCAGTTCCAGCCATTCGCGCCGGATAAGATCGTTTTCTATTTTCGCCGCTAAATCTTCCCGTATTAATTTTGCCGACTTGAAATCCAGTAGCTGAGCAATCTGCGGCAGCGTCATACCGGCGTCAAGCATTGACGTATAAATTACCTTTAACGTTCGATTCAGTGTCGGTGTGCTGTCGGTATTTTCTGCGTTCCAAGCGTGCAGCGTTGCCGCAATTAAATTATCAACCTGTACATTGGTTTTGCCTGTTTTGGCTTTTGTAAAAAAGTTAAAACCGACGATGTGTTTAGGCTCTGAAAGATTGAGTAGGATTATGTCGCGGTTAATGACTCGATAAGCGCAAAACTTCAAAACGTCGTTGTAAAGCGTGCCGTGGGGATCTATCAGACAAAAGCCTTGTCCACTAAGAAGATCACCGCGCATTAAAAACTCTAAAAATTTTGATTTTCCGCCTCCGCTACTTCCAATTATATGATGGTGGAAGACCCGCTTTGATGCTTCAATCTTTAACGGTCGTCCGGCGGCGTTGTACCCGATAAGCTGTTTTCTCATATCAAATCCAGCAGTTCTTCGTTTAAATCAAATTTCTTTCGTTCGAGTTGATTGATCGCGGCTTGCCGTTCGTTTTCACTCAGAGACGAATCGCTTTTCTTTTCGTCAATCATTTCATTTATTTTTTTTATTCTGTTTTTTATGTCTTGCCGTTTCTCTTCTTTGATTTCTTGAGCGCTTTTTTTTTGCTCCGGTTGCGGTGGGTTTTGTAGCTCGTCAAGCTCCCGTTTTAATTTGGCTATTTTTAATTGTTGATCTATCAGTCTCGCCTCATTTTCCAAATCTCGTATTTTTTTCTCTGTCTCCGCGTCCTTAAAACCCAATTGAATAGTTTGCTGTTCTAATAGCAGTCGCTCTACTTCGTTGTTATACCGTTGTCCTTTCAGAGCTAGCTCGTTTCGTAAATCCTCGAATTCATTTTTCAGCAGTAGGATACTGACTTGTTGTTCCAAATAACCAATCCGCACGGCGGCAGTTTTCGCGTCCTGCTTGTCTATAAACCTTTGTCTTACCGATTCGACATAGTACACGAGCAGCGACGGACTCGTTTGTAATCTGTTAAGCTCAAGCGCAATTTCTTTTTCATCCCATTTTTGAAGCATATTATTTCTTGTTAAGGGAACTCTTGCAGATCCCTGTTCTCTATTTTTCGCCGCTTCCGCAAACGAGCTAAAAACCCATATCGCCGCAAAAACGAGAAAAATAACCCCGAAAATTTGCCACCATTCCATAATCAAACTCGCCTATCGATTTTTTTTGAAGATCCCCTTAATTTCCTTTCCCAATCTGATAATCGCTTCGTTCTTTTTTTGATCTTCGCGTTGGCGATCCCGCTCGCGCTGCTGCGCCTCGCGCTTCGCCTGCTGGCGAGCGTACTCGTCATTCGCCTCCTGCCGCCTTCGGGCATCGGCTTCCTGCCGTAGTCGATCTCTTTCTAGTTGAGCCGCTCTCGTCTGTTCAGCTTGCTGGCGATAGCGTTCCTGTTCCTGCTGGCGGGTGGCTTCCTTCTGGCGTTCAAAATCTAATTTTTGCTGATTTTCCCTTTCCTGCTTTCCGCGGTCGAGGTCGCGCTGCCGAAATTCTTCTTTTTGCTTTTGTTCTTCTAGTTTGGCTTGTAGCTCGGCTTGCTTTTGATCCTTTACGACCTGGTAGCTTTGCTCGCATTCAGGCGGCAAACTGACCGACTTACCGGCTTTTATTTGTTTGATAATTTTCCCGCAATTAACTGGCTTCGACGATTTCTCTTGAGAGATGATTATCGGCGCGTTGGTTCGGATTGCGTCGGATTGGTAATTATTTGCAGAAGAATTTGAAGAAGAGGTATTTGAAGAAATGTAATCTTTTCCCGCGCTCGGTAGCGTACTTACCCAACACCACGTCGGAACCAAAACCACGCTGTAAGCGAAAGTTGTTACCGCTAAAATACCTGACAAAACCATTCCGTAATAAGTCAAAGTTACTCTATTCATTAAGGTAATCCTTTACTATATTTAGTTACAAACCAATACAGGAATCGGCTCTGATGTTGAATAAAACAGCGTCAACCAACGAATTATTTCAACAAATTGCGAACAATGGTCTGCTGTTAGCAGAGGGATGAAAATTCACGTTGTTATAGGAAGCCGCAAATTTAGTACTGGGATTAGCAGATAAGCTAATCTTTTTTGTTTTTCAAGTCAAGATATTTTTGCTTGATATAACCTTACTCGTTCTTAGAGCCGGTTTCTTCTCCGCCCTTGCCTCGCTAACGGTCAAGTGGTAGCGCAGGCTACCCTCTCCGCAGGTTGAGTCGCTCAGGTAAAAGCGGCGAGACCCAAGCGTCCGAAAATGTCTGAAACCGGCAATAGCTTTCGGTTCGACATTTTCGGTTTGCCCGTCTGTGGTTAACAGGGCAAAAGCGCCGTCACCTTTCGCACTCGTGTCGAATTATTCGGCACGAGTGTCGGTCAGACGAGACCAAAGCGTTAGCTGGTCTTGCGAAAGAGTGATGTGGAAAGGGTAGCCTGCGGTGAGCATGGCAAGGGCGGAGTAAGTAATATAAGGCGTTTAGCCTAGTTAGTTACACATACTATATAGGTGTACTTTATGTGCTTTGGACTCGCTTCAATTTCCCTTTAATCGGTCAAAATTTTTTTGACAATTTGGTTAAAATTCATTGTAGTTAAAATAAACAGAGCGAGTCCTTTCGGGTCGCTCTGTTTATCATTCGTTCTATTACAGACGGTCGTCTTAGACGTTATGATCTTCAAATCTTGATTCAATTTCTTTGTCGTGCGTGCATTCGTGCATCACTCCGTAATGGGTGTCGCGTTCGCTTCTGACGTTTCGCCAACCTCGATCATCACAGATCGGGCAGTTTTCAATTCGTTCTTGTCGAGCTACTCTCTGGGCGGCGACTTCCCTATCTTTAAGATCAGTCAAATAGTTTTCAGGGAAAGAGTAATTTTCTTCGATAGCACGGATTAAGAAACCGGCTTTGTTTGATTTAACAGATTCTTCGCGGTGAGCGAAGGCTTCAATCTGTCCAGTTATTCTCTCGACCGGGTGTTTTTTGACCAGCTCATACGCTTTCGTTTCGGTAATTAAAAACTCTCGGGTTAATCTTCCGAACGCTTCGCGCTGTTTACCGAGTAAATGCGTTTCCAGTGTCGTCATCCTCAAAACCCTATCTCCGCCGGTTGCTGATACTTCGTCAGGTTGAAAATTCGCTGGCTCTGCGGCTTCTTTTCCCTCTAGGGGTAGTTCGGTATCGGTCATGGTTTTTAAGAGGCTTAAATCGTCAATTTTTGCTGTTTCCAGTTTACTGCCTTCTTTGATTGAAACCTGCCCGACAGCTTCCCTCTTTCTGCGGTTGAGCATATGACCTTGTATCCGGTTGATTGACTGTCGGGCGGGTGCTCCCAAAAAATATCGAATCAAAAAGTCTTGTTCTTGTTCCGGCTCTTTGATTTTTCGATACTCAACTTTGGTGAGAAATCCCGAATCAAGGTGTTCCTGCACAACACGGTTCATTTGTTCAGTTACTCTCTTCATCGCCACGAAACGTTTTAGAGTATGGTGATGTTTGACGTACCATGAATAACGGATTTCAAAATATGGCGCGTTGTGTTTGAGTGTTCCGTAAATCTTCCCTGCCAGAAGTTCGTACCACCTTCGGGCAATCGGCTTAATTGAAAACATATAAGCGTTATCAATTAGTCGTTGCTGGTTGGCTTGAAGCTGCTGCAACTTTACTTCAATCGGATCAAGTCGGATGTAAAGTTTGTCTTCAAGATCAAAGTCGAATGCGACCGTTTTTAATTCTTCTTCCGTCACGTGATGCTCCCCTATCGCGTAAACCGAAAGGCGCGAGAAACGAGACTTAACTTGCAAGTATTTCTGCTTCCCTTCCGCGTCAGTTTCGTCAGTTGGAAACCATAAGTCGGCGACGCATCCGGCAAAACTGATTTGGGTTAATGACTTGATAAGTTCTTTGGCTTGAAAACCACCTGCTGTCCATCCAACCATGCGTAAGCATTCTCGCATCCCGCCAAGCGGTATAATTTGTGGGATCGCTCCCTCTGAATTTCGGTTGGCGTCAATTGCCGGTTTTATGAGTAAATACCAAACCTCGTGGGCTTCAACTCCAGGGGCGCCGGTTCTCTTGCTCGTGTTGTATTCTACACGCCAGTAAATTGGATGTCCGGCTTCGTCTATGCCTTCGTATTCAATTTCTGTCGGTATATCTTTTTTGCGATACGTGAGATTAAAAAACGGCAGATCGGTTGTTGTCTTTGGGACAAAAGTTACACTGTGCTGATCGGGTTTTAGAGGTATTAATTCTGCTGCCATTTTTGTTTTGAGAATTTATAACAACAACATTTTTTCTACTAACTTCCCTACCTGCGACTGATAACGCTCACGGTACTCTGTTGTTGTTCTTAAAATATGTTCTTAAATAAGTTCTTCTTAGTTCTTGTTTTACTATCGCCTTTGTTTTCAGTATGTTTCATGCGTTTTGGACGCTACTGGCTACACAGAAAGCCGCTACTGACTACACAACTCGGACGCTACTGGCTACACGATTTAGCCGCTACTGGCTACACATTTTTTTTATTGATTTCAGGTAACTAATAATAGGCTGTGGAAATCTTTTTCGGTGCGTTTATTATAACACGCCGGATGAGATTTTCGGTTTTGATAAAGTAGGGGATAAGCAATTTAGTGCTTCTCAATTTTACTCGCCCAACTCAAAATTAGGTCTTCCACCAGCTCTGAAAAATCTCGGTTTTGAGAGTCAATTAGCAAAGCTCTTTTGACCATCGTGTGAGTTTCTTTTTTGATATAAACCGAAGTCTGAATGTAATCGTCGCGCCTGCTCTTAGCTGGCTGTTTTTCCGGCGCACGAGTAGCTACCGGCGGGGGAGTGACGATCACTTTTTTGGCAATCTTCGGCTCTGTCCTCGGCGGCGTTTTTTTATCCGTCTTGATGTCTAGTAATCCGTCAAACTGGCTCATCGTAAAATCTCCTGTGCTACTTTTTTATAATCATTCCACGCGATACGCGCATACGGGTTTTTAACCTCTGAAACCAACTTCCCTTCGAGCGATGCTTTCCGGTACGCCGTATATCGCCGAATCTGCGTTTTGAAAACCGGTAGTCCATTTTTTATTAAAAATTTTTTGGCGTCCTCTCCGTCATGGCTCGGTGGCGGAGGACACATCGTTACTAAAATTTTGAAATCCTTACTGTCGAGTTCCTGCATGGCGCGAAATGTTTTCACAGTCGCTTTGATCGAGAGCGCATCCGGCGTCGTCGGAATTATTAAAAGGTCTGAAATTTTCGACAACACTTCTAGATCAGATTGCTTTGGTCGCGCTTCGGTATCAATGACAATGTGCGCGAAATTCTTCGCTTCCTTTTTTAGTTCGAGCGGGTTGATAACTTTAAAATCAAAATTACCGGCTTCTGACCATTCGAGGCTGCTCATGTTCTGGTCGCCGTCCACGAGCAGGGTTTTGTCTTTCTCCGCCAAGTATCCTGCCAGATGAATTGCCGTTGTCGTTTTTCCCACGCCGCCTTTGAAATTTGCCACCGTGATTATCATAAACAGAGAATCTATCACAAGAATTTAAGTATGTAAATGTTTAAGTATCGAAGTATCTAAAAATTTAAGGCTTTAAGTCTTTAAAGATTTAGATTTTTAAGTTTCTAAGTATTTAAGTATTGAAATACCTAAATACTTGAGTATTAAAAACCCAGTTTATGAAGCCGGGTAGGGAAGGGGTACTATCTAAATTAACTTATCAAAAAAAGGTAGTATCTCAGATACCGGTTGTTGTAAGATTACTTTTGTCTCATCTATGAAGACGGAGCAGATGTCAAGTGAAAATCTCACACACCTCTGCTCAATACTTATTTTCAAAGCGCAACTCGACAGAAGCGGTATAATAACTAGTTAGATTTCTGTTGAGTGGTTTCAATCCTTCAATAAGAGGGTAGTTATGAAATGGGATGTTTTTATAAGCCATGCGACCGAGGATAAACAAAGCGTCGCCGTGCCTTTAGAGAAGCTACTTATTCAAGGTGGACTAACAGTATGGCTTGATAAAAACGAAATTAAATTGGGAGATAGTCTGAGAAGGAAAATCGACAATGGTCTCGCTAAGTCACGTTACGGAATTGTCATATTGAGTAAAGCATTTTTCTCAAAGTATTGGACACAGATTGAACTCAACAGTCTTATAGCGCGCGAGTCAGCTAAACAACAGGTGGTGCTACCAATCTGGCACGAAGTTGACCATAAGTTTGTAGCGCGTTATTCGCCAATACTAGCAGATAAGTTTGCCGTAAGCACAAAAGACGGACTACAACGGGTAGCATCAGAGATTGTGCAGGTTGTCAGAAGTAAACATAATTTCGCCCAAACAGTATTATCCGATTACGACAATCCGAAATTAATCAACGAGGACTTACTTCGCGATAAACTTGTCGCTGAGGGGGCTGTTAAATGGACTCCGAAAGATGTGCGGCTTGGTCTTTCGTGGGGAATACTTGTTGAAGAGTCGGGACATATAAAATTTTCCGAGCGTTTCATTCAACTTCTCTGTCAAGAGAGCTACGATTGGGTCATAAAGCAGCCTAGGAGTCGTTTTTCGCAAAAAGAATGGCTTGAATTTCGTATTGTAGTTATAGTAAACACTACATCTGAGAGTGTCCGTCCAATATACCCAGAAGACTTGACTTATTTTGTGAATCTCATTCCTGTGCTTTTGCTTGGTTATTTCTTAGAAGTTTGCAGGACAGCACAATTAATAGAATACTTACCGGGAAACCAATTACAGCTTACCAAAGAGTTTAAGGACGAGGTCTACCATATCATTATACTCCGTGCTAAGGAGATAACCGGCATTAGAAAAGTGCGTCCATTTATAATCCGAATTATCGCCGATGTAGCGGAGGCACATTTCATCCTTTATAACAACGAAAAGCGCGACCACTGCTATTTCGTCGCCGTCTTTCTTGCCTTTTTGCCTTTCTTCTTTGAAGAACTCATTAAAGGCATAGAAAACTTATTTAAGAAAGCGAATGAATGAGATTCATAGTAGTACATTATTGATACCTATTATCGTTCCTTGCGGTAATGAATCAGGTTGCGTGAGAAGCAGACGAAATCTAACAAATCATTGGACGTGAGGGCGAAACAGTTACTTTCCATCTGTCTCAAAAACGCCCTTTTTGAGACACTTTTTCGTCACAATAAATAATAATTAAAAGCTAATAAAATACTGCTTAATTTTGCAAAGGTGTGTTATAAGCCGTCTCATAACTAAAATCTCAAAACTCCACATCTTTTTTGACTTATGACACATCCATAAATCACGCTTTCTAAGCCTCAAAAATTTTGCCCAACCGCCGCCCTCGTAAAAATTTTTTCATAAGTAAATATCACCATAAAATCAAAAAAAAGAAAAAATCTTAAAAAAATTATGTAAGATTTTGCCGATTTTTGTCATATATAAGTAGAACTCCGACTTTTAGATGATATTTTTCAGTACAAAACGGTGCGTTAGCTTATGAGAACCAAAAACATTGAGGAGTTTAAAGTAGTAGAGCGAAAAAAGTCTTCCAATAATATTATTGCGTACAGCTTTGTTGCGCCGTTTCGACTCTGGATTACTGCTTGTACAATCACAAGCTGCGGAAATCGTTATACCTTTTCGTGTTAATCAAGGAGGATTCGATGTCTCACTTATCTATCACCGAGAATCAAATCTGGTGTCCTTATTGTCATGACTACGAAAAATTTCTCAAAATCCAAAATGCTGCGACACTGGCAGATCTGAATCGGAGAACAATTTATCGCTATCTTGAAGAAGGCAAACTTTATGCTGTCAAAACTGCGGGCGGAACATATCGCGTGTGTAGCGGCTGCCTTTTAAAGTCGCAGCCGGAATAATTGGCTGAAAAATTTTTCGGCATGAATAAATAATATGTGCCAAAGTGTGACATTTGGTCTTGTATTAACTTTTGGCATCAAATAAACTTCGAAGCATTTTCAAAAGTAGATTTTCGGGTTAAAAGACGAAAACAAAAATAAGATTGTGGGTATGGCTTTGTTGTGCCATTTCGACAACCTGTCAATTGTCAACCAACACAAACTGTCTTTTCTTATCTAGAAATTTAGGATTTTTCTCTTTATTTTAGTTATGGGGCGTTTTCCCTTAAATGACAGTCGCTACCAAGCATTCACGAACTTCGAGATTTAATCGGTCTCGCGTTTGTGGATTTTTTTATTTTTGGGGAAGATTCTTTTCCTCAATTAAGTCTAATTAAAATAGAATATTTTTCTTCAGGAGATTTGATCATGCTCAAATTAGAATCCTTCCGTCGCTTTAAATTATTTTTATACATCTTCGCAGTTATCGGATTTGCTTTTGAATCTTCGGCTTATTCGGAGTTTCAAATGAAAGGGGAATATTCCGAAACCAAGCCCAAACCGTCAAAAGCATCTTCAGCCAAAATAAGACTCGACGACGAAACTCAAACTCCGCATACTTTAGTCGGCGGTTTTTACACTACGCGCAATGGCTTTGAGTCCAAGCTTATGATGAACAATAAAGCACCTCAGCCGATTGAAGTTTCGCCGACTCTTTACGGCGAAAACGGCGGGATTATACAACTGCCGACGGTAACGGTCGAGCGTAATTCATTTATAACCGTAAATTTAAGGGATTGGGCAAATTTCGCCGGAGAAGAATTTCAGCAGGGCAATATCAGGTTGTTTCACAGAGGGAAAGACCTTGTGCTGGGATGTAGTATTCTAGTAATTGACGAAAGTAAAAGTCTTGTATTTGAAAATAAATTAAGCGAGTTGGGTAAATTCGATTCTCGCCGTCTGGAGGGCGTTTGGTGGATACCCGGTAATGATACCGACTCAACAATCGTTTTAACCAACACAAGCGATGAACTTTTAACAGTTACAGCGACATTAACAAAAAATCCGTATAATGCCAGCGCCGCTCAAACGTTCAATCTTCTTCCGCATCAAATTAAAGTTCTGGATGTTAGAAAGGATTTTCCTCAAGGCGATGCCTTTGCTAAAGCAAAAGTTTTAGGGCTGTCTTTGACACACGACGGATGGGCAGAATCGCTTTTAGCTTGGACGATGATTAAAGATGAGTCCAAAGGGTATTCAAATATTGCCACCTTCACAAATCCGGCAAAGAATAAATCCAATCAATATCACGGCGCGGGCTTACAACTCGGCTCTGTCGGAAACGACGAGTTAGAGCCAATAATAATTCTTCGTAATACGACCGACGCTAAAGTGGATGTAAGTATCAAAGTTCCCTACACGAAGCAAGACGGAACGAAAGGGACGGTTAGCGTCAACACGGTCAATCTGAATCCGCGGGAAGTTCATCAAGTAAACATGCAAAAAGCTGCAAACTTGAAGAATGTCAGAACTGCCGGTATCGAAATCGAATACACGGGAAATCCGGGCAACATCGTCGCTTCGGCGCAAAGCGTGAGCAAAAGCGGCACACAGGTTTTCCGAACTCTTTTGTGGGACGCGCCCGCGCTGAAAAGCGCCTCGTCAATGTATCCTTTTACCATCGAAGGAACGTCGTCAACAAAAGCCTATATCAAAAACGCCGGATTTAAGGATGAAGTGTATGTCTCGCACATAACTTGGGGAACTGACGGCGAGTATGTAATTCCGATTAAAACAATAAAAAAGGGCGAGACGGTCGAAATAGACGTGAAAAAACTCAAAGACGAACAGATTCCCGACGAGCGGGGCAGAACCATTCCTTTGAATGTTTCAAAAGGACAAATACATTGGTTGTTGCGAAGAAGTGACCAAACCATAGAAGAATCTCTAGCCAACAAAGTGCCGTTAGTCGGACAAGCCTTGCAGGTTGATACCGCAAAAGGTATGCATTACAGCTATTTCTGCCTAAGTTGTTGTGAATACGGAGCATATAGTTTTGGAACATTAGTTCCAAGCAACGCCCAAGCGCAGCATCCCGTCAGCTTTCAGTATCAAATTCTTGAGGATGGAAGGGATTGTTATGGAAACGGAATTTACAGCAGGAATATAACTCATTTAGGATACGACTGGACAAGCACTAATACGAGCGTCGCTACGGTAAGCGGCGGCTATGCGACAACGCAAGGAGGAGGTCAGACAGAAATTAAGGTTAAAATAAATCTTCCTATTTACATGACTTACGGACCTTGTGACGGCGGCGGTCCTTATTTTGCCGGAATGAAAGACTCTGCGCAGGAATGTAATGAAGATGTGCGTCCTGCCAGAGTAAAAGATACTCAAGCCGTATCATTCAGCAAGATTGCTTTCAAGAAAGAATCCAAGAGCATTGTAGCATTGCTTCCTGAGGATTGTGATTGTATAACAACTAGTCCTACAAGAACATTAACCGCCGATTTAATGGTTAAAGCACCTAGTTCGGTTAGTGTTTTATCATATGGCGTTTATACAGGGGTGAATATTTTAGCGAATGGATGTCCGACGACCCAACCTTATGGTTTTCAAATTAGAGTTAGATATCAAATTCTAGATCAGAATGGGCAACCTATATATGCTACAATACCTATAAAGGAAGATTTAACAAATTTTGCAGTGGATGGTCAAAGTGCTGCCCCAGACCGATTAGACACTTCAGTTGTGGCTGGAGATTTAACAGAGTCTGATGGAAAATTTACCGACCAACCCATCGGAGGATGTTCAGCTAGTCAATTTATAGTGGGATCTTTTTCGCAAAGGCTATTTACTCCTTTTTCACCAAATTTCAAGCCAACTATTCGACAGAATAGTTGGCAGTTTAACGGTACTCATTCCTGTGGAGTTATGAGTAATGAAAATGACATCACAGTTGAAGTTCCTTGTCACTAATAGTTCAAATTTAGAAATTCACTCTGTTGAAAAGCAGAAGTTTTCAAAATTAAAAGCAATACTTGGAGAAGAAATATTATGAGAAGAATAAATAAATTTTTGTTAATGATAATCATTTTGCTTACATATGGATTAGTTTGCAAATCACAAACTCGTGCAAATTTAGAGCGAGATTTCGGACAATCTAAAATGGATGTTTATTCCATCAAACCGGGAATATTGCTGAAAGCAGATTATGATGAAGATAAACAAGCCAGTATTATAAAAATTTTCTTAGATGAAAATAATTTGTTCGGAGATACATCTCTTAAGTTTATTAGTCGCGAAACCGGCTCAGAAATTGTTGAAACTCTGTCTAAAACCCGCGGAAAAGGAAAGTTCGTAAAAGGCATTACATTTAGCGCAAGTTGCAGCTCAACTAAAACAGAAATCTATGAAAATGTAAAAATAGCATATAACTTGATTTGTTCTAAGGAAGAGCCGCAAATAAAATCAATACATCTTATCTGGAACAAAAAGTTAAAACAGACAAATAAAAATTGAGCGGATTTAAAAGTTTATCAGGTCATCAAGAGAGATGGACAACCTATAACAGCTTCTAACAATACAACAATAGTTGGGGAAAGGATAAATTTAACGGCTGAAGTTATCCCTTCAGGCACTACCGTATCAAATCATTCTTGGACAATACCACCGACAGCAATAAAAGATTTTGTAGTTTCGCAAGACCAAACGCAGGGAAATACAGTTGCAGTAGACGGATTGAATACTTCAAGCGTAAATTTCGTTTGGGTTGATGGAGATATAAACGGAAATATTATTAAGACAGTTACTTATAATGGTGTAGTTAATGGATTACAAGCTCAAAGCCAAGCTAGTTTCAAAGTGCTTCGTCCAACTACAACTTCATCTACTCAAACCAATGCTACCACCGAAATAGGAATTGTTGAAGGAAATTTGGAACTTCATTTAGGAGATCCAGACGGTATTCCCGGAATAAAATTTTTGAGGGGATTGGTGAGCGTTCCGTCCCCATTTACAAATACAAACTGGGAAACACAATGGGTTCAATTATATGATTCTAGAGTTATTAATGCTTCTCTTGTAAACGGACAGACAGATTCAGCTAATGATAGCGGACTTGACGGTTGTTATCCTTATGGAGCAGCTGTAAATTCTCCGGTTGTTTCAGACTCTCCAGGATTTATTCTATCTTCCCCGCCACTGCGATTTATTCTATCTTCCCCGCCACTGCCTTCACCAGTGCAATCCATTACTACAAGTAATACTTGGACTATGTGGTTGATGTTCAAACCAACTGGTGCAAACTCTGTCTGGGTTCCACTTAAAAAAGCTACTTGGAGTTGGAGTACCTCGGCAACCCGCCAATCCGACGGAACATACGTTAAAGGAACTTCTACTGATCCGAGCAATGTAACATTTGAGGATACAATTCAGTATCCGCAATGGAGTAATTTAATTCAAACGGCTCGGTCAAATTGTAATAACTAAATTATAATTCATTGTGTGGAGGATTTATGAAAAAAATAAGTATTGTATTGGTGATTTCTCTAGTAGCATCATTTTCTATGATAGCAATGCCTAAAAATATCGTTTTTGGAGTGTTGCAGAGTCTTAGAAATCAAACGAGTGAAAAGTGTGGTTCCGAGGTGGAAAGTTTTAAGCTCTGTACCACCTCAGAAAAATTATTCACCGAAGTGGGAAAGGAAATAACATTTGCCGTGTTGATAAAAAATACCGGAAATAAGGATGTAAAAATTTCGAATCAAACTCCGTTTGAAGTTAGAGTTTTTAACGAAAAGAGCGAAAGTATACCAACTATTTCGCAGATGAAAGCCGAAGAAAATAAACTGAAGAACGTAAATGAAGGATTTATTGATAAAATGTTTATCAATCATCGTTACGCAGTGGAGCTTAAGCCTCAACAGAATTGGGCGAAAACTATAAAATTGAGTAAGGAGTATGATTTAAGCAAAAAGGGAAAATATTTTGTAGAGGTTAAAAGCAAAATACCCAAAAAGCAGCAAATCGGCTTTATCGAACTTACTCTTGATAAAATTGAAATTATTGTTAAATGAAATGTAAGCATAATGAAAAAGTCCAGAACTGTATTTGCTTTGCTTATAGCGGTGCTGCTAACAGTTAAAAGCGTATTAGCTCAAAGTAAAAGCCACAACTCTAAAGTTTCTGAAAAGAAAATTGAAGAATGTGGGGATAAAGTTGGCAACTTTGTGCTTTGTATTGAAACTGAAAAATCGGAATACAAGCTAAATGAACCAATAGTTTTGCAGGTATCTTTGAAGAATATTTCAGATAGGAAAGTCCAAGTGATCAGATCAAGTAGAGGCTATTCTCTAGACGTTACAAATGCAGATGGCAAATTCGTCCCCTACTTGAGAAACTCGCATAGTTTTATTACTCGAAATTGGATTTCGGGTCGGAATATCGTTGAAGTTGAGCCGACAAAGAAAATATACAAATCAATCGTTTTAACCGATATGTATAATGTAAAAAATGTTGGTAGTTATTCGATAACTGCAAAGCAGCGAATTCTACAAAACGCACCTAACAAAATTGATGTAGAAATTAAATCCAACAAAATTGACATCAGAATAATACAGAAATAATCTGTGTCCTACCAATAATGAAAATGCTTCTTTGAATTCATAAAATATGAATAAAAGAACTACGATCTTATTAATCGTAATATTACTTATTGCCCTACCAGTTTTGGCAGTAATGAAAAGTAATTCTTACAAATATGAAAATGCTTTGGGTTCTGAGAAATGCAGCAGCGAAATTGAAAATTTGAAATTATGTGTTGAGAATCCCAAAGTTGTCGTAAATTCAGGGGAGCAGGTTCGGATCAAGCTATTCTGGGTTAACACGTCTAATTTGGATCGCCGTATTGAGAGACGTTCAACCGGATATTCTGTAAAAGTTACAGATCAAAACGGTAAAAAACTGATTCCCGTTTTTGAGCAAAGATTTATAGAAAGAAAAGAACGGATACGAAAGTCTGGTGAAGAAGATAAAGGAGTAATATTAAGGACTTTTAGCGGAAGCGATAGAGGGCTTTATGCTGAAGCAACTGGAATGGAAAAAGACGAAATTAGACTTACTGACAAAATGTATGATTACGACCTCACTTCCAAGGGGACTTACTATGTGACTATCAGTAAAAAAGTTGCAAGTTTAGACAAGGAGAAAACCATCGAATTTGTTTTGAATGATATTGAAATTCAGGTTAATTGAAGCCTGTGTATAAATCATTTTAATCATCAACGGGCATTTTCAATCTGTTCTTTGATAATAGCTTACGGCTTGTTCTCCGAGGCAATAAGAAATTTTCGTATTAATTCCAATTTAATCTAAATTTGAGAGTTCATTACCGGATTACAGTTGAATCTCTCTGATTGCATCCTGATAAGCCTATTCGACATTCTTCAGCGAAAGGTGTTGATAGATTTCCAAGCCCTTTTTGTTTTCATGTCCCGAAATCAACTGAATCTGACTGTCGGAAAGTCCTTGCTAGGTCAGGTAAGTTAAGGAAGTTAAATTACTGCAAACAATTTCTTCATTTTGAACGCAGTTTTAGCACTTAATTTATAACCGCTTCGGACATGCCAGAAGCGGTTTTGTTTTTTTCAATCGGCATCAAAATTTTGCCCAACCGCCTGCGGCGTAAAATTTTTTGGGAACTGCCTTCAAGCAGCAGAAATTTCCAAACGTATTGCGAGCAGGTAGGGCGAAGACCGCTCACGACGACCGATTCAATAGCGTGTTGGGCGAACGCTTTACCCAAAGGTTGTAGCCCTACTGTGAGCCTCTGGTTAGAATCGGGGAATGCGCCCGAAGGCAGCTATCTTTTATCATACCTTATCGAGTATGAAGGTAATATATTATTTCATCTTCAAGATGCTTCCACTCGTCTGATATAATTCTCAATTATGTATTTAAGAGAATCAGCCCTTAATAAATTGCGTAAAGTTAATCTGATTGAAAACCCGGAAGTGCGCTTTGTGATGCTGGTCAAACTTATCAATAACGAAATAAGTTATCTCAATGAAGAAGCGAGCACCTTTGAAGAATACAATCGCTCGATCGACAAACAAATATTCGGCTTAGTTGATGAAGAAGAATGGCTCATTGAAGATAAAAAATCATCCTCTTAATCCGCGAAAACTGATTTTTATCAGACTCTTTCCAAATTCTCCAGCTTTTGCTACACTTCCCGTAAATACTTACAAAAAGGAGGTTTAATAGATATGGTTAAGCTAGATATAGCTGTGCTTCGTCCTGTCCTTGATTTGGAAAATAACTTCGTGGACTTTAATGTTTTGAGATCATCTCTTACGGTCGCGCAAATTCTCCAAGACTTAAAAGTTAATTTGTCCGAGCCATCAAAAGAAGGTGAGCGTCGTGGTAAATGCCCGAAATGCCAGAAAGAGAAAAGTTTTTCTTTTAATATCAATAACAACCGGTTTAATTGTTTTACAAAAGGCTGCGCTCTGAAAGGCGGGGGAGTGATTGATTTCTTCGCCCGACTTCATGAGATACCGGCAAAAGAAGCGTCTCACTTACTGGCTTATGCGTATGGTATTCAGCCCTACACTCAAATGCCGGTGGAGAAAAGTCAACCGCGAAAATCTGTTCCTGTTGCCGAAATCAAACAACCCGAACGGAAACAACCGAGTAGGGAAGTGGTGAGTCGCACTGAATTTGACGAGTTGCAAAAACGAGTCGAGCGGCTTGCGACAATTGTTTGGTCGCTGATGTTTGAGAAAGGCGAAATTGACGATCCTGCTGAACTCTTCGACGAACAAAAAGATTTTGAGTTGGAACAAATCGTTTCCACCTGAAAATTAAAAAGCGATAGAAATTCTATCGCTCTCTTTTTTTGAAATATCTTGACAAGAGACCGTTAAACACGAATATTATCTCGGATGAAACCTCAGACTGCCAAAAGTGAAAAGTTAAGAAAATCAAAAAGTTTGAAAAATTTATGTAAGATTTTGGCGATTTATCTCATATATAAATGAAAGCGTGAAATAGTCTTTCGATGGACGGTTAAAACAGGTGCATCGAGCACAAATAATTCCGTTTAAAGCAAAGTTCGGCGTCATCCTTTTGCGAAACGAAGATTTAAAAACATTGACAAGCATCTATCGGAAAGGCTATCGTGCCAATTCCCTAAAAAGGATATTTTTCATAAGGATTCTTAACTATGCTTGAAAATAACAGCGGTGATAACGGACAATCATTTCGGGGTCCGTTAAAATATGTGGTTGAAACTTCTGCTCCGCAATTAGAAGCGGGGCGAAACACTTCTATTTTTTTATTGATTACCAACCCTTATGATTTGCCTGTCACGATTGTAAGCGCACAAACAAAGGTTCCGGTAGAATTTAAAGATGCAACGCAAGAGACTGTTTCCTTTTGGAAAGGAATCTGGAAAGAAGCAGTAAAAGAAGCCGATCTTGATAAATTGCAGGTCGTATCTGGAGTTAGTTTGAGTGATGAGAGTAATAATAGACAAACGCCGTCACCAATCATTTTACAACCCGGAAACACCACAATTTATGAATTTAAACTTAGAACTAAACAAGCTCTTTTATTCACACCTGCGGTTCATAATCTTAATGCACAGGTGCAGTATGAAATGGATGGTACGACTAATCATGACACCGTTAAATATCAACTGAATATACGCGCTCCGTTGAAGGCGTTGATTTACGGTTCAGTAATCGGGTCAATTGTGGGGACGATATTACGCTTCACATACGACGTAACAAAACCCGAAGTAATTCCAAGCGATTTTCTAACCTTTAAGTTTTTTCTATCGTTCGTAGCAGGCATTTTGCTTGCGGCAGTTTTAGTGGTAGCCTTTGCTCGCAAAAAAGACGCTCAACCGTTTATCACTATTGAAGATTTTTGGGGCGGCTTTTTCATAGGTTTTCTTGCAGGATATGTAGGTAAATCTCTGCTCGATCCACTTTTACCACCTCAGCAAACGGCTGGCTAAGAAAAAAATGTTCACTCAAAACGCAGCCGAACAGGATGTGATACAAACAAAGCTGTTCGGTGTATAATGTTTACGCTGAGCAAAAAGCGTGAATAAGAAGCGATTGACGGGTCGGCATTGAATTTGGGTCAACTCACTTTAGAGCCAAACCCGTCCAACAGTGTGATTAAATCTCGCCTTCATCCGTATCACAAGATGGAACAAAAGATTCCGAATAGGAGTGTGGAAGAACACCGGGCATTTCTTGTTCTCGCTTTTGGCAGCGAAGGAAAAACCGATACTTCGTTGAACTGTCAAAGCAATGGCGGAGACGGCTTGGCGGAGTGTTTTTAGTTGACGATTGACTTTGCATAGGAATTCAATGGGCGTGAGGGCGAAACAGCTACTCTTTATAATCTAAAATTCAATCGGCACGTTAATTACTCCCGATGCCTTCTCAATCCATTTTTCAATTCGTTCCAGCCGGTGCGTCTCCGCGCTTCTTTCTGCGTTGTAGGTTTGAACTTGTCCGGCAAGTTTATCAACCGAACCGAGAAGCTGGCTGAAATCCTCTTTGGTGGGAAGATTATTAAAACGCTCGGTTAATTCACCAGCGAGAATTTGCAAATCGCCTTTGTTTGCCGGTTCGTTAAGATTATCGGAAATTGGTTCGTATGTGGGATTAGTCATAATAGAGGTTTAGAATAATTAACTATCTACTTAACTATTATAGCAGTTCTAAAATGATTTTCTGGTCATTATCAACACGGGTGGGTTGCCGCCAAAAGCACCGTTTTTTATCGCGGTGCTTTTGTTTGCCGAAACTCCTACAGAATCAAGTCTAGAAACCAGCCGGAAACGATTCCCATTAGGAAAAACATTGTTCCCAAATACAATTTCGCTTTCATAACTGGTACTCCTTTTTTACCTCCGAAAACGGCATTGGCTGAAATTCATAATCAACCAGTATAGGCTTATAAGTTTCTACAAAATCGGAATATCGGAAATATCCCCATTCCTTTTCGAGACCTTTGACGAATCCGAAAAATAAGACATCAACATCATCTTCAAATTCGCATTCGGTCACATACCAACACCAATACGGAACCGAACCCAAGTGAATCACCAAATACACTGTCGGGTCATCGCTATTCTCTTGTGAATAGAGTGGGGGAATGCCCCGCTTTTTAATTTCGGCGGTAAGCTTGATGTCCATATTTTTTCGGGTTACTGGTTGATTTGGCTTTCAAGCCATTGTGATAGCTTGCCAGCACTTTTCGCTTTATGAGCTGCTTCGCCTCGCTAAAAGCAATGTGCAGCTCTTTACTGCCTTCGTCCTCAATGGCACGCTCTATCGGCTCGAACACGGCTTCGTCGAGCCATTCATCAAGCTCAGCCATAAAGCCTTTACCTGTGCTGGCTGCTCTGGTGCCGTTTTGGGCAGTGTCTGCTTCCTCAAACGGCTCAATGTATTCGTGCCGGTCGTGGCTTGGTTGCTCTCTCCGGCTGGTTTTACTTGTGAACATTTCTGTTCTCCTTTCTTTGAATGCTTTTCGTAGCATTCTTAATTGTTTCGGCGCGGCTTTTGCTTTCCTTCCCCGCCTTACCAGCTATCAAAGCGGACGGATTCCTTACCGTGTCAGCCGCCAGAGGGCGGCTTAGGGCTTGTCCCTTGACTCGGTAAGGTGTCCGCTACAATTCATACGGGCGGGGAAGGAAGCCTGGGTGGGATATATAGATGACCAGAAAATAAAAAAACAACCTGCTGTAACAGGTTGTCTGATCTGCTCCGTTTGAAAATTGTTTCTACATTTCTTGGTAAACGCTTTTTTGAGCGGCTGGATATTGAATGTAAAAATGCTGATATACTGATTGGCATTTCTTTTGGTAAATCGGTTTGCTGTACACAAACGGCAAAGCGTCAAGAATTTCTTCAATCGTATTCATGACTTCGGCGCGGGTCTGCTGTTTTTTGCGCCAGTCGAGAACGAGTTTTTCTTGCTTTAATTTGGCGAGTAATTCTATGGCAATACGTTCCACTTCCGCTTCTTCCGCCTTCGTCAGCTCTGGCTCCGGCTTGGTCAAAAGGTCAAACACCGCCAATTCCGTTTCTTTATGAATAAATATCTCGGATTTGGCAAAACCGGCAAACAAAAAAATAATCTGCCTTTTGGCAGATTATATAGTAGAAGATTGATTAAATAATTATTTTGAAATTAGTTTTTTTTCTTGTAAATCGGTGTAATTCTATAACCATGAAATGAATTAAAGTTACTTGCTATGTTAAATGAATACTTCGGCTCTGATACGTCAAAAACAAGCCGTCTTACTTCTTCAATCTCGGCACTTTCCTTCCTAAGAGCGTCAATTTCTTGTATCTCTGCTTTATTTCCATCTAAATAATTAAAAATTATTCGATAATTTTCGGGAAAGTTTTCGTATGTTTCTTTGTCCATAATTTAAGTTAAACAATTTTCTTACCTAATTGTGCCTCAATATCATTTCTTAATCCAGCTAGATTTATTTCATTCTGGCAATTTTTGCATTTTATTTTGTCATCAGTAGGGAAGCGTTCATATCCATTTTTGACATTGGGTGCTTTTCCGATGCCAGCGTTAATTTTAATTATCTCGTTACAATTTCCGCAATTAATCTCTAAATCAAGAGAATCTGCATTTTGTGGAACCTGTTGGATCGGCGGTGCATTTACCGGAGCAATTTGTTGTTGAGTAACCATGTGCATTATTTGCGATGTTGGAGTTTCATATAGTTTGTAAACATTAGTCGATTGAAATGTTAATTCTAAAAGTATTTTATATCGCCTAATCGCATCGGCTAAATCTGGTTGCTCTGAATAATCTGTAATAACCAACTCCATTGCTCTTAAATCGTCAATCTTGAGTGATCTGCCATGTGTTTTCCATTTGCTATGATTTGATAATTCATTTGCAATTTTATCTGCTCTAACCTTCCTTTCTTCGGCTGTAATTTCTTCACCGGTGCGTTTCCGGTGCGTCCAATTTTTAAATTTGTATCGTGCCAGCCATTCTCGTACGAGTTCCTTAGCAAAATCCATTGCATTTTCGGCATTCCTAATTTCGCCAGGGGAAAGGGATTGTAAGATGGGAATGTATGCTCTATTAAGTTCTTGCTTAACCGTAACTTCTTTTTTTACATCGTCTAACCAGCTTATAAATGCTTCGGCTGAAAACTGTTTGCCGTTATGAATAATTTGTGCGTCTATCGGTCCTAACGAAGATACTTGTTCCATTAAAATATCATCACCAGCCATTGCTATTAATGTCCCGGCACTTTTGGCTGTTCCGGGTATGATGATATTCACTTCATCAAAGCGAGATCGTAGAAGTTTTACGATATCCTCAGCTACTTCACCAAGCCCTCCCATTGTTTCAAGTATCAAATCAAGCCGAGAATCTTCGAGTACAGATATCTGGTCGTTGATTGGTGTTAAATCGCTATAATCAATACTGATTGGGGCTATATTTTTTCGGAAGTCCGCAGCGTAGACAAGTACCGCTCTACCTTCTCTTAAATCCGATATTTTTTGTAGCTGGAGTTTTCTTTCTTTCGCTAACTGATCTACAGTCATTTGGCGGTCTAAGTATTCAGTGTATATTCCTTTTTTGGTTGTTGGAATGTTTGTAAGTGGTTCGGGCATAGGTTTTCTCAACGTTGGTGATGACTTTTTGAAACGATTCTTTTGCTTCCTTTTCTGCTTACTCATTTTTGAATCATCAATATAAACATTTATCAAATGTCAACAATGTTCGAGTGTAAATCTAGTATTACTAATAATTATAGCCTTAATCAATCTTTATGAAAAGATTTAGAATTCCCTAGAGCAAAAGTAAAACAGCCTATGTAAATCAGGCTGTTTGGCTATTATACGGAAGATAACCCGCGTTCTTTGCGAAACTGCGCTATCACGTCGCTGAACTTTCCGGGCTTAAAGTGCAAATCTCTTTCGACGGTTAGATGACGAATGTTGATGTGTTCAAGTTCATTTAAGGTAAAATAACCCCATTCTTCTTCAAAACCCTTTACAAAGCCGAAAAACACAAAATCGTCGCCTTCCTGCTCGCCTTCGGTAACAAACCAAGTCCAGTCCGCCGCGGGAAAGAAAAACTTGGCGTGAACCGTCTTTTCCTGCATTGAAACCTTCTCCTGTGAATACAGTTTGGGTATCGCCGCACGCAGTTCATCTGGTAGCAATTGCATACGCTCATCTTGCCTCCTAATTGTTGTTTTTGATTTGTGGGAAGTAGGGGAAGCGTAGCAAACGGGCTGGTTTTGTCAATAGATAGCTAAATACCAGCTATCTGACTTACCAAGTTGCCGGTTTGTGAAATGTGCCATTGGCATCGGTTAGGGAAACAGGGAACTGGCTTGCCTGCAAAACCCCTTGTCTGATTTGTTTAATAAAGGTCGCGTGTTGTTTTAAGTGAAAACTCGGATGCCGTTGCGGATTGACCAGCCCAACCGGTAAATTTAATTCTTGTTTGACTATTCGCATCGGCTCTAAAAGATCCGAATCATTAGTAATCATTACCGCCAGTTCATAATCCTTTTTATAACCGTCATTCAGTAGATGAACGGCTAAGTTTACGTCAGAGCCTTTTTCTTCTGTTTTGATTACTCGCGCGTATTGTTGCGGGTTGGTATTAGCTAGCGGCATCGTGATTTCTTTGGTCAGAAAAGAGCCTTCGATAATGCTCAAAGAGGGAATCGTTTGCAAAGCTCTCCAATAGGTTGATTGTCTAATGGGTTGATCGGGATCAGTCGGGCGAGCCGAAACTCTGGCTGAAAAATACTTTAACTGGTTAATCGTATCGTTCGGGAAAAGAAGCTGACACATTTTTAATACGTTCAACCACTTATAAGGAGTGTTTTTTATCGCTCCGTAATACAGATTAAACCCGTCAATATAGACGTTTATTTTCATAAAGAATATCTACCTTAAAAACGCAGAGGGCGAAGCAATTGCTCGCTTCGCCCTCGCACCTGCCCATCGAAACGAGCAGGGGAATATGTAACAAATATAACAAAACTGACAGGTTTTGTCAATAAACTAACTTTAAGATATTTGATTTAATATTTTTTCAAAATGTAGAATTCCGTGATTTCTTCGGTCTCTACCAGTATAATAATCTCCCTCAAGAATTTGTATATTATCTCTTGTACTTAAAGACAAATCAGCTGTTCCTGAGTGTGCATGCATTGTGCTTTTGGCGTTGTGTCGAGGTTTGTTTTCGTAAGCGTATTGAACTTTTGCGCCGTCTGGGTTTTTGGTGGAAATCATAGCTACACTACTTTCCGAGCGGGAATTATCAGTAGTTAACACGATTGAAATATGCGACCAAGTTTGTTTTATAGATAATGTCGCAGGATAATCGTTGGTGTGTTTGTCATATGAGGTTATGATTTTTCCTTCCCAACTACCGCTCAAATTAGGTGTATTTGTTAATTTAGCACTCTTCCATAAATATTTATCAAAAATTCTATAAAAGATTCCGTAAAATCCTATTATTGAGGGTGCATCTATAAGCCAGGGAACTTCCAGCTTTATGGACTTAAAGAAAATAGATAAACCTAAAGCAGCAACGACACTCAAAAACGCAATCACCGCATAGATATTTGTTTTTTCTACATCAGTTGTATAAGAGTGCATTCTATTTTACTAATAATTTTCCCAGAAATCGCCCAACCGTGTTACAAATTCTCTTGCATCTGGTTTTGACCACTGCACGGCATGATTGCCAATCAAATAATGCCGTTCGCTTTGCGTGATGAAATGATCAACTATATCTCTGTCAAAAGCATCTGCTAAATAATTAAGGATTTTTAGATAAATCTGGGGAGTGACTAAATAAGCGTTGGTATGATATTTTCGGCAAATGAGTCAAGAATGTCCGGGTTGTGAAACTAATGAGCAACAAATAAAAACAGGGCGAAATCGTTCAGGAACGCAGAGAATGCTGTGTCGAGGTTGCGGCAGAACTTATACAATTGAACCCAAGCCGCGCGGTTACGCCGAAGAGGTGCGGGAAAAGGCGGTCAGGATGTATGTTGAGGGAAATAATTTCCGGCGCATCGGCAGACTGCTGGGAGTCAATTATCAATCGGTTGTTAATTGGGTTAATGCTTATCAGACAAAGATTCAAAACGCCGTTGATTTGCCGAAAGAAACCAAAACCATTGAAATCGATGAGTTATGGAGTTTTGTCGGGGAGAAAAAAACAAAGCTTATATCGTAACGGCGGTTGACCGCCAAATGCATACGATAGTCGGCTGGGCGGTTTGCGCGGAAAGAACTTTGGAGATTCTGCAAACAGTGATTGATTCGGCGCCGAAAGCGGAAGATTATTACACTGATGGCTTTTTGATGTATCAGGACTTGAGTTATTGGGGCAATCACACAATGCTCAAAGACAAGAGCCAAACTTATTCGGTTGAAGGCGGCAATGCTGATTTGCGCCATTACTTGGCGAGATTACAGCGTTCGTCGCGCTGCTTCTCCCGTTGTTTCAAAGCATTGGCAAGAGCAGTTGGATTGTTCGTTTATTTTTATAACGAACGACAACTCAAGAAAAGGCGACATCCGAAATATTCGGCATATCTAGCGGAAAAGCTGCCAACGCTTATTTAGTCACTCCCTAAATCTGCTGCCACGAAGAGCCGTAAAAATATGAATTAGGAACGTTATATAGTAGACATTCTACAAAATATGAAGAAAACTTTTTCTTTAACGTATCATCCCCTTCGATCATATACCGTCGAGCATTCTTGAATAGCCGAACAGCTTGTTTGTAGTTATCGGTTGCTGCATTTTTTGTCCAACCGTTCTGTTTGTGTAATTTGGGGTAATTAATAATTTGCGAGTAGTTTTTTTTATTCCAAAAAGTAATTCCCTCTGCAACAACCCGCTGTTGGTAATAGTCTCGATAACTGCAACAAACAATAACATCGGCATAAAGACGGTTTGAAGTATTAGATGGAAAAACTTTAATAGAATTTGCGCCCGAAGTGTCCACGTAAGAACTTCCATAATAAGAAACAAGCGCATTTATAACCTCATTTCTAAAGTCATCGTAAGTGTGTTTACCTGTCTGAAAACCAAGGTTTTGTTGTGCTGCCTCATCTATGCCGTCATGAAAAAAAATAGAGGTGCATTCAATTACTATATCTACATCGCTTTCTCCATGAATATTTGTTGTATTGGCGTAAGACCCTTGCAAATAATCAGTGTAGTCCATCTCGCTTGACCAGTTATACCTAGACAGCGCATTGCGTAAAACTGTGTGTGTAGAAGCCGAATTGGTAATTGAGCCTTGGTTAGTCCAAGTGTGCAGCTGTGATTCTGGAATTGACATTCTTCAATGACCTCTCAAAATTAAACCGATTATAACACATAGTTTCAGCCACGCAACAAAATTTATAAATTCAATGTTCAAAAAACCAACGATTTTCTAATCTTATCGGTCTGAGCGTGTCGCCGCACGGCAGTTTAAAACCGCATTCATCGCACACCATAAAATACCGATTGGCTTTATCCGACATAATTAAGAAATGATCTTTGCAAGGTTTTGCTTTCTTTTTAACGGTAGGCATAGGTGAATGATTGTTCACCTAATTATAGCAAGCCGTCTATATAAAATTAGGGGATAAGTCTTTTAGTTCAGACAGTGTTTTGCGTAATGCTTTCAAAATCCCTTTGTTGTTTTTGCTCGTAATTAATCGCTTTGCAAAATCAACTAGTTCAGGAGCTTTGAATCCAAACAAACTAGAAACTTGTGGAAGCAAACCTTTGTTGTTGTATAACTGAAGCGCGGCGGGGTAATCTCGATTCCTTATTATTGTATCTACATCGCTCATGGTTGTTGTATACAAGGAAGGTATGTTTGATACCAGAAAACAAGTCGCCAAAAGATTTTGCGATTGCAGTTTCTCCGATCGCTTTAGCATTGAATTGAGAAAAACTATCCTCGATACGAGCAGACACTATTGCTGAAACAAGCCGCTCCTTTT
>MWWI01000012.1_pt1 | contig 43037 bp, 51 predicted proteins | sample 1047321 | NCBI WGS metagenome assembly MWWI01 (sample SAMN06349966, study PRJNA376086) | soil metagenome | isolation source: FI-1 sample Antarctic (ecotone) soil | place: Antarctica | reverse complement strand
TCAGTTCAAGCGCAGCGCGTTCGTATTCGTCCATTAAGGCGCCCACGTTGCCCTTTCGATAATCTGTCAAAGATTTCTTCATCAGTCAAATTCTACCTCCACTTTCGATTTTGTGTCAAAAAGGGTGGTTAATGATACATCAGAAATCGGCGTTTGTAAGGCATTAATTTTTGCTTTGATTGTAGCGAAATCAGTTCCTTGTCTTATAGGTATATAAAAATGCTCATTCGCTTTGGCGACAAGAAAAAAAATCATTTTCTTGTAAATGTAATGAAATTCTTTCGTCACATAGCGTCCCAACGTTGATGGTTTATGACACTTTTTTATTCCCACCATTGCGATTTACCGCAAAATCTTTAATGCCACATCGGGAATCGCGGAATTCGGTTGGCGCTCTTTCATCTGTTGATAGTATGCGCGTATCTGCGGTTTGGCGGGCGTGTCAGCTAGGTTTGTTAATCCAAACACGGAATGTCCGCTAAAATTAACCGCTTTAAGCCAGATGCGTAAGGCGTCCGCCGCCGCATTTTGCCGACCGGCGGAAATTGCCAGCGATTGCAGCCAATAACCTAAGTTCTGAAGAAAAATCGGCTGCTGTTCGAGCATTAATTTTTCCGCCTGCTGCCATTTGCCGGTTTGCGTGTAAGCCTCAAACAAATAAACGACGGCATATTCGCGCGCCGCGTCGTCGGTCAGCTTCAGCGCATCATCGCCGAGTTTAGCGAACTTTGGCGCGAGTTTGACGCCCGCATACCCGACACTGGCGAGTAAAATATCCAGTCCGCCGTTGGTGATTAAAGATTTTAATTCTGCAACGGGTAAATCGCTCGCTTTGGTCGATTTCCCGATTTTGTCGGCAATGTGGTTAGCTGCCGCGCCGTATTGAATAACTTCTTTGAGCGTCAAGCCTGCGGCAAGGACGGCGACCGCTTCGCTCGGCAGCTTTTTTAATGCCGCAACTGCGACGCCGCCGACCATTACCGCCGAAAGCAGTGTTCTGGCGTCAACCTGTTTGAGCTTTTCCCGAATGTCGGCGGGCAGCTCGGCTAACGCTTTATCAATCGTCATTCCGAAGCGCTCGTTGAAAGTTTTTTCCAGAAACGCTTTGCCACCGTTTTTCGTCGCTTCCCGCGCCAAATCCTTTTCCGCCAAGATTAACGCCTGCAGATCGCCTCCGATAGTAAATTTGTAGCCGTTAAATTCAATGCCGTCAGCGTTTTTCTGTTTTTCCGCCAAAACCATATCGCTGCCCGCGCCGAAACTCGAATCGCCGTAATATAAACCGTCCTTTTCGTTGACGACGTATTTTCTTTGGCTGGCGTCCTACTTCGGCGTCAAATCGAGTTTGACCTTTTCGGCGATGACTTCGGCTGCGCCGTTGCTGATAGTTATTCCCTGCTGTTTGAAAATATGTTTGACGACGTTGATTTCCAGCGCCGTGTAAGGAATCGCCCGTTTGCCCGGCGGCAAAATCAAAGACAGCTCGTAAGCCGGGTATTTTGTTTGATTGGCGGCGGGTTTGGGCTTCGTTTTTTTGTCGTCGTCGTGCCGCGTCATTAAGGCGTTGATTGCCTCTTGATTATTGAGCGGAGTGTTGGAATTTAATTGCCTGAAGGTCGGGTTGGTCGTCTTTAAGTTGCCGCCGTCGGCGGGCGCGCTCGTCGTCTTAAAGACCGATTGGATAAAATCATTTATCTTTGACATAAAGCAGACCTCAAAACACAATTTGCTTTATAAGTTATCGGCAATTTTCGGAAAAAGTTTCCTGTTTGGTGAAAGATTCTTTTCTAACGTAGGGCGTTTTGAGAATTTGCCTGTTGCTCGGTTTGAAATCTGTTTGTAAACAAATAATCAAATGCCATTTTAAGTTTGGATGAAAATAGTAAATATTTATTGTCTTCTCCAATGAATCCTTATTTAGCAAACAGAATCAGCTAACAATTCAGCTTGTTTCAACACAGTATCAATCGCCTTTTGCTGTTTATCGGGCGGATAGCCGTGTTTATTCAAAGTTCGCCGGACGATGACCATCAGTTTCGCTCTGGCGCTTTCGCGGATTGTCCAATCAATGGTTGTGTTTCTTTTAACTTTGTCGGCGATTTCCCTGGCGATTTCCCTTAAAGCGTCGTCGCCGAGAATTTTGATGGCGCTGTCGTTGATTTCCAGAGCATAGTATTACCATAGAGCAGCGCGTTCGGCAGGGAATCATTAAAACATCGTTGATTCCTCCGACTCTTCCTGATGTTTGCGAGAAAAAGGAGCGTAGTATTTGAAACCAGTAATTAGCCCTTGCCCAGTCTTTTGACCATGCTGAACTTTGATTTCAAAACCGGCGGTATCGTTACTATAATAAGTCAGACCATCCACATGCGAGATTTTGTCATCTACTTCTCTCTTTATAAAGTCTTTGTAAAAATTCGGAATCTTCTTGATATAATTTGCCAGCGATTTCCCTCTGTTATCAGGATAGACGCTTATGGTATCGACAATATCTTCGTCAGAATAATTGTCACCTTTTTTTTTATAACTAATATAGATGGTAAACTTTTTAAAGCGGTAATAAGCTAGTTCTCTTTGCCATGGCTCACCCTTACCTAATATTTTTTTCACCTCAGCGCGAGTCGAAACGCTCGGCGTGATTCCGTTCCAAGGTTTGGAAAACGCTTCGACTGCAAAAACAAAAAGCATTATTATTAAACCACCGTATAATCTCTTCATCTTTTAAATCTCCTTGTCGCTTTTATTTGATTAACTCACCTTACGCGAATTTCTTTGAAAATCTGTTTTCAGATTTTCAAAGCCACAAGATAATGTGGTTTGACATATAAATAATGTTCCGTAAATGTTTGATGTTAAAAGGAATTAAACTTTAACCATTTTCAGAAACCTTTTAATATCAATAATTATCAAGATTTTGGGAATTCCCAAAATTGACCGCGTAAGGTGAGTTACTAAAAGAGTTTTGTTGTCACTTTAGTGCCGACTTGAATAGGAGGTAAAGGCTTATACTTTCCAGTTTCGTAATCGTAGTAAGTTGCAATCATTCCTTTTTGGAACAAAAATTCATCCCAGATTGTGTCTGTTATGGTTCCTTCAGAATATGTTGGTTTAACTTTGGTGATTACCACTGTTCGACCATAATTAGGCGTTCTTAAAATCATTTCCTTCTTTACGCCTTGAATTGCTCCGACATTGACTCTTACTGGTGTTTCAATATATGCGCCGAATTCCTCAGTAGCTTTGTGAATTATTTGTTTTCCAGCGAATACGATTTTACCTTCAATCGGTGGTCTAAAAAGATGTTTATATTGGTTGGGAATAATAAATCTCGGCGCTTTGCTGGGTAAACTTTTGGATTTGGAAAAGAAAGCCATACACTCACAATCCCAATTATTATACTCGCCAAGTCCAGACTGGTAATCCGCAAAGTCTTTTATCTGGTTCTTAGGAATTAGATTCCTACCAATTACAATCCACAACTTCGGAGTAGTCAGTTTTCGGTCACGAAATTCTTCTTGCATTTCTCTTTCGGGAATGAAAGTCACTTCAGAACCACTGACTTCAACTTTGCCGTAACTGTAATCAATAATGTTTATATTTTCATAATGAAAAATATAAACAAAACCATTTTTAGGAGACCAGCGCAAATACCACCCCCTATAACCTGCTTTAACGTATGTTCCTGCAAGCAAGCCATCAGTCGTTTTTAATTCTTCTCCAATTGCCTGCCAGCGGTCTTTTAATATCTTTGCCTCTTCTTTTGAACTATGAATAATAAGAGGCTGTCTGACTCCATCTGAAATATATTCAGAGCCTTTCCAATAGTCTTGTGAGTAACAAAAGCAACTTAATAACAAAATCAAAATTATGGTAAGGCTTATTTTCTTCATTTCTCCAAAACCGAATCAAATATTTGAATTAACGCAAATCAGTATCAAAACCGGTGGTTTGTGAAACTTTAGAGATTATTTATAAACTCGTCTAAATCCTGTCTTTTCACTTTGTAGCCTCGACCAATAATCTTAGCTTTTAATGTCCCACTGTGAATGGCGTCGCGTAGAAAGTCATCTTCTACTAACCTAATACAACCCTTGACTGGTTTAACATCAGACAGTCTCAAGCACAAGGGCCAGCTCGGAGTCTTTCAACTCATAAATTTTGTGGGTTTCATTTTCCCATCCATGTTCTACCGCAAATAGAAATGTGCGTTGGTTGATTGTCAAGACGCTAAACAATTCAACGCTCTCACCTCTTTCCTTGCCGTCGCAGTCGGTCAGGCCGAAGCTATCATTCAGTAAAACCAAGGTTCCATCCTTACGCTTTAAGACCCAGCCTTTCAGGAAAGAGATGCTGCCGCAATTGTATTGCTTCTCAACCTCAATGTAATAGATGTACTGTCCGTCTATGCTTGATCTATTACGGTATAACTTTGTTATCATCAACTTTGCCTTCGACCGTTGTTCGCTGGATGAAGGGAACCCCCTTGTTGCTAAGTAATCGTTAGTGGTAGGGTCGGCTTTGAGCCGATCGAGCTCGTCTCTCTCCGAATAGTTGAAGGCGGATTTGACATAGGCGATAATCTCATTCGACTCACCGCTGCTCTTTTCGACCTCGACCATGCCTTGACCCTTTAGATCGGCGCTGAGCGCTATGCCTACGTTGTTGTGGTGCGAATTTTTCTCGGTCTTTTGTTTATTAGGATAATCGGTCATCAGCCCCCAGTTGGTGTGCGAATGATTCTGAACTTGCAATGTTTCTGACGTTTTAAGCGCTAGCCGAGAGTCAGCCGATGACCAGAGATACCACGTTGTGGGAGCTTTTTCACATTGCTGGAACCAGGGTTCGGAATGGCCATCCAAGGTTTTAAGCACTACCTCATTGTTCTCGGAGGGCTGAATGGGCTGCTCAGGCCACGGATTCCACCAGAGGCCGTGTCGGTACTCTGCAAAAGGGACGAGCACGCCGTCCTCCCTTAAGAAGCCGACTATAAATTGTTTGATGTTCTTGTTTTGAGCCGAAACACAAACGTTTGTAGCGCTGCCTCCGACACTAAGAATTAACAAGATCGAAGCAATGGCGAGCAAACGCTTACTAATCTGATTCATATGACCTCCAATGAAAGTGAAATCTAACTAGTTATTATACCGCTAAGATGCGGCATAAATCCGAAATAAGTACAATTTGCCGCAAATTCTGTCTAAAAAAGGGTCGTTTATGATACGTCAGAAATTTGCGTTTATTGGCAATTTTTTAGATTGTGACCGTCAATCTCTCCTTCCTTCTGAAGCCGTTCAGCGCATCTTGGACAATAATCTTTCCGAAGAATGCGAACCAGTAGACCTTTTGCCTTTGCCTTCTTTCTGGCTTGACGTGCGCTTCCGGACTGAATATCAATCATCTCTCCGCAAACATCGCAATAAATTGTGTATTCAATCATCAGACTCTAGCCTAAAGAGTTTCTCAAAAAGTGTCGTTTTTGACACTTAGTAATTTGGTTTATTAAGAGGTCCGGCGCTGCGGTCTTTTCTTTTCCGGTTGTTTCTTAAGATTGTTTCTGTTGTCGGTTTCTCGCCTGTGACGCTTCGGCGATTCATCCTGAGCAATTCTATTTCTATCTTCTCGAAGTATAAAGCCGCGCACTGCATCCCAGAAGTCAGCTCGCGAGCGAGCGGCAGACACCTTGCCCGATTGGTAGAATTCCGCTGCCGTAAGTGCCTCTGCGCCGTACAGCTCGATCACCCGGCTCCATAAATCGAGTTGAGCAATCAGTAATGGTTTAATAACTGCCAGCCGGTGAACGGTCAACCCTTTCGGTCTGGGCTGATTTTTCTCGCTGATTAAAAAATTCCAGTATTCTATTCGTTTACTTTCTTCTGTCATTGATTATTCGGATTGGTATTTCCGGTTATGGTAAAATTTGCTCCGTATGATAACTACTCACGAGCGCTCGGACATCATTCATATAATGAAGATGAATCGTCTGGCGTTGATTGATTCGGATTCGGCGCAACTAAGCTTTGGCGGTCAGGTTAAAGGAAAAGATTACCAGATAAACGTGCTGGTCGTCGAAGACTTACCGCGGCTTGCCATCAAAAAAGAAGGAGAAATCCTGTTCAGCGACACTATCAAAAGCATTGATGATTTGAAGATATTTCTCGATGAACAATTATATAAATATTTTGAAGTTTGAGCTCCTCACCTTAGAAATCCTCTTTACCTCATAAGGTGCGGTGATAGATTTAATGCTTTGCCCAAAAAGTGTCGTTTATGATACATCAAAAACCGGCGTTTCTGATACAACAAGAAAGTCGCTGTTTCCGCCTCTCGTCCATTAAATTGTTAGATTGCATTTTAAGATTTCAAACGCGCTCAAGAAGTTCTTGGAAACTATTGGATTCGGTCTTCCAATCTCCGTAACATCCTGTTAGTTCACAATCCACGCAACGACAGCCAACGTAAAGCCATTTTACATCTTCGCTGTTTTCATACAAAGATACGCCAACTGTTATCTCAAAAACTTTTGAACGACAAATACATTCACGAATTTCAAGCTCGGCATCTTCGAGAAAATCATCGCTGTCGCCGATGGGATGTTCGGTTTTGCAAACAATACATTTGCGAACTGCCGCGCCTTCATCTTCGTCTGTCGAAAGATTGAAGCTATTATTGCCGCAAATACAAACAGCATCGGCGTATTGAGCAGTTGGATATTCATTCAGCTTGCTGTAACGCAACAACTCGTCTTGAATATCAAGTTGTGAATCACCGTAATAATATTTGCCCTTCTTCCGCAAAGCCATTATTTATAATTTGTTTCCTCAAGCAGCTCTCGTAAATTATCAGAAAGAGCCCAAATACTTATTAGACCGCTAAACAGCGGCATAAAACTCTAATACGGGCAAAATATCGCGAACCTGTCTCAAAAAGGGTCCGATACTGTTGCCCTATTCAAAATCGTCAATAAAATTGAAAAATGAACAGGCGAATTTACAGGGCTTTTATTGAATAAGTTTTGTTCAAACTGAATAGGACAACAGTATCCCACCCTTTTTGAGACATTTTACAAATAAAAAAAGCAGCCCCTTCAGCTGCTCTTTTCCTTCTAGATTAAAATTCCAATTTCTATTTCTCAATAACTAATTAATCCGTCAGTCGATAGATAAAGACTGCCTGAGATTCCTATGATTTATTGTCTGCTAAACCTTAAGACAGTTTTTAGTCATTTTAGAGCAAATTAGAAGATAGAATATGGTTTAGAAACTGCGGCTTTGCCGTACACCATTCTTAAATCTGCTTCGGTAGGTGTTAATTTTTTGTTTTTATCAGCAGAATTGTAACTTTTTCTAACTTCACCGCAATACCTGTTTGAGAAGCCGTTGAATAAATTTGGAGAATCACATTTTGGTACGCAAAATCGAAAAACAACTCATTGATAAAGCCATAAATGGTGATGCAAGTGCTTTTAGTGAGGTATATTTTGCGCTTCGAGGTTCTGTTTATGGCTTTGCTTATCGAATGCTCAGAAAAACTGAGCTGGCGGAAGATTTTACGCAAGAAACATTTATCTTTTTGATTGAAAATCCAAACAAATTTAGTGCGGAACGCGGCGAGTTGCTCCCGTTTTTATGCGGAATTGTGCGATATAAAATCATTCAGTATTTTCGCAAACATGGCACAAAGTTTGAAGTTTTCGAAGAGGATTTAAGCAAATATGATGACTTTGAAAGTTCAGAAAATCCGCTGAATCATTTATTAACTATCGAATTAACCGAAAAAATTGAGGAAGAAATTGCAGAATTGCCGCCATTGCAACGCGAAGTTTTGATTTTACGGGAAATCGAAGAATTATCATATCAAGAAATTGCGCAAGTTACCGATACTGATTTGAACCAAGTAAAAGTCCGTCTACATCGAGCGAGAAAGGCTTTGGCAAATCAATTAAAGCCGTATTTAGCGGGAAATGAGGAAAATTATTATGAAATGTTTTGAAGTAAAGAATTTTTTTCAACCCTTACTTGATAACGAAATTAAGTTGGCAGAGTGGCACGAAATTAAGACACATTTAGACGTTTGTAATTTCTGTCGTGCGGATTTTGAATATCTGAAAACTACCCAAAAATTGTTAAAAAAACAACCGCAGATTCTGCCAACAATATCGTTTGATAACCAAGTTTTGCAAAACTTTGAAAATCTCCAAAGTGCCAAACAGAAGTCTAGGAAGAGTTGGTTTACGGGGCTGATCTTAATTCCAAAACCTGCTTTGGCTTTTGGCGTGTTTGCACTCGCGCTAGGCTTAACTTTTCTACTCGGTAGAATGTCGGTTACCTCACTTCCTCAAATTATTGTGAAACAGCAATCTGCAAATTCTGAGCTCAAGAAAGATGAAATTAAACTGCCGATTGTAAACTCTGTAAAAGATGAAATCACAGCAAGCCCAGCGATTAAAACAGTCATTAAATATGTTGAGGTTCCAGTCGTAAAAGAGAAAATTGTCGAGCGGATTGTTTACCTAAATAAACCAGATCAGAAAAATAGAATTGAAAATATAAACATCAAAAATCCGTCAACAATTGCAAAAAGGGGTAATATTGCGAGCCAATTTAATCTTAAAGATCTTCAACCTGTGGCAGATGTCACTTACAAAATAATTAGAAAAGGAGAAAATAACAATGAATAGAATAACTCTGACTATGCTTTTAGTTCTCTTATGTGCGTTTAACTTATTTGCCCAAGAGTCCTCAAATGAATTCGAGAATGGCTTAATTATTGCTACAAAGCTACAAACAATTCCTCCCGTTTCGGATGATTTACTTTCCGAAAACTTAAAACTTTGGGAATTATTAGCGACTGATAAAAAATCATTCAAGAGGTTTATTGTAGATGTCAAAAATGAAATGTTTTTTGGTTATAAATTAGAGTTTTCAAAAATTGATGGGACTAACCAATATAAACTTTCATTTAAGCCCTTAGGAGAAGATTTCAAAATTCCGCGGCCTCCTGCTTTTGACTACACGCATTTTAAGCAAAAAACACTGTCTAAATATCCTTCTGAGATAATTGTAAATGACGGAGATATGATAGTTTTAGATTTACTTGAAAATCCTAAAACAAAAAGTAAAGTGCAGGATTTAATAAAAGTTACCACAACGGAAAGCAGTACAAATAATTACTTTTCAGAATTTGTGGAGCCAAAAGAGTTTACAGTTAATAACATAAACTTGAATTTAAGTGAGTTTAAGACCTTAATTAATAAAAAAGTAGTTATTGAAAAAGGAAATATCCCTAATTCACATATCGTTGGGTTTTATTTTAGAAACAAAGGAAAGTTTTTACTATCAGCGTTTCCTCAAGAGAAACATAATTTCCAAAAAGTCGGCTATATTGAAAATAACAAAATGTATTTTAAGAATGATACTGATTCTTTTGAAATCATTGCAAAAGAAAACATTCTGCCAAGCAAAGGAAAATGGACACTCTGGGGGAGATATACTCCTGAATCCGAGATGAGTTCTAAGGTTGATGATTCATTACCCTTTGTTTTTGAAGCATATTCTTCTTTGGACGAACCAGCTCAGAAGCCAACAAAAATGGTTCTAAAATACGTTAATTGGTATTAATTATAGTAGGTTTAGTAACGGGTTTTAAAATTGCTCACACTCCATTGAAATACTTCTCTTAAAACTTAATATCCTAAGAAGAGAGTTTCTTATTCAATATGCCCATTTGGTATTTAATGCCTACACAACAAGTAAAAGTGCCACCGCCTCTGGCGGTGGCTTTGCGATATTCGCACCTGAAAGGCACGTCGCTCCGCGTAGAGTTTGGTCAATCTTGTTTTTTCTGATATGGTCAAGTTTAAATAGACAAAAAACTCTCTATCTTTCCTCCATTTTTAATTTTCAATTCTGCTTCAAATTCCATCGGGCTTTTGTATCCCAAACTCGAATGTAATCTGACTCGATTGTAATAGCCTTCGATGTAACTGAAGATTTCGAGGCGGGCTTGCTCAATGTCTTCAAACGCTCCGCCTTCGATCAATTCCGTTTTGAATCGCGAAAAGAAACTCTCCGCTTGAGCGTTATCGTAACAGTTGCCTTTCCCGCTCATACTTTGACGAAAACAATTGATTCTCAACAATTGCCGAAAACCATTGGAAGCGTATTGACTTCCCCGATCCGAGTGAATGATTGCTCCGGCTTTGACCAGTCCTTTGTTTATCGCTTTTTTCAATGCTGAAATGACTAAATCCTGAGTCATCTCTGCGCTCAGACTCCAGCCGATGATTCGGCGTGTTACTTTATCCTGCCAAACTGCCAGATAACACCAAGCTCCATTTTGCAAAGGAATGTAAGTAATATCGCCGATGATGATTTTCGTCGCTGCACATTCTTCTAAAGGAATGTCTTTCAATAAATTAGGCGAGGCGAGCGTCCCGCGTGCATCAGTTGTCTTCGGCTTGAAGCTCTTCGGTCCGATCGCCTTTAAGCCTTCCTCTTTCATCAGGATACGCACCTTGTACTTGCCGATTTTGATCCCTTGTTTATTCAATGCCGCTTTGATTCGGCGGACTCCATAGCGTCGGCGATTTTCAAAATAACAGTCCCTGACTAATTGCGCTAAAGTTTTTCGTCTCAATTTTGGCGGCTCAGTCAGCCGTCTGCGCCACGCATAGTAACCGCTCATCGAAACTTCCATCACCCGGCACAAAATCTTTAACGAATAATTCTTTCTTTCATCATCAATAAACTTATAGCGTTTTAACTTCCTCTGCCGAAGATAAGCGTCGCCTTTTTTAGGATTTCGTTCTCCATCTCAAGCTCTCGATTGCGTTTTTTCAAAGCCGCAATTTCATTTAATTCAGCCGCATTGTGTTTGCCATTCCCATTTTGCAAAATGGCTTTTTTCCACTTATAAATCAGATTGTCTCCAATTCCTAGCTCTCGAGCGACACTCGCCGCCGGTTGTCCGTCTAAAACTTTTTGCACGGCATTTCGCTTAAAATCAGCATCATATTTTCTTTTCATACTCTCATTTTATCAATAGAGAGTTTTTTCTCCACTTTTATTAGACCATCACAGTTTTAATCTTCAGCGCGTACAGCTGAGAAACGAAAATGGCATCGGCGGCTGTTTCGTCAACCGTTGCCGCCCGGCGATTTGCTCCGCGACTGGTAAATAAAACGTCGCCGCGCTGTGTTAAGTATTCCGGTTTGATCGAATCAACTGCTGCTTTGACCAGATTATCGCTCGAAACGAAACCTTTCTGATTGAGGTCTTTAATCTGGATTATGCGGTAACTGCCATTTTCTTGAACCGGAATTGTTCCGCGAAATGAATACCCAGCTTTGATGCGGGCGATATTCTTTATTAAAACTTCCATCTTGAATTGTTTGACAGTTGCCCTTTTATCTTTGCCTTATCTGGGGTATACGATTTGCCAACCAGTTTCGAGTATTAGGCATTAACTTAATGCCCTTAAGGCGAAGAACTGCTCCTTCGAGCTGATTTGCATCATATAAAACTCTTTCTGATTGACGTTTTTCAAATTCGTTAATCCAGCTTACGCTTATCGCGCCGCCTAATTCATTATTGAAGATAAAGCGGTTGCGATTAGCAAAACGATTCAAAACTCTTTTTTGCTCATCATTTATCAAGTGCCAGTCGTTAAAATGTCCGGTGTGAATACGGATTTTCTGTCCATAAAGCAGAACCTCTTGACTGTTGGGGTCCCTCCAGTAAATTTCTCTAACAGGAGTTTTCCCGCGAATTTCATCGAGGAACTTGTGGGTAACCGAGAGCTTTGATAGAAAAATGGGGTTATTACCGAAATTTTCGATTTCTACCCATTCGTTTAAGAGGATTTTCGCGTCAGGATTGATTCCAGCCGCTCGTTTGCCTATAGGATTTAATTGTGCCCTCATGATAAATAACATTTTAAAAATTAAAACTCTCTACTGGTATCTAACTAAATTGCTCCGAATTTAGTTAGATACATTGTTATGCAATCTAATTTATTTTGAGCAATATTTAAGTAATATGAACTTTGAGAAATCTTTTGTCAAGAAAAATTTGAATGAGAACGTATTATACGTGAATTTAGTGATTAATGCGGTAGAATAAAAGTTTTGTATTAGCGTCTGATAATATAATTTAATATTTAGTTTAGTAAATACTTATAATCAAATTAAAAAGGATAGGTGCTGAGACGGAAAATGATTTTTAATAACTTCGCGGAATGAGGTAGGTTCGTTCAGTTTTCCCAGCTTAACGAAGATTTCGTGAAGATTGTTCGCACGCAAGACTGAAGAGGCTAATCAGCCTATAAATCGATAAGACGTCTGATGAAGGGTCTAAAAACTATGTTCATTTGCCAACGTTTTGTAGGAAAACTTTTTAGCTGTTGTATAAACGACTACATCCGATTGGAGCAACAGGAAAAGAGAGTGGTAGGTAAATCCTAAGCGGAGGTGTAAAGCAAGCCTAAGTTCAATTTCTGCAAAACCAAAATTTTAAATCTGGCGTAAATGATAAGTTGCTCCAGTTTTCCTCGATGAGGTGCGGCTTCTTTTAGATACTTGCACCAAATTCACGGCTGAGCCGCCGTAATTTACGTTATAAGACGCAGTTATCGAATAGTAACTATTCAGGTGTGCCGCTAAATCTAACTACGTCAATAGTTTAACGGTAACACTTCCCGCTCGCGTTTTCAATCTTCTTGCCTTTTTCTCAAAGCTTTTGTATTTTATTTGACATCGTTTAGTTTGAGTTTTCGGATGGGGGGCGAGATTGATTTTCAGCAACTCGACAATTCGCCGACGCTACGATCAGGGTCTCGATTCGATAGTTCGTCTCGTCACCCAGCTCGAAGACCGCATCGAAGATTTAAATGCATTGCACGTTGCCGCACCGCAACGATTGATTGGTTCACAAGCGGCGGAGATTAAGCGGCTGGAACAAACCATCGCCAACAAAGACGCGGAACTGGTTGAAGCCCATCAGATCAACCAACAATTACAGATTCGTATCCGCGAACTCGAAAAGTCCATCGAAGTTGAGAACTTCAATACTACCGGACAGCCGATCAAACGTGATTCGCACAACTCGAACCAGCCGCCGTCGCTTGATCTGCCGTGGCAGAAGCCCAAACGCACCAGAAGTCTGAGAAAACCGTCTGGTCTCAAAGTCGGCGGTCAGATCGGTCATGAAGGCGTAACCTTGCGGCAGGTCGCCGCGCCGAACCGGATTATTATTCATTCGATTGAGGAATGCCGGCAGTGCGGCGCGTCCTGCGCCGCAGCTTCAGCAAACAGTTTTCACAAACGACAGGTCTTTGAGATCGAGAACGGAAGTTTAGCGATCATCGAACATCGTCTGGCGACAAAGATTTGTCCGGCTTGCGGAAATCTTTCCAAAGGACAATTCCCTACCGCTATCAAAGCCCCGGCGCAGTATGGGGAAAGCGTTTTATCACGCGCTTTGTATCTGCATCTCTACCAGCTTTTGCCGGTCGCCAGAACGCAGGAAGCGATGCGTGATTTGTTCGGCTGCGACATCTCGCAGGCTTCAATTCAACGCGCCGCCCGGCTGTGCGCCGATAAGCTCATCCGGTGCGAGCAGCGCATTAAGGCGGCGATCCGGGATTCAGCGGTGATCGGCGCGGATGAAACCGGCATCAGGATCAATGGCGCAGGCGCTTGGGTTCATGTCGCTCGGACGGATGCTTTGACGCACTTGGCTTCGCACAGCAAACGCGGGAAAGCTGCTTTTGACGCTATCGGCATTCTCAATCAATACAAAGGCACTTTAGTCAGAGACGGGTGGTTTCCTACAAGCAGTATCAGCAGTGTCGGCATAGCCTCTGCAACGCGCATCTATTGCGCGATCTAACTTATGTCGGCGAGGCAGAGCCGCAGCACGAAAAGTGGACGACGAAACTGCTTATCGAAATTAAAGAGACAGTTGCAGCGGCGCGAAGTGATTCGCAGACTGAATTGAACAGCCGATTACAAAAAGATTTTCTCACTCGCTATGACTCGCTGATTGCCGAGGCTGAACAGGCAATTCGCGGTTCGCCCGAACAAAAAAGCACCGGACTGACCGCGCAAAAGCTGCTCAATCGTTTTATCAAAAACAAGACGGAAGTGCTGCGGTTTATGACCGACCTCAAGGTTCCCTTCGATAACAACGGCTCGGAGCGAGACTTGCGAATGTTAAAATTGCAGCAGAAAATTGCGGGCTGTTTCCGCACAACTGAAGGTGTGCAAACTTTCTGCCGGGTGCGATCATATCTATCTTCGGCGAAAAAGCAGAGCAAGAACCTGCTCGTCGCACTCGAACACGCGCTGAAAGGCAAGCCGACAGCGTTGGCGAGCTAACCCGTCCGCCAACGCTACCTGAGTAGTTACATCGAATATTTGCCTTAAGTTAGGCTTACACACTTCCAAATTGAATGTTATTACTTACTCTTCGAGTTTTTAAGCCGTTTATATTGATCTGTAAGAGCTCCGAGTTCAGCCTGCAGCTCCTCTTCAGTCGCCCCATCGATATCAAAGTCGGTAACTTCCCCGCCCAGAGTTTTTATCGCTTTTAACGCATTACCGATGCGCGAACGCAGTTCGGATAAATCTGCCGATTCTAAAATCGGGGTTTCTTTTACAGACTCTTTTGCTGTTTCCTCTTTTATATTTTCTTCTTTTATTTTGGTGTCATTATAAGCGACCGCATCTGCTCGACGATTGACCTTTTTCAAATCAAAAACAATAGACTCCAAAACTCCAATCAGAACGAAGTCTGACATTCCGTTATTTTGTATTTGATAACTGCCGTCTTTTTCGGTGATTATTACTGTTGATTCACTCATAAATTCTATTTTATACACCCTGGTTCCGTGGTCGCATCGGCAAATTTTAGCCGACGGTTAAGCGCTGACGACTGATAATAGCAATTGTGGATTCTTATTGAAATCGAATTTCCCTTTTTCTGTTCGTTTGTCTATATCTTGTGTTTGAGAGTGTTTAACATTTAGTCGGCTGATTAGTTTTATTTATATTCTTTTTGTTTAACCACTCTTATTGAAATTCGCAGTAGGCAGTACAATATGTTGCGGTAGAGAAGAGTTAATAGCTTTGTTTTATCGGACTCATTTTTTGATTCATTCTTATTCCATTTATTGTGCTTTGAACGAGCAGCCGTGTAGCAGCTCTACCATTTCTTTGTTCGCTTCCTCTATCAATTGCCGGTTCCTGATATTTTCGCCGTGCTCCTCTTGCTCAGCCGTTAACTTGAACAGCCGCTCGTAACATTGCCGGAATGCCTTTTCATTCTCCGGCGGAACATCATAGGTTTGTTTGAGTTGCTTTATCGCGTTATCGACAAATTGCTTTATAATTGAATGGTTAATTTTATTTGATGTTTTCCGTCAGCCACTTCCAATCCTCTTCGGTATACCACTTCTTGAAGTCTTGTAGAAATTCATCTTCGGCGAATTCTTGTAGTTGAAGCAACGCCGCTTCCCTTCCTTTCTGATCGAGTGGTTTAATTTCATATGATTCTGATTCCGGCTTTCCGATTGTATCGATTTTAATTTTAGACGCCTTTGTGGGAAGTTGCTGCTCCCGTAGCTTACGCCGTAGAACTTCGGTCAGAAATGCCGGGATACTCGAAATGTTGCCGGTTCGCCGTGCCGCCATTCTCAATTCAAGAATTAACAAATCCGCCAGCTTTGCCAAATTTGTGCTGTCATTCCCTGAAAGTTTTTTGCCTGTTAATTCCTCAGACACGGATTGAAATTTTTCGAGAAATTGTCCGAATGCCTCATCATCATTCTTATTCTTAGTATTCTCTTGTTTTGTAGGTCGAATAACCTCTTTATTTTCAATAAAATCAGTAGTACTAACACCTACTAAGTTTTGGGAGGTGACAGGTACTAAGTTTTGGTACTCCTTAGAAGGGGTTACTTCTAGTTGGTACTGGTTAGGGGTAGTTGGTACTACTTGGGAGGGGTTGGTAGGGGATAAGGTGTCTATTTCCTCGGGAACTAGAACTTCATAAATTGCTCCTTCGTGTTTCCCTGTGTGGTAAGTAATTTTAAGCAACCCGGCAACAGATAAATATTTTACATGGGCTCGCTGCGTATTTTCTGACAACCCTGTTAATTTCATTAATTCTAATCTAGTAAGTTGAACTTCACGTCTCGGATTGATAGCCCCGCGCGTTAATTTATATAAAACATCGTAAGTATGCTTACTCAGCCCTTTAAACATTCCTTGCGGAATAGCGTCACTTGTAACCGAGTTTGGTACTTTCGTAAAATTTTTCACGGGTGAGGTTGGCGCTTTTTGTTTGATAGGGGTTGGTACTACTTGGGAGTGGTTAGTAGTAGTGGGTGGTACTGCTTGGGACTGGTTAGTAGTACTAATTGTTTTTGCTTTGTTAGTATTTTCGGCATCCTTTACAGCCTTATTTTTTAATAAATTTTGTAGAGTTGATGCCATATTATAGTGCTGCCTCACCAGCTGTTTCATCAATCAACTCTTTTGTAAATTCGGTTACACCAAGCCCCTTTAATTCATATAAATCGCGGCATACCTTCAAAACTGAACGGGGAACACCTTGAGTATGATAATAAATACGTTCGATAGCTTCGTTGGTGAATGGATTTGCAATCTCGGCAAACTTGCAACGATAACTGACCATTTCCTTTGTTTCATTCATAGAAAGGGGATTTAGGTTCGAGTAGCTCATAATTCTCGACTTGAAAGGGCGGTTTTGCTGGCGGTTGATTTTGAGTTTTAATTCCATTTGACCGGCGACAACAATCTGAACTAGCTTCTCGGTATTAGTCTCAAAATTAAGAATTTCCCTAAGAAGTTCAAGCTGCTGATTTGAAAGCATTTGCGCTTCGTCGATAAAAATAACGACATTCTTTTCCTCATTGATAAACTGCTCGCCTAAATAATTTTCAAATAACCTTTTCTGGGCTTCGCGTGACCGCATTGAATCAATTCCAAAATCCAGACAAATACTTTTAAGCATTGCAAAAGAAGACGGGAAAGATGGGGTTGGAATAAAAGTGGTTACAGTATCCTCGCGGGCGTCATACTCAGCGGATAGGTAACGCAAAATCGTTGATTTACCTAACCCTATATCTCCTAAAATACAGGTCAGACCTTGCCGCTGGTCAATGCATGCACGGGCTTTATGCACTACTGCGCGAAGAGAATCGGTTAGATACAATGAAAGCGGATTAGGAGAAATCGTAAAAGGTGTCTGCATAGTGAAATAACATTTAACACAAAAAATAGACAAAATAAAGGCTAAATTTGATGAAACTATGAAATTTAGGTTTAATTTTCCTAGTTTTGATTCATAACTATAAATTGAGAAGCCTTTTTATTAAAACAATAAATCCCTGTACCGCCTGATTTAGCTAGCGATAGGTAAATAAAAGGTAGCGTCTTCCACTCCGCCGCCCGTCGGGAGCGAAGTCCTCACCCCTTCGCCCCTGTTATCACCGTCCGCGGGGAGCGAACGGATTAATTGCTAATTTATATCAAATCATTTTTAACACAAAACAAATTCTAAAAGGAAGTTATCAAATCGGCAGAACATATCGCTAAAAAGCTGCTGTGCAGCAAAGAAAGTAACATTATCGAAATTACTAAAACGATCAACACATCTGTTTTGGTACAGGTTATTTTACAAAATTGAACAATCCCACAAATCTTAATCGTGTTTGAGTCTGCCACCGCTAATGAAATTAATAATGGATAAATAGCGGCGGGGGAAAAAGCGTCCGATTTGGCTGAGCAGTCGAGCATCGGCTCCGATCAGAATGCGCGGACTTCGCCGCCTGATTCCTTTGATGATGATTTCGGCGGCTTGTTCGGGTGTGGTGCGGTTCAGATTTTGATTCATTTTTTTCCTTCTTTCGGCAATCTCTTTTTCCGACATCTGGACACCCGCGCCGATTTTCGCGCTGTTGGCGATGTTGGTTTTTACGCCGCCGGGATGGACGACCGATACACTGATATTCGTACCTTCGAGTTCGTGCCGAAGCGATTCGGTAAACCCACGCACGGCAAACTTGCTTGCCGCGTAAGCCGCTTGTCCGGGCGGCGCGATCAAACCGAAAAGGCTTGAGAAATTAACGATATGCGACGATTTTTCCCGTTCGAGAACGGGCAGAAAAAACTTCGTGCCGTAAACCACGCCCCAGAAATTTATATCCATTAGCCAGCGCATATCGTCCAAAGAAACATCTCCGACAAGACCGCCGAGCGCGACTCCCGCGTTATTGATAATGTGCGTTGCGCGCCCGTGATCTTTAACGACAGCTTCGGAAAATTCGCGCATTTCATTTTCGTTGGCGACATTGACCTGGTGAGTCGTTATTTTCAAATTCGGTTTGTTTATCAATCTTTCAGTTTCCGCCAAATTCCGCATTGACATCTGAAATGGCGATTCCCGAAATCGGTTCCTGCGCCAGACGAACAGCCAACGCGCGTCCGATACCCGAAGCCGCGCCCGTTATTACAATAACGCTTTCTTTGGTTAAACTCATAAAAATTTAATCAATTCGGTCTTTCTGAATTTTGAGAACGGAGGCGGAGAGCGTGTGGTGCCGCCTTAAATTCCATCGTGCCGTCCTCGATTTGCCCGAAATGCAGCATCGAGAGGTCTTTGACATAATTCTGGTGCAGTCGCCACGGAGTTTTCGAGCCTTGGCGCGGCAAAATATCCAATGCTCTCTGAACATAGCCGGATTTAAAGTCCAGGATGGGTTCGGATTCGACGGAAGAATCGTTAAGCCGCGGCGTACAGATGTCGTAACCTTTTTCGTCCATATAATTTAACATTCGGCAGATATATTGGGCGGTGAGATCGCATTTGAGCGTCCAGGAAGCGTTCGTATAACCGAAGGCGGATGCGGCATTCGGCACGTCACTATACATCATTCCCTTGTAAGCAAGCGTTTTCGATAGATCAATCGTTTCGCCGTCAACAATCAGTTCCATTCCAGCCATTAGCTTCAACACCAGCCCGGTCGCCGTAACAATAATGTCTGCATCAAGCTGCTCGCCCGATTTCAGTTTTAATCCCGTTTCCGTAAATGCTTCGATATAGTCAGTAACGACTGAAGCCCTGCCTTCACGAATCGCCCGGAAAAGGTCTGAATTCGGCACCAGACAAAGCCGCTGATCCCACGGATTATAATTCGGCGTGAAATGTTTGAGGGCTTCTTCGCCGAGTTCCTTTTTCACGCCTTTGGCGATTAATCGCTTCATCACAGCGGGTCGGTTGCGCGCCAGATTGTAAAAAAACATTGAGAGCAAAACATTCTTCCAGCGCGTAATCGTATAGGCGGCGCGGGCGGGAAGCCGGGCGCGCAGCCAATTCGCTATTTTGTCCTCGGCGGGACGAGAAACGACGTAAGTCGGCGAACGCTGAAGCATCGTGACGTGCGCGGCTTTTTCAGTCATTGCGGGAACTAAGGTTACGGCGGTCGCGCCGCTGCCGACGACGACCACGCGCTTGCCGGCGTAATCAATGTCCTCAGTCCATTTCTGAGGATGAACGATTCGCCCCTTGAAAAGATTCATCCCTTCCCATTCGGGCGTGTAACCATTTTCGTATCGTAATAGCCCGTGCGTAAATAAAGAAAATTGCAGGTTAGGCGCACGGTCGAGTCTGGCGTTCCCGCTTCAACCGTCCAGCGTGCTTCGTCGGACGACCACGATGCTTTTTTGACCCGGGTGTCGTAACGAATTTTTTCGTCGAGCTTAAATTCCTTTGATGTTTCGCGGATGTATTCGAGAATTGAAGAACCGTCGGCAATCGCCTTCGGATTGCTCCACGGGCGAAAACGGTAACCGAGCGTGTACATATCCGAATCCGAGCGGACGCCGGGATAGCGAAATAAATCCCAGGTGCCGCCCATCGCCGCACGACCTTCTAAAATCGCAAAACTTTTTTTCGGGCATTCCATCTTCAAGTGCGCTCCCGCGCCGATGCCGGAAAGTCCCGCGCCAACTATTAAAACGTCGAAATGTTCCATACTTGGTTTTCGTTTTTAGAGTGTTCAAAAATTAGCCTTGCATCTCTCCCGAAAGCAGCAGTACACGCCCTTGGGCTGTCGGCACTCGGGCGAGAAGCGACTGCGCGACATCAGTTGCGGCGACGGGGCGATAATTATTCGGAATGAATGCCCCGACAAGCCTGCCGAACGTTATTGCCAAAGCTTCTAACCGCCGCTCCGGCTGATCTAGTGCCGAGTGGTCTCTGCTGCGATGTAGCTTATTAAGCATTTAAAACTACGCTTTTTGGGCAAAGCATTAAACCCAACACAGCGCATTATGAAGTAAAGCGGGTTTCTAAAATGAAGACCTCAAACTTCAAAATATTTATATAAGCGCTCTTCAAGAAATATCTTCAGATCATCAATGCTTTTGATGGTGTCGCTGAATAGGATTTCTCCTTCTTTTTTTATGGCAAGCTGCGGTAAGTCTTCGACTACCAGTACGTTTATCTGGTAATCTTTTCCTTTAACCCGACCGCCAAAACTTAAGTGCGCTGAGTCCGAATCAATCAACGCCAGACGATTCATTTTCATGATATGGATGATGTCCGAGCGCTCGTGAGTAGTTATCATACGGAGCAAATTTTACCATAACCGGAAATACCAATCCGAATAATCAATGACAGAAGAAAGTAAACGAATAGAATACTGGAATTTTTTAACAGGCGAGAAAAATCAGCTGCGCCCGAAAGGGTTGACCGTTCACCGGCTAGCAGTTATTAAACCGCTGCTGATTGCTCAACCCGATTTATGGAGTCGGGTGATTGAACTACATGGCGCAGGGGCAATTACGGCGACGGAATTCTATCAATCGGGCGAGGTGTCTGCTACCCGCTCGCGCGCCGACTTTTGGGATGTAGTGCGCGGCTTTATACTTCGAGAAGATAGAAATAGAATTGCTCAGGATAAACTACCGAAGCAATCCCGGAAGGGAACTGACAACAGAAACAATCGTAATAAACAACTGGAAAAGAAAAGACCGCAGCGCCAAAAAGCGAGACATTTGGATTAGATCCGGTTGTTAAAAGTATTTACCTTTAATTCAACTTGTTATCTTTTGTCTGCTTGTTGATTACGACTTCATTTTCTTTAATGCGAACAAATTATCAAAAAATTAGTGAGGTAGAATTTCGCATAATACTTAAAAAGCGAAATCTTTTCTCTTTTGGAACTTCTTTTCATCTACTTTCAATTCAACAAAATCAAAACCCATAATTATTCTTTTAATAATCTAATTACTGAAGTTCTGCCTATCTTTAATTGTTTAGCAATCTCAGACTTACTAATTCCTTTGCCTTCAGCAAACAATTTTTGAATTTCTTCCTTTTTATTTGAAGCTGTAAGTGGTCTGCCGTGTGCTTTGCCTTTGCTTCTGGCTTCGGCAATTCCGGCTTTAACACGTTCTTTTAATATAGATGCGTTCAAACTCGGCAAATACAGCCAGCATTCCGGCTAAAGCTTTGCCGCCGGGCGTAGTTAAATCAAGCGATTCGTTTAGGGATACAAAACTGACTCCAAGATGATTTAGCTCATCAAGCGTTGTTATCAAATCGGCCAGGCTACGACCGAACCGGTCAAGCCGCCAAACAAGAATACAATCAATCTTTCGCTGCCGGGCAAGTTTTAGAAGCTCTTCGCGTTTCGGACGGGTTTTGGATCCCGACGCTATATCGGTGATTTCAACTTCGATTTTCCATTTCCGCTTTTCTGCGTATTCGCGCAGATCTTTTATTTGAAGCGGCAAAGTTTGCTGCTCTTGTGTCGACACGCGCGCGTAAATTCCAACTTTCATTTTTAGAGCATAAATTAGAAAAAGAGAGGTGTCCAAAAACCCTTCAAAAAACGACTGTGTTTAACGCTTATTTTTACTGTGTTTGAAGTAGTGTTAAACCACCTGTCCGAAAAGATTAGTTTTTGGACAGGGTGTTTTTGACCGATTACTAATTTAAATTGAAAAAATAAACTTTATTAAGCTATCTTAGAAATCTGATAGTTTAATCAAATAATAAAACGGAGAATCTAAAAATATGGCAGCAAAGAAAAGCAGTTCGGCAAAGTCATCAGGCGGCGCGGCTAAAAAATCGTCGACAAGCAAATCAGCGACGACCGGCAGCAGCAGCAAGGAAAAATCATTAACCGAGTTGGTTAGTGCTTTGGCTGAAACGACCGGACTGTCTAAAGACAAAGCGAGAGAAGTATTGGACGCGCACGCCGAGCTTTTAGTTTCCGAACTGAAAAGCAACGGTTCGGTTCAGCTTGCCGGTATCGGTAAATTGAAAATGGGTGAGCGAGCTGAACGTCAGGGACGCAATCCCTCAACGGGCGAAGCTATCACCATCAAAGCGAGCAAAACCGTTAAGTTTTCAGGCGCCAAACGTTTTAAGGACAGCTTTCAATAATTATTGAATAAATATTTTTGAATATTTTTCAGTAGTTGTAAGTTAGAATGAAATAAAAATGCCGTCTCTCAATTGCCCGGCATTTTTATTGTAAAATCTCCGGCATTAGAAATGTTTAATTAATAAATAATTAAGAAAGTCATGAAAGACAAACCGGAAACACCCGTCCAAATAGAGAATTCAAAAGAGCGATTTACGTTAATCAAGAATAAGGAATGGAAACCGCCGCGCAAACCGCAAAGGCGAATTCAAATTGTACCTAATAAAGATTTGCCGCCTGCTGCCTAACCGTTAAATTTTCACGGTGTCATTGATGAGTCTCGAACACATCAAATTGTGATGTTTCACCGGCTGAACCAAAGAACAAGCCTCAAATCGGACTTCAATAAATAAAGATCAACACCGCTGCATTTATTCAATCTCAAACAATGTATATTTAAATAATATTCAAAGCTTATGAAAATACTCAAATGGGGGTTAATCGGTGCCGGTGATATTGCGCGAAAACGAGTCGCGTCCGCTTTGCGTGATTTGCAGAACTGCGATCTGGTCGGAATCAGCCGCGCCCGCGCCGAATTTGCTGAATCGTTTGCTAAAGAATTCGGCGCCCGGAAATGGTTTTCTGATTGGCGCGAAATGCTGACCGACCAAGAAATCGAAGCGGTTTATATCGCCACGCCTGTTTACCTGCACGCTGCGCAAACGATTGCTGCCGCTGAAGCCGGAAAACACGTTTTGTGCGAAAAGCCGATGGCAATGACGGTTAAAGAATGTGATGAAATGATAGCGGCTTGCCGCGCCAATAACGTCAAGCTCGGCGTTGCTTATTACCGTCGTTTTTATCCATCCATACAACGAATCAAACAGATTATCGGGTCCGGTGAAATTGGTAAAGTTTCGGTTGCGCAGATCAATGCCTTTGAATATGTCGATCTGTCACCCGAAGATCCGCAGTATTGGTTTCTTGAAAAAGCAAAAAGCGGCGGCGGACCGATGATGGATTTCGGCTGCCACCGATTGGAAGTGCTGACGAATCTTTTCGGAGCGGTTCGGCGAGTTGAAAGCATCGTTGCCAATGTTGTCTTCGAGCGGGAAGTGGAAGATACGGCTTCGGCTTTGCTCCAGTTTGAAAACCGAGTTTGTGCTAATCTGACGGTGACACACGCGGCAAATGAGAAACAGGATACACTACATATTTTCGGCTCAAAAGGCTCCATTCACATGCCGGTCCTCAATCAATCAGAAATAAGAATCAAGATTGGGGATAAAGAACGCACAGAATTTCATCCGACCGCCGCAAATACGCATCAACCTTTAATTGAGGATTTCGCTGAGGCAGTATTATTAAATCGTCAACTGCTAATCGGAGGTGAAATCGGAAAAAACATCGCGCATTTAGAAGAAGAAATTTATAAAAACAGTTGATAAGTTCACAAATCCAAATATGGAAGCAATTGAAAATCAGCCAATACTCTTGCCGGTGATCATTTTAGCAGTTGTTTTACTGATTGCTTTGTTGATTTTGTCATCAAGACAGAAGCGAAAAGATAAGTCTGAAGCAAGTGTTTGTCCACACTGCCACCAAAGGGTTGAAACCTCTGCAACTGACTGCAGTTACTGTTATAGAAAGATTGTGTTTGATTAAAAACAGATAGCCTAAAACGAAAAGTAATACTTGCGTGTCACAAACGACCGGATACTGTTGCCCAATTCATTTGGGTTCAAATAAACTCAATTGAATGACAGAAAATTTAGAGATTTATTTTCAATTCTAAAGGCAAATTTGAATTGGGCAACAGTATCGGACCCTTTTTGAGACGATGTTTACGAGAAGTAAGCCAAAGTTGATTTAAGAATAAAGGAGCAGACTATTATGGGTCTTGATCTTGTTGAACTCGTTGTCAGAATTGAAGATACTTTTGAGATTACAATTCCTGATAATGTTGCTACTCAACTTACAACCCCTAGAAAAGTAACTGATTACATTTTCACGCAAGTTGAAACGAGCAATGAATTTTCTTGTCTTTCACAACAATCCTTCTACTTTCTGCGTGAAAGACTTGTACCGTTTCTGAATCTTTCTCGTAAAGATTTCCGTCCCAAAACACAACTAGAAAGCCTTTTTCCAATAGAAAACAGAAAGCTTGTTTGGGGAAGATTAAAAACAGAAATCGGTGACTCCGTACTGCCTGAACTTGCGCGTCCAGTTTGGTTAGTTTTGTTTCTTACCCTTTTAACAATGGTTGTTTCTATTTACAGTTTTATTTATCTGCGTTGGAATTATGAGTTTGGTATAGGTATTTCATCTTTTGCTGCATTACTCATTGCTATTACCTTTGGCTACGTGAGCGGTATTTTAACAATACCTCTAAAACAACATTTCCGAAGAAACCATAAGCAAGTTGGTGATATTGCAAAGTATTTAATTTTACACAAGCCTCAATCCTTCAAGAAAGAAAGGAAAAATTGGACGCGAGAGCAAATTGCAGTTGTTGTAAGAGAATTAATCATAGAGGAAACGGGAGTCACTGAATTTACAGAAGATTCTGATTTCATCAATGATATGCATTTGGATTAAAGACGGTTTTATTAACGTCTTGTTTTAGTCTCACAACGCCCCTTTTTCGGAACGCTAAAAACAGTATAAGATTTGTTTCATTAATGACCCTTTTTGATACTTTAAGAAGAATGAACTATAGCAATTTATTTACGCCTTTCCATATTGCTATGCTCTCCGATTGGCTGAATGTCAGTAGTGAACTATTCGTTCATTTTGAGTTTCCTCATAGCGGCGGAAGTGGTTTTTCTAACACAATAACTTCCTTAGCAGAACTTAAAGTTTTATTGTCACAGCAAAGCCACCCAGAAATTGAAATTTTTATTTTCAGGAGTAAACCGCAAAGTGATGAGGAATTAAATGAAAGAGTAGATTTACAATGGGTTTACCGCAATCCCGAAATTGTTTTGTATATTGCCGTAAATAAGAATCGTAATTACTACGAGGAGTACCAAGAAGAACCGATAAAATATAAAGAGACTGTTGCTTCTTGGTTTCAGCAATCGTAAAAGGCGTGTCAGAAATGACCCTTTTTGGGACAAACTATGATTTTCACATTTCTAAACTGAATGAATATGAAGAAGTTATATTTTTTAGTGGTTTTACTGATTTCTATATCAGCTCAAAACAGTAAATCCCAAGATTTTATAAATAATAAATCAGAAGAGGAAATAGCTTTTGACATTCTCAGACCAACAATCAATAAATGGTTGCGCGGAAATAAAATTAAGAGTGAAGTTCAAGGCGATTCAGACTTTAGTTTTCATCCTTTTTTAATCGATGTTAATGCTGATGGCAAAAAAGAATTAGCCATAAAAAATGGGTGCGCCCCAGTTGGAAATTGCCAGCTTTGGCTTTTTAAGAAAAGAGGCAATAAATATGAAATAATACTGAAGTCTCTGCCAGCAGCAGTTCAAACGTTCAAATTCAAAACCACAAAAACAAAAGACTACTTCGACCTTGAAACCAAAGACCACGGAGATGCTTGGTCAGGTGAAATCGACATCTATAAATTTAACGGCAAAGAATACAAGCTCAGTAGATGTTCTCGTTATAATTATTCTTATCTGGAAAACGGAAAACTTTACGAACTAAAGAAACCAAGAATTACACCAATCAAATGTTCTTATTGATAGTGTCATAAAGGACGATTTTTGAGATAAACAACTTAGTTTATGAAATCATTACCCAAGGAGATAGTATCAATTGCCTTTATTGCCAACGATGGAGAATATGCTTGGCAACGAGAGCATATTTTTGCCGCTTTAAGAGCTATTGCAGAAACAGGGCAGGCTATTCTCGGCGGGGATGTTTGGACATTAGAGAATGGAGAAGTTTGTAGTATATTTCCCAATACTAGAGGCATTCGGATGTGGAACACCGAATCGCAAAAGCCAGACGAATTATGGGCTGATTATTGTCAACGCACTCTTAGTGAAAGCATCAATGAAATAGAAAAGACGCAACTGGAAAATACTGTTAGTCAGGAATTGCAGAAGCTTATTTTTTTCAATCCTATTTATATCGAAAAAAATGATATAAAATCATTAATTCCACGAGACAAACACGACTTAGATTGATGTGGTCTAATTATTCAGGACAAGAAACTCTCTGTAAAATGAGAGTATGCCAAAATACGATACAGAATTTAAACAAAATGCCGTCAAAAAGATTCTCGACGGTCAGTCGGTCGCCAGTTTGTCACGCGAATTAGGAGTTTCAGAATCCGTTCTTCATAAATGGCGGAAAGCCAAACTTGAAACGAGTTCGAATTTGGAGAAGGAAAATCTCGAACTCAAAAAGCAGCTCCGGGAAGTTGAAATGGAGCGCGACATTTTAAAAAAGGCGGCGCTTATCTTTGGCAGGGGAAGTTAGAAAGATATCGGTTCATTGAACAAGTGAGCGATGAATTTCCGGTAGTTGTCCTGTGCCGGGTGATGCAAGTCACCCGCTCGGCTTACTATACCTATGTTAAGGGGAAAAATGAGCCGAAAAGCCGAGCCGGAAATGAAGAAACCGCCAAAATTAAGGAGTGTTTTGATTTTCACCGGCGGAGATACGGTTCAAGAAGGATCGCCGCGCAGTTAAAAATCGGTCGTCACCGGGTGCGGTCAGTGATGAGAGCGGAAAATTTGCGGGCGATCGGTCCGCGTCGGTTCAAGCCGCAGACCACCGATTCCCGGCATGGAAATCCGATTAGTCCGAATTTATTGAAGGATTCTTTGAATGCACCGACCGGTCAGGGCGAAGTTTTCGTCGGCGATATTACTTATTTAAGGTTAAGAGATGGAGTATTTTGTTATCTCTGCTGTTTGCAGGATAAATTTACCAGACGAATTGTCGGCTGGAAAATCTCGGACCGGATGACGGCGCAATTGGTGATCGATGTTTTTCTCCAGGCGAGAGGACGCGGATTGATCAAAAAGGGAGCGATTATTCACACTGACCAGGGCAGTCAGTATACGTCGGTGGAATATCGAAGGCTGCTGTATGTCGGCGGATTTCGGCAATCAATGTCGAGACGGGGAAATTGTTACGATAACGCGCAGGCGGAAAGCTTTTTCTCGAGATTCAAAGCGGAATTAGTGGAAAACGGAGTCTTTGAATCAGCGGAACAGGCGAGATCGGAGGTCTTCACTTATATTGAAGGCTATTACAATCGGGTCAGACTACATTCGGGATTGGGATACCAAAGCCCGGTGGAGTTTGAAAAAGAGTTGAAAAACAAAAATAAATCAAGGAGAGAGAGTTTTGTGTCCTGATTTACTTGACCATCTCACTTTTACTTTTGAGTTTCACGCCATAAACCAAATAAAAGAGTGTTTAGCCTATTATTCCCAAAAAATACATCCTAGTTCACGCATTCATATTGGCGCAGCCGACCATTGGGAGTTCAGCGTTGGTTTGAGCGATTACCTATGTATTTAATGGAAGAACCTAAGAGGCAAAAGGTTGTGAAAGCACTCTCGACTGCAATTAAACAATTTGAAGCCGAAGGCTTTGATAGTAAAGATTCTATAAGCTATTAAACTGATAATTTAGTGTCCCAAAAACGCTCGGATACTGTTGTCCTATTCAAAATCGTCAATAAAATTGAAAAATGAACAGGCGAATTTACAGGGCTTTTATTGAATAAGTTTTAATAGGACAACAGTATCCGAGCGTTTATAATCCAAACTAAAAGCGTGTCATAACTGACCCGATACTGTTGCCCAATTCAACTTGGATGAAATTAACTCAACAAAATCGCTCGAATTTGCTGACTTGTTTTCAGTTTTTAATGATGCTTTTGAATTGGGCAACAGTATCAGACCCTTTTTGAGACAAATTCAAAAGAGTTTCTTATTTTGGGTAAAATTCTGCGTTAGGTATCTTCGCTATGGGAAAGAATAAAGGTGTCTATCAAGAGGAATTTCCAGTCGGCTCTGTTGTGCGTATAGCCGACCGACAAACGCTTGAGAAATTTATGGCAGAGTGGAAATTCCATCATCCGCTCGAACCTTCACAGTTACAGTTTGCGGGGCGGCGGACTGAAGTCGAACGCGTTAACTTCTATCACGGCGGGGACGAGTTATACGAGCTAAAACGTATTCCTGGAATCTGGCATGAGTCATGTCTTGAAGCCGATAACCTTTTCGAGATGGTCCAAACAGAGTAAGATTTGTCTCATAAACGCTGATTATTGACACAGCAGTTTATAATATTATTTGTGTCAAAACCGACCCGATACTGTTGCCCAATTCAAAATCGTCAATAAAAACTGAAAATAGACATGTGAATTTGTAACATTTTTATTGAACATATTTTATTCAAATTGAATTGGGCAACAGTATCCGCCCGTTTTTGATACTAAATAAGCTACAAATATAATTATGGACAAGTTTAATCAGTCTTAAATCGAAAATGAAAGTATGAAAATCCAATTAAAATTCCATAAAATCTTCTATCTATTTGTTATCGTTATCGTTATCGGAAAAACAACGACAATATATAGTCAAACACAAGGTAATACATCTTCACTCGCTTCCCAGAATCGGGATAAAACAGATAATCCTATTCAGAAGAAGGTGAAAGAGAATGGAGACCCAATTGCCAATTATGAATCCTTAAAAGATTTCAATACGCCCGAAAATAGTCTCCGTAAAATCAGGAACGATAAATATAATTTTAAGGATGCTGCCGTATTTAATGAGAATAGCCCGTCTATTTTCATCAGCGGGGGTTTTACGCACTCGCCACGAAAACCTGCGTTTCCAATCATTCAAAGTAGTTATATTGTAATCGGTGAAATAAGCGGTAAAGAAGCATTTCTTTCAACTGACAAGGCTAGTGTTTATTCCGAGTTTAGTTTCAAGATTGAGGAAATTCTTAAACAAAATGAGGAACAGCCTGCTTTTATCAACAATACAATTACAATAGAGCGTGTCGGCGGCAAAGTCAGACTGCCATCTGGAAAATTGCTGCACCGGGTCATTGAAGGCAGTTATTTGCCGCAAGGTAGAAAACGTTATTTGATGTTCTTAAAATATGACAAAGAAACAAACTCGTCTTATGTCCTCACTGGTTATGAACTTCAGGCAGGAAAAATTGTCCCTTTAGATGGAAAAGGATTAGAAACTCCAGCCGTTAAAAGTTACGAAAATTATCAACAATATAATGGAATAGACGAAACCTGTTTTTTAAACATAGTGAGAAATGCAATCTTAATTAACTGAGGGGTCGCGGAGTTTTAAGTCTTGTTATAGAACAATTTAACGAATGTCGAAAAGTTAAGTTTCGAGATGTCTTAAAACTGCTGATGCATAAGTCCAACAGTTGCTGTGTGGCTACTATAATTTAGCGATAAAAGTTCTAAAAAACTCCGCGACCCCTCAATTAACTAATTCTTCTCAACGCCTGAGTATCACAAAAACGTCGATTTCTGATGTAGCATAAACGACCCTTTTTGAGATAAACTATCGAATGAGCAACCAAATTGAAGAAAAGGAAATTTGGATAGGATTAGCGAAGGTTAAACAACCAGAGAGAAACGGTGTTCTAGGAGATGCTGACCAAGCCTACACGAATGTTTTGGCTTTAGCTAAAACCAAATTCGGTTTCCGCAAACAAGCCAAACAAGCTATTGAAGAATTGGGATTACAATTGATGCGGCTTGAAGATGCAGAACCAATAAAATTTCGTTCATTGAAATACAGTGTTCCGAAAAAGACTCTCGCACTTGCTGACAAAGCGAGAAAAGAAAACCGAGTTGTTTTTACTGTGTTTGCAAGCTTCGATTCGTAATTTTAATCTGTATCAAAACCGACCCTTTTTGGGACAAATTTAATGATTTATGAAACAGCCTCTGCTTTTATCAATTCTCATATTTCTGTTTCTTATTCCTTGTGTAGCTCAAAGCAATTCACAGAAATCAACTTCTACTACACAAGCCAGGAAATTTGATGAGTATGTTTATGTTGGTTTTAATGAAAGTGAAGCTAAAGCAGAATTGTTTGCTAAAGAATTAAAAAAAGAACCAAAGGCAAAAGCCTATATAATTGCTTACGATGCTCGAATTTCTTATAACGGTGATGTCAAAGCAAGAGGCGCAGCACACTCAATAGAGTTTTTTTTAGATAATCAAATTAGTCCTTCCCGAATTGTGATAATCAATGGTGGATTTCGTGAGCAGGTAATGGTTGAACTTTTCATTGTCCCGCCAGATGCAACTCCACCTGTTCCTACGCCAACAACAAAGGCAAAACAAGCCGTTCAATGTCCCGTAATAAATGTTGAAGCGCCTATTTATGTTTGGTACACCCGTTTGCCACTTAGATTTATTGCTTCTATTAGAACCGACAACATACAGATAAAACCAATATATAAATGGAGTGTTTCCTCAGGTAAAATAATTAGTGGTCAAGGAACATCAACTATCAATGTTGAGCAACCTAGCACCAATTACCAAAGTATCTCAGCAACTGTAGAGGTCGAAGGATTTCCAAATGAATGTAAAACAGAAGTCTCCACTTCATCTCCACCCAAGCTTGAAATCTTTCCCTTAAAGTTTTATGAATTTGGAAATGTTAATTGCGAAGAGTATTTAGCCACAAAGGATGCGTTTCTTAGTACGCTTTTTAGAACTCCAAATACAAAAGCCTACGTTATGGTTTATGAAGGCAAATTACCAACCGAATATGAGTATGATAAAAATGGAAAATCTGTTCCTACGAAATATCTCTTACCAAGTCGAGGTGAAGCAAAATCAAGAATAAGAACAATGAAGCGTCATTTAGCCTTCAGACGCTATCCAGCAGACAAGATTGTTTTTGTCGAAGCAGGATTTCGTGAGGATTATACTGTTGAATTTTGGCTTGTTCCTGATGACTCAGAACCACTAAAACCAACACCAACCTTGAAACAAATGAAATATAGAAAAGGCAAACCTGTAGATTTTTGTGGTAATGATGAAATCTAAGTTTGATAAGTCATTTTATCTAATACGATAAAAGATAGTGTCAAAAACGCCCGTTCATAATCCAAACTAAAAGCGTGTCATAACCGACCCTTTTTGGGACAAATTCAAGAATTTATCGGTTTTACAAATATTCGGCTTTTGTCGGTCGCAATTTTAGTAAAGCAGCTATTTGCAGTATTTTATAATTCCGCATAAATTTTTATGCGGAATTTGATTCGGTATAATTCAAAGTTGGGTCAGACAGCCGATGCAACTTATGAGCAAACGACGGCTCGACAACATTTGACATAGTATGTTAAGCTCGTGCGCTTCCGCTCAACCAAACGTTGGAGACGGAAAGCGCACGAGCTTAACATATCCTTCGCGGTTGTCGTCACCCTCTTTCGCTCGTAGCATCGTCTCTCTGCCCAACTGGTCGTTGCACCGGAAATCGATGCCGTCAAGATTCGTGTTATTAAAGGTGAGTGGGCATCAATTCCGGTGAACTCAATAGTTCGGCACTACGCCAATATTGGCAAGCTGGTATATGAAATATATTTTTACGCTTACACTTTTAATTTTGCTGTCAAGTATTTCTCATGCAGAGCAGACTTTTTTTGTGCCGCAGCCGATTCCGAAACCAACCACACCGATAACAGTTGACGAATACAGCAAGATTTCTTCTAAAGAAGAGAAGGAAAGGCTTAAACTAGCTGCCAAACAAATAAAGGAATATCAAAATCAGTTTGATGATATGAGTGTGCCGATTATCTTCTATGGTGAAAAATGTAGCGCACTAAAAAGGGCAAGTCGTGTTAAAAACTACTTAGTCAAAACAGAAGGAATAGAATCAAATAGGATTTTTACAATTTACGGAGGTAACAATAAAGTCTGGAGAGTTGTTATATACCTTTTGCCTGTAAAATCAATTGACACTGAATCAAATATTGATTCAAGCAAAGAACAGGATTGTCAGGTAAAGCGAAAGAAACCTAAACGGCGTGTTAAGGGTCAGCCGCGCCGAACAAATCATTGGACGTGAGGGCGAAACAGCGACTTTCTTATCGCGGGGTCTTTTTACCCTTAGCTTGTCCGTGGCGGTTTCGCCCCACGTCATCTCAGCCGTTAGATGCCTGTCTGGTAATTGCGGAAAGAGTGATGTGCGAATGACAATTATTTTCGTATGAAAGAAACTCGTTTTTTATTTCTACCCATCTTATTTGTCCTAACGCTTTATCCTTCGAGTTTTGCACAAGGCATTTGCCCGATTTCTACTTTAAGAATTGACAGAGTGCGAGGCAAAGTTTTATGGAATGATAAAAATGCAGAACCAATTACGAAGACGAAAGTTGAGTTGAAACGTCTCGATGAAGAACAATCTTTGGTAACGTCAACTTTAACGGACGATGCGGGTTTCTTTGAAATAAACGTAATTGATTAGGTCTGGTAAATCTCAAACTTATTTCCTTGAATAACTGACAATAATTCTTGAAACACCTGACGACCTTGTTTTCTTAAACTTGAAATGAAACTATTGATTCGACAATAGCTTTGTGTTCCACTGGCTGCCCGAAATCCGCCGTTCATCTTTTGCTTGATCTTGCCTGGTCGAATGTCCCTTTCCGCTTGATTATTCGTGAACGGAACTTTTTCTTCGCTCGCAAATCTTAAAACTGCGGCTTTGTATTTCTTCATTCTTTCCAGCAAATTCCGTCCTTTAGTCCGCTTTAATTTGCCCCGGTTGTTTCTTTTTTCCGGCGGCGGTTCTTCTCGTTCGGCTGCCAGCAAAATCTCCTCATACTTTTTCTCATACCGGCTCACATCCTTGATGACTCCTTTCCCAAACTGGCTCGCCACATACATCCGCAGCAGCAAGCGTTTCATCTGCCAGCCCCACTTCGACTGATTGTTTTCAATTATTCCGTTTAATTCCCGTAAAATGTGGGCGTTGCAAATCGCATGTTTCATCCGGTTAAAACCAAAATAACTTTCCCAGCAATCGTGAACCGCGACACCTTTGAACTTCGGCAGCACTGATGACTCATCCGAGAGCGCCGCCCGCCCTCGTTTTTCGTGGACGAATTGATAAGTCCATTCGGCGGTCGAAGCATTGTGCAGCCATTTCAATTTGCCGTTTTCTTTGATGCCGCTTTCATCCACATTGATGACTTCCGAAACGCTGATTTGTTCCTTAATCTCTTTTATCGGCACAACCTCCGCGCTTCTTTTGACCATCGCCTGACAAGTCGCTTCATTCAATTGATACCCATAAATGTCCGAGAACGTTTGATTGATTTTCCCAAATGACAAACAGCCCTGCACCGAGAGCAGAGAAACCAGAGCCTGGACTTTCCCGCCATACTGCACCGGTGCCGCCACCCGTTCGGGAAATCTGCCGCAACTCGCGCGCCCACAGCGGCAGACTCGCCTGATCCGCCGATACTCGATCACTTCTAAGCAAGGCTCCGGTAATTCAAAAACTTGGCGGCTTTCGGCGATTTCACTTCCCTTTCGCCATTCCGGATTGCCGCAAACACAATCCGGCGGTTCACAATCAACCACCATATCCGGCGCGGCGACTCGTTTGAGAGTCTTTCCCAAATGTCCGATTTGTCCACCGCGCCGCTTCTTTTTCCGCTTCGCAAAAGCAGGCTTCGGCTTATTGAATCCATCGCTTGAAGGCGGACGACTCGAGTTCTGCGAATTCTGATTTAATTGCGCTTTTAATTCAGAAACCTCTCGCTCGAGCGCGTCTATCCGCTCTTGCCGTTTCTCAATAATCAATAAAAGTTGTTCGATTAAACTATGACAGCCTTCAATTGTGTCGGGTAATTCAACTCTCACATTGTTATCAAATATCTAATCGGCTAAAATTCCGTTTTGACCTAATCAGTTACAAATAAACAACATTCAGAAGGGAGAATATGGTCTTGACGTTTGGTTGTATGTCAACGAAAAACCTTATCTCAGATACCGAATAGGACTCAAAGTTAAAAAATCAAACAATACAAAAAGCAAATCTTTGATATTGGTAAAACTTGGAATAGATTGTTTCAATAGTGAAGCAAGTGTGGTTAAATAAACGGCGGCATCTAACAAGTCAATGGACGTGAGCGCGAAACAGCGACTTTGTTATCAAACTTGCGTGGTTACTTTCGGCGGGCTTTCTGGCGGTTTCGCGCCACGTCATCTCAGCCGTTCGACAGCTTCGCTTGTGCCGTGAGGTGAATGAAATTTATGACTTTTGATTTTGACAGAATCAACTTAATTACAAAGAATTACAAAATGAGGCGTTTATTTCTTTGCCTTTGCATCACGCTTTTCACTTTTGCGGGCGGCGCGATTACTGCCAGCTTTTGGTTTGTTTCGCGCCAAAATGTTCAGCCTGAAACAAAAATCGCAGAAGTTAAGCTGGTTGAAACAAAAACTCCAGAGTCCGAAGTTCAAAAGACTGAAAGGACAGTTCAAGATTGTTACCAAGTTGGCGTTGACGAACGACGATATGACGTTCATCATTACGTCCGTCCTCGCGCTCAACATTCAGACATTATTGGGCGGCTTGCCGAGTTCGTAGAATTGTTCGGAAAATCGCGGACGAATACTTTTTACATTTCCAAAGTTGAATCCGATGTTGACGGAAATCCACAAACCAACGATGAGTATGTTTATGCTTACTGGAAAGAAGATAGAGGAATTTTAATTTTGTATCCGCCGTTCGATGTCGAAGATGAAACTTACTACAGTTGGGTTTATGGTATGCGTCGCTTTGACCTTGCAAAAGGCATTGTTGCAACCGAAGAGGAAGTTGGAAATTCGCATTACCGTCTTACGAAGGCGTTTGCCAGTGAATTGCTTGATAAATGCGTCAAGCACGGAGTTAAGATAACCATTGACAAAACGAAGTTCAAAAAATAACGGGCTGTCGAACAAATCATTGGACGTGAGGGCGAAACAGCGACTCTTTTATCACGTTGTCTTTTTACCCTTAACTTGTGTGGATTCGGTTTCGCCCCACGTCAACTCAATCGTTCGCCCGCTTCTCGTTTTAATGCGACGGTTTGATATAATGAAAATACTATGAAGCAAGTTTTGTTTAACTTCATCTTTGCTCTACTTATTATTGGCTTTTGTCAGTTTGCGTCTTTTGCCCAAGTTAATGAAGACGGACGCTGGAAAAGCGATTCGTATTATGTCCCGGTAGAATTAAATTACAACTCTTATTCTGAAAGTGATTTTGCTAATGCACTAAAAAAACTCGAAGTTCTCAAATCAGAAAACAGCAGTTCAGTTGACGAATGGGCGGGAAACTATTCTCCTGTTTATAGCGGAGAGGTAAATGTAATTGCTTTACGTTGGTCTGCAACAGCCGGTTTTGTTCATCTGAATTTTTACACCTGCTTACCTGAATTGCGCGGTTTAGATTACGGTGCTGTGACTGTAACGCCAGATTACGTTTTGTTGACTTCTCAAAGTTCAAAACTGAACGGGCAGGCTATAAAGTATTTGCGTGTTAAATGGGGAGAACGTCATTATTTAGTTCCCGAAAGCGAAGTCGCTAAATTTTATAAATTTGTCGCCGGATACGGCTGGAAAAAAGATGAGTATGTTGTCTTTGATTTTCTCCTGAAAAACGATGATATCGAAAAACCTATTGCCGGAATGCCTGTTTTCCCTCGCGGATACGAACGATTTGTTAAAAAGCCGATTGAGGCAACAATTACTAAAGTTCTACGCAGAGAAATCAAGACGGAACAAAGCTACGATGGCTCACCCGCTTACGAATCACACACATTTGTAAGATTGAATGTCGGCATTCCAGACGGCGTTAAGCGCGGAATGACATTAAATGTCGTAGAGTCCGAAGATTATGAGAAAGTTGAAATTATGCAAGTCGGCAAACATTCTTCAACCGGAGTTTTAGTTCGTTCATTGGACGAAAACAAACAAGAAACTTTTAAGGATTGGCAGACGAACGAAATAAAATCTTACCCAAGTGTTACTGTCGATTGGAAATTATCAACTCGGTCGCTTCTGCTAATAAACAGAGGCGTAATGTAACGGGCGGGCGAACAATTTAATGGACGTGAGGGCGAAACAGCGACTTTCTTAACATCCCAAAAACGCCAGGTTATAATCCAAACTAAAAGCGTGTCATAACCGACCCTTTTTTAGACAAAATAAGAGATAAAAATGAAAATCCTCCAACTCGGTATTTTAATCTTTATTTCAACAGTCTATACATTCGCGCAAAGCAATTCCTTAAATGGAATAAGACCTTTGCATTCCACCCATTCGGATGTCGAAAGACAATTCAGACATTCAAACGAAAAATACGCTAATCGCTCACTTTATAAAACAAATACGGGAGATATTGCAATCACTTATACAACCGAGAAATGTGAAGAGGGCTGGAATATTCCTGTTGATTCGGTTTTGAGCATCGAATTCTTACCACCAGATATGTATGGCAAAAGCGCCCAAGAATTGAAACTGGAGAGAAGTAAATTTGGGTTTTCAGCTGATGATGCTGTTTACGGATATTGGACTAATGGAGAACAAGGTATAAGATACATCTTTTCTCGCTTTGATAAAGAACTAAAATCGGTAATTTATATCCCAAAGAAATCAGACAATTATCTGCGTTGTAACGGTTTTCCCGACTATTCCCCAGAAGGTAAGCATTGGGTTACCTTGGATACTTTTCTCTTCTATAATCCCTATTACTCTAAAAAAGAAAGTTTGGACTTGGTTCTGGCGCGTTCTGACCAGCTAAATTTGTGGCTTCAGAATATAAAAAAAAATCAATCTTCTGAAAGTTATAAGGGGTATGTATTGGTTTACTTTGACAATAAATTACCATTTAAGGAATACAAAAACCGCCTGGAAAGGTTGAAGGATTTCTTCTACAAAAAAGAAAAGGCAAAAGTTGAAGAAATCGAAGTTATCGAAGGAGGAATGCGAAGCGAGTCATCAGTTGAACTATATGCATTGCCTAAAAGTTGGCAGCCTCCTTCTCCGATGCCAACACTTCCAAGTCCCCAATTTATAAGAAACAAGGCTCGTCTTAAAAACGCCTCTTTCAGCAATTTTCAAAAGAGAGTAAGATTTGTCCCGTAAACGACCCTTTTTGATTCTGCTCGACGAATTAATATTGAAATACTTTAGTGTTTCAATATATGATGCATAAATTCACTTCTATCAAAGTAGAATAACCGACACACATTTTACCTTTGCACTCGTTAGCTCTTATTCCAAATTGTAATCGCCGACTGCAATACTAATCGCTCTGAATCTTGGAGAATTTCTATGTTTAATTTTTGCTTCTGCTCAAAGTCTGTTTCCGGTTTAATTTTTTTTCTTGTAATGATTGCGACATTAAATTTGAATGCGCAACCGAAAGATGAAAAAAGCGCTAAAGCTGACAACAAAATTGTTTTGCAGGAAATCCTGGCAAAACGTCAAAATAATCGGTTTATATTGATTACGCCCGACGAACTCGGCAAACTTTCGATAGTCGAACGAGACACGCTACTCGCTTCGCACGGTCCCTGCGATACGGCTGTTTCGATGAGTATCGGTCAGACGGTCGGCGGCGCTTTAAATCCAACCGATTGCCGGCTCGATGACGGCTCTTATGCCGACTTTTACGCGTTCAGCGGAACTCAGGGACAGCAAATCAGAATATTTATGAATTCTTCAAGTATCGATTCGTATCTTGGAGTGGCAAATGAATCGGGCAGCTTTATTCTTGAGGACGACGACAGCGGCGGCGGCTTGAGCGCGCTTATTACGGCTACGCTGCCTGAAACGGGGGTTTATATAATTCTGGCTAACAGCGCACTGCCGAATCAGTTCGGCGGCTACACGCTGAGTTTGAGCGGACCGCAGCCGTGTGCTTTTTCCGTTTCGCCGACCACGGCAAACGTGCCGGGAACCGGCGGAACATTCAGTTTTACCGTTAACACTCAACCGGAATGTCAGTGGACGGCAAATTCCCCGTGGACGTTTATCACAACCAATAGTTCGGGAACCGGAACCGGAACCGTTACCTATACGGTTGCTCAAAACGGCAGCGGAGAAACCCGCAGCGGGTCGATTCTCGTCGGCAGTTCTCCGGTTTTCACCGGACAGCAGTATTTTACAATTACCCAGCCGACGGTTGCCTGCAGCTATTCGCTAAGCCCTGCCAGTGTAAGTATCGGCGCGGCGCAATCGACCGGCAGTTTTTCCGTTATCGCTCCGGCGGGTTGCCCGTGGTCGGTTCAATCAAACAGCGGATTCGTCTCAGCCAGCGGCAGTGGACAGGGGAACGGTACGATTACATACACCGCAGCTTACAATAACGGCGCGGCGCGTGCTGCAACTATCAGCGTCGGCGGTCAAACATTCACAATCAATCAAGCCGGTTTGAACTGCACATACGCAATCTCTCCCACACTAATAAATGTCGGCAGGCAAGGTGCCACCAAAACCGTTAGTGTCATTACACAGCCGGGCTGTAATTGGACGGCAACCAGCAACCAATCGTGGCTAGTTCTTCAAAACACATCCGGTTCGGGGACAGGAATGGTGACCTTTAGAATCGCGGCACAAACCGAATCCCAGGCGCGTTCCGCCGCTGTCCAAATTTATTACGGCTTTAATTCAACAACCGTCTGGGTAGACCAAAGCAAGGTTGTTTCAAATTTTGCTTATGATTACGACGGCGACGGCAAAACTGATATTTCATTATTCCGCCCATCCGATCGTGTTTGGTACGTATCGAATTCTTCGGGCGGCGCTAATTATACGCAATTCGGATTCTCGACCGATAAAATCTCTCCGGCTGATTTCGACGGCGACGGGAAAACCGATGTGGCTGTTTACCGACCCGAAAGCGGCGTCTGGTTTATCCTTAAAAGCACGGGCGCGGTTCAATACGCTTATTTCGGAACCGCCGAAGACGTGCCTGTCCCTGCCGATTACAACGGAGACGGACGAGCCGAAGTGGCTGTTTATCGACCGTCGAACGGCACCTGGTATATCTTAAATTCCGAGACCAATCAATTCAGTAGTATTCAATTCGGAATCAATACGGACAAACCGGTAGCTGCCGATTATGACGGAGACGGCAAAGCAGACATAGCTGTTTATCGCCCCGAGACGGGAATCTGGTTTATACTGCGCAGCGGAAGCGGAACGGTCGAATATGTGCAGTTCGGAATTAATACGGACAAACCGGTTCAAGCGGATTATGACGGCGATGGAAAGACGGATATAGCGGTTTATCGACCCTCGGAAGGCAGATGGTATATATTGGGAACAAGTGGTGGATTTACCACAACACAATTCGGAATAGTCAGTGATATACCGGTAGCGGCAGATTATGACGGAAACGGAAAAACCGATATTGCGGTGTATCGTCCCTCGGAAGGCAACTGGTACAGACTGAAAAGCCGAGACGGATTTGACATCATCAGATTCGGTTTGAGCGGAGATAAGCCGACGCCTGCTGCTTTTGTTTATTAAAACGGGGAAATCATTTTTACCAAAAGAGAAAAGGCTGTCATGAATTCGGTTCAAGACAGCCTTTTCTTATGCTGTATACTTTTCGGGACGGACGTAAAAACGCAGATAGTAGACGCAGATGAATTTTTATTGAAACAAAGGCTTATGAGAGGGAAGACAATTCCACCTCCTGATGAACCCAAGTAAGTTGTTTTGAATATTCATATATTTTTATAATTAGAGTATCAAAAACGCCATTTATAATCTGACCAAAAGCGTGTCATAAAAGACCCTTTTCGAGACATATTCGCAAAGTTTAATTAAACGAGTTAGTGCCGTATCAGTAATTGAGAATATGAATAACTTACACAAATATTCTTTAGCTTTAGCTCTGGCAATTGTTTTAACTTTTCCGTTTTACGCTCAAGCACAACATCCCGAATTTATATCTGTATCCGAAGAAATAAAGAATAAATTTGAGAGCAAACGTAAGGAAATCATTTTAGAGTTAGCAAGTTTGCAGGATAACGAATGGGCAGGTCAATACTGGGCGCAAATCGGTTTAATAGATGGTGCTTCATTTGACTGGTCTCCAACAAACGGTTTTGCAGTTAGAAGCGGAAACGATTTTCATCGGGGAGTAGAGCGAGTTAATTACGGTGGCGCAAACTTCAACAAAAATTTACTAACCCTTGTATCTGAGTATCCCGAAAAGGATAAACACAATTACACTATTTCAACTGCTTTTGTGACTGTTAGATGGGGTCAGCAGCATTGGCTAATTCCTTCTGACAAATTGGTTCAATTTATTTATGCAGTAAACTCAGGTGATTACGACGAAATTAGTTCTTTCTTTGTAAAATATGAGGACATTAAAAAGCCGAATAAAGGTTTGCCTGATGTACCTAAAGAATACCGAAAATATCTAAATAGGAAGCCAATCAAAGCCAAAGTTACAAATGTAAAAACAAATAACGCTAAATATTTAGACTATACATTTACGTTAAATGTTGGGAGCACTCACGGTGTGGTTGAAGAAATGAAGTTTTACCTGGTTAATATCAAAAATGTCTTAACTACAATTGAAGTTACTGACGTATCAGAATATACATCGACAGCCCGTATTATTTCGATTGGTTCATCAGGTGAATATAACAAAGAAATAGAGCCCGCAATTGGATGGAGGTTTTCTAGCAAACAACCACCTTTGTTCTAATTATACTCAATGAAAGTCTCTCAAAAACGCCAGGTTATAATCCAAACCAAAAGCGTGTCATAACCGACCGTTTTCGGGACGATTTTCAAAAATTGGTAGAAGGATGAAACAAATCATTCGATTAAAAGTTATTTTTATCTTTGGTGTTCTGCTTCTTTGTGGTTTCAGCACATCTTTCGGTCAGCCTGAAACACAAACCAATCTCTCGAAAGTAGCATTTTCAGGCAAAGCAACAAAGTTAGGTAAACACGAATGGAAAGTTGATTTCAGTATAGAAAACAAAGGAAACAATGCAATCTATTTTGCCGCTAATCCCACTGAAGTGACTGGAAAGCATAGTTATTATGTTTCACTGGATGAAGATGGTAAATCAATTAAATTTTCTAGTCGGGTTTTCCCGCCTTCACTTTACTCACCATATTCAGATAACACACACATTGAACTAAAGAAATTACATATCGGAGATAAATTTAGCGGTAAAATATACTTTAGTTTCCCATTGAAAGAAACAATTCCTTCAATTGATGACCCATATAAAACTAAAAAGATAGTTTCAAAGAAAATTAAGCAGATTGAGTTAACAATCGGATACTTCAATGAAGAAGAAGGAATTATAGATTTCTTAAAAGTAAAACCTTTCGGTTGGTTTATAAAAGGTCACGAAAAACTTTTTTCAGGACAATTCAAAGATAAGCGATTTTTTGAAATACAAAATCTGGTGAGTGTAAATGTTGTTCTTTAAGATAAGTGTGTCATAAACGCCCATTTTCGAGACAAAGAAAAAGGGGCGTTTCTGCTCCACCTCACATATTTGTATGACTGTGTATTAAGCCCTCAGTAAGAGTTGGGGCTTTTTTTATTTTGTCTTAAAAGTCGTATCATTACCAAAATACCGAAAACAGTCCTTGTTTTGGCATTTGCGACACTCTAAATTCTAAATCTTAAATTCTAAAAAAAAGAGGAGAAAAAGATTATGAAAATAGGTTACGCCAGAGTGTCTACGACTGATCAGAATTTGAATTTGCAAACCGATGCCTTAGAACGTGCCGGCTGCGAGAAGATATTTTCAGATATGGCGAGCGGTTCAATTGATTGCCGAAAAGGACTAATTGATGCAATGGAGTTTTGTAGAAACGGAGATTCGCTAGTTGTCTGGAAATTAGATCGTCTGGGAAGAAGTCTCAGACATTTGATCGATACGGTTAATAAACTGCAATCGAAGGGAGTAGAATTTGTTTCCCTTCAGGAAAGTGTTGATACAACTACATCAGGCGGAAAGCTGGTATTTCATATTTTTGGAGCATTAGCTGAATTTGAAAGAGAAATGATTACGGAGCGAACAAAAGCCGGTCTGAAAGCAGCCCGAGCTAGAGGCAGAATGAATGGCAGACCAAAGAAGTTATCAAATCAGCAAATCGCTATTGCTAAAAAGCTAATGGAAGATAAAGAAACTAACATTATCGAAATAACTAAAACGATGAATGTGTCCCGTTCGACTCTTTACAGATACCAGACATCTAAATCCGCCACCAAATAGTAGAAAAAAGGCTTCCAAAAGATTTGTCTCATAAACCATACGTTTTCGGGATTTTGGTAATGAGACGGTTTATGAGACAAAATAAAAATAAGCCTTAGACTCAAGACAAGGCTTATTTTCTAGCAATTTAATGATTTAAGGTGTTCCAAAAACGTTCGCCGTTTTGAATTATGAAACGCTTTTTAACTAATCGCAAAAACGGGCGTTTCTAAGACCAATTTTGAAATTTCAGTAAAAACTTTTCGATTTGTCGCCGATGCCGTAGAATGTGAAGGACGGCGTGTTCGAGCGATTGTTCGAGATTTTCCGAGAAATTGCCTTTTCTCGCA